>Ga0315288_10002055_pt1 | contig 26082 bp, 18 predicted proteins | sample YL17G11_20_MG_FD_203454 | JGI IMG/M metagenome (GOLD analysis project Ga0315288, IMG submission 203454) | Sediment microbial communities from Yellowstone Lake, YNP, Wyoming, USA - YL17G11_20 | ecosystem: Environmental > Aquatic > Freshwater > Lake > Sediment | place: USA: Wyoming | collected... | reverse complement strand
AAATCTTCGGATTACCTTCCGGAAAAAAGATTTCGTACGGCCCGGGACTGGTCGAAGGCCCGGCGATGAAATAATTGCCGACGAAGTTCAAAAACGTGTTCGAGCCGTAATCGACGATTTCGGCCGGCAGTATTCCCCAGTCGTAAATAACGTTGTTCACGATATCGTGCGTGCCGCCTTCGGCGATGAGCGGATTGCGAAAATCGTTATGTGCCAGGAGATTGTGATGCACCGATACGTTGTAAGAGCTGTCCCCGATAAGCAGGCCGGCACTGTGCGTCTGTTTGCGGTGCCGGCTGCGGTTTAACGCCTCGCTGATTATCGACCGCGAAATCGTGATATCGTGCGCCCCGTACCACGTGCTGACGGTTTCGTCCTCGCTCCAGCTTGCCGAGACATGGTCAAGCACGACATTGTACGCTCCGTCGGTGTCGCCGTGTCGGCCGAGAATCGAGACGGCGTCGTTTATGTCCGCGTCAACCGGGCCCTTGTTGCCGGGCCGAACGCGGATGTGCTGAATCAAAACATCGTGGGTGATTATGGTTATGCCAGCGTTTTTGATGCAGATTCCCCCGCCGGGCGCCGTCTGGCCCGCGATGGTTACGAACGGATGGTTGACTTGCAGCTCCGATTTCAGTTCGATGTTTCCGCCGACGCGAAAGACAATGATGCGGGCGGAAGGATCATCGATCGCCGCTCGCAGCGTTCCCTGGCCTCCATCGGCAAGCGATGTCACCTCGATCACATTTCCGCCACGCCCGGCGACGGTTCGCGTGCCGAATCCCTCGGCGCCGGGGAAAACCGGCAATCCGGCCTGGGCCTTGAAAGGCCTCGGCGTGGTCGGATTCTTCGGAGTCTCAGGGGTCATCATCTGGATAATTATAGGGATTCCGATTATCACAACGAAGGCAACAAACAAAAAGCCGCCGGATATCGCGAACAGCCAGCCGGCCGACGGATTCTGCCGCGAGCGAATCATCTTTACGCCGAAATAAGCCGCCAGCAAAGGGCAGAAAAGCATAATGCCCCAGATGACTAAAGGCCCGGGGAACTTCATAAGATAAGCGTCGAAAATGTTGGCGATACGAAACTGGAAAAGCAAAAGCGTAATCCAGAGTATCGAAGTTATGCCGAGCAGGAAAATTCCCTTTTTCAGATGTCCCGCTGATTTACTCATCAACGCTCCTTTTTCTTCATGGCGGTTGTGAGTCTGTCGATCAGGGCTTTATCATCGGGCAGCAGTCCCGCGGCCGGGAGACGCTCGATCAGCTCGGCCCAGTGCGGATCCTGCCGGTAAGCACGCAGAAGATACGGAATCCCTTCATCGACTTGTTTGGCATCGTTTATTAATGTTATGCCGACCGAGAACCAGTGGCTTTGGACCGCTACGCCCATTTCGCCCGTGACTTGGTCCCGCGCGACGATGGAATAGGTCGAAACAGGCATCGAGGAAGGTTTCCGGCTGAATACGGGTGACGATAACAACAGCGTCAATACGATAGTAGAGATGGTTACGAAACGCATGGCTATTCTCCTATTGGTTGCCGCTCTGCGACATCGCTGAGCTTCATTTTCCAAAAGTATATCGATTCATGCTTTAGAATTCAAGTTTCGAGTAATGTATTAATGTTATGAATATAGGGAAAAGCCATCCCCATCCCGATAAACGACAATCGGGATGAGGCTGCCACCCAATAGAATTGATGGAAAACGGGTGGCAGCCTCAAGCCTGGACCACCGCACGGCGGGGTTCAAGCTTGAGGATGGTCGCGACTAAATATGATTGTTCGCTGGTTTAAATTAATTCTTTGGTGCTCCCTGGCCCTGCTGCATCATCTGCTGGAGCATTTGGTGGAATGTGGCCTGGGGCGTGAAGTCCCATTCGGGTATCGATCCGAATTTCGAGGTGTCCACAATGCCTTCATTTAAGAACGTGCGCATCAGATGCTGTGTTCCCTCGGCCGTGATTGTCCAGACGTCGGTATGGCCCAAATCGTCGAGAATCACCCAATGGGCGTGTGAGAAATTCGCCTCGTATTTGTTTCTGAAAGACTCACCTGTTTGTTTGCTGCCGTAGAAGATTAATGTCTCGACACTCGATTTTTGTGTCGGCGGATGCTCTTTCACAAGTGAAATTACCGGCCAATGGCTATACTGAAAGCCTCCCCATGCAATCATCGACAGGGGCGAGCCGATTACCGAATTGGGATCGTTTAATTCAGAGACAAAGTCCCTGTCCGGGTCGATTACGCTGCTGAACGTTTTTGCCATCAGATCCCCGGGATACTGGATTAAACCCATGAACATCTCGTACATCAGACACATCGCGGCGATGCTGCTGAAATCACCCTTCTCGGCTGAAACGTAGGCGTCGAAAACCATATTTGCGTAAGATCGCTGATTAGTAATGCCGAACGAGGTCATTAATTTTACTTTTGATTGGTCGATGGGCATGCCGTTATACTCTTTTGGCAATTTGGCAAGTACATTTCTCATCGTCCGCACAATATCCGGCGACCTTTTGACCGCATCAGGATTCTTCTTCCAAAGCTCATTTATATGATTCAGCCTCGCGTCAAACTCTGCGGGCGTTCCGAACGCGATATCGTAGGGAAAAGCAGCCTCGACCATAATAGCCCTGTGAATGCTTTGCGGGTACCTCAGGCAATAGACCATAACCACTGATCCGCCGTAACTTCCGCCGGTGATGTTTATTTTCTCGTACCCCAGAGCCGCCCTCGCCACTTCGGTATCGTCAACGACGTTCAGAATATTGTATTGCCTCACGTCAATTCCCGTCTCTGTCAGCGATGCGCATGCCTCGGCGAACTTTCTGCCGATTTCCTTGAGGCTGGTTTGTGAAAGAATGTCCGGAGTCTTGAGAATCTCATCGAAAAAAGGGTGCTTTAGCAGGGACTCCCCGTCAACCCCACGGTACCCGACCTCAACGAGGTCGTGGTTGGCCAGGTCAGATTCATTGATATTCTCTTCGAGGGTGATATTCGAAAGGCCCGGGCCACCCGTAAACCGGAATATCGGATAATCCGGATCCGGGCTCAAAGATTTTACTACGACCACCGGTAATTCTATTATTCGAGAGTCCGGCTTGGTTCTGTCCTCCGGGACATAAAGCGTTCCGCGCATCCCTTGATATTCTTTTGTCCGGCACATGATTTTGTCCGGTTTAAGCTCCAATCGAGGACTTTTACGCTCGGCACCCTGCGCCTGCTGAAAAATTGCCGTAATCGGCATGACCATCATCGCCAAAACAACGATCAAACCCACCGTGAATCCCATTCTTGTGCTTCTTGCCATGTGTACCTCCGGTATACAATTTACGTTTATTAGCGATTTTACTCGAACTTCGGAAGTTTAACCACACAATTTTGGGCCGTATTTCAAAAAAAATACTGCTCATTGCTATGGAAGCAGGGCAACAAATTGCGGCGTGGGACAGAATACCCCCGGATAAATCCGGGGGCTAAATAGTTCCTGCTGCGGAAACAGTATTTATCATTCCCGCGGAAACGGGAATCCGGCTTTTTCGCTCCGGACCCCCCTGCTTACACAGGGGTGACATCGTCGGTTTTTTATTTTCCGCAACAGATACTAATTTAGATTTTGTTTCGCATCTGCTCGGCTTTGGTGGCTTCTTTGAGGGTCTTTTTTTCTTTAGAGTTCAGGCTCTGGATGCCGGAGTGGTGGACTTTTTCGAGGATGCGATCAACCTCGACCTGCAGGTTGCTTTGTTCGGCCATTTGCTTTTCCCAGTTGCCGGCCTGGAGTTTGAACTTGAACTTGTCGCGCCAGGACTGCGAAAACACGTAAGCGGCCCCCGCCGCCATACCCGCCAGGTGAGCGGCATCGCCACCGGCATTTGTCCCCTTCGTCAGTATGGCAACGAGATATACCGCGGTCAAGCCGATCGCCGCTATCCTTATCGGTACGGGAAACAGCAGAATAAATACGACAAAATGCGGGAAAAGTATTGCACATGCGGCTAACATACCGAGTATTGAACCGGAAGCCCCGACCATAGGCCCGGCTGGCAAGAATTTCACTGCGACAAGCAGCAGATAAAACAGAGCGCCGGCTCCGCCACAACCAAGATAAAACGGCAGAAACCTTTTACTGCCCCAGTGGCGTTCCAGCGTTGGGCCCAGGAAGAACAAGCCCAGCATATTAAAAAAGATGTGCCAGACAAAACCCGGGTCGTGCAGGAACTGGTAGCTTATCAATCGCCAGAGTTGCAGGGCTCTCGGCCAATGAGGATCAAGCTCAAACCATTCATAGATGAAAATGCCGAGAGGTCTTATTGCGATTGCAGCTAAGAATACGCCTATATTGATAATGAGCAGCCATTTGACTACCGGTGTTAGCTCCGGAAATGACATCCGCATCTGGGGTGCATACCGGAAGTGCCCCTCTTGCGACTTAAAATCCGCCTGAGTGTAATCTCTGTCGTAAAGTCCCATAATTTTCTTGTGTATTTCTCAGTCAAAAAGAAATAAATTATATACTACTTTGTGCCGTCGGGTGATAAATTCTTTTATAAACCCCCGGATAAATCCGGGGGCTAAATATTGAACGCCGACAACTCCTGTCTCTATAATATCGTAAATCCTGGTAAATGTTCGGAAAAAAAAGACTCAAATATTGAGGGATTTGACTTTCATCGCCTTAAATATCGCCATTAAAATCACGCCGAGCACGACCATCCCAATACAGATATTTTGTGATATTGTCAGGCCGTTAAATTCGAATGGATTATCATCGCGCAGATATTCCATGAAAAAGCGGGTGATTCCATAGACAATGAACATCAAAGCGAACGTGTAGCCGGGCTTGGTGAAAAACCTGCCGGAATTCCCGGAAAGCTCCGTTTTTTTAGTCCTGCGCCAGAACAAGTACAGCATAAGGCACCAAAAAGCGGCAATTCCGGAAGAATACAACTGGGTCGGGTGGACCGGCAAACATCTGTATTTGCCTTCGGTGACCTCGATTTTTTGTTTTACGGTTAGATCTTCGGAGTGTTTTGGGTACCACTTTCCATTTGCGCCGAGAAAGTCGAAGTATTCTTCTTTGGGCAAGATCAACTGCGGATCCTGCCGGTTTCTTTCCGGATCAGCGTTTATCTGGCTGATGTAAGCGAACGAGTTATAGGGGAAACGTACGCCCCACGGCAGTTCCGTGGGCTTGCCGTAGCAGCAGCCGTTCAGAAAACAGCCGATCCGGCCAAAAACAAGCGCCAGCATCAAGCCTACGGCGAGGACATCAAGGTAGCGGCGTATCGGCTGCTTGTGGTACCGCAGGTATAACAGGATAACAATTATAAACACCGCCACGCCGCCCGCAAGCTCCAGGCCGCCCTGCCAGATTGCAAAGACCTCAAGAGGATTCGACCGGAACTTGTCAAAATAGTGGACCACGAAGAACAGGCGGGCCCCTACTACTCCGCCCACAAGGGAATAGAGCGCGGCATTAGTAATGAGCTGCGGATCGGGTGTGAAGTCCCGGCTGAGGTGCCTGATCAGCGAAACGCAGGAAAGAAAGCCGATGACCATCATCAGGCCATAGCTTTTTATAGTCAGGTGAATGAACGGAATTTCGAATAGCTCAGGAAACATTAATTATTTTCGATTTTCGAATTTCGATTTACGATTTTTGTTATTCACTGCGTTTTCAGTCGCGGGGGCATTCGGTTTGGTGGCCTGAAAAAACGCCATCAAAACCACGCCGATGACGACCAGGTAAATACTCAGGTTCTGAGAAACTGTCCCGCCCTTGTAAAGAGCCCACCAGGCATACTCAAACGGGTTGTCATCGCGCAGGTATTCTATCAGAAAGCGGGTAATGCCGTAAAGTATGAATGCCAGGGCAAATGTCTGGCCGGGCCGGGTGAAAAGCATCGGTGTATTCCCGGAGTCTGCGGCTCTTTGGGATATTCGCCAGAAAAGGTAAAGCAAAAGACACAAAAAAGCGGCATTTGCAGATGAATACAATTGGGTCGGATGAATACGCAGAGATCGATATTTGCCTTTGGTTACCTCGACTTTCTGCTCCTCCGTTAATTCCTCGAAGGCTTTCGGGTACGACTTTCCGTTTGGATCGACGTAGATTGAATATTCGTCATGCGGTATTTTCAACTGGGGATCAGTTCGGTTTCTTTCCGGGTTCGCGTTAATCTGGCTAAAGTAGGCGAACGAGCCATACGGGAAACGGACGGCCCAGGGCAATTCCGTCGGTTTGCCGAAGCAGCAGCCGTTCAAAAAGCAGCCGAGCCTGCCGAATGATAGTCCCAGCATCAGGGCGATTGCTATAATATCGAGACACCGCCGGATGGGAAGCTTATAATACCGCGAGTAAAGAACAATGACGGGGATGGCGAAAATAACGCCGCCGTAAAACTCCAAACCGCCCTGCCAGACGGCAAACATTGAAGTCCAGGGATTTTGTAACTGGTCGAAATGATGGACGACGTAAAATACACGTGCCCCTACTACACCGGCGATCAGGCAATACAAGGCAAGATTTGTAATCAATTGGGGATTGGATGAGATTTTACGGCCCAGCTTTCCCAAGAGGTAAAATCCCAGGAGAAAACCGATAACCATCATCAGGCCGAAGCTTCTTACTGTCAAATGGATTAAAGGTATCTCGAATAGTTCAGGATGCATAAATTATTTTAGATTTTCGATTGCCGGTTGTCGATTTTCATTTCAGCGGCCGTGAATCAGCTCATATGCGCGTTTCTCAGCAAAGCTAATTTGTGATGTTGTTATTCTTGTCGAGAACGACGATTTTCGGCTTGAATTCTTTTGTTTCTTCGGGCGTAAGAAGACCGAAGCTGAGAATGATAAGGATGTCTTTTTGCTTAATCAACCGGGCTGCTGCGCCGAGAGCAATGATTTGGCCGGAACCGGCCTCCGCTGGAACAACGTAGGTTTCCAGCCTGTTGCCATTGTTCAAATCGGCGATCAGGACAGATTCGTATGGTAAAATGCCCGCTGCTTCCATCAGGGCCGAATCAATCGCTATGCTGCCGGGGTAGTGCAGCTTTGTCTCGGTTACCCGTGCACGATGCAGCTTGCTTTTTAATATCTTTACAAACATAATCAATAACTCGCAATATGATTTATCGCTTAAATGCGTATATTCAGGACATTATACACGGCTACTTACCTGCGTCCACCAGAATATTATCGATCAGCCTGGTTGTGCCGATTCTGACTGCGACGGCGGCGAGGACTTCGCCGGCGATTTTCTCTATACTCTCAAGCGTTTCGGCATCGACAATACTGATATATTCGATCTGTCCCGATGGAATCTGCTGCAATATTTTTTGCATTTCGGCAATGATTTGGCGAGTTTCCGTTGTTCCGGCGTCGATTAACCGGCGGCACGTTTGAAGTGATTTATAGATATTTGCCGCATCTTTCTTTTGCTGCTCAGATAAATATTGATTCCTGCTGCTGATTGCCAGGCCGTTCGGCTCGCGGACCGTGGGGCAGATGACAATCTCCAGCGGCATATTCAGGTCGGCGGCCATTCGCTTTATTACAATTGCCTGCTGGGCGTCTTTCTGGCCGAAATAAGCGGCGTCGGGAGCGACGATATTGAAAAGCTTGGCACACACCGTCGTTACTCCGCGAAAGTGTCCCGGCCGAGACCGGCCGCATAACGGCTCGGTCAGTTTCTCGACGTTTACCCATGTGATATTTTTCGCCGGGTACATCTGCTCAGGTTCCGGGGCAAAAACCACGTCAACGTGCGCCTTCCTGCAAATCTCCAGGTCTGCTTCCAGAGGGCGCGGATATTTCTCGAAATCTTCGCCCGGCCCGAACTGCGTGGGATTGACAAAAATGCTGACGGCGACGAAATCGCAGTCTTTATCCGCCGCTTCAATCAGCGAAATATGCCCTATGTGGAGTGCGCCCATTGTCGGCACAAGGCCGATTTTACTGCCTTTGCTCCGGGCGTTACTCACCAGGCTTCTAACCTCTTCAATTGTTTTTGCGACTTCCATTTTTAGAATCCCTGTCGGGTTTGTCATCTCTGAAAGCGTACCTGTACATTGTAGATTCCCCCTCGCCGCTCACAAAGCCGAAATGGCCGGCGGTGTAATATTTTATTTGATTTGCGATGGAATCGGCGTCCGTACTTTGCGATGTTGATATTCGGAGTACAGGGCAGGATTTCCACCGCTCAAACAATCGCTCGTAATCGGAACCGAGCCCCTGGAGAAACTGCAATTCAATCTGCTGCTCGTAGGGACGATTCCGGCTGTGGATTCGCTCAAGGCAATTTTGTGCCGGATCGTGCATATAGATAACCAGCACCGGAGTCGTGATTTGAGCAGCGAACGGAGGATAGATTTTTTCGTATAAAGCGAGCTGCTGTGCATCGAGCAGACGCTTAGCGTAAATCATCTCTTTGTCGAAAACGTAATCACTGATGCAGATTCTTCCGGTTTCCAGCTTGTTCGGATCCAATTGCTCAACTCTGCTGGTCAGAAAATACAATTGCGAATCCAGAGCCAGCTCTTTTTTGCCGGCGTAAACATCCGGCATAAAAGGATTCTCATCGTAAGGTTCGAGCAATACCTCACAGCCAAAGTGATCCGCCAGCTTTTTTGCCAACGTGGTTTTTCCGACCCCGATATTGCCCGCGATGCTGACGAGCTGCGGCTTATCGGGATCGAGAGCAAAATCGCAGCCGTTCAATCGTGCGTTCAATTCGCTGAGCGAGACTTTCATCACCGGGTGAAGCAGCCCGCCGTTAAGCTGACAGAGGCCTTTGAGCACGAACGAGCGCAGGTGCATCTGCGGATGCGGGACGGTCAAATCGGGGCCGTTCAGAATTTCCCGGCCGAATAGCAATATGTCCAGGTCAATCGTCCTCGGCCACCATTGTCCCCGTCGCACCCTGCCGAGCTTGCTTTCAATATCGCCCAGCGTCTTATGCAATTCGGGCGCACTCAGCGTCGTCTTGAGTTCGGCGACCGCGTTGAGGAATTTGGGCTGCTCGGTTGACGACAGCGCGACTGTCTCTATAATGTCACTGACCCGGCAAAGTTGAACATGCCCGGCGCCGGCCATCATTTCGAGAGCCTCGTCAATGTAGCTCTTCCGGTCGCCCAGGTTGCTGCCGAGTCCGATATATGCCTTTGTGTCTGCCATCAGGATATTGCCTTGATTCGTTTGAGGGCTTCTTCGACATTTTTTGGCTGCCCGAACGCCGTCAGGCGGACATAGCCCTCCCCTGCCGAGCCGAAGCCTGCGCCGGGAGTAGTCACCACGTGTGCCTTGTTCAACAGCGTATCGAAGAATTCCCATGAGCCCACACCCTTGGGTGTTTTGAGCCAGATGTATGGAGCATTGACGCCGCCGTAAACGGCATAGCCGATCTTGCCGAGCGTCTCGCGGATAAGCTTTGCGTTGCTCATATAAATATCGATGGTCTTTTTGACCTGTTTTTTGCCTTCTTTGGTATAAATCGCAGCGGCCCCGGCCTGGGTGACATAGGAGACGCCGTTGAACTTCGTGCAGTGCCGGCGTTTCCATACCGGGGCAACCTCGACCGCCCTGCCGTCTTTCGTATAAGCTTTTAACTGCTTCGGAATGACGGTAAACGCGCACCGGACGCCTGTAAAGCCGGCCGTTTTCGAAAAGCTGCGAAACTCGATCGCGACATCTTTCGCTCCATCGACCTCGTAAATCGAATGCGGGATATCCGGCTCGGAGATAAATGCCTCGTAAGCGGCGTCGAAAAGAATGATCGCCTTATTCCTGCGGGCGTAATCGACCCATTCGGCAAGCTGCTGCTTCTTAGCCACGCCGCCAGTCGGATTGTTCGGGAAGCACAAATAAATCAAATCCACCTTTTCGGCGGGCGGCTCCGGCACGAAATTGTTCTCTTCGGTGCAGGGCATATAAACAATACCTTCATACCGGCCCAATCCGATTTTCGATTGCCGATTTTCGATTACCGATTTTAATTTGTCGATCGTCGAGATGATTTCCACCCAGCCACCTGTCCTGCCGGCCATAACATTCGTATCCACATAGACCGGGTAGACCGGGTCGGAGACAGCCACAACGTTATCCAGCCCGAATATTTCCTGCATATTGCCGGTATCGCACTTGGCCCCGTCGCTGACGATTATCTCGTCGAGGTCGATTTCGACGCCGCGGGCTTTGTAGTCGTTGTCCCGAATCGCCTGTCTTAAGAATTCATAACCGATGCCCCCGTCATCGTAGCCCCTGAACGTTTCGGCCCGGGCCATCTCTTCGACCGCCTTTTTCATCGCGGCCGTTACCGCCGGCGCCAGCGGCTGCGTAACATCACCGATCCCCATACTGATTATCTTCGCATCCGGGGCAGCGGCCTGAAACGCCTTTCTTCTCCGCCCGATTTCCGGAAATAAATACCCCGCCTGCAATTTCAGATAATTCTCGTTAATCCACGTCATTTTCTTCCCTTTTGGCTATTGGTTGACCGGTGAGTGATTAATTGGTGATTGGTTAATCTGCTACTCACCTCTCACGACTTACCATACAAATTGCGGTATTCTATCGACATGGACGGATTCCGTCAAGCCTGTTAGATATCACTGCAGTGAGAGGCCCTCTTTGAAGATATGGATGAACTCCAACTGAGCGCACGCTTACGTGAAAAACAGCTAAATCCGACGCCATTCCAGGCGCAGTCGAATACCGGCTACCCATTGGGGACGATTTCGAGCCACTTTTGGCCGTCGGAAGAGCCGGCGTATGAGCCGAGATTTTGGCCCGTGGCGGAATAATGCCCTATATTTTCTTCGCCGGCAATCCAGGCCGAGCGGTCCGACTGATCCAGCTCGATCGAATAGCCGCCTTCGCTGATTTCGAAAATCCGGTTGCCCTCTGAATCGTATTTACGGGTGAAAGTCTCTGTTTTTGTTTTTACCAATTCGTTCAATTCATCGAGGGTCTCCGGCCATTCGTCGCCGATTCCCGAAAAGTCCCGCTCGTTTCTCATGCCGGTCGTCCATACGCTGCCGTCAGACCTGTCTATGCGTACACGTACCGGCGAGAAGTCCAGGTCGATTTTCTTCAGGATGCCGCCGTCTGGTGATCTCTTCACCAACCGGTTCTTGCTGCCATATTCTCGATGAACGTTTTGTTCAGCAATCCAGATTGAGCCATCCGTGTGGACGTCAACTGAAAGTGCGCCCGTATTAATGACATCGAGTGTCAGCTTTGTTTCGAATTGCAACTGAAGGTCCAAGTTGCACTTCTTGACATCATCCCCGACAATCCAGAGGCAATCGTGTTTGGTATCGACGGCAATATCAAGCCCACCGAGTCTGGAATGTTTAACAATGGTGCCTGTATTGTCGATTACGAAGACGTTGTAAGTGTTCACAGCATATATCAAGTCATTTGCGAATACGGCAGACCTGATATCCATCCACAGGGACCAAAGTTCTCTATGCGTTTCAGTTTCGTACATAGTCAGCTTGCCCGGCACATTTTCGCATACTGCAAAGAAACGACCGTCCTCGGATGTCGAGATGATCCTGGGACTGTTAAAGGTACTTTTAATCCCAAGACCGTGGAACTTTCTGATGAGCTCACCCCTCGAATTCAGCAGAGAGACAGTATCTCCAAAAGGATCTGTTGACAGTTTATTATCGTCGTCACAATCCTCCAGAACAAGGACCATTGCCCCAGCCTCATTCGGCGTTTCTTCTGAGGCAAGAATCTGCCGAGGACCCGATATTAGAATCGAAGCCAAAATCAGCAAGTGGATGAGGAAATGTTTTGGCATGTTCGAAGGTTTATGCGAGGTATACATCGAACGATCCTCCAAGGAATAAACAGTATTTACATGTTCTCCCTACACCGTACCGAATCCCCAGATCATAACCTCCTCGAACACCAAATCACAGTTTACACAAATTTATGAAGTCATGCAAGATAAAAATGGAAAAATAGGCAAAATAGAAAAAAATTATCCCATTGCCTTAGAGCGTGTGTGAGAACTCGTCGTTCTCGTTCTTGTTATGCTGAGCAAAGCGAAGCATCTGGGATTCTAACATAAGAAAGAGATTCTTCACTGCGCTACGCTCCGTTCAGAATGACATTGTTAGCTTGCCACACACGCTCTTATAAACGGCCTGATGGGATCTTTTCAGGCAGATCATCCACTACTGAGACTGATCTGCGTGGAGCTATCGAAAACGATTGTTATCGATGTCCATACAACAAGCCCTGCACTTCAATACCGGGGCGGAGAGATCATCCACATAGCTTTTGAGCAATTTGTGCTACGTGCCTGCCCTGGAAGCGGGCGATTGCCAGCTCGTTTTCTGTCGGCTGACGAGAGCCGTCGGCTCCGGCGAGAGTTGTCGCCCCGTAGGGGGTGCCGCCGGTAATCTCATCCATGTTGAGCAGTTCCTGCACGGTATAGGGCACGCCGACGATAATCATGCCGTGGTGCAGCAGAGTCGAATGAAAGCTGGTAATCGTCGTCTCCTGGCCGCCATGTTGAGTGCCCGTGCTGGCGAAAACGCTGCCGAGCTTGCCGACCAGGGCGCCGGTGAACCACAATTGACCGGTCTGGTCGAGGAAGTTCCGCATCTGGGCGGCCATATTACCGAACCGCGTCGGGGTCCCGAATATAATCGCATCGGCTTCGGCCAACTGGGCAGGCTCGGCTACCGGGACGTCGGCGAAAGCCTCGCGGGCGTTCCTGGCACCGCTTTGCTCCAGTGCTTCATCCGACATAAGCTCCGGGACCTGATAGAGGGAAACTTCCGTATCCGGAACTTCGCGGGCCCCTTCGGCCACGGCTTCGGCTAATTGATACACGTGCCCGTACATGCTGTAAAAAACGATTTGTACTTTTGCCATGACTAATCTCCTTATCCGTTTGATTCTTTTCGATTATAAATCAAATGTATATACGTGTGTAGAACTTTCACAGTTCAAAACTTAAAAATTACAGCTCAACTGTAAAAAAGTTGGTGGGCTGATAAGAAATGAATCCTTTTATAATCATGTGATAATCAACCAACTATTTTGCAGTTGAACCACACTGGTTCAACTCCAAAAAAGTTGGTGATTATTTCGCGTTAATATTACATAAGTTTTTTGGATTTAACGCTTTATGCCAACGGCATATATATTGTTATCATTGCCTGGGAGGATAAGGCTCCGCTGGGAAGCGACCTGAGCGCCTTGGCAATGCCATACGGCATAGGACGAGGCTCAGTTTTGGTCTCGTCCTTTTATATATGCCGTTGGCTCTAATGCGATAAAACCTCCACCAAAGGCGGATTTTTACCAACTTTTTTGGAGTTGATCCTGAATTGTAAATAGTCAATCGGAGAGTTCCCACCACAGCCTGGGATAATCCTGGCCTTCGGTAATCCACCAGATATCGTCGGCGCCGTTTTGGGTCTCGTCGAAGAAATCCCAGCCGGCGTTGAGAAATGTGCCGGCCGTCTGCATCTCGGCAGTGGTCTTGCCCGTTCCGGCAAAACTCGTCGTTTGCCCGCTGACTTCGATGTCCCAGAAAGATTCGAATACATTGGACGTGTAGTAACCGCTTCCCACGAGGCCGCCGACATCTGTTATGCCCGTTACAATCCCGGCTGAGTAGCAATTCATAATAGTTGCGTACTCGCCAAGTATTCCCACGAGGCCGCCAACATATCGCTCCCCGGAAATGCTACTTGTTGAATAGGAGTTGGTGAGGGTTCCGATGTTGAAGCTCCCCACCAGACCGCCGACGTATTCAATGCCAATAACGTTTCCGGCTGAGGAGCAATTCGCAATGGTGATAGGGCCATTAACTATTCCCACCAGGCCGCCTATAGACTGCTCGCCGGTAACGCTGCCGGTTGAATAACAATTGATAAGGTTGCTGCGGCTGCGGCCCACCAGCCCCCCGATTTCGTCGATGCCGGTAACGTTACCTGTTGAATATGAACTCTCGATTGTTCCGATATTGAAACCTGTCAAACCGCCGGCCTTGGAATTGCACGTTACATCTCCCGCCGCATAACAATTTTGAATCGTACCTTCATTGTATCCCGCTAAGCCTCCGGCAAAATTTTCTCCTGTGATATTACTGATTGTGTGGCAATTGGTGATTGTGCCCCGGTCGTTATACGCCGCCAGGCCGCCAGCATAATGCTTGCTGACAACTTCGGCGGTCGAATAACAATTTTCGATTGCGCCCTGGTCGACATACGAGACAAGTCCGCCGATCCATACATGTCCTGAAATCCTGCCGCCGCGAACGTAGCAACTACTGAGAAGAGCTCCTCGTGAAAGACAGTTAACAAGCGAGCCTGCGGTATTTCCATATACCGCACCGGCATTAGGATCCTCCCAAGTGACGACAAAATCCAGTTCATTCGAATCGACGTTAATGACCGGATCGATCAATCCCAAATTTGTGATTTGGGCCTGGGCACCTTGAACGTTTTCGAAAAGTGCTACGTCATTTACATCTGTGGAAATGTAGTGAAAGTTTGAAATCGTATGCCCATTCCCGTCAAAAACACCACTGAATTTTGTTGGAGATCTTCCAATGATGTTGAAATCTTTCTCACCCATGCTGCCAAGGTCGATATCGGCCATTAGCATAAAATGTTTGTCGAAGTCTTCTTCATGAAGGCCGATGGTGTTCATGTGTTCGTCGGTGTAGATAAGATAAGGATTGTCGGGCTCTCCTGTGCCGCCGCCGTATTTGGCGTGAAGGCCGGAGGGCGACTTGCCGGCTTCGTCTGTGCCGCCGTAGACGCCCATATTGATAATGCCGCCGTTGGGATATGGCTCGAAGGCGACGGGACTGCCCGGATCGCCTGCGTCGATGCACGGGCTTGTGATATTATCCAGCACCCAGCTTTCGCCGGCCGCGTCCCATCGGCCCGCCCTGGATTTCAGGTGATAGTCGCCATTGTTCACGGCCACAAACTGAGGATCGGTATTGATATTGCCCTGTCCCCAGGTGACGGTCGAACGGCTCCCCGAGACGGATATGGCGTTCCGGCCGCCCTGGATGTCACTGTATTTAACCGTTATATGAGAGCCGCGATCTTCGATTTGCGTGTTCGGGCTGTCTGTCAGAGTGACCGGTTCAGGACAATTCCAGATGATACAGTTAATCACCGTTGCCGTTCCGCCGCCGGGATTCAAGCTATACGGAGGGTCCCATCTGCCCAGGTCGAATAGCCGCAGTCCCCTGCCGCAATTGACGATTGTGTTGTTTATCAGCAGTGCCTCGCACGAATTTTCTATCGCTATCCCGCCGTTACTACAATCGACAATCAAATTGTTCATTAAAACAGGAGAGCACTTGTCACGCAGGACTACGCCGTGATCGTCGGAGCCGGCAATAACATTACCGATAATAACCGCCGAACATCGGGTGGGATTTATCATATCATCGTGTTCGGGATTCAGGAAAAGGTTGTTTAGTATAAGCGGCGCCGGCGTGCTTTCGCCCCACAAATCGACGTCATCGTTATCGCCTCGCTTGCCCGTAAAGTAACAGTCCTCGACCAGCACATAGGAAAATCGGGTATGCACGCTCTGCCCGATCGAAAGAAAATCACAGCCCCGAATATTCGCCGTCGCATCTCCGGGGTGATCCTGGTCGTCCGAAATAATTGCTATGGCGTCCCCGTTCGCATTCGCGCCTTCGTCGGGGAGGTTCCGGAAGATGCAATTTTCGAAATCGACATGGCTTGCCAGGGCAACTACTGCCTCGTGGTAGTTCCTCGGTCCCGGCACGTAATAGTCCTGGTGCTCGCCCTCGCTGTCGGCGTGCTCGATAATACAGTGCACAAACCGGCTGTCTGCTGCTTCTACGAACATAATCTGCTTCCACGTTACGCCGTCACCGTAGCGAGTGAAACGAATCGGTTCGGCTTCGGTTCCCTCGGCGAGAAGTTGGCCGTAAACGACCAGTTTCACCGCATCCTTCATTAAGACCGTTGTTCCCGGCTCAATTTTCAAGACCATATCGGCGGGAACAATCATGGTATCCTCGATAATGTAGGCTCCCGACCAGGTCATATCCCCGATAAGCTCGCCGGAGGCGTGATTCGCCGGCGGGACATACATGATCTCTGCAACCCGGGAATTTACAACATTTGTATTCGCATCGAGCTGCTCTATAGTTATGGCATTCAGGCCGGATACAAGTAAAACGTCGATGCTCCATGTTCCGTCGCCGGCGTTGAAATCGGCAGAAGTACCATCGGCCAGCACGGAAACGGTCTCGGGAGCATCCGCCCTGCCCTTAAGTGTTACCGTATCGGTTTCCACAATCCATTTATCGCCGGTCCGGACTATGTCCGTCGCCGATTGTAGGACGGGAATAAGCGAGAAATCCGAGCTGTCCAGGGAAGTGTTATGTCCCTCGATGGCCAGAATATTGCTGCCCTCGTTCAGCAGCTCGCTTGCCGTTCCCAGAACAAAGGTTTCGGTCGATCCGGCCTCGTGAGATCCAGCCGCCCTCGTGTTATACGCAGCCGTGCCTCCTGGCATGTTCGCCCGTGCGATTTCCCGTCCGTTGAGATACGCGATGAATCCGTCATCGTAATCAATCTCAAGTTTGATAACCTCGTCGGCCGGCGGTGACGAAGCTGAGAACTCCTTTCGAATGTATACCGAAACGTAATTATTCAGCATATCGTTGAGGATCGTAGCGTCATCGTTGTCTCCGTAGCCAAAACCTGCGGCACCAGTCTGCCAGTTCGAATCGTCGAAATCGATAGCTTTCCATGCGTTCGGGGGATTGCTCGGCGGCTCGGTGCCTTTGAAGAATTTCCAGGTCTCACCGGGTGCGATGAAATCATTTCCTGCCGAATTGCCGCCAATGTTAATGGTTGTTGCCGGAGCTATTGTGCTGCCGAGAAGTGCGAGAAAAATCGCAAATGTCAACCATGTTCCCTGATTTGTTCTTTTACTCATCCCTAAAACCTCCTGCTGAGAGTATATTGATTTTATAAGTTACTACCGGATTCTACCAAATAGGCTGGTTTTTGTCAATAAAACTATCAAACTGTATTCAAGCCCGGAGTAAAATCCTTCGTTTTTAAGAATCTCATGTTGACAAGTTATGATCGATCAGGTAGCATATAAGGATGAAGTTTCAGGAGTTGATGGTTTTATGCCACTCTGTGTTAATACATGATTTCTAATGGAAGTCTTATCAGGTGTAATTCATCCTGGATGTGAATAGGCCCTGCTGTGTGGTTCTTCGATAAATTCTTAAGTTTTTTGGAAAGGGTGTAGTTATGAGAAAATTAGCCATCATATGGGCATGTTTCGTTATAGCCGGTTTTTCGCCGAGTGTATTCGCTTATATTCAATGGTCCGGCTCGCCGGTTGATACGAGCTGGAACAATCCGGAGAACTGGGACGGCGGTGCACTGCCCACGAATGACAAGGCGGGCGTCAAGACAGAACCTGTCGGGCCAATAATTCTTGCAGGTGATGTCGCGGTCTGCACGCAACTGACACTTGGCGGGGTCAATGGTGGTACAATTAGAGTCGCGGGCGGCGTTTTCAATGTAACGCAAAATTCTGCCATTATGGGAAATGCTGCTAATGAAAACGGAACTCTGATTGTTAATTCCGGCCAGTTTATTGCCGGGGGCAATTTTTATGTCGGTCTTGCGGGCACAGCGACCGCTTATTTTGACGGCGGAACTGTTTCGGTAGGCTCTGTTTTCGGAATAGGCGAAAGGTCCACAAGTACGGCCGCGGTGTATCTTGGCGTTTCGGTAGTAACATGTGAAACATTCAGGATGGACGATGGTGGAGGGGCAACCGTTCTGATGGATATTGCCAACGGCACTTTGATTGTCGATGGCGACGAGTCCGCCAAGATCCAGACATATATAGATAATGGATGGATTATCGCTTTTAACGGCGCCGGCACTCTTGAGATGGATTTTGATGTCAGGAATCCCGGAAAAACAACGCTGACCGCGGTACATCCTCTGGGCATTAATCCGGTAAACAACCAGATTGTAACCGTTGATGTTAATGCTCTTACATGAAACTTGCCCGCGCCGACAAAGGCAGGCGCCGCCGTAACCTGTGATGTTTATTTCGGTACCGAGGTGAATCCTTATTCTCCGGATTATGATTACGCAAAGGTTGTCACTAACGCGTCCGTGGAGTCTTATGCAGTGACTCTTGAGCCGGGCAGGATTTACTACTGGAAAGTCGATGTTTTTGAAAATGGCGTATTGATATTCGATGCGCAAGTGCCCTCAAGCTTCAGCACCGGCAACGTTATTCCGACGGTAGCTGCCGGCGGTGATATCACGGCATGGCTTATCGACGGTAAGGCTCAGCTCGACCTTGCCGGTACGGTGGAGGACGACGGCAAGCCGGCGCCTTATACCGTAAAGTGGACAGTTACGGCCCAGCCTGAAGGCGGCACCATAGAATTTACGCCGGCTTCCGCAGATACCGAAAGTCTCAGCGTAGTATGCAGTGGTGCAGGCGATTACGTACTTGAGCTTGCCGCTAACGACTCATCCGATACCGGTACCGATACGATAACTATTCATGTTTTTGAAAATGCGTGCGAAGCAACGAAATCCCTGCCGAACTATGTACCACTGGCAGGCGATCTCAACGAAGACTGCCGGGTCGATGATCTCGATTTGGCATTACTGCAGGAAAACTGGCTAAAGAATATTGAGCTGACTTCTTATTATACAGAATAAGAATGTTATATGCCGAGGGGCCTACAAGTCCCTCGGCAGTTTTTTTTAGCTGGTGTGAGCTTTAAGGGATTTTGTGAAAGAAAAGGCAATTCGTACCGTGAACAGGCCAGGGATAAAAGGTTTCACACTTATCGAGCTTCTCGTTGTAATTTCCATCATCGCTTTGCTTATGGCTATTCTTATGCCGAGCCTTAGCCGTGCGCGCGAACAGGCGAGAAACATATCCTGCAGGTCCAATCTGAAGAATCTCGGCCTTGCGCTGTTAAGTTATGCGATGGAGCACGATGAAAAATTGCCGCCTCTCGGCGATACCGACCCGCTGACCGGGGGAGGATCCGATCCGAGACGGTATGTAGGAAAGCACTGGTACGAGAGACTGGCGGAAAGGGAAACGTGACATTTGTGGACGGACATGTCGGCGACGCGACATTCGACGAGTTCAGTACCAACAAAAACAATATTCTTATCGACTTGAGATAACGTCAATACTTTCGTATCATGGCGACAAAATCAGGATTATCATTTTAAGGAGTCCGCAATGCAATTGTTCGGCAGAAAATGTGTAGTGATAACGGTAGTATTATGTGCGATTATGTTCGCCTCGACCTCATGCACGTCCGGCGCTCGGGGCAATAAATCAGGCCCGGCGTATTCTTTTGTGTATCTCGGCGATATGCATTTCGACAAGATGGCTCATCATGATTTCGAGTGGGTCAAGGCCGACAAGCCGAACGATATGGTACAGATAGAAGGTTACGTCGAAAATACGGAAAAAAACACCCCCGGTCTTCTGAAGCGAATCCAGACGTCAATAGAATCCAGTAATGGCAGGATAAAGATGGTTGTCCAGGGCGGGGACCTTACCGAGGGATTGTGCGGCAGCCGCGAGCTGCAGGAGACTCAATTCAAAGATTCCAGGGAGGTTATCCGCAAGTATATACCTGAGACCAGATTCATTGCCGCCAAGGGCAATCACGATATCACCGGCCCCGGGGCCAGGGAGGCCTATGACAATGCGATGCTGCCGTGGCTGTCTGAAGAATGTGGAAAGAAAATAGATTCTGCGTCTTTCTATTTTATGCAAGGGCCGGATCTGTTCGTGTTCTTCGACGCGTATCACAACAACAAGCTTGACTGGCTGGAGAAAACTTTAAGCGAGAACAAACATCGCCATGCGATCGTCGTCATGCACCCCCCCGCGGTTCCTTATAACACCAGGTCCACCTGGCATCTTTTTTCAAGAGATAAAGAGAAAGACGTTCGCGAGAGATTCCTCAATATACTCGGTGAGTATAAAGTCGTGCTCCTGACCGCGCACCTGCACAAGTACCACGTTCTCGTACGAAAAACGCCCGCGGGAGCATTTACGCAGTTCAGCATGAACAGCGTTATCGATTCGCCGAACATATCCGTGAGGGATCAATTCGAAGGCGTCGGGAATTATGACGCTGCGCTTCTGGATCTCGAACCTGAATTTCAGCCCGATACAAAGCAGCAGCGGCAGAAGATGCTCGAAGATGAGAAGCCGTATATAGATCACTTCGAGTTTGCGGATTTTCCGGGATATGCCGTCATTAATATATCGGACGCGGGAATTAACGCCGATATTTACACGGGCGATTCCGGCGAGGTATGGAAGAGCGTGCCTCTCAGCTCAGTGCCGAAAAATTAAACAGGATTTTCTCTTATAAATTCCATTTCCGCCCCGCTTTCGGGCAGGGCTATTTTTCGCCGGATGACGAAACGAACGGGGAGGGCTGCGGGTCGATGACAATGGCGGCCATCGTGACATTAAAAACAATTCATTTTACATATTTTTCATTCTGTAAAACTATTATTTTTTATGCTTAAATACAAATCCGGTTTCTTTGCTGTTGCAGACATGCTCCCAGCCGTTGAATATTGATTATTTGTTTTCGGCTTTCGGCTTGGTATTTCTATTGTTCGGGAGATTGCCCTTTCAGTTTTTCCCGGGCCAGCTCAATCTGTGCTTCCAGTGTGGCGACCTTTGCTCTATCAACATCAAATTTAGGTGCGCGACCTTCGGCAGCCCTTCTTTCCACCTGAGCTTCGCATGTTTTGTTGAATTGGACGATTTTCTCAAGGATGTCGAGACGCTCGTCCCGGGTTTTGCACAGGTCCATTTCCGCTCGCATCAGCGCTATATTTGCGTCCCGGTACTCGTCAAAGCCGACCCGGCCTGATTCGAGGAATATTTTCATTGAATCTACAATACGACTCAGCACTCTCTTGCGTTCCATGAGGAGCTGTTGCAGCTCGCTTTCGTAGCTTTCCAGCCTTTCAGCGACTACGCCCGTCTCAGATGCTCCGGCGGCCTGTGCCGCATTGAAACCGCCCGGATGCATACCGGCCGGAGATATAGCCAAAACGGCAAATATCGTGACAGCCGAAAAGACAAGCCCTGTTATTAATGTTCGTGACATATGCTCGCATGAGATTCCATATTGCTCCAGTATTCCCGCCAAAAGATGAGCATCAGGGGGGTCTTTTGCTATGTATATCTGTTTCATACTCATTTTCCTCAAAATGTATGTATTTTCATAACCGCCGCCTTGATTCTGAATCATAAATACAGCCTGCTCGCCAGTCAAAAAGAAATTTACACTAATCCGGCCGGATTTTCAATAAAAAAAGAATAATACCAATTGTGTATAATCAATACGCTTTATGCTTTCCTTAGCGAGGCTGTTCATACAGATCATTCTTTGATAAACTTTCTGTTATTTGGAGCAAATGCTGATACCACTGCGGCTCAATGAGTTGATATGGTCCAATGTTTTCTTCGAACGCCTCTAAGCCTGAAGGCGTTTTAACACATGTAATGAATGCTTCCCTGTATTTTCCCTGCTCAGCCTCTAATAAGAAATGCACCAGGCTAAACCAGTGAATGTAGTACAGGTTAAAATGCTGGTCCATTTTGAGCGGTTTTTCATCGTTGACAATGCTTTTAATACTTATGATCTTTTTGTCGGCCTTGTCACGTGACAAGTCTCCGCTTAAGCCAAGCGAGCTTAGCCACCAGATGGGGTAAGTATCCCGATCAACTACTCCCAAACTCATTTTCCCATCATCCATCCTGGTAGTGGAAAAATAGCATGCTATCCCTTCTTCGGCCCATTGGGGCAATCTGAATTGTGAAACTTCATTATTCAACTGGTGTGCGGCTTCATGCACCAACCAATGACAGGGCCTGTTTTCATTCTCCGTTTCAATATATTGATGGCAATAGGGTGCACGGTAGATTGCTTCCGCCCACCCAGGCAAGGGATTGGCTCGCTTGAATTCTTTTCGTGATGAATAAATCTTCAGCAGCAGTTTATTATCAGCAGTCCCGGCCTTAACATTCCAGAAGGCGGTATAGGTTTGATAAAGCGTTTCGGCCTTGCTTAATGCGTTCTTGGTTTCTTCAATAGAAACACTACTCAATGCACTGTAATGTTCTGATTCCAGCTTATATGCGGACGTCCGGTGTGTATACCAAAAGTACCCGCCGAAAACGACAGACACGAGCAGCAGGTCAATCAGTATTCGCTTTTTGTAACTGCAATTCGCAGGGATCAGGATATTGAATAAACGGTTATTCAAATTTACACGCTATAAAAACATAATCTTCCCATATGAAATAAATGAACTTACTAAAATTTCGTTGAGCAATCAAGAATTTTTGACTTCGAGACGTTTTTTGAAAATTTGCATGAAAACATGTATTTAGGGTGAATCTTTTTACTTTTTCAACGGCTGACTTTCGGTTATACTTGCCGGTTTAGTGAGTTGAATTTGACTTGAGAAACGATGGTTTCTCGATGTATATAGAACCAAAATGAAAGGAGAATATCTGATGACTACTGAAAATCATGAAGAATACCCGGTTAGAAGGACTTGCTGCCCTTGCGGGCATGACCATTCGACAAGCGGAATTACACGCCGGGGCTTTCTGCAGGGCGTGGGTGGAGCGGCGGCTATGGGAGTGGCCCTGACCGGTCTGACCTGGTCGGGCGTCTCAGCCGCCGAGCGGGAAGGTAATGGAGAGCTTAAACGCCGCCCGCTTGTGGTTAAGCCCATTCTTGTTTACGACATCCCGACAAGGCAGCATCAGACCAGTTGGCGCAGTTGGGGCGGTATCCAGACACAGCAGGACGCCGAGCAGGAGCTGCGGCGCATCAGGCAAGAGCTTGGCGATATGGAGAGCAAGGCGGACTTTCCCGTGCAGTTTCTGCCGCCGACAGGTATCAGGGGCACCGGCGAATTGTCCGGAATAAGCGATCTGGCCAAGGCGGATGTGTATATTATCTACGCCGCAGGCGGCGGGATGGATACGTTTGCCAAGCTGGCCGAGAGCGGCAAGGACATCATCCTGTTCTGCCGGCACAAATCGGGGCCGGTCTATCTGTGGTACGAAATCGTCAGCCCTCGCTACCTTCGGCAGCACACCGATACGCTGGCGCTCAAGGGAATCGACGACAGTGATGTAGTCATCGACAGCCAGGACGAGATTCTATGGCGTCTGCGTGCTCTGTGCGGCCTGCGCAACACGATGGGCACGAAGATAATAGCGATTGGCGGACCCGACGCCTGGGCGCAGCCCAGAGATGTCGTGCCGAACCTGGTCAGAAAAACGTGGAAGTTCGATATGCAGACGGTATCGTATGATGATCTTGGTAAGCTGATTAAAGAAGCAAGGGCGGACAACGCCGCCGTTCAGCGCGCCCGCGAGCGGGCCGAGGCGTATCTAAAAGCGCCCGGCAATACCCTCGAAACCAAGCGCGAGTATGTTGACAATTGCTTTTTGCTGGAGCAGGTCTTCCGCGGGATTATGAAGAAGGCCGATTGCCGGGCGATTACCGTCAATAGCTGCATGGGGACAATCATGCCTATTGCCGAAACGTCGGCGTGCCTGACGCTGTCGCTGCTGAACGACAACGGATATATGGCGTTCTGCGAATCGGACTTTGTCGTGATTCCATCAGGCGTGCTGCTGGCGAATATTTCCGGCAAACCCGTCTTCCTGAACGACCCGACCTACCCGCATGACGGCGTGATAACCATTGCTCACTGTACGGCACCGCGAAAGATGAACGGAAAAGACCTTGAACCGGTGCGAATCCTGACGCATTTCGAGTCCGATTACGGCGCAGCTCCCAAGGTCGAGATGCGCAAGGGCCAGATTGTCACCAACATAGTGCCCGACTTTAAGCTCGAGCGCTGGGTTGGCCTTATCGGTGAGATTATCGACGCCCCGTTCATGGATATCTGCCGCTCGCAGATCGATATCCGCTATAAATGTAACGACCTGACACTGGCCGAGCGAATGCCCGGCTTCCACTGGATGAGCTGCTACGGCGATTACATGAGCGAGCTTGGCTACGCCCTGAAAAAGGTCGGAATCAAATGGGAGAATCTGACCGCTTAAGAAGAAGTGTAAAGTTTCTTTAATCTTGTTCGAATATGAGGTGAAGTGACATGAGAGAGAAAAGCTCGACATTGAAGCGATATTTAATCTGCGGCGCGGTCCTTTCATTCGTGTGGATTCAGGCCGCCCGGGCGATGAATCTGTATGTTTCTCCGGACGGCAGCGACAGTTGGTCTGGTAAACCGGCCCGGCCGAACGGCGCACGAACCGATGGGCCGCTTGCTTCCCTGGCCGGTGCGAGGGATGCGATTCGGCGCTTAAAATCGCAGGGGCAGGTGACGGAGCCGGTACGTGTCATAATCGCCGGCGGGACGTACAGCCTGGCCGAGCCTTTCGTTCTTACGCCTCAGGACAGCGGGACCGGAGCAGGTCCGATCAGTTACGAAGCTGCCGACGGCGCCAGGCCCATCTTTACCGGCGGGCGGATTATTACCGGTTTCAAACCCGGCGCCAACGGTATCTGGCAAACGCAAATCCCGGATGTCGCCGCCGGTAAATGGTATTTCGAGCAGTTGTTCGTCAACGGCCGGCGGGCCGTGAGGGCGCGGACGCCGAACACGTTCTACCATTACATGGGCGAGAGCGTCGAAGTGCCTGTCGAGGGCGGGCAGGAAAAGTTCCGCCGCACGACGATTGTTCGGCCGGATGACCTGGAGCCGCTCAAAAACCTGAGCCCGGATGAGATTAAGGATGTCACGTTCGTTGCCTATCACAAGTGGTGCATCACCCGGCGGTTTCTGGCCGGGATCGACGCCGGCAACAACGCGGTCATTACCGTCGGCGAACAGCTCAAGAGCTACTCGGGCTGGCCGGCCAATACACGTTTTCACCTGGAGAACTTCCGGACGGCCCTGGATGCGCCGGGCGAGTGGTTCCTGTCGCGTGACGGCACGCTGAGCTATATGCCGCTGCCCGGTGAGGACCCCGCTGCGGCACAGGTCGTCGCGCCGGTCATTAACAAGCTGGTGCTCTTCCATGGTGAGCCGGAGAACGCCAAATTCGTCGAGCGCATATCACTCAAGGGCCTTGTATTCGAGCACAACGAGGAATTGCTGCCCCGGACGGGCTACGCTCCGTTTCAGGCGGCGTATGTCACTGAGGCGGCGGTCATGGCCGACGGCGCACGGAACATAGCCATCGAGGATTGCGAAGTGGGGCACAGCGCGGCATACGCGGTGTGGTTCAGGCAGGGATGTAAAGACTGCCTGCTGACACGATGTTATCTATACGACCTTGGCGCCGGCGGCGTGCGAATCGGCGAGGGCAGCATACGGGCCGACGAGCCTTCCCGCACGAGTCATATCACGGTCGATAATAACATCATCCGTTCGGGCGGGCGTATCTATACCTCGGCCGTCGGCGTATGGATCGGTCAAAGCGGCGACAACACCGTGACGCACAACGAAATCGCCGACTTTTTCTATACGGGCCTGTCGGTCGGCTGGAGATGGGGCTATTCCGACAGCCTTGCAAAACGCAACATCATCCGCTTCAATAACGTGCATCATATAGGCTGGGGCGTGCTCAGTGACATGGGCGGCATTTACACGCTCGGCCCGTCCGAAGGCACCGTCGTCAGCGACAACGTCTTTCACGATATCTATTCCTACGATTACGGCGGCTGGGGCCTCTACACCGACGAGGGCAGCACCGGAATCGTGTTTGAGAATAATCTCGTCTACAACACGAAGACCGGCGGCTTCCACCAGCACTACGGCAAGGAAAATATCGTCCGTAACAACATCCTGGCTTTCAGCAAGCTGCACCAGGTCCAGGCCACGCGAGTCGAGGAGCATTTGTCGTTTACCTTCGAGAACAATATCGTCTACTGGACCACCGGTGCCCTGCTGGCGGGGAGCTGGAAGGAAATCAAAATTGTAATGGACAAGAACTGCTACTGGAACGC
>Ga0315288_10002054_pt1 | contig 26090 bp, 20 predicted proteins | sample YL17G11_20_MG_FD_203454 | JGI IMG/M metagenome (GOLD analysis project Ga0315288, IMG submission 203454) | Sediment microbial communities from Yellowstone Lake, YNP, Wyoming, USA - YL17G11_20 | ecosystem: Environmental > Aquatic > Freshwater > Lake > Sediment | place: USA: Wyoming | collected... | reverse complement strand
GAGCGCTGCCGCCTGCTCGGCAAGGCTGTCGGCTCTCCCCCGCGCCATCCCGCCCGGCACGCCGAACCAGCCTCCCCTCTCCCTGTCGCCAGAACACTCACCAGATCATGGGCTTTCCGGCCGGGTTAGGCGGGCTTCGGCAGCGAAGCTACCGAAGCAGCAACGCGAACACGGAACGGCCGGGGGCTAACCGCTGAGACGCCGAGTCGCAGAGAACAGCCTCGGCGAGAGAACGGAGTCGCATGAGGAAGCAACCGAACCTGCTGCTGTTCGGGATCGATAGTCTGCGCGCGGATCATATGAGCTTGTATGGATACCATCGGCTCACGACGCCACACATCGACAAGCTCGCGGCGACGGGGTGTGTGTTCGAGAACGCGTTCAGCCCGTCGATCCCGACGACGCCGGGGTACGCGTCGATGTTCACGGGGATGGACTGCTTCGGCACCGACGTGGTGGCGCTACGCCACGAGGGGCCGCTGGACAGCCATGTGAAGACGCTGGCGGAAGTGTTAGGCGAAGCCGGATACAGCACGACATGCGTGGGGTTCGGCGAGAATCAGGCCTCGCGGGGGTTCCAGAACTACCTGGAGTTCAGCGGCTGGGGATCGTGGGGAGAGGGCCGCAGCCACAAGGCCGAGAACCTGAATGCGGTGGCGATCCCGGAGCTGAAGCGCCTCGCCGCCGAGGAGGCGCCGTTCTTCCTCTTCCTGCGGCATATGGATCCACATGCTCCCTACCTCCCGCCGCAGCCCTTCGAGCGGATGTTCTACGACGGCGATGAGTTCGACCCGGGCAACCACTCGCTCGATCCGGTGATGGCGTTCAAGCCGTTCTGCGATTTCTTCGCGAGCTGGTTCCCGCCGGGGTGCACGGACAAGGACTACGTTATCGCGCAGTACGACGGCGCGGTCGCCTACATGGACGCGTGCATCGCAAACACCATCCAGACCGTGAGGTCACTGGGTATCGAGGATGAGACTCTCATCGTGATCGATTCGGACCACGGCGAAACGCATTACGATCACGAGTGCTGGTTCGACCATCACGGGCTCTACGATTGCACCATCCGCATTCCGCTCATCTTCGTGTACCCGGGGAAGGCGCCGGCGGGGAGGCGCTTCGACGACTTCGTCCAGATGCAGGACATCATGCCCACGATCATCGAGCTGATGGGCATGAAGACGAAGATCCGGTTCGACGGCCGCAGCCTGGCGCCGCTGATGCGCGGAAAGCGACGGGCGACGCAGGAGCAAGCTCCTGCCCAACATGAGTTCTACATCACCGAGGCGACCTGGATGCGGAAGCACGGGTGGCGAACGCCGGAATGGAAGCTGATCCAGGCGCTGGAGCCGGACTTTCACTTCAAGCCGGAGACCGAGCTGTACAACCTGATCAGCGACCCCGAGGAGAACCGCAACCTGGCGAAGCGCGAGCCGGAGGTCGTGAAGATGCTGCTGGCGCGCATGAACGCGCATATCGCGAAACGGGAGAAGGCGACCGGCCGCACGAACCCGATCTTCACGAACTCGAACTGGCACGGACACGGGGGGCCGTTCAATACCTCGCAAGAGGCCTATGACACGCTGCACATCGGCTCACCGCAGGCGGCGGAGAAGCTGCAGGCCGCTGCGGCCGAGCTGAGGCGACAACGGGGAGCAAAGGAGCTGTAGGGCCGAACAACGAGGAGGCGAGGAGGCGAAGAGGCGTAGAGTCGGAGTGGCAGGAGACGAGCTCCTGCCCTACGACTTGGATGGAACGTTATCCGGAATGTTCGAGGCGTAGAGTGATGATGGTCACGATTATTGGGAGAGGCCACAGCGGGACGCGGGTGATGTCGCATACGCTCTCGGCGAGCGGGGTGTACATGGGCGCGGAGCTCAATGAGTCGGGCGATCTCATCCCGCCGGAGGATTGCTACGAGGCGTGCCGAGTGATGGCGAAGTATGTGGTTCACAAGGGCGGCCTGGAGTGGGACTTCTCGCGGGTCCACACCATGCCCATCGACCCGGAGTTCGCGCGATTGGTAGAGTCGTATCTGTCGTCGGTGCTGAGCGCGGTCTCTCGGGAATCCCCAACGGCCGGGATTCCCTGGCGACGCCCCCACGCGCTTCGCGCGTGGGTGGGTTGGAAGCTCCCCGAGACGACGCTGGTCTACCCCTGGGTCGTGCGGATGTTCCCGGATATCTACTACATCCATTGGGTGAGGGACCCGCGTGATTCGATCATCGGCGCGCACCTGACCGATGATCTGTCGGACTTCGGGGTGCCCTACGACAAGCCCGAGACGGTAGGGGCGACCCGTGGGGTCGCCCAGGGCGAGTGCACGACTCGCCTCTACAACGAACGGGACGACGTGCGGTTGATGCGCGCGATCAGTTGGAAGTACCAGCGCGAGATCGTCAGGGCGACGCCGCCGCCGAAGCGCACGATCCAGGTGCAGTTTGAGGACTTCGTGCTGAAACAGGATGAAACGCTGCGACGTCTCGAAGCGTTCCTCGGCCTGCCGCTCGCCAAGATCGAGGTGCGCCGCGATCCCATCGGGCGATGGAAGACGGACGAGGGACGCCACTATTTCGACTTCTTCGCGGAAGACCTGGAAGAGCTGGGGTATGAGGTCGCGGCATCAGAGTGAGAGTCGCGCAGGGGCGCAGCCGCGCCAGAGGCGGGCAAGCGCGGTGCGTCCCCACAAAGGGAGCGCTATGTTGAGAGTCTGTGTCATCGGGACGGGCCCTATCGGGAACCTTCACTCCGACATCTACCGGGGAGACGAACTCGCCGAGCTGGTCGGCGTGTGTGATATCATCCCGGAGCGCGCGCGAACTGCGGGTGAGCGGTTGGGCGTGCCGTGGTTCATCGATGCGCCGACGATGCTTGCGGAACTCAGGCCCGATCTCTGCAGCGTGACGACAGGCGGCCGCGAATACGCCAGCGACCACTACCAGCCGACCATCCAGGCGTTGGAGGCGGGGTGCCACGTGCTCTGCGAGAAGCCGATCTGCAATGAGATCGACAAGGCCGCCGAGATGGTGCGGGTGGCGCGCGAGCGGAAACGGTGCTTGGGGATAGACTTCAACCACCGGCAGACGCCTGCGGCGAAGCTGGCGAAGCAGTGGCTCGATGAGGGGCGACTGGGCGACCTGCTCTTCGTGAATATGGCGCTGTGGATCGGGCGGCCGGGGAGCTTCGACTCGCCGTACTTCCATCTGAAGGCGCTCAACCCGCATTCGGTCGACACCGTCCGCTACTACTGCGGCGACATCACCAGGGTGCAGTGCTTCGCGATGAAGGCGCCGGGCCGCAACTTCTGGTCGACCGCGTCGATCAACCTCGAGTTCGCGAACGGCATGGTCGGCCACATCACCAGCAGCTATGACATCGCCCGCGGGCATCCGATGGAGCGATGCGAGGTGGCGGGGGTGAAGGGGCGGTTTGTGGTCGACGATATGTGGCGGGAGGCGACGCTCTATCCGGCGGGTGGCACCTCAGCGACAGGGTCGCCCGCAGCGAGCTCCGGGTCGCTCGCGGTGTCGATGGGCGGCGGGAGTGTGAAGTCCGTGTACACCAACCCGGTGTTTGGCGGCTATACGGGCTTCGAGGACACTTTCCGCGCGCGCATCCATCGCTTCCTCGATCAGGTAACAGACGGCGTCGCGCCGGAGGAGATCGACGGCTCCGGCGAGGACGGCCTCAAGGCGCAGAAGGTGATTGCGGCCGCGATCGAGTCGCTGGAGACGGGGAAGGTGGTGGTGGTGTCGTAGGGCAGGAGTGTTGACTCCGGGGCAGGAGGCGAAGGCCCTGCCGTACGTCAGTGTCGCGGCAGGAATGCCGCTCCCACAGGAATACCACGTCGGCGTGCACGCTGGGCGCACAGCGGTGCGCCCCTACACTCACCATGGCCGGGCGCGTGGATCCTCGCTACAATGCGCGGCCAAGGCGGTGTTGATGGTATCCGCGAGGCGGTCGCAGTCGTCCTCCGAGTACCACTGGTTCAGGCTGACCGAGATCATCCGGTCGAAGAGATCGTCGGCGACGGGGCAGTCGCCGCGCGCGTATTCGATCCGGCCGCCCCGGTCCTTGTACAGCCGATGCTCGGTCGGAAAGCCGCAGTCGGTCGCGCTGGTCTTGAGCGTGACCGGGTACATGTAGGAGTAGACGTGCCAGTCGGGCGGGGCGCCCTCGCCTCGCGTGCCGCAGCCGATGCCCGCTGCCTTCAGTGAATCCACGATCTTCCGGCCGAGCTCGAAGGTCTGGGGGAAGAACTGCAGGAGATAGCCGACCTCGCCTTCCGCGTCGTTGAGCTTCTGTGGCGTGATCTCACGGAACCGCTTGAGCCTGCCGAGGATGCGATGCTTGACGGTGCGGAATCGCTCGACGGTCGCAGGCATCTTGCGCAACTGGACGACGTCGACGGCGGCCTCCAGCTCGGACATGCGGTAGTTGGTGCCGCAGAAGATCTCGCCGTCGTAGCGGGGAGGGGCGAACCGGTCGGGGCGCCAGAGGCCGCCGCACTCGGCGAGACAACTGGCGCGCTCCCAGAGGCGCTCGTCCTTCGTGAGGACCAGCCCGCCTTCGCCGCCGCCGACGATCTTGTAGGCGGAGATGCTGAAGCACCCGACGTCGCCCCACGTGCCGACATACCGCCCGCCGAAGGTCGCGCCGCAGGACTGCGCGCAGTCCTCGACGACCTTCAGGTTGTGCTTGCGCGCGATCTCCATGACCCGATCCATCGCGCAGACGCTGCCCATGACATGGGTGGGCGCGATCGCGACCGTTCGGTCGTTGATCAGCGGTTCGATCTTATCGGGATCGATGCTCAGCGACTCGTCGACGTCGCAGAACACCGGCACCCCGCCGGAGATGACGACGGCGGCGGCGGTTGCGAAGAAGCCGATCGCCGGGCAGATGACCTCGGCGCCCGGGCCGACCCCGACGGCGACAAAGGCGCTGTGGAGCGCTCCGGTGCCGGAGCTGACGCCGATGGCGTAGGGGACGCCGAACAGCTCCCGCGCCGCTTGCTCGAAGGCCTGCACTTTCGTCTGCGCGAGGCCGGAGTAGTAGTTGGCGAGGAACGGGCCCTCGCCCCACTCCTCTTGCTCGACGAGCTCGCGGATCTTGTCGAGCGTCGGAGCGGAGAAGCCGAAGCGCTCGGCGACCGACATGAACTCGTCGATGCCGATCTTCGGCTCACCCTTCCGCTCGGTCCGCGAAACGGCCTTCATCCCGCTCTGAAGAGCAGCTTGCATCTCGCCTTTCTGTGCCGCCATTCCACCTATCCGGGACATCGATTCTGTGGTGCGTCGGCGCCGATTGTAGCATGGGAGCGCGGGTTTCGGAAACGGCAAGGGAACGGCAGGGTGTGACTTCGAAACGTCGGCTGAGCTTCGGAGTCAGGGTCGTGGTCCATCACCATCGAGCGGTTCCGGGAACCTCACCCCGCGTTTCTCCTGACTGCCTCCTCTTGCTTCGGCGCCCCCTCTCCGCGCGCGGAGAGGGGGAAGGGAGGTGCGGTTCCAGCAGCGGAGGAATTAGGGCCGAGATCGCCGACACCGGGAAGTCACACCCGAACGGCATCAACCACAGATGAACACGGATTGGCGTGCTTCGCACGGAACGGCCACGGTGCGGGCGAGACGTCCTCCACACGGCCGACAGGCAAGCCTACGCTCCCAGGAGGACGACTGGGCGGCCGCGCAGGACATGATGTCTGTGCGGGGAACAGAGGGGGCGGAAGAGGAAGCTATGCCAACAATCTGCGTCTGCATAGAGCCGTTGTTCGGGGAGGCGTCGCTGGCCGAGAAGGCGAGGCGGGCGGCCGAGGCCGGTTTCCGCAGCATCGAGTTCTGGTTCTACGATGCGCCGGGTGATCGGGACCTGGGAAAGCTCGCGGCGGCCTGCGCGGAGACCGGCGCGGCCGTGAACGACATCGTCGTGAACTCGCCCGATGGGTCGGTGGGCGGCGCGCTGGTGTCGGCGGCCGATCGCGGGAAGTACATCGCTCGCCTGCGCGAGACCATCGGGGTGGCGAAGCGGCTGAACTGCCGCAAGCTGATAACGTGCGCCGGCAACGTCCTTGCGGGCACGCCGCGGCCGAGGCAGCATGCCGCGATGGTGCGGACGCTGGAGGAGGCGGCGGCGATTGCGGCCGGCGAGGGCATGACGCTGGTGCTCGAGCCGCTGAACAGCCTCGTCGACCATGCGGGGTACTACCTCGACAGCGGACATGAGGCCGCGCAGATCGCGCGGGAGGTGAACAGCCCCGCGCTGCGGGTGCTCTGGGATGTCTACCACATGCAGATCATGCACGGGAACGTGCTGGGCAACATCAAGCACTACCTCGACGTTATCGGGCACTTCCATTCGGCAGGGGTGCCGGGCAGACACGAGCTGAACATCGGGGAGCTGAACTACCCGGCTATCCTGAGGGAGATCAAGGCGTGGGGCTATGAGGGAGCGTTCGGGCTGGAGTACTGGCCTGCCGAGGAGGATCATCGCGCTTCCCTCGCGCAGATGCGGCAGTTGACTGCGACGGCCGGCTGGAGTTGAGGAATGGCAATCCCTTACCTGACGGGGGGGCAGCTCAAGGTCCTCTCAGAGGACGATATTCGCAAGGTTCACTTCGGCGTGCTGACGGTGCTGGAGGAGACGGGAGTTCGAGTCGAGTACCGGCCCGCGCTGGAGTTGCTCCGCGACGCGGGATGCCGGGTCGACTTCGAAAAGCGGTTGGCCTTTATCCCCGAGCACGTGCTCCGCAAGGCCCTCGCCACCGCGCCGAGCAGGTTCACCCTCTACGGCAAGCCCGCCGACCAGGCGGACAAGTCGCGGGAATGGGATGTGCCTGTCGACACCGACCGTGTCTACACGATCGGAGGATCGTGCGCGCTGGATGTGCTTGACCTCGACGGCGTGCGCCGGCCGGCGACGGTGCAGGACCTGGTCGACCTGACGCGGCTGCAGGACGGGCTCGAAAACCTGCACATCATGCACTCGCTCGTCGTGCCGCAGGACATTCCGCAGCCAGGCTTCGAGCGGATCATGTTCGCGACGGTGATGAAGCACACGACCCGCAACTTCTACTCCCAGGGCCAAGGCCCCAGAAGCGTGCGCGACCAGGTCGAGATGGCGGCGGTGATCCAGGGAAGCGCGGAGGAGGTGGCGCGGCGGCCGATCTTCACCATCGTCTGCTGTCTGATCAGCCCGCTCGTGCAGACCACCGAGCGGGTGGCGGAGCTGATGGAATCGGCGAGGCTCGGGGTTCCGGTGTATGTCGAGGTCGACACGATGGCAGGGGCGACGGCGCCGGTGACGCTCGCGGGCGCGCTGGTCGAGGAGTGCGCCAATGTGCTGTGTGGGGTGACGCTGGCGCAGCTCGTCAACCCCGGCTGCCCGTGCATCTTCTCCATCGCCTCGGGGATACTGAACATGGCGAATGGGCAGTACTCGGGGGCCGCGCCCGAGACGGCGCTGCTCCACGCCGCGACCGCACAGATGTCGCACTTCTACGGGCTGCCATTCCAGGGCGGAACCGGCATCGATGCGACCGTACCGGACGCGCAGGCCGGCTACGAGCGGGCGCTCCAGGTGCTCACGAACGCGCTGGCAGGCACGAACTTCATCCATCTCTCGGTGGGGATGATGGAGCAGATGCTGCTCGCATCGTACGAGCAATGCGTGATCGACGACGAGATCCTGGGGGCGGCGTTTCGCATCGCCCGCGGCTTCGAGGTGAATGAGGAGACGCTCGGGATCGATGTGATACGGGAGATCGGGCCGGGCGGCCACTTCCTCGGGCACGAGCATACGGCTCGCAACTTCCGGCGAGAGCTCTGGTTCCCGAAGGTGACGAACCGGGACACCCACCCGCGATGGGCGGCGGCGGGAGGCAAGGACATGCGCCAGCGCGCGAACGAGCGGGCGAGGGAGATCCTGGCCTCGCACCACCCGAGGCCACTCACGCCCGAGCAGGAGCGCGAGATCGACCGCATGAGCAAGGCCGGGCAGGAGTGGGCGGTGGCGCACGGCCCTGGGGTGGAGTTCGAGGGGGAGGCGCGCTGAGGGGCAGGAGGAACCTCACCCCCGCCTTCGGCACCCCCTCTCCGGACCTGGAGAGGGGGCGAGGGGCAGGAGACAAGCTCGTGCCCTACGTGGACGCTCCTGCCCTATAAGTCGAACCGAACAAGCGTGGACTGTCGCGAGGCGGATTCGTGAAAGAGGCGGCGCTCGTACTCCAGGTAGCTGCCGTCCAGGAGAAAGCACTTCGCCGGCTTCCCGGAGGCGTCGAGCCGCAGCCACACGAAGAAGGCATCGCTGGTGATGGGGCTGCCGTCCTCTACGGGTGAGTTCAGCTCTTTCGACCAGCTCAGCAGGTCGGCGCCGCCGCTCGGGAGGGCCAGCTCGAGATGCCGGATGCGGCCCCGGCCGGCCTGAGACTTCCGCTTCACGTCATAGTGAGGTGGAGCATCGCCGGTGAAGGCGGCCAGGAGAACGGCCGACGGGCTGCCGGCGGAGATGCCGGAGGGATAGCGGAACTCCACGAGGGGCGCGGGGATGGCGTCATTGCCATGCAGGCCGACCCAGCCGCGGATCGGGTCCCGGCTGCCCTCGAAGCACTCCATCTCCGCGTTCTCGACGAACGGAATGCATCTGACGAGGATATTGCTGTCGGAGTTGCGCGACCACCAAGTCAGAGCTTCCTGATCCATCGACCACGCGTCCATCGGGCCCATCTGCCAGCAGTTGTGGACGGTGGCGCCCCGATCGGCATCGATCGAGTCGAGGGCGAGCAAGTACTCGCCCTTGACCCAGAAGAGGATGCGCTCGTGAATGCCGAAGATGCCTGTTCCTCTCCCGTGGTCGAAGCCCCAGTAGAACTCCCCCTGCCAGTAGCCGCCCTGGTACTTGGCGTGGATCAGCGCGGTATCGGCGGTGAAGTCGGTTCTGAGCAGGTCGGCGTCGGCCTCGCACTGGTTGCGCCCGTTGAGGCTCAGGGTCGAGTGGGCGCGAGTCGACTTGCCGTAGGGCGCGAGGGGATCGCTCATCTCGTAGTTGAGGATGCCGGGGTCGGCGACGAGCGCGCGCCCGGCGGAGCGGAAGACGAAGGAGAGCCGGCTGAGATGGCCATGGCCGCCGCCCCAGGTCCCGGCGTCGAAGGCGAGGTAGTCCGCACCGGGCTTCCAACTGGAGCGGAGGAAGACATGGCCGGCATGCGTGAAAGCCTGCTCGAGCGGAGGGCTGACGGGGATCTCCTTGCCCGGAAACAAGCGGGCAAGCACGGCTTCTCGGTTCTCGAGGTGGCCGAGGGCGTCCGGGTCTCGATGGGGAGCGCGAGAGTCATTGACCCCGAACAGCTCATCGTGCGCGGCGTAGTCGAAGGCGCGGACTACCATCTCCGGATCGACCTTGGCATCGCACTCCGGGAAGCGGCGGGCGAGCAGGTAGTAGTCCGCAAGCACCCCGGCCATCCACTCGTGGTAGCCGGGGCAGCGCTCGATGTGAACGCCGTCGGGGAGGAACTGGGTGGCGAGTGCGCTTCGCATGCCCTCGATGCCGCGGGAGAGCAGCTCCGGCGCGTTCTCGAGGAACGGGAAGCGGAGCGCGGTGAAGACGAGCGCGTCGAGTTCCGAGATGCGCCAGTTGCCCCACGGGGTGAGATGATCGGCAAGGAAGGCGGCCTGAATGGACATCGAGTCCAGCATCTGCATGAGGAAGGCGTCATCGAAGGCGGGACTGGCGAGGAACGTGGGGATGACACCGGCCCAGCCGTGCGAATGGCTCGTGCCAAGGCGGGCGCTCATGTTGAGCCCGCTGTCGCCCGGCATGAATCGCTCCGCCGTCTCGTAGCCGGGGTGGGTGCTGATCCAGTCCTCGATGTAGGAGCGGGCGGCGTGGGCGAAGCGTTCGTCCTTCGTCGAGCGGTAGGCGGCCGCCAGTGGCGGCAGATGGTAGAAGCGGTTGAGCTGGGCGGGCCATTCCTGGTGCTTCAAGTGGGAGCCGGTCCAGTCGATGCCGCGAAGGCCGATCGGCACCTCGGTGCGGCCGTAGAAGTAGATGGCGCCGGCGGCGATCTTCCCGGCGCGCGCCAGCACATCGGGGGTCGCGTCTGAGATGGCCGGGCCGGTGAGCCCCTGCAATAGGTCATCCCGCTCGAGGATGGCCGCACGTATGCCCATGGCTGTCGCCTCCCATGTTCGCGGACGGGTCGGACTGTGCCTGACTCGGCGTGGTCGCGACAGGAGTGTCGCTCCTACGTCTTGAGTGCGGCCCCTTCGGCTCCGCTCAGGGCAAGCAGCACCCGCTCAGGGAGGAACGGCATCTCGCGCAGCCGCTTGCCCGTCGCGTCGAAGATGGCGTTGGCGACAGCCGCCGAGATCGGGAAGATGGCGGGTTCGCCGGCGCCTTGCGGCACATCGGTCGGGTTGGGAACCAGCACGCATTCGATCTTCGGGGCGTCCTGTATGGTGGGCACCGGGTAGCGCGAGTATCGATCGGTCAGGATCTTGCCGTCTTCGTAGCGCACGATCTCCCGGAGAGCGGGGCCGAGGCCCATGATGACGGCGCCCTCCATCTGGTTCTCGATCCCGTTCGGGTTGATGACGAGACCACTCTCCTGGGCCACCACCACTCGCGAGACGCGGACGAGACCCGTGCTCCTATCGACCTCCACCTCCACGATCTCGGCCACCTTCGAGCCGACATCAATGCCGCAGGCGAAGCCTACGCCCTTGCCCGTGCGGGCGGGCCGGGGCTTCCAGCCGTAGGCCTCGGCGGCGGCGCGCACGGTCTTGGCCAGGCGGGGGTCGTTGTTCAGGTGCTTCAGCCGGAACTCGACGGGATCGTCGGCCAGCTCACTCGCCACTTCGTCCATCAGCGCCTCGATGGCGAAGGTGTTCGCCGAGCCGGCGAGGCCTCTCCACGCGCCCTGCTCCAGCGGAGAGTCACACTCGAATGTGCGCACTCGCCGGTTGGCGAAACCGTAGGGCGGCTCGGCGCCGCGGTCGCCGCAGTTGTAGATGTCGGCATCCCAGGCGATGATCTTCCCGCCCGCGTCCACGCCGCACCGGATGTCGATCAGCGCGGCCGGCTTGAAGTAGTTCCAGGTGAGCTCCTCCGCGCGCGTCTGGCTCACCATGACTGGCTTGCCCACGGCGCGAGCCATCCGCGCGGCCGCCAGCACCACATCGGGATTGGTCTTGCCGCCGAAGCCGCCGCCGACTCTCGGGACGATGATGCGAACCTCTTTGGCGCTGATGCCGAGCGCCTTGGCAACATCGTCCTTCTGCATGAACGGCGCCTGCGTATTCGAATAGGCGGTCAGCTTCCGGTCTTCCCAGAGCGCCAGCGCGGAGTGCGGTTCGACCGGCGCATGGGCCACGAACGCGGTGTGGTAGGTGCGGCTGAAGACACGCTTGGCGCCTTCGAGCCCCGGTGCGATCGCGCCCTCCTCCACGACGGTGTCCTCGGGCTTGGCCGCTCTCCGGAGGTCATCCCAGAGGGAGGCCATCGAGGGGAAGGACTTCTCCTCCTCCCAATCGGCATTGATGAGCGCCCGCGCCTCTCTCGCGAGATCGGGCCGCTCGGCGACGATGCCCACGAACTCCTTCTCGCGCACGACCCTGAGAACGCCAGGCGCTTTCTCCGCCTGCGAGATATCAGCGCTCTTCAGCCGCGCGCCGAACGACGGCGGATAGAGCATCGCTCCGTACAGCATGCCGGGAAGCCGGACGTCGCCGACGAACTGCTCCTTCCCCGACACCACGGCGCGGCCCTCCAGCCGTGGTACCGAAGCCCCGACGACGCGATACTTGCTCACGGGCCGCAGCTTCGGCTCGCCCTTCAGCGTCCGTTTGATCTCCTTGCCTTCGGTCAACTCTCCCAGAGAGATCGAGGTGGCCGGATCGTACTCCAGCGCGATCCGACCATCGCTGACCACCAGCGAGCTTTCCTCAACCCCGAACTTCTCCGCCGCCATCTCGACCAGCAGGTCGCGCGCCGTGGCTACTGCCGCGCGCAGCTCAACCCCCGTCGAGCGGATGCTCTCACTGCCCCAGGTGCCGTCGTCCCAGGGCGACCGGTCAGTATCTCCCATCACCATCTCTATCGAGGAGACGGGAAGGGTCAGCTCCTCCGCAGCGATCTGGGCAAACGCGGTCTTAGTGCCCTCGCCCATCTCGACCTTGCCGACGAAGACGGTGACGCTATTGTCGGGGGCGATCCGCAGATAGGCGTTGAAGTTGATCGCCTGCTCCTCCGCGTCGCCGGCAGCGCGAGCCACCGCCGGCATGGTGAAGAAGACGACCAAGCCTCCGGTAAGGCCGAGGAACTCTCGACGGGTCAACTGTGTCTTGTTGGTGTCCATCATCCTCCCCCTAGTACCACGTGACAAAAGTTCCATGGCATGTTGAGAACGCCCGGATCGCCTGAGAACGACGCTACAGGCGCTATGTGCCTAGCGCTCACATGCTCGGACTTCTGACGTTAGGTACTAGCTCCCCATCTTCTCGGCTGCAAGCTGCACCGCGCGAAGGATGCGTGTATAGGCGGCGCACCGGCAGAGGTTGCCGGCGAGCGCCTCGCGGATCTGGGGCTTCGTGGGGTGCGGAGTGTGCTGCAACAGGTCCACGGTGGTCATCACCATGCCGGGGGTGCAGTACCCGCACTGAAACGCTTGTGCCTCCAGGAACGCCTCCTGGACCGGATGCAGCTTCTCCTCGGCCGCCAGGCCTTCGACCGTTATCACCGAGCGGCCGGCGGCGGCCGAGATCGGCAGGACGCAGGAGCGCGTGGCTCGCCCGTCCAGCAGAACGGTGCAGGCGCCGCACTCTCCCTCGCCGCAGCCGAACTTGGTGCCTGTGAGCCCGAGGTCGTCTCGCAGCACGGTCAGCAGGCTGCGCGTCCCGGGCGCCTTGACGGTGTGCTCTGCTCCGTTGACCTTCAGAACGAACGTCTCGTCAGTGGAAGCCATGGTTCACCTCTCGCGGCCAGTCTCACGAACCGAGGCGCGTGCCGTCTTCCACGGCAGTCCGCTGTTTCCTTTACGCAATGGTTCAGCGGAGGACGCGGAGAGGCCGCAGAGGATGGATGCAGAGCGGCGGCGATGCGGCTCCGCCTGGCGGCGTGGCGCATGGCCGCCCTACAAGACGGCCGACACGTGCGTCGCCCTATTCATACCGCAGGGCTTCGATGGGGCTGAGGCGGGCGGCCTTCTGTGCGGGGTAGATGCCGAAGAAGAGGCCGGTGGCGGTAGCGACGCCGACGGAGGCGATGACGGACTGGGGGGTGATCAGGGCAGTGGTCTGGAAGGCGCGCCCCAGCAGTTGCGCGCCCAGGGCTCCAACCCCGACGCCGACCAGCCCGCCCACGCCCGCGATCACGCATGATTCGATCACGAACTGAAGCCGGATGTCGCGGCTGGTAGCGCCAACGGCCTTGCGGAGGCCGATCTCCCGCGTCCTCTCCGTTACCGAAACGAGCATGATGTTCATGATGCCGATGCCGCCGACGATGAGCGACACCACGGCGATGCCCGCGAGCAGGTTGGTCATGGTGCCCGTGGCGGTCTGGAAGGTCTCGAGCAGGCCGGTCTGGCTGCGCACGGAGAAATCGTCGTTATCCTCATAGGGAAGCCGGATATGGTGCCGCTGGCGGAGCAGCCGCGAGATCTGGTCGGTCGCGAGGTCCATGCCGCTTTTCGACGTGGCTTCGATACCGATACTGCTCAGATAGGTCCGGTTGAAAACGCGGCGGAGCGCGGTGCTAACGGGGACAATGACGACGTCGTCCTGGTCCTGGCCGAACGCGCCGGAGCCTTTGGTCTTCAACACACCTACGACACGGAAGGGAACGCGGTTGATCTGCACGCTCAGCCCCACGGGGTTGGCGGAGTCGCCGGCCATCAGTTGGCTGACGACGGTCGGGCCCAGCAGCGCCACCTTGAGCCTGCCGTCGACGTCCGACTGGGTGATGAACCGGCCCTGGGCGACGGGCGAGTTGTTCACGGTGCGATAGTCGGGAGTGGTGCCGATGAGCTGGGTCTGCCAGGTCTTATCGCGGAGCTTTACCGCGACGCCGCCGCGCGCTTGTGGAGCCACCGCAAGAACCGACTGCGGGAAGTGGCGGATGATTGCCTTGGCGTCATCCTCGGTCAGCGTGGACCCAGTGCCGGCCATTCCGCCGAAGCGGATGCGCGGGTTTCCCGGCATGACGGTGAGCAGATTGGTGCCCAGGGATGAGATGCTTTCGCTTACCTTCGCGCTGGCGCCGGCGCCAAGAGCCACCATCGTGATCACCGCGCTGACGCCGATGATCACCCCCAGCATCGTCAGTCCGGTGCGCATCTTGTTGCGGCCGAGCTCTCGCCAGGCGAGCCTCATGCTCTGCCAGATATTCATGGCGCGCTCTCCAACTCCCGGCTGTGGGCGAGCACCTCGCGGGCGGTCAGCCTGTTTGTCACCGGCTCGTCGCCCTGGGCCAATCCGTCCCGTATGCTGACCAGCCGCTTGCAGTGCCGCGCGATATCCGACTCGTGGGTGACGATGACCACCGTGATGCCGGTGTCATTGAGGTCCTGGAAGATCGCCATGACCTCCTCGCCCTGTTTGGTGGCAAGGTTGCCGGTCGGCTCGTCGGCGAGGATGATGCTGGGCTCCGTGACGAGCGCCCGGGCGATGGCAACGCGCTGCTGCTGGCCCCCCGACAGCTCGTTCGGACGGTGGGTGACGCGATCGGCCAGGCCGACCTTCTCCAGCGCGGCGAGTGCGCGCTCCGTCCGATGGGCGGTGCGGGCGTAGACCAGTGGCAGCTCGACGTTCTCCATCGCGGTCGTCCGCGGGAGGAGGTTGAAGGTCTGGAAGACGAACCCGATCTTGCGGTTCCTGATCCCGGCGAGATCAATGTCGTCGAGATCGCTCACCTCAACGCCGTCCAGCAGGTAGGAGCCAGAGGTGGGACGGTCGAGGCAGCCGAGAATATGCATGAGCGTCGACTTTCCGGACCCGGACGGACCGGTGATGGCGACGAACTCTCCCGGCTCGATCCGGAGATCGACGCCGCGGAGCGCTTCGACCTGCACTGCCCCGAGGTCGTAGGTCTTGGTCAGGCCGCGGGCATCGATGACGGCGTCGCCGTCGAGGCCGGCGGAGGCGGTCGCTGCGCTCTGGTCTCTAACGGCCACCTCTACCTCCCCCTCCTCCTCGGCCGCCGCCGCGCATTCCGAACGGGGTGAAGGTCGGTCCCTGCGGGCCCCGCTCCTCGCCCGGGAGCTGGCCGGATACGACGACAGTATCGCCGTCCTTCAGCCCGGTGAGGATCTCGGTCTTGTCGCTGTCGCTAATGCCTGTGGTCACCGGGGTGGGCTTGTACTCGGGCTTGCCCTTCTTCCCGGTGGTCATCACGGTGACCGTGCTGCCCTTGACGCCGGGCTTGATGGCATCGACCGGGACCGTGAGCACGCTCTTGCGGCGCGCCACTTCGATGTTGACCGTGGCGGTCATGTCCGGTTTGAGCAGACCCTTGGGGTTTTGGAGAGCGATGGTGACGTCGTAGGTGACGACGTTCTGCTGCATCGTCGCGCCGGAGGCGATCTTCTGGACGACGCCCGGGAAGGAGCGGTTTGGATAGGCGTCGACCGTGACCTGGGCAGGCTGGCCGAGCCGCACCTGCCCGATGTCGGTTTCATCGACGAAGGCGTCCACCTGGAGCCGGTCCAGATCGGCGACGATGATGAGGGTCGGCGCGGACAGCCCCGCGGCGATCGTCTCACCTTGCTGCTGCGACAACTGCAGCACCGTGCCTGATATGGGTGTACGGATATAGGCCTTGGCGAAATCCGCGCGAGCGACGTCGAGCGCGGCCTGGGACTGGCGGACGGCCTGCCGGGCCTCCTCCACCTGCTCCCGCTTGATCGCGTTCTGCGCCGTCCCCGCTTTCGCCGCCGCCAAGGCTGCCTGAGCTTGCTTGAGGGCCTCCTGCGCGGAGGTCAGGTCGGTGGCGACCTTGGTCCTGACGAGGTCCACGTTCTCCTTGGCGCTGGCGAGCAGGGCCTGGTTCACCAGCGCCTGCGCCCGCGCACTGTCGACGTCAGAGGCGGCGACATAGCCCTTCTGATACAGCTCCTGCTGCCGCTTCAGGTTGGCGGCCGAGTTCACCTCGTTGGCCTGTGCCTGCGTCACCGCGGCCTGGGCCTGGGCGATCTGACGGCTTGCCGTTTCCTCGGCCTGGCGCAGGTTGGCCTGGGCAGTGGCGACGCCGGCCTCGGCCTGCTCGATGGCGGTCCGGCTCTGGGTGTTCTGGAGCTGGACGCCGGCGATCTGCTCGCAGAGGCGGCGCTGGTTCAGCACGAGGCCCGCCTCCGCCTGCTGGACCTGGGCGCGCAGATCGGGTACATCGAGCTCGGCGATCATCTGGCCGGCGCTCATCTTGGTGCCGACATCGGCGTAGAGCAGCTTGATGGTGCCGGTGATCTGGGAGCCGATCCTCACCATCGCTCCGGTCTGGGCGGTCACGGAGCCGGTGGCCGAGACACTTTGCGCGATATCGGCCCGCTTGACTTCCGCCGTGACCAGGCCCGGCGGAAGCTTCTGCCTGTCCGCGCGGCGTACGAGCACTGCCGCGGCCACCACCACGACGAGGATGACCGCGATGTTGATGAACAGGCGCCGGCGGCGCCGAGCGTTCCTCGGCTTTGCTACGATGTGCGCGGCCGCTGCGTGTTGTGTTTCCGCCATAAGCTACTGCTCCTCGAGCCCCAGCGCCCGCGTCAGCGCGGCCCGGGCGATGCTCAGGCCATAGAGGGCGTTGGTCTGATCGGTGCGGGCAGTGACCTGCGCGGTCTGGGCATCGATCACCTCGATGTAGATGGCGACTCCTGCCTGATAGCGGCCGGTTGCGACGCGCACGCTCTCCTCAGCATTGGCCACTTCGGCTGCTGCTGAGGTCACCTTCTGTGCGGCCGTCTGCACATTGAGGTAGGCCTGCACCACCTCGGAGCTCGCGGTCTGCTCTCCCTGAATGAGCTGCGCCCGCGCCCCCTGGACATTCGCGCGGGCCACCTCTATGCCGCCGCGCGTCACCCCGACATCGAAGAAGGGCCATTGGAGGCTCACCCCGTACGACCAGCTCCGGGTGTCGCCCGGGAAGGTGCCGCCGCGCAGGCCGTAGGCGCCTACCAGAAGCAGGTCCGGCAGGTTGGTGGTGCGAGCTGCCCGCAAGGCATTCTCGGCGGCGCTCACCTGGGCGCGCAGTTGCGCGATGTCGCGCCGCCGGGCCAGCGCCTCCTCAACAAGAGTCGCGGGGGTGACGGCCGGAGCCGGCTCCTCGGCTTGCTGGACGATGACGGGAGTGCGCACATCGATTCCCAGCGCGGTGTTGAGGGTCACACGCGAGACCGCCGCGGTGTTTTGGGCCGTGGCGAGGTTGAAGGTGGCGGAGGCGAGGGCGGTTTCAGCGGTGACGACATCCGCCCGCGGCGCGACCCCGGCTGTGAAGCGAGCGCGCGCCTCATCGAGATGGGCCCGTTGCGAGGCGACGTTGGAGCGCTGCACCTCGACCAGGCGCTGGTTCTGGAGCAGCGAGTAATAGGCCTGCTTCACCTGGTTGACGGTATCCTGCCGCGTCTGCGCGAGCGAGTCCAGCGCCGACTCCTCCGATTGTCGGGCCTGCCCCACTTGCGACGGCGTCTTGCCGAAGTCGTAGATGAGCTGGGTCCCGGCGATGGATGTCGTGTAGCCTCCCACGGTGAATCTTCCGCCCACCGCGCCTGTCCCGCCTGTGGCTGCGGGCCCGATACGGTTGTGCTCAGCGGAGAGACTCAGGGTGGGGAAGTAGGCGCTCAGCGCCTGGCGCGTTCGGCCCGCTGCCGCGGCAGCGTTGGCGGCGGCGATGGCGATCTGGCTCTGGTGCTCCAGGGCGGCGGCGACGGCTTCCTTCACCGTGATGGGCCGGTCGACCGGGACTATCGTCGGCGCCCCTGAGGGAATGGGGGGCAGGACAAGCTCTGAGATGGGCGCGACGGGAGCCGAAATGGCCACCGGGGGCGTGACTGCTGCTGGCGGGGTGGCGGCCGCCGGGGGCGAGGCTGTCTCGCCGGCCCGGCCGCTGGTGGTCGCCAGCGCCAGCCCTGCCGCTACTGCCAAGAGCATCCACGGCTTGTGACCGATGTGTTGAGCAGAAGTCATCTTTGCCGTTCCTCGCGGATCGTTGTGCGCCGTCCGGGAATACGACGCTCGATGAGCGCTTCATACCGCGCATTGGTCCGGAAATGGCCTGGGCCGCCCACAAACACGGCTTGCGCTGTTGGCCGCGCTCACAGTATACTTTGGATACTGAAGTATCATTCCCTTTATGTGCCAAACTACTCATGTGCGAAGGGCCAACATGCCTGACAGTGCTCCGGAGGCGGCGGAGATCACGGAGCTGCTTCCCGAAGTCATGCGGCGGTTGTTTGGGGGACGTTCCATCCCGGCCGGGCTGCGGGAGCTGACCATACCGCAGGCGCGAGCGTTGAGGCTGGTGGCGACCCGGGAGGGCCTCACCATGGGCGAGCTGGCGCGGGAGCTGCACATCACGCTGGGGGCCGCGACGGGTCTCGTGGACCGGGTGATCCAGCATGGCCTGGTCCGGCGAGAGGATGACCCCAGGGATAAGCGGGTCGTGCGCCTGCGCCTCACCGAATCCGGGCGGCGCAGCCACGCGGCCGCGACGAGAGAGGTGAGAAGCCGAGCTGCGGCCGCGCTCGGCAAGCTCTCTGGCGAGCAGCGGGCAAAGGTGGTAGAGGCGCTGGCGATGCTGCGCGAGGCGCTGTCGGAGACGTCAACCGGGAACGGCGCTCGGTAGGTCGCGCTGAGCCTCGGAGGCGCGGCTCAACCTCACGTACACTCGGATCACCGCCCCGGTGACGGGCGTCGTCGCTGAGAAGAACGTCAAACGCGGCCAGTACGTCATTCCCGGCCAGCCGTTGATTGCACTTCAGGCGGAGCAGGAGGCGTACATCCTCGCCAACTACAAGGAGACCCAGCTTGCGCGGATCAAGCCGGGGCAGAGCGTGACCTTCACGGTCGACGTCTACCCGGGGCTTCGTCTATTGAGTCTCGCATATAAGAGTTACAATGCACAGGCGCATTCTTGCCAGGTTCCGGGCGGCTTTTTCCGCTCTTGGCAATGTCACTATATTTTGCGAGCCTCAATAGAGCAAGCGGTTGCAGTGCTGCTTGGCGTACTGTAGAATGACCGAGTCGGGCGCCCCCCGGTGTGCAAACAAGCTAGGTGATCTCAAGAGTCAGGCGAGTGCTTGGGGCAAGCTATCCCCAACCTCCTGACGGAGTTTTGAGATAGCTTCCAGCGTGCAGCGTGTGTAGGAGGCGGGCATGCACTCCGAGAGGTTGAGTCTTGAGCGGCGCGTCGCGACGCTCTGCGGGGCGGGAGCGGCGCTGCTGGGGATCGCCGGGCTGGTGGGCTGGGGGTTTGGGACTCCTGTCCTCACCAGAATCGCCGCTGGCTACAAAGCGATCGCGCCGAGTGTCGCCGTCTTCCTGATCATCCTCGGCCTGGTGCTGCGGCGGCTGGCCGCGGGAGGCGCGGGCAGGCGCGAGCGCGTTGTCTCGGCGGCCGTGGTCGGGTTCATCTCGCTGTATGGCTTACTCGACTTCATTGGCTTCCTTGTCGGCGCGGACCTGAACCGCGAGGATGCGCTGACACAGTACCTGGCGAGTGTCTCCTCGGTGCCGTTTGAGACCATGTCGCCGGTGGCGGGCGCGCTGCTGTTCCTGACTGGCGCTGCGATGCTGGCGCTTCTGCCAGTGGCCATTCCAGATCGGACCCGCCGAAGTCTGAGGGACGCGGCATGTGTGCTGGGCCTGGTGGCGGCAGCAGTTGCCCTCATCTTCGCCCTCGGATACGCCTACGGAAGGCCGCTGCTCTATGGCGGCCCCGCCATTCCTATCTCGCTTACCGGCGCCGTGGGCGGGTTCTTGCTGGCGGTTGGCACAGTGGCTGCGGCCGGTCGGGACCAGTGGCCCCTGCGCGTGTTGGTGGGCGACTCCGCCCGCGCCCGACTGCTGCGTGCATTTGTCCCGCTCGCGGTGTTCGCAGCCCTCACCGTTTCGGTCGCCGACCACCGACTGGCCGCTGGGCAGAATCCCAGTCACATCCTGGTGGGGTCGATACTGGCGGTCCTATTCGCGCTGTTAGCGGGCGTGGTGGCGTACGGGGTGGCGGGGGCCATCGGCGAGACCATCGACCAGGCGCAGGCAGCGCGGCAGAGGGCCGAGGAGGCTCTGGCCGGTGAGGCGCGGCTGCTCGACGCGATCGTGGAGAACACCGAGGCCCACCTGGTCTATCTGGACCGCGACTTCAATTTCATCTGGGTGAACTCGGCCTACGCGCGGGCCTGCCGCCGCCCGAAAGAGGCGTTTCCCGGCCACAATCACTTCGAGTTCTACCCGCACGCGGAGAACGAGGCCATCTTCAGGATGGCGCGAGATACCGGTGAGCCGGTCAGGTACATCGAGAAGCCCTTCGTTTTCCCCGACATGCCCGAGCGAGGGGTGACCTATTGGGACTGGACGCTGACCCCGCTGAAGGACGAGCGAGGCGACGTCTACGCGCTTGTCTTCTCGCTAGCAGACGTGACCGAACGCGTCGAACAGCGAGAGAAGGTGGTGGCCGCGGAACGCACGCGCGCCGAGCTGGCGGAGACGTTGAACCGCGAGATCGGCCACCGGGTGAAGAACAACCTGGCGATGACGGCCGGCCTGCTGCAGATGCAGATCGCGGGCGAGCGGAATCCGCAGGTGGTGGCGACGCTGCAGGACACGATCGCTCGCCTCTACGCCTTCGCAGACGTCCACGAGCAGCTCGGCACGACCTCCGGCGGCGACCTCGAGCTGCTCGGCACGCTCCGGAGGGTGGCCGGCAGCATCGGGAGCGTCCTCCCCCGAGAGAACGTTGTGGTGTCTGTCGACGGCGACGAGGTCACCTATTCAGCGTCGATAGGCACGACCTTGTGCATCATCGCGAATGAGCTGTTGACCAATGCAGTCAAACACGGCGCGCCCGGGCCTGACGGCCGACTGAGAGTTCGAGCTCGGCTGGCGCTGTCTGACGGCCGGCTTTCCTTCAGCGTCTGGAATTCGGGCGATCCGGTGGCAGCGGACCTCGACCTCGGCAGGCAGTCGAGCATGGGGATCAGCCTGGTGCAGAGCCTGGTGGTGGCCCAGTACCGAGGGCTGTTCACGCTCGAGCCGGACGGCGGCGGCACGATGGCGCGGGTGATGCTGAGCGACGAGGCGCTGCGGGAGAGCGCCTGAAGGCGATCCCCTTGTAGGCACCCGGCCGGAGCAGCCGGCCGGGTGTCGTCGCGTCAGCCCGGCTTGGATCACAGCCCTCCACGTTACCTTGACAGAATCCGTGGGAATGGGTACTACTTCTATAGGCATAGTCTGAAAGCCTGAATCCAGCCTGAGCACCAGGCTGAAGTGAGACGAGAGAAGCCTATGGATGCGCAGCCTCAACGTGAGGCGCCCTGTCTGGTTGCTTGCCCGGTCCATACCGAGACCCGGGGGTATGTCGAACGTATCGTGGAGGGACGCTACGAGGACGCCCTGGACGTGTTGCTGGCGGCCGATCCGTTCAGCTCGGTGTGCGGCAGGATCTGCCACCACCCGTGCGAGCAGAGCTGCCGCCGGAGCAAAGTCGACGCGCCGGTAGGACTGCGGCAGCTCAAGCGTTTCGTGATCGAGGCCACGCAGGACTACCGCCTGAAGCGGCGGGCGCCGGCCGCGAGAACGCGCACAGAGCGAATCGCCATCATTGGCTCAGGGCCGGCGGGACTGACTGCGGCCCACGATCTGGCCCGCGCTGGGTTCGGCGTCACCGTTTTGGAGTCCGGCGCGGAGCCCGGCGGGATGCTCGGGATGGCCATTCCCCGCTACCGTCTGCCGTATGCCGTGGTGCGGGAGGATATCGACGACATCCTGGCGCTGGGGGTGGAGTTGCGAACCCGGTGCGCGGTCGGGAGGGACGTCACACTCGCGGATCTCCAGCGCGAATTCCAGGCAGTGCTCATTGCGACCGGGCTGAGTGAGAGCCGGAGTCTCGGCGTGCCGAACATCGACAGCCACGGCGTGCTGCTGGCGCTGCCGGTGCTGCGGGCCATCCGTGCGGGCGAGCCGGTGCCCCTCGGCGAGCGTGTCGTGGTGATCGGCGGAGGCAATGTCGCGGTGGACGTCGCGCGCTGCGTGCGACGACTGGGCGCGACCGACGTGACTATGGCGTGCCTGGAATCGCGCGAGCAGATGCCGGCCTGGGAGTGGGAGCTTGAGGAGGCGCTTGAGGAGGGTGTCAAGCTCGCGCCGTCTTGGGGGCCGATGGAGGTGCTCGTCGGGAACGGCGCGGTGGCGGGGATCGAACTGAAGCGGTGCGTGCGCGTGTTCGATGACAGCGGCAGATTCAGCCCTGCTTTCGATGAAGGCGACACTAGAAGCATTCCGGCCGATGCGATCGTGCTGGCGATCGGGCAGCGCGGCGATCTGACGTGTTTGAGCGGCTCCTCTATCAGAGTGGCACCGGGCGAGCGGCTCGAGTACGATGCTGAATCGATGACGACTTCGGAGCGGAGCGTGTTCGGTTGTGGCGAGGTGGTCACAGGTCCCGGGGCGGCGGCGGAGGCGGTGGCCGACGGTCATCGCGCGGCGCGCGCAATCGAGCACTTCCTGGACACGGGCGAGCTGCTCAGGCAGCCGCGCGCGGTGGAGCTGCCGGTCATCGGCGATCTGCCGGAGGAGACGATCGAGCGGATCAAGGAGCGAGCGAGGGTGGAGGTCGGCCGCGCTCCTGGGGAGGCGCGCGTCGGCGACTTCTCGGAGATCGAGCGCGGTTTCACCGAGGCGGAGGCGCGGGCCGAGGCGCAGCGGTGCCTGGCCTGCACCACGGGAGCGTTCGTCGACCAGGAGCGGTGCGCCGGCTGCCTCACCTGTGTGAGGGTATGCCCGTTCGGCGTGGCGACGGTGACGAGCACGGCGGTGATGGCAGAGGAGAAGTGCCAAGCGTGCGGGGTGTGCGCGGCGGTCTGTCCCGCTGCTGCGATAGCGCTCAAGCGCTTTGGCGCCGAGCGGATCGAGCACGACCTGAATCGTCTTCTGTCGAACGATGGCCAGCCGCCGCTTCGCGGGGTGATCGTCTCATTCTGCTGCTTGTTCGAGGCAACGAGCCGGAAGTTCCTCGACGAGAACCCGGAGGAGGTGGAGGAGACGCGCGTCGCGCGGGTGCTGGTGCCGTGTGTGGGGCGGCTGAGCGTGCCCGATCTGCTGGCGCCCTTCGAGCATGGGGCCGACGCGGTGTGCGTGATCGCCTGTGCGGAGGGCGAGTGCCTGTATCCGACGGCCGAGGAGCGCCTCGAGGACCGGGTGGAGCGGGCCAACCAAGTGCTTGCCGAGATCGGCCTGGGTGGGGGACGGATCGATCTGTGGCGCACGCAAAAGTCGGCCGAGGTCTCGTGGACGGCTTTCTGGGAGGTCGCTCGCCGCAAGCTCACACTGATCAACGCCGGAGTGCCGGGGGAGTAGCCATGATCGTAGCTGAACGCAAACCACTCGATGAAGTCCGGGGGTTCGTCAAAGGATACAAGAAGGTCCTCGTGGTGGGATGTGGTGGGTGCGCGACGGTGTGCCTCGCCGGGGGCGAGGCCGAAGTGAAGACGGTTGCTTCGGCTCTGCGCATCGCGGCGAGGCGCCTGGTGATGCAGGAGTCCTTCGACTCCGCTCAGGGTGAACATGCTCTTGCCCAACAGGTGCTGGAGGGCTGCATCACCCGGCAGTGCGAGCCGGAGTTCGTCGCGGCGCTGTCCAAGCGGGTGGTGGAGGAGGGTATCGACGCGGTGCTCTCCCTCGCATGCGGGGTAGGGGTCAACTTCCTCGCCGAGAGGCTGGGCGATGTGCCGGTCTTCCCCGGCCTCAACACCAAGTTCTTCGGCGCCACGGCGGAGCCGGGGGTGTGGGTGGAGCTGTGCGCGGGGTGTGGGAACTGCGTGTTGCATCTGACGGGCGGGATCTGTCCTGTCGCCCGGTGCTCGAAGTCCATCCTGAACGGGCCCTGCGGAGGGAGCAAGCGCGGCAAGTGCGAGATCAGCCCTGATGTGGACTGTGCGTGGGCGCTGATCGTGGAGCGAATGAAGAGGTTGGGGACGCTCGATCGTCTCCTCGATGTGACGCCGCCGCGCGACTGGTCCACCTCGCTCCACGGGGGGCCGCGGCGGATCGTGCGCGAGGACCTGCGCGAGCTGGCGGCCGACGCCGAGGAGAGGACGGCAGTCAGATCATGAAGAGCGGCAGCAATCTCGAGCGTGTACTGGCAGCCGGCCACTTCGCCGTGACGGCGGAGATCGGTCCGCCGATGGACGCTAATGGGGCGGTCGTGCTGAAGAAGGCGCGCCTGCTCAAAGGGTGCGCCGATGCCTTCAACATCACGGACTGCCAGACGGCGGTGGTCAGGATGTCGAGCATCGCCTCGGCGGTGCTCATCATGCGCGAGGGGCTGGAGCCGGTGATTCAGATGACCTGCCGCGACCGCAACCGCATCGCGTTGCAGGCCGATATTCTCGGTGCTGCCGCGCTGGGCATTCGCAACTGCCTGTGCATCGCCGGCGACCACCAGTCCTTCGGCGCTGCCGGCAAGCTCAGAGGCCACCCGGGCGCGAAGAACGTCTACGATGTCGACTCGATCCAACTCGTTTCCATTCTGAAGGGGCTGCGCGATGACGGGCGCCAGCAGGGCGGCGATGTGGTTGAGACGAGACCGCCGCTTTTCATCGGCGCCGTGTGGACCCCGATGGGCGATCCGATCGAGTTCAGGCCGCTCCGTCTGGGAAAGAAGGTGCGGGCGGGCGCGGACTTCATCCAGACGCAGGGGATCTATGACATGGAGTTGTTCCGGCAGCAGATGGCGATTGCGCGCGACCTGGGCCTCACCGACCGTGTGGCGATACTTGCGGGGATCATCGTGCCGAAGAACCTGGGGATGCTGAAGTACATGGACAGCGCGGTGGCGGGGGTGAGGGTGCCGAAGGAGTTGATGGCGAGAATGGCGGCGGCACGCGACGCGGCCGGTGACGACAAGGCGCGGGCGAACCAGGAGGAGGAGGGCATCAGCATCGCGGTCGAGCTGATCGAGCAGGCGCGGGAGACTGAGGGTGTGTGTGGAGTGCATATTCAGGCCATCGAATGGGAGCAGAAAGTGCCTGAGATCGTGGAGCGCGCCGGGCTGCTGCCGCGGCCGGCCGTGCCCGCGGAGGCTGAGGGGGCGGCGGGCGTACCGGCGGCGGCAGGATAGGCGACGCTCCACAACTGCGAAGCCCAACACAATGGAGGTGGGCTATGAGTGACATAAGCAAGAAGATCCTCGTGGTGGACGATGACCGGGACGACCTCAAGATGATCTCGATGATCCTGGAGCCGGAAGGGTACGAGGTCGTCACGGCCGAGAACGGGGTTGAGGCGCTGAGAAAGGTGGAATCGGAGTCCCCCGATCTCATCCTGTTGGACGTGATGATGCCGGAACTCGATGGATTCGCGGCGTGCGCCAAGCTGAAGTCCTCGCCCCAGAGCCGGGGGATTCCAGTGGTGCTGCTGACCGGCGTGGCAAAGCAGATCACACGGACGAGGTACCCGATCGACGGTGTGCTGAGGGCGGAAGCAAACGATTACCTGGAGAAGCCGCTGGAGCCCGAGGCGCTGCTGAAGGCCGTCGCCTGCTACCTGAACTAACGGCTCTCCCCCGGGGCGTCTGATCCCGTTGCTGCCTGAGGCGGCGGCAACGGGACTCTCGGAGCGTGGATGGCTAGAAGCTGTTTCATAACCCGCCTAGTACCTACTGACGAAAGTCGAAGCATATGCGCTTCGGGCGTCTGGGGCCTGCAACGCGCCTCTGACGCCGTTTCGGCACCTGCATTGCACGCCGGAACTTCTGTCACTTGGTACTAGTCTATACTCCGGCCATTTTTTGGGGCAGAAGAGTGGCGAAGGATAAAGGGCCGACGGCTGTGAGTGGCAAATGGTGTTTGTTGAAGAACAGACACTGCCACCGAGGTCGCCGCCCATGTGCCA
>Ga0315288_10002053_pt1 | contig 26091 bp, 21 predicted proteins | sample YL17G11_20_MG_FD_203454 | JGI IMG/M metagenome (GOLD analysis project Ga0315288, IMG submission 203454) | Sediment microbial communities from Yellowstone Lake, YNP, Wyoming, USA - YL17G11_20 | ecosystem: Environmental > Aquatic > Freshwater > Lake > Sediment | place: USA: Wyoming | collected... | reverse complement strand
TCGGGATGGTGGGCAGGATGGGGATGCCGTTGTTGATCACGCCGGTCTCCGACGGCATGCGGCCGGTGAACATGCTGCTGCGCGCCGGCGAGCAGAGCGGGTAGGTGGTATAGGACTCGCGGAAGGAGACGCCGCCGCGCACCAGCCGGTCGATGTTGGGCGTGTGCACGTCGGCGCAGCCGTGCGCCGAGATGGCCTCCAGCGCGAGCTGGTCGCTGATAATGAACAGCACGTTGGGCCGCGCGCCGGAGGGAACCGCCGGCGCCGCTCCGGCCCATGCCGATCCGGCCGACGCCGCTGCCCCGGCCATACCGGCCTTTAGGAAATCGCGGCGCGTCAGGCCGTGCTGAACGCCGGCGATGAATTCATTCGTTCGTTTCATGCTTTCCTCCTGCCCCGCTGTCTTGCGTCGCTCACCTTGGTTCGCGCCTCGGGATCATAGATGTAGGCCCGTGGCCCGCTCAACACGAACAGCAGCCGGCGCTGCTCGTCGAGCCAGTAATGGAACGGAAGCACGCCTTCGCCGATCTGTTCATAGCCGGTCAGCTTCAGTTCGCGGTCGCCGGCCGCCTTGACGGTGGCCGTTTCGGCGAAGGAAAGCCGGTGGTTGGGCTTGAGCAGATCGAGGTCCTCCAGCAGCGCAAACCGCAGCGGGGCGGTGTCCTTGCCGCGCAGGTGGTGCACGGCGTCGAACAGCGACCAGTTCGAGGTGAACGGCCCCGGCAGCTTGATCGTGCGCTTGTGCTTGCCGAACTCGGCTTCCACGGCGCCGGCCTTCACGGTCGCGCGGCTGGCCATGCGGGTGCTTTCCAGCGGGCGGCCCGTTGGGTCGGCCAGCACCGACTCAAGCTGCCAGGATTTCGGGGAACACAGCGGATCGCTCGCGCAGGTGATTTTCGCTGTCGTTTGTTGCAGCCCGCCGGTCATGTGCAGCACCTGCATCTCGACAAAAAGCGTGAGGCCCGCGCCCGACACCTCGCGCCGGATCTCCAGGAATCCGGGAGCGCTCCCCTGCCCATCGCTCCCGAGGTGCATCTGGTAGGCCTGCTTCCACGAGCCCTCGGGATCAAAGGGGCCGGTGGGCGGCTGGAAGGCCCCCAGCAAATCCTCGATGCCCGCCAGGGTGCCGTAGCGGCCCGATGCCACCGCCCCGGAACGGATCTCCTGCTTTCGCTGCTGCTTCTTGATCTGATTGCGCGCTTCTTGCGCAACCTGTTGCGTGGCAAATGCCAACATCGGACTCTCCTCTCCTCGGCTTTCGGCTTTGGCCTTCCGCCAGCCGAAAGCCGCAAGCCGAATTAGACGCTAATGGCGCGGCCGGCGCGCGCCGATTCATAGCAGGCGGCCAGTACCATCTGGCTGCGCAAGCCGATCTGGCCGCTCAGGCAAGACGGGCGACCGTCTAGCAGCGCCTGGCTGAACTCTTCGATCTCGGCGCGGTAGGTGTTCACCGGCTCCGGCGCGATCTCGAAGCCCGCGGCCGAATCGCGCTGCTGCTGCGCGTCGTAGCCGGCGCCGGCCGGGCCCAGCCGCGCCAGCATCCGGCCCTGGCTGCCCTGCCCGATCGTTCCCTTCGCCAATATGCTTCCGCGCGACCCGTACAATTCGAGCACATTGTCGCCGGCCTCGTCGGGGATACAGAAGAAGGTATCGACGGTGGCCATGGCGCCATTGGCAAAGCGCAGCAAGGCGGCCGCGCTGTCTTCCGGTTGGTACTGGTGCACCGAGTTATGGATGAAGCAGCTCACCTCGCTCACCGGGCCGAAGAACATCTCCAGCAGGTCGATCGAATGGCCGCCCATATCGATCAGAGAGCCGCCGCCGCCGCGCGCCGGGTCCTGCCGCCAGGCCCCGGCAATCGGCGGATACCAGCAGGAGAGTTGGGCGCGGGCATACACGGGCGTGCCCAGCCTCCCCTCGCGGACCAGGGCCAGCGCCGCCTGGTGCTGCGCGTGGAAGCGCATCATAAAGGCGGCGCCCAGTTGCAGGCCCGCCCGGGCGCAGGCCTCCAGCATGCGCTGCGCCTCGGCCACGCTCAGCCCCAGCGGTTTCTCGCACAGGACGTGCTTGCCGGCGGAGGCGCAGGCGAGCACCTGCGCGCAGTGCAGATCGGCGGGCGTGGCCACGTACACCGCGTCGATACCGGCCCCCAGCAGTTCCTCTTCGGAGCGCGCCGCCGTTGCGCCGAAACGGCCCGCAACCTCCTGGTTGACCGCCTGGTCGATGTCGTAGACCGCGGCCAGCCCGGCGTTGCCGGCAAGCGCGATTCCTTCCGGAATGGTCCTGCGCCGCGCTATCCCGCCGGAGCCAAGGACACCCCAGCGAATCGTGCCGGCCATCCTCCACCCTCCTGGTAGAAAACGACTGCCGGGGATGATACCATGCCCGGATTGCGGATTGCGGATCTCGGATTGCGGATTTGGGTCCCTGTTTGAAATCCGCAATCCGCAATCTGAAATCCGAAATGCGGCTAAGTTGGAGGCGAAGATGGAGCACCAGAATTACAGCCGTCGAGATTTTCTGAAGACGCCGGCGGCGCTGACGGTTGCCGGAGCGCCGGCCATCCTGCACGGCCAACAGGGCAGCGACACGGTGCGGGCAGCGTTTGTCGGGGTCGGCAATCGCGGTTCCTTCCTGTTGCGCCAGATGCTGAAGGTTGCTGGCGTGCAGGTGGTGGCCGTCTGCGACATTCTGCCCGACCGCGCCGACAAGGCGGCGGGCGCCGTGTCCCAGGCCGGCGGCTCGGCCAAGACTTACACCGACTTCCGCACGATGCTCGATCAGGAGAAAGGCATCGACGCGGTGGTGCTGGCCACGCCCGATGTCACCCACCGCGAGATCGATATCGCCATTCTGCGCACCGGCAAGCACCTCTACGCCGAGAAGCCGCTGGCGGTGACGGTGGCCGACTGCAAGGCGGTGGCGGCCGAGGCCGCGCGCGCCAAGGGCGTGTTCCAGGTTGGGTTCCAGTTGCGGCACGATCCCAACCGCAATGCCGGCGAGAAGTACATTCACTCCGGCGGCATCGGCAAGGTGATCCTGTGCCACGGCATCCGCCACGGCGGCGATCTGCCCCGCGACATTCCCTGGTATTTCGAGAAGAAGAACACCGGCGACATCATCGTGGACCAGGGCATTCACATCCTGGACCTGTTCACCTGGGCCATCGGCGGCCACCCCTTGCGCGCCATGGGCTCCGGCGGCACCAACCTGTTCATCAACGAGCCGCCCGGCCGCACGGTGATGGACAACTACAGCGTGATCTTCGAGTATCCGAACGGCGTGCGGGTGAACTTCAGCCACCACTACCTGGATCCCTCCGGTTTCACGGGGACCAAGGAACTGGTCTTCGGGTCGGAGGGCGCGGTGGACCTGGCCGCGGGCGCCTGGCAGCCGCGTGTGGGGAAGCGCGGCCTGGTGAAGCTGGAGGTCCCCAACGCCGGCCAGGATGCCACCTACATGTCGCTGGCCGCCTTCGTCGAGAACATCCGCACCAACAACCGCAAGCCGCTAAACGACGTCGAGTCGGCGCTGCGCTCCACCATCGTGCCCATCATGGGCACCAAGGCCATCGAAGAGCGGCGCATCGTCACCTGGGAAGAAGTGGCCGGATAATCTGTTTGGAATGCGGCGGCTGGCGCCCTGGGTTGCCCCGGCAGCCTACAGCCCACAGCCTACAGCCTGTTTCATCCTCACCCGCCAGGTGCGATGCGGCGCTGGACCAGCGGTAATCGCCCGCCCGCCGCACCATTCCGGCCCGCACCGGATTGCGCTCCACGTGTGATGTGGCAAGCAACCCCCGGCAGCACAGATCGGTTTCGTCGTGGCATAATGCTTAGGATAAAGCCGAACGGTATGCGGAATTCCGCGAAAGACTGCGCAGTTCAGACTGACCCCTTCCCCCCAAGGAAGGCAGACAGCGAACCAAGAACCGTTGAGCATGAATACCATTTCCCCGTTGGTGCCGCCTCCGTCCGAAGGATACGAAGGCGCGATTTGGTGACGCGTCGCGGTGCAAAGCAGTTGCTGCCGGCCATCAGATTCCGGACTTTTGCGCTAACGAGGCAAGCTTGAATGGCGCCCAGACCTGGACGGCAATCGCAACACCTCGGTGGAAGTTACATTCAATATCGTGAGCTGTTCGACGGTTCGGCCACCGTTGGCGATGTGATCGCGCTTGTTCGTGAGCTGAACAAGCAAGAAGCGCTGTTGCACATCACCGGCATGACGGCGCACCTTCGCTGGGCGCTTGACGAACCGGATCGCGAGCACTTGAGCCGCGTCCACGAAACACTGGTCGCCACCTTCATCGACGACGTCATTCTCGAGCGCCTGAAGCAGCGGCTCGGAACTGCGAGAACCGATGAACGGGTCGTCTTTCATCCAGCGCAACTCCTGCATCTCGCGAGTTTGGTCCTGAGGCACAGCCAGGGACCTGCGTCGAAGGAGCCCGATGACGCCAACGTGCGGTATCGGCTCGGCAAAGCGGCTTTAATGCTCAATGATGTGCTGCTCTCCCAGGAGGAGGAATCGCAGATTACAGCGGGCACAGACGACGCGAGGCGTTCCGCTCTTATGCTGCAGATGTTGGTTCCCTTCGAAATTACCAATCCTCCGCGACTGAGGCATTTGTTGTTTCGCTCTCATCTTTTGTACCGGGTGATTCTCCGGGATTCGGCGGTTCTTGACGACATTCGGAGGCGCTGCCGCAACATTGACATTGGTGCCGAGTGTCAGAAGGCATGCGGGCTGCCTTTCAATACTTGGCTGAGCCTGATTTTCGCCGTTTACTCCTACTACGGCCGCTACGTCCATCTCGAGGCGGGCAAAGTAACGCAATCGCCCGAGCATTTCCTGATCGATCCCAATGTCTTCGTCGGCAAATCGGCGATTACGTCCGAACAGCTCGCGCTCTTCCTGCGGCCGCTTGTCTGGTCGCTTGAAGAATTGACCAAGGAATCGTTCGCCTCCCGCCCGGCGGACATCCGCTACGATTTTGTGCCCTTCAAGAGCCGGCCGCTATGGAAGGTGGAGAATGGGAAAATCGCTTGCCTCGACTTGGCATTTCTTGCCGAAAAGCTGCACACGGGCGTTTTTTGGCTGATTCACGACCGTCTTTCGGAGGAACGCAGGAGCGACTTGTTTAAGGCGTGGGGAATACTGTTTGAACGGTACGTCAACTGGTTGTTCGCACACGCCGATTTAGGCCCGGATATTCTCTTTTTCAGTTTCCCGTCGTGGGCACGAGACAAGGCGGAATCGTTCGACGGGATACTGCGCAAAGGAAGCCTGCTGGTGGTGATGGAATACAAGGGCGGATTCCTGAGCCAGGAGGCCAAGTATTCCGCATCCTTGGATGCGTTTACAGCCGATCTGGATCGCAAGATCGGCGATGGATGCCGACAGCTTGCTCGCAAGCTGCACGCCCTGTTTAATCCGGACCGCAAGCTGAGGAAGCAGCTGAAAGATGTGCCAGTGGAAGGCGTCACTCGGGTTCTGCCGGTGCTGATCGTGCAGGATCACATTGCTCGCGGGCCGTTGGTCAATTGGTGGTTGAATCGTTTGTTCAGCCGGCTTCGCAGCGAATTCCCGACTTCGGCCGCCCTTGAAATCATGCCGCTTAATGTCGTGCACGCCCACGAACTTGAGAGTCTACTGGCCACATGTGGTCCAGGTGGATTTGATCCGATCTATGGCTTGCATCACCGGGCGGTTCGAGATCCGGAAATGCTGGGGGAACTCCACAACTTCCTGTTCACCATCCCCGGCTATGGCCAGGTGAATTCGCCTCTTTGGAGAGAGCTCGACAAGCAAGTATGGAAGGAGATCGCGTCGGAGCTGTTTCCCAAGGATTGGAAACCGCTCGAAAACGGATGAGGAGGCACCGGTCGATCCGCCAGACAACGATTCGCAGGATACCAAGCCCGATGGCTCACAGATGACGGGGATGGGCGCGGCGGTCGTGACTTGGGGGAAACGGGGTCAGCTTGAACTGTGCGATTTTCCGTTGCGCGGGGGGACTTCAAAAGAGCGCGAACTGATCCGCCGGCTGTGGCGCCGGACGCGCCAACGCCGGTTCCCTCTTCGGACGCCCGCGGGTCCAGTGGCGACCGAATCGTTCCGCCATCTCGCTAACAAAACTCTCCTTTGCAAACGGCCGCCCGGCGTAAGTGCAGCCCCGGCCTGCCGGGGAGTCAGAATCGAGTCCCTCGGCGTAGGGTTGTACGCTCATGCATCCACCTTGCCGCCGGCTCGGCGGCGTGAGAGGATGGGCACATGCCCCCTACTACGCTTTCCGAACTCCTCAAGCTCCCATCCGACGAGCGCGCGGATCTGGCGATGGCTCTCTGGGACAGTCTCACGGATACGGAGCGCAAGGCGGAGCTGACGTTGACGCCCAAGCAGCAGGCCGAGCTCGACCGGCGCTGGGCCGAGCACCTGACGCACCCCGGTTCCGCCATCCCCTGGGAGGACGTGCGCCGGAAATTGCGGTCCGTAGAGTGAGCCGCCAGATTCATTTTCGACCGACATCGTCGTTCTTTCCGTCATTCACGGTCGGCGGGATCCCCGGCGGTGGCAGTCGCGCACGTGAGACACAGCCGTGAACATCGTCAAGAGCACTCGGCATTCGAAGATCACTGGCGATTTCGCGGAAGCGCTTGTGCTCTACTGGCTGTCCCGGGACGGCTCAATATCCGGCATTTCGCTTTCATCCTCACCCGCCAGGTGCAACGCGGCGCTGGGCCAGCGGTAATCGGTCGCCCGCCGCACCATTCCGGCCCGCGCCGGATTGCGCTCCGCCAACGAATCCGTGAAAAACTGCGCAGTTCAGGCTGACCCCTTTCCCCCTCGCCGTCCTTGACTGCTATACGCAGTTTGCGTATAGTGAAGCGATGGAACGCGCTCCGATGACGGTCGTGGAGACCGAACGATTTCTGAAGGATGTGCAGCCGTTGATGCCGGAGTCGGAGCGGGTGAAACTGGCCGCATTCGTGGGGGCGAATCCGGAGGCAGGCGATCTGATTCCGCAAACCGGGGGCGTCAGGAAACTGCGCTGGGGCCTCGCTGGCAGAGGCAAGCGGGGAGGGGCGCGCGTGGTCTACTACTACCACGATGAGCGCGTGCCAATCTTCCTGCTTGCCGCCTACGCGAAGAACGAGAAAGCCGACTTGAGCAAGGCCGAGAGGAACGCGATGAAGAAGCTCGTACCGATCTTGGTGGAGGGAACCCCAGACAGAAACAGGAGGCGGGAATGAAAACAAAGACCAGCGCGAGGAAGGCGGCAAAGGGTCGCATCGCCAAGAAGCGCCCGACTGTGGGGGAACGGATCATCGAGGGCTTGGAGCAGGCGGTGGCCTGGACGCGCGGGGAGAATGATCGCGTTCGCGTGACGCTGGTCGAGGCGCCGGACGTGGATGTGCGTGATGTGCGACAGAAGATGGGCCTGAGCCAAGCGCAATTCGCGACGAAGTTCGGTTTCCCGCCAGCCACGCTGCGCAACTGGGAGCAGGGTCGGGCACGCCCGGATGCGCCGACCCGTGTACTGCTGGCGGTGATTGCCAAGCACCCCGAAGCCGTTGAGGATGTTCTCGCGAGGGTGAGTTGATGCTCCGTTCGCGGGGAAAGGGGTCAGCCTGAACTGCGCGATTTTTGCCTGGCGGAGTCAGAATCGAGTCCCTCGACGTTCAGAACTTGGTCCCAATCCGCCGGGGGCTGACGCCGCCACCATTCCATGTCCAGCATTCCGCTTTCATCCTCTGGCGGTCCTCATCGGAAGAGAAGGTTTCGCGCCGGTACACGCCACGCTGCGTGATGTGGCAAGCAACCCGCGGCAGCACACATCGGTTTCGTGGTGGCATCGTGCCTGGCATAAGGCCAAACGTATGCGGAGTTCCGTGAAAAACTGCACAGTTCAAACTGACCCCTTTCCACCTCAGCGGCGTCCGCCACGCTTCATTGACAAGCAACCCGATCACCCAGCGGCCGAGGTGGGTCGAACCGTCAGGAGGATGAGAGCCGCGGCGATCAGGACGGCCGCAGCGACCTGGAAGGCCAGGCCGAGGCCGATCACGGACTTCAGATAGCCGGCGGTGACCACCGTGATGCCTCCCACCATGCAAGAAACAAAGTTGAAGACGCCATACCCCGTCGAGCGGAATTGGGCCGGGGCGATCTGGCACAGGACGGGCATGGCGTTGCTGTCGTAGATTCCCCTGCCCATGCCGAACATCAGCAGCGCCACAATGAGCAGGGCCTGCGAGTTTGCCACTCCGATCAGGAAAAGGAAAGGGGCCGCTGCCGCCAGGCCGGCGCTTTGCACCCAGATCCTGCCCTTCAGGCGCCGGGTGCCCCAGTAGTCGGCTGCCAACCCGCCGATGAGGATTCCGGCGAAGCTCGCCGCCTGGATGTAGAAGGTCGCCGAGAAGCCCGCCGAAGTCAGGGTCATTCCGAACCGCTCATAGAGGTAGAGCGGCAGCCAGGTGTAAACCAGCCAGTTTGCCAGCCCGACGGCGCTGAACACCAGCGTGACGCGCCAGAAGCCGTGCAGTCCGGAGAGCTTGCTGAGCGAGCCGGCGAGATTGAGCGCCGAGCCGGCCGTGGCTGGCCTGGCCGAGCGGCGCAGTCCCCAGGCCAGCAGCGCGAAGTAGGCCACGCCGGCTGCGCCGAGCAAGGTGAACGGCGACCGCCACCCATAAGTCTCACCCAGCCACCCGCCCCCCACTCCGCCCATAACGATTCCGGTGTAAAGTCCGCTCTGGTGCAGGCCGGTCGCCAGAGACCGCGTTCTCTCGCCGTGGTGATCGGCGATCAGCGCCAGCGCCGCCGGCAGGTAGAAAGCCTCGCTCAGCCCCATCAGCGCGCGCGCGGCAACCAGCTCGCCGTAGCTCCGAGCATGGCCGGTTGCCCAGGTCACCACGCTCCAGATGAGCAGGCTCACGAGGATCATGCGCACACGCCCGAAACGGTCGGCGAGGTAGCCGGCGAACGGGCTCGCCAGGCCATAGACCCAAAGGAAGACTGTGCTGAGAAACCCGAGTTGCGCGCCGGTGAGACGGAACTCCTTCTCCACCAGCGGCAACAGCGAGAAGATCACCTGCCTGTCGACGTAGTTGAGGAAAGCAACCACCCACAGCAGGCCGACCAGCAACCAGGCGTAGTGAGGCCGATTCATTTCTGGTCCGCAGCTCCGGAGGCCAGAAAATCAAAGGACGAAGCCCGGAGAAGCTCGCGCAGGCAGCCGCTCTCCTCCTCCGTCAAGCGGCGCCGCGGAGCCAGGGCCTGGCCGCAATCCAAGCCCTGCCACTTCAAGATCGCCTTGATGGCCGGGACAAGCGGGAACCGCAGGCCGATTTCGACCAACTCGTTGATGCGCGTCTGCACCTGGCGCGCCGCGTCCCACCGGTTCTGCTGCACCAGCCCGAATGCCTCGACGAAAAGCTCGGGGATGAGGTTATAAAACGAGCCGACTCCGCCGTCGGCGCCCATCAGCAGGCCGGCTATCAGCACTTCGTCGTGGCCGTTGAAGACGACGCACTCTCTCTTCTTGAGCAGCGACAGCTTGTATAGATCGAAATCCGTGAACTTCAGGCCGATGACGTTGGGGATTTCAAGCAAGTCGAGAATCTGCTGCGTTCCCTGAACGGCGGGACAAATCGCGGGGAAGTAGTAAACGAGGATCGGGAGGCCGGAGGCGGCGGAAAGGGCCTGATAGTAGGCGCGGACTTCGCCGAAGGAATAAGGGCCGAGCGGCGGCAGGCTGGCGATGGCACGGACGCCGATGCTCGTCGCGTGACGAGCCAGTTCCACGGCGTCCGCCGTGCGATAGGCGCCGACGTGGACGATCACCGACTTGCCTTTGGGAGTACAGCGCAGCGCGACTTCGGCTACCCGCTTCCGCTGCTCGACCGGCTGCAGCAGGCCCTCGCCGGTCTGGCCGGTCACATACAAGCCGTCGATGCCGGCGGCGTAGAGGCGCTCGAGCAGCCGTTCGAAGGCCGCCGGAGCGAAGTTCTCGTGTTCATCGAAGGGTGTTACGACGGCGGGAAAAATTCCGCGTAAATTTGAAGTTTCCATTTAGAGCACTCCTTGAATAAGAAGAACCCGTGCCGAGCGGCTGCCTGGGCGGTCTTCGCCGCCCGGGATCACCAGCGAGCCGCGCCACTGAGCAATGCCCGTGGTGACGAGACTTTCCGGCAAAGATGCAATTTCCCGCCAATGGCCGTCTTCCAACCGCAGCACGGCGCGGCGGAAGCCGGGATGACGTGGACCGAGTTCAGGGCCTTTGCTCGCGAGCACTCCGTCATCGCCTCCGAAGACCAAAAATCGGCCGCTGGCATCCGAGCAAGCCGGGGCTGCGACCACGGGCGCTGGCAGCGAGGGCAAGGGACTCCACCCCGTTCCGCGCTTACAGCGGAATCCGTCGAGCAGGTACTCCCGTTGTGACCCGCCGGAGGGCCCTTCCGACAGCGACGCTCCGCTGGCTAGACAAAAGCCACCCTCGCAGGTAGCGACGGCGGGAAGAATTCGGCCAGGCCCCGGAATGGGTGGTGCCGCCCGCCAACGGGCGCGATGCCACTCGCCGTCAGGAGCCTCCAGCTCCCAGACGGTGGTGGCGGCCGTGGTGGCGCTCGGCGAAAGCTGCCCGCCCGCGGCGAAAATGGAATTGCCCGACAGGGCAGCCCCCAGCAACATCCTCGGCTCAGGGAGATCAGCAAGGCGGCGCTGTTTTACGCGAGTTCCGTCACAGAAGAGCAGGTGGACCGAAGCGGAGGCAGCGGCCGGTCCCTGGCCCGCGATGCACACCACTCCGGCGCTCGTGTTCACGGCGCCGCCGTAAGCCAACGGTTCGGCCTGCTCCCCGCCCTTCCGCCACTCACTCTCGCTCGGGCCAAGGGTGTAGATGGCTGGAGTCCAGCGTTTCTCGCCGCCCTCCCACTTTGGTTTGCTCCAACAGGTGCCGCCGGCCACGATGAGCCGGCCGGCGTGAACGCCGACGAACTGTCCGGCAATGGGTTGTGGAAGTTGCGGCAGATCAGTCACGCGCACTCCTGTTCCCGTGGCGGTCAGGCCCACGGCCCCTAGAAAGCTCCGTCGTGTCATCGTCCCACTCAGCCCTCCCCTCCTCGATCCGACTGCCGATGAAACCGATCGCGCATCCACTCATCGGTCTTGGCTGGGTCGTAGTTTTCGGGTGCGGCAACCGGCATCTGAGCCCCTACCGATCTCCGCCAGGCGTCCAGATCGCGGCGCAATTCAGCAGCCTTTTCAGGCAGGGCGCGGGCGAGATTCTTGCGCTCGCTGATATCCTCGCGGAGGTTGTACAACTCGACAAACCCGTCTTCATAGAATTCAATCAGCTTGAAATCGCCCTTGCGGACGGCGCCGGACGGGCGGGTCGGGATGAGCGGCTGATGGAAGTTGTAATGGGGGTAATGCCAGTAAAGGGAACTCCGTTGAAGGCCGCCCTGCTGTTTCAAAAGGGGTACCAGACTTACGCCATCCACCGCACCCCTCGCGGGGGCCGGGGCGCCCGACATTTCCAATATGGTCGGAAAGAAATCGGTGCTGATCACGGGAGCGTCCGAGACGGTATCCGATTTGACCACTCCTCGCCAGCGAACAATCAACGGAACCCGGATTCCGCCTTCGTAGAGCGTGGCCTTCTCCTCTCGCAACGGCTCATTGGAGGTAATGTGGCGCCGCCCGACGACGCCGCCGTTGTCGGAATTGAAAATCACTATGGTGTCGTTGAGGAGTTTCAGTTCCTCGAGTTTGCGCAAGACGCGCCCGACGCTCTCGTCTACGCTCTCGATCATCGCTGCGTACTCCGGGTGACTGTGCGCCTGGCCGGGCCGAACCCTCGGGCGGTAGCGCGCCGCCATCTCTGCCTTCGCCTCGACCGGCGTGTGCACCGCATAGTGCGCCAGATAGAGGAAAAACGACCGCGATTTCGAGTTCTCGATAAAGGCCACGGCTTCGTCGGCCAGGCGGTCAGTCAGGTATTCGCCCTTCCCGCCGGTGCCGATATTCGGAATCTTGTAGGGGTAAAAGTAAGTGGGAGTGGCGCCGAGATCGCAGCCGCCGAAATTGACGTCGAATCCCTGTTTCTCCGGATAGTACTCTTCGCCGCCCAGATGCCATTTGCCGATACTTGCCGAAACGTATCCCGCCGCCTTCAACGCTTCCGGAATGGTCACCTCGCTCAGAGGGAGATAGGGCGTCCAATCCGGCGGGCGCATTTTTACGCCCGGGGGTGTGCGGCCCGGGATCCAGTCGGTGAGGTGCAGCCGGGCGGGGTACTTGCCGGTGAGGATGCTGGCCCGTGTGGGCGAGCAGACCGGGCAGGCGGCGTACGCGCTCGTGAAGCGCATTCCCTGTTGCGCCAGGCGGTCGATGTTCGGCGTTTGATAGAAGCTGCTGCCGAAGCAGCCGAGATCGGTCCAGCCCAGGTCATCGGCAAGGATGAAGACGATGTTGGGCGGGCGCCGGCGTTCGGCGGCGAGGCCCACAGCGCCTCCCATAAGGGTCCCGAGGAATCGCCGTCGCGATACCATCACTGACCTCCACTGCGCCGCCGGCTTGGATAGCGCTGCCCGCCGGTCTGGTCTACCTACCTCCGTGTGCCGCGTCAACCGCAACTATGATTCTCACGGTCTGCCTGGAACCTCTTACTGTTACCTCAGCCACCCCAAGGGGAAGCGGGCGAATGTAATCCGCTCGTAGCGGTCGGCGTCGCCTCGTTCGTAGAGAAGTCCGACTGTGTTTCCCTTCAACTCAATCAGATTGGAATAAGCGGATGGACCGGCGTGGACCGTTTTCGAGCTGCTCCACGTCTTGCCTTCGTCGCGGCTCAACCGAACGGTCATGTTTACGCGCTTGGTGTCGGCCGGATTTGAGAACAACAGGACGCCGGGCTTCGCTTTCCCGAAGCCGATCAGGCTGGCCTGGCAGACAGGCTCGATCAGAGCATCGTCCGATACCGGCTCGGTCCAGGTGAGGCCCCCGTCACGGCTGATCGATACCGCGCGGCGGTTCTTGCCAGCGTAACTGCGCATGTTGAGCATCAGTGAGCCGTCGCGAAGTTCGACGACAGTCGATTCGTTGCAGTCCGGACCGGCGCTGCCCCCGAGTTTCCAGGTCTTGCCGCCGTCGTCGCTGTAAATCACGTGTGAGTAGCGGCTGCTGGTGTCACCCCGGTTATGGTCACAGGGGATCACCATCCGCCCTGTGCGAAGCTGGATGCCGTTAACGGGACCCGTTGCATACCAGGTCCACTCCGGCTGCTTCACGGCGGAGGTGATATCGACCGGTGTGGCCCAGGTCAGCCCGTCGTCCTTGCTGTGTGTTACCCAGACTGTGCGCGTGAGGCCGGAAATGCCCGCCGAAATCCGCTTCTCGGGCACCTCGCCCGGGTTCCGCGTTAACAGCAGCCAGATGGTCTTGGTGCGGCGGTCGACGACCGGAGCCGGGTTCCCGATGGTGTCGGGCCCGAAATCGGCAACGGTGATCGCCTTTGACCATGTCCGGCCGCTGTCGGCGCTACGCTTGACCAGGAGGTCGATGTCTCCCCAATCGCGGGCATGGTTCTTGCGCCCTTCACAGAAAGCCAGCAGGCTTCCTTTCGCGGTCCGTATGACGGCTGGAATGCGATAGGTGTGGTAACCATCCTGTCCGGCGACATACACATCGACGGAAGTCAGCGCGCTATCCGCACACCACGAAACGGAAGGCAATACCAGCAACAATGAGAGGCAGTAACGATTCAGGAACTGCATGCGCGCCCGCTTTCTAACCACGAAGCCACAAAGCACCACACAAAGAGCTTTCTTTGTGGCCCTTCGTGTCCTTTGTGCCTTTGTGGTGAAGCCATTTTTATCCGCCGAGCTGATTCACCGCGCTCAACCGCTGCCGGATGAAAGAACCGCAGTCCTCGATGCCAGAATCCAGGAACTCCCTATAGCTGCTCTGGCCGTGCTGGCCGATCACCTCTTCAATCCTGGCGCGGTCGCGCTGGCGCAGCGCCTCGATGATCGCGGTGTGCGAGCTCATCACGCTTACCAGATCCTGTGAACCCGCGCTCCGAAGAATGCTCACGAAGGCGAACAGCGGCACCACGATCTGATCCAGAGCGCGGGCCAAGGCGCGATTCGCCGAACATGCCCAGATGTGGCGGTGGAACTCCAGGTCGAGCTGAGCCGACTCGTAGTAGGCGTTTGCCGCCACGGCGACGGCCAACGCAGCGACTCGGCGATCCAGTTCACGGAAGTCGGCGCTCGTCATCCGCTGCGAGGCCTTCACCGCAGCCATTTTCTCCAGCAGCAACCGAACTTCAATCTGTTCCCGGACCTCATCGCTGCTGAGGTTTGTCACCACCGTGCCGATATTGGTCGTGCGAACGACGAGGCCTTGTTTCTCGAGTTCGAGCAGGGCTTCGCGCACGGTCGGTTGGCTCACGTTCAGATCCCGGGCCAGGTGAAGCTCACGGAGGGCGTCACCCGGGGCAAACTGGCCGGAAAAAATGGCATCCCGAACCGCGGACACTACCCGCGCTTTCAGCGTCGTGGTCCGGACTGGTTCAAGCGTTTTCATGTTGAATATCGTTAATGGTAAGGCCAACCTCTGCCAGCGTCAAGGCCAATCGTCCCAAAACCTGCCCGTAGATTTTTGCCCTTGATTTGCGCTTGACAAACAGAGATCCATGTGATTATCGTTAACGGTAATTTCCGAGATCCTGAGCCAGCCATGCGGACAGGCTCCTTGGCGCGTTCGCCCGCCGGCTGGCCGTTTCCACGGTCAGGTCGAGGGGAGGAAAGAAGCGGAAATTGCTCTTCGACACTGTGACGGAGGCGCTGCAATGAGAGCTACGGATTCTGAAGTGAGTTCGCCTTCCAGAAGAAAGGAGCACCAGCGATGACCTTGAGAAACTCCGGCATCTATGGTGTCGTTATCCCGCTGGCGTTGCTGGTGATCGTGGCTGCCGTGGTGGAAGCTCAAATCGGCGGCGGTTCGATTGTCGGTATCGTATCGGATCAGAGCGGCGGCGCGGTACCGGGCGTCAAGGTGACTGCGCTGAACCAGGACACCAACGAAAGGCGCACCGTCACCAGCAATGGAGAGGGCTATTATGAATTCCCGCTGTTGCCGGCCGGACGCTACCAGATCCAGGCCCAAGCCGCCGGGTTCGAGAATATCTCGGGCGAGCCTTTCGACCTCGCTTCTGGCACGCGCCCGCGCATCGATCTGAAGTTGCGCGTCGGGTCCGTGTCGGAGAAGATCGACGTCGAGGCCACCGCACCCCAGATCAACACCACCACCACGGATCTCGGGGTGGTGATGCCGCGCTCCCGCATCGAGGAACTGCCGCTAAATGGGCGCAACTTCCAGGACCTGGTGGAACTGCAGGCGGGCGTCGTGAACGCGCCGGACAGCAGCGCGGGCGGACGCGGCGGCATCTCCTTCCACGGCTCCACCGCGCTCGGCACCAACGTCATGCTAGACGGTGTAGACATGAGCTTCGGCGAGGTGAACGGCACAGCCAGTTTCACTTCCGCGGGCGGCCCCAGCACGCTCGTGAACACCGTCAGCGTCGAAGCGGTGGAGCAGTTCAAATCCACCACCAATGCCTATTCCGCCGAATACGGGCGGGCCGGCGGGGGCGTCCTGAACGTCACCACCCGCTCGGGCAGCAACAAGTTCCACGGCACGCTGTTCGAGTTCTTCCGCAACGACAAGCTGAACGCCAACGACTTTTTCTCGAACAAAAACGCGCTGGGCAAGACGCCGCTGCGCTGGAACCAGTTCGGCGGTAACCTCGGCGGGCCGATCCGCCGCAACCGCCTCTTCTTCTTCGCCAACTACGAAGGCTCGCGTGTCCAGCGCCAGGCGCAGTTCAGCGGCAGCGTGCCCACCCCCGCGCTGCTCGCCATCGTCAGCCCGGCGCAACGCCAGGTGCTGAACCTGATGCCAACGACGTTCACGCCCAGCTCCAATATCTATGTGGGCACCCACGTTCGCGACGACCGGTCCCGAAATCGCGACGACACCTTCCTGGGCCGCATCGATTGCGTGCTCGGCCGCCAGCGCCTCGCCGTGCGCTACAGCTACAACAATCAGGACTACCTCAGGCCGAATATCCAGCCGACCATGCCCACGGTCTTCCCGATGCGGTTTAACAATTCCGTCATCGAGCACAACATAACGATCGGCGCATCCGTTTTCAACGAACTCCGTCTCGGGTTCAACCGTGTGGATCTCAATCGCTCGCCCAGAGGCTACTCGGAGGTACCCGGCGGGATCTCGGTTTCGGGTATCAACACGTCACTAACGAATTACATCCACTTCGTGCCTACCACGTATACGCTCGCCGACAACTTCACCGTCATCCGCGGGCGCCACTCCATGAAGACCGGCTTCGAAATCCGCAACGTGCGCAGCGTCCGCGACCAGGGTGGCCCACCCCTCTACACCTACAACAACGTCACCGACCTGGTGAACGAGAAGCCCAACACCGTCGGGCCTTCCTTCGGCGGCAGCAAAGGACAGCGCACCACCAATACCGGTTTCTACTTCCAGGACGACTGGCGCTTCAGCCAACGGCTCCAGATCAACGCCGGCCTCCGCTACGAATACAGCCCGCCGTTCCGCGGCGGTTTTAATATCTCCAGTTCCGACCCGTTCGGGCCCTTCATCAAGGCGCAGGAGCCCATGTTCGCTTCCGACCGCAACGACTTTGCTCCCCGGCTCGGCCTGGTTTTCACTCCCGGACGCTCGCAGCGGACGGCCATCCGGGCCGGCGGGGGCATCAGTTACGTCATGCCGCAGGCGATCCACTATTACGACATGGCCTACATCAGTCCCCTGCTGGCGGGCGTGTCCAGTTTCTCGGCCGTCGACGTGCCGGCCCAATATCTGATCTTTCCCAACATCGGCCCCTTCGCGAATGCCATTCGAAACAACCCTGCGCTGCTGCCCTCCAGCATCAAACTTTCCCGCAGCGTGGCCGACTACAACCGCCGCGATACCTATGCCGGCATGTGGAACCTTGCGATCCAGCGCCGGCTCACTTCCTCACTCTCGCTTCAGACGGCCTACGTCGGACAGCGCACCGTCAAGCTCATCTCGGTCCGTGCCCTCAACCTGATCGACCCCGTGCTCGGCAGGCGCCCGGACCAGAGCATGGGCCAGATCAACATCGCGGAGAACGCCGCGCGCATCGCCTACCATGGTCTCGAAGTCTCGGCGAACCAGCGTCTGTGGCACGGCCTGAACTACGACGCTTACTTCACCTGGTCGAAGACACTCGGCTATTACACGCCCGACAACACCATTACGTTCACCGGCAGCGGACTGCAGGACCCGTTGAACATCGCCGGTTCGAACGGACCCGTGGAAGGAGCGCCCGGCAAGAGTTTCAAGAGTGTGCTCAGCTACGCGCTCCCGGGTGGACGCTCCATCCAAAACAGCTTTCTCCGCGGCGTACTCGGCGGATGGACCATCCGCTCCATCGCCGGACGCCGCTCCGGACTCCCGGTCAACGTAACCTCCGGCGCCGACTACGTCGGCAACGGGCGCAGCGCCGGACAGCGTCCCGACGTGGTCGCCGGCGTGGACCCCTACGTGCGCGACCACAGCACGGGGATCTGGCTGAATCCTGCCGCCTTTAGCGCGGCTTCGGCCAGGACTCTGCATCGTTTTGGCAACCTCGGCTACAACGCCCTGCTCGGCCCCGCCGCTTTCACCATGGACACCGGACTCCACAAGACGTTCACCTTACGCGAGGGGCACCGCCTGACCGCACGCGTTGAGTCGTTCAACACCCTGAACCACACGGTACTGAACAATCCCACGGCCGGCACCAACAACACCAATTTCGGAAAGATCCTCGGCGCCCGTTCGCCGCGCGCTTTCCAGCTTGCGCTCAAATATAACTTCTGATGAAATTCCAAGAGGCCGATGGCCGCTTCTCTCACGTCATCTATAGCGACGACCACGGCGCCCACTGGAAGATCGGCGGCGGAGCCGAATGCAACACCAACGAGTTCGCTGTCGCCGAGCGGAAGGACGGCTCCCTGCTGCTCAATATGCGCAGCTACCACGGCAAGAACCGGCGCGCGGTGCAGACGAGCGGGGATGGCGGCCTTACCTGGTTCACCCGCTTTCCACTCGATTGGGTAAAGGGCAAATAGGGGGACCATGACAGCAGAATCGACCGCACAGGCGTTGTCAAAGGATATGCGCTCACTAGCGGTAGGGAGAGTTCACCATGAAACGAGCCATTGAGATGGTGTTGATCGGCGGTCTCCTCTGCTGCCTCATCGGAACGCGCGAAGCTCCCGGTCAAAATGCGTTTGGCCGCCTGACCGGCCGGATAACGGACCCGAGTGGCGCGCTCGCACCGAATGCGAGGGTTCGCGCCATTAATGTCGACACAGGCGTCGAAGCTTCCGCGCTATCTAACGGCGAAGGCAATTACAATCTGGCGAACCTGGACCCCGGCATGTATCGGATCGCACGCCATAGATCTTGTTTTTCAGGTTCAATTCCGCGCGGAGTTCTTCAATTTTTTCGTTCATGCGAATTCCGGTGGCCCCGGCGTTAACGTGGACAATCCTGGGTCCGGAACCGTCCGCTCCGGCGGCGCCGGCGGCGAAGAGCAGCTCGCCCTGAACATATTCTGAACGTTGGATTTCGGCAGTTCGGCCACGCTGCGGATCTGTGGCGAGATTCGCTTGAATATCCCGCCAGGTCCCCGGGCAACGGAATATATTAGCGATCGAGGTAGATGTCGATGAGGAAAACGACCCTCTCACGCCGCGAACTACTCTGGCAGGCCATGGGCGCAGCCGGTTTGGCTTTCGGGCAGACGCGGACCCAACAGAAGACCAGCGTTCTTTTCATCATCGTGGACGATCTGCGGCCGGAATTGGGCTGCTACGGCAATCCGGTCGTGAAAACGCCAAACACCGACCGGCTGGCGCGCCGCGGCGTCACCTTTACTCGGGCCTATTGCCAGCAGGCGGTATGCACTCCGTCGCGAACCTCTTTCTTGACCGGCATGCGGCCGGACACAACGAAGGTGTACGACAACGGCAGGGGAGAGTTCCGCAAGATCCTGCCGGACGTGATCACGCTGCCTCAATTCTTCCGCCAGCAGGGATACGAGACGCGCGGCCTGGGCAAGGTCTTCGGCGAAGGACTGAACGATCCGAGAGCATGGAGCGTACCCTTGTGGCCGGAGGGGATCGCCGGAATGCAGTATGTGGACCTGGAGAAGTGGTCCCGCGTTCCCGCAGCGGAGAAGTCCCGGACGCCTGTTCCGACGCTCGAGTGGGAGAAGCGGGAGTCGTGGCAGGCGCCGGAGGTTCCCGATAACGCTCTCCAGGACGGGCAGGTGGCTGAGCGCGCTCTCCAGGCCCTGCGGGAGATGCGCGGCAAGCCGTTCTTTCTGGCGGTGGGTTTTCTAAAACCGCACCTGCCCTTCGTCGCTCCGAAGAAGTACTTCGACCTTTACTCGCTGCGCGAAATTCCCGACCCGCCCTATCCCTTCCCGCCCAAAGGGGCGCCGGAGGTTGCTTTGCACCCGTGGGTCGAACTACGCGGATACAAGGACATACCAAAGGCGGGTCCGCTGCCGCCGGGAAAAGCGCGAGAACTCGTGCGCGGCTACTATGCCGCAACCTCATACACGGACGCGCAAGTGGGCAAGGTCCTCGACGAACTCGACCGGCTGGAACTGGCATCGCGGACGGTGGTGGTGCTGTTGGGCGACAACGGATGGCACCTCGGGGAGCACGACCTGTGGGTGAAGACGACCAATTTCGAATTTGATACGCGTGTGCCGTTGATCTTCTCCGGGGCCGGTGTACCGGCGCAGGGGGTGAAATCACCCGGTCTGGTGGAATTTGTGGACCTTTATCCCACGCTTTGCGGTCTATGCGGCTTTACACCGCCGAGGGAACTGGAAGGTTTGAGCATGGCGCCGCTACTGGCCGAGCCCGCACGGAAGTGGAAGAAGGCGGCGTTCAGCCAGTTTCCGAGGCCTTTTTCACCGAAGAGAGCGGGCGACGGTATGGGGTACTCGGTGCGAACGGAGCGATATCGTTATACCGAATGGCGGATGCCGGGCCAGCCCCAGAACGCGATCGAGCTCTACGACCACGAGAAGGACCCTTTTGAGACTGTCAATGTCGCCGGCCGCCCGGAGAATCGCCCGCTGCTCGCACAACTCCAAAAGACGCTGCAGGACGGGTGGCGCGCGGCTCTGCCAGCGGGAATCGAAAAACGATAAACGCTGAAGCCTCCTGCCGCACGCAACATGCGCGGGAAGTGAGATCCAATTCGTGTGGGAGGTACATGTTCGAATGATCGAGATCATCTCCAGAAGACGCTTCCTGGCAGGGACCGTTGCCAAATCGGTTGCGGCGTTCGCGGCGCTGTCGGCCTCCCCGCGACCGAATGTGTTGTTTCTTGGCGTCGATGACTGGCGCGACTGGGTGGGATGCCTGGGCGCCCGCCCGGGGGTGAAGACTCCCAATCTGGACCGGCTCGCATCCGAAGGGCTGTTGTTCACCAACGCACACTGTGCGGCGCCCGTCTGCAACCCGTCGCGCACGTCGCTCCTTACCGGGTTGCGGCCTTCGACCAGCGGTGTGTACGCGAACAATCAGTGGTGGAAGCCGGCTTTGCCGGACGCGGTGACACTGCCACAGTACTTCAAGCAGAACGGCTACTACGTCGCCGGAGGCGGCAAGATCTTCCATCACATGCCGGGTTTCAACGACCCCGACGCCTGGCACGATTACTACCATTGGGCCGAGGTCAACAAGCAGAACGGCTGGGCAGGCGGTTACAACTCCAGCCCGGATATACTACCGCCGCATGTCCCACTGGCGGGTGTGAACGAGTATCGCGAAAATTTCGACTTCGGACCCGTCGATAACCCGGATTCCGATTTCCCGGATTACAAGGTGGCCTCGTGGGCATCCGAGTTTCTCGCCAGGCCGGCGAAGAATCCCTTCTTCCTTGCGGTCGGGATGTTCCGGCCCCATCTGTGTTGGTACGTGCCGCGAAAGTACTACGACATGTACCCTCTAGCGAGCATCAAGCTGCCCGAGGTTCTGGAGAATGATCTGGACGACGTTCCGGCAGCCGCCCTGCGCCTGCAACAAGTCCGGATCCCGGACGAGCACAACCTCGTTGTGAAGAAGGGGAAATGGAAGGAGGCGGTTCAGGCATACCTGGCTTGCATCAGTTTCAGCGACGCGATGGTTGGCCGCATGCTCCGTGCATTGGAAGCGGGCCCGCACAAGGACAATACGATCGTCGTCCTCTGGAGCGACCATGGCTACCACCTGGGGGAGAAGAACGCCTGGCACAAGTTCACCCTCTGGGAGGAATCGACTCGTGTTCCTCTAATGTTTGCGGCGCCCGGCGTGACGAAAGCCGGTACGCGTTGTGGCCGGCCGGTGAGCCTGGTGGATCTCTACCCGACGCTGGCCGAACTTTGCGGGCTCCCCCGCAAGACGGGGCTCGACGGCCAGAGTCTCATGCCCCTGCTGAAAAACCCCGCGGCCGCTTGGGACCGGCCCGCTCTGATCACCTCGGGATTCAGCAACCACTCAGTCCGCGACGAGCGCTGGCGCTATATCCGTTACGAGGATGGTTCCGAGGAACTCTACGATCACCAGAAGGATCCCAAGGAATGGCGCAACCTGGCCGGCAAAGCCGAGTATGGCGATGTGAAAGAGAAGCTGACCCGCTGGCTGCCCCAGAAGAACCAGTCGCCGGTGCCAGGTCAGAAAGCGTACCGCTTCGACCCGAAAACGTACACCTGGAGCAAAGTGAGCTCATGAAGAGGCGGAGTTTTCTCCTCAGCACGGTGGCCTCGACGCTGGCGCGGGGCCTCGCGTGTGGGGCGGGCGCCGGGAACGCCGCTGCGGGAAAGCGGCCCAACATCGTTTTGGTTATGGCCGATGATATGGGCTTCTCCGATCTTGGTTGTTACGGCTCCGAGATCCCGACGCCCAATGTCGACCGCCTGGCGCGCGGCGGCGTGCGGTTCGCGCAGTTCTACAATGCCGCCCGATGCTGCCCGACTCGCTCTTCCCTGCTAACGGGCCTCTATCCGCACCAGGCGGGAATTGGCCACATGGGGCGGAACCTCGGTGTGCCAGCGTATCAGGGACATCTGAATGACCGGTGTGCGACAGTCGCCGAAGTTTTGCGCGACGCCGGCTATACGACGCTGATGTCGGGCAAGTGGCACGTGGGCGCCGAGAGGCCCCAGTGGCCATGCGACCGGGGCTTTGACGAATCATACGTGTTACTCGGGGGCGGTGCGAACTACTTCCGCCCGAAGCTCCTCGTGAGAAACGAGAAGCAGGTGCAGCCGGGGGCCGATGGCTACTACCTCACGGACGATTTCACCGCGCAGGCTATCGCGATGTTGGAGAGGCATGGACGAGGACCTCGCCCCTTTTTCCTTTACCTCGCCTACACCGCGCCCCACTTCCCGATTCAGGCTCCTCAGGAAGACATTGCGCGTCACCGGGGACGATACGGCATCGGATGGGACGAACTGCGGCGGCGGAGACACCGGCGAATGATCGAGCTGGGCATCGTCGAAAGGGATTGGCCTCTCAGCCGGCGTCCCCCGGAAGCTCCGGCCTGGGAGTCCGTCGAAAACAAGGAGTCCTGGGATCTGCGTATGGCCGTCTATGCGGCGATGGTCGAGCGCATGGATCACGGTATCGGCCGCGTCCTGCGGACGCTTCGCGACATCGGCGCCGAATCGAACACGCTGTTCTTGTTCCTGTCCGACAACGGCGCCTGCGCCGAGTCGAAGGAGCGTGGGAAGCCCGGTTCGCCCATCGGCTCGGCCGATTCGAATACCACCTATGAGCTGCCCTGGGCCAATGCGAGCAATACACCGTTCCGATACTACAAGCACTGGACGTATGAGGGCGGCATCGCCACTCCACTCATCGTATCGTGGCCAGCCGTCATCCGCGGCGGCATCATCACGAAAGATGTCGGGCATATCATCGACATCATGCCCACGCTCCTCGAAGCTGCTGGCGCCTTGTATCCCAAAGATCGCATTCCGCTCGAAGGCCGCAGCCTGATGCCCCTGTTGCGGAGACGGCAGCCGGGCCCGGACCGCACGCTATTCTGGGAGCACGAAGGCAACCGCGCTGTGCGCCGGGGCCAGTGGAAACTGGTTGCAGGGTTTGGACTCGATTGGGAGCTCTATGATCTGGTCCGGGATCGTACCGAGACCGTGGATCTTGCGGCACGCCATCCGGATCGCGTGCGCAAGCTGAGCGCTCAATATGAGCGATGGGCGCTACGCTGCGGCGTCCTGGCGTGGCGAGCCGATTGGGAGAGGGACTTTGGCATCCCCTGGTAGAAGCATACGGGCGTCTGAATGCTCTGATGTTCCGGGGCTCCCGTTTGCGGCTCGCGTACTGTCCAAGAACTCGATCTGCTTCAGATCGTGCGCGTTGCAGAACCGGTTACGGCGGTTCCTGCTGTGCTGCTGTCCCCACGCGCCGGACCTTCGACCCGTTCCGACTGCTGCTGATTTCCATCGCCGGAACCAATGGGGTCAGCCTGAACTGCGCGATTTTTGCCTGGCGGAGTCAGACTCGAGTCCCTCGGCGTTCAGAACTTGGTCCCAATCCGCCGGGGGCTGACGCCGCCACCATTCCATATCCAGCATTCCGCTTCCATCCTCACCCGCCAGGTGCGACGCGGCGCTGGACCAGCGGTAATCGGCCGCCCGCCGCACCATTCCGGCCCGCACCGCATTGCGCTCCACGTGTGTCGTGGCAAGCAACCCCGGGCAGCACACATCGCTTTCGTCGCGGCATCATGCCATGCTTAGCATAGGGCCGAACCGTATGCGGAGCTCCCTAGAAAAACTGCGCGGTTCAGGCTGTCGCCTTTCCCGCCCTTCCCCCCCTTCGTCTGGCAGGCTGCTGAAAAAGGGCGCCGCGCAGCGGTGAATGTTTGGCGCTACCGCGTCGGCGGCAGCTTGGCCACCATATCCTCGAAAACCTTCTCCGGCGCTTGGTCGCCGTTCAAAGCGATCAGGCGGCGCTGCCTGGAGTAATACTCGATCACCGGCTGCGTCTGCTTTTCGAAGGTTGCCAGGCGCTCGCGGATCACCTCTTCGCGATCGTCGGGCCGCTGGACCAGCGCCGCGCCATCGTTGTCACACGCGCCTTCCTTCCTTGGGGGGACGAAGTAGATGTTGTAGTTCCGCTTGCAGACGGGGCAGGTGCGCCGCCCGGTCAGCCGTTTGAAGAGCGCCTCCCTCGGCACCTCCAGCAGGAACACCCTTGCCGGCAGGCCCTTCTTCTGAAGCATGGCGTCGAGCGCTTCGGCCTGGGCCACGGTGCGCGGGTAGCCGTCCAGCACCAATCCCCTGGCGCAATCCGGCCTCGACAATCGCTCCTCGATCATGGGATTGAGCACCTTATCGGGCACCAGTTGGCCAGCGCGCATGATGGGGTCGGCCAGGCGGCCCAGGTCGGTGCCGCGCTTGACCTGGTCCCTCAGGATGTCGCCGGAGGAAATCGACGGAATGCCGTAGCGCTTCACCAACTGCTCGGCCTGTGTTCCCTTCCCCGCGCCGGGCGCGCCGAGCAGGATCACCGCTCCGGGCGGCGGGGCAGCCGGGTTCTCGAAAGCGATCAGGCACGTGGCAAGAACGACGGACAGCATGCCGTTAGTCTACGCCATCTGGCAAGCAGGCCGGACATCCGCGCGCGCAATGCGCTATATTCTTTCGCTGGCCGCGGCTGGCCCGGCGCGCGGGAGCCGGCGGACGCCCCAGGAGGGAGGAGAACGTGCGCTTCAGAACAACTGCATCACTTCTTTTGTGTTTGGCGATGGCGCTGCCGATCGCTGTTTGCGAGGCCCAGCCCAAACCGCCGACCACCGCGGCGAAACTGGGCTACCCGGCGGACGCCAAGCTGCTCATCATCCACGCCGATGACGTCGGACTGGCCCACTCGGTCAACCAGGCCACCTTCAAGGCGCTGCAGGAAAAGTCCGTCACTGTGGAACAGGAGATTCGCGCCCAGGTGCAGCGGGCCATGCAGGCGGGCGTCCGGCCCACACACCTGGATACTCACATGGGCACACTCATCGCCAAACCGGCGTTCTATGCCGCCTACGTGAAGGTGGCGCGTGAGCAGCGTCTCCCTTTCATGGCCATGCGCATGCCCACCGCCCCTCCGGAGACGCTGGCCCTGTTTCGGGACGACGACCCGGTCCTTGACGCCTTCGCCATGGCCGGCGAGCAGGTGGAGCCGCGCAGGTGGATGGAATACTACGCCGGGGTGATTCGCTCGCTGAAACCCGGTTTGACGCTGCTGATCGTGCACCTCGGCTACGATGACGCAGAGCTACGGGCCATCACCGAGGGCAAGCCCGCCTACGGCAGCGCCTGGCGGCAGCGCGACTTCGACGTTGTGTCCAGCTCCGAGTTCAAGCACTTGCTCGAGGAGGACAACGTGACGCTGGTCGGCTGGAAGGACCTGCGCGCCCAGCGGAAGTGACCCAGGCCAGCCGCTCAATAGCGACCGAATCGTTCCGCCATCTCGCTGACAAAATCCTCGTTCCCAAACGGCCGCCCCGCATAAGTGGCAGCCCCGGCCTGCCGGGGAGTCAGAATCGAGTCCCTCGGCGTTCACAACCTGTTCCCAGTCCGCCGCAGACTCACGCCGCCACCATTCCATGTCCAGCATTCCGCTTTCATCCTGACCCGTGAGGTGCGACGCCGCGCTGGACCAGCGCCAATCGGCCGCCCGCCGCACCATTCCGGCCCGTACCGCATCGCACTCCACGTGTGAGGTGGCAAGCAACCCCGGGCAGCACCCATCGCTTTCGTCGCGGCATAAGGCTTTGGATAGGGCCGAACCGTATGCGGAGCTCCCTAGAAAAACTGCGGAGTTCCGGCTGTCCCCTTCCCCCCGGTTACTCGCGCTCCAGGGCATGAATCCTCGCGACTGTTCTGTCAAGAGCGCGGACAACGTTGAACCTTTTCGCACCAATACGTGCGGCGACCCTGGGATCTTTTGTGTC
>Ga0315288_10002050_pt1 | contig 26103 bp, 23 predicted proteins | sample YL17G11_20_MG_FD_203454 | JGI IMG/M metagenome (GOLD analysis project Ga0315288, IMG submission 203454) | Sediment microbial communities from Yellowstone Lake, YNP, Wyoming, USA - YL17G11_20 | ecosystem: Environmental > Aquatic > Freshwater > Lake > Sediment | place: USA: Wyoming | collected... | reverse complement strand
CAAAGACACAAGTGTCGAAGAGGACACCTAAGCCCGAACAAGCCAGGGGCCTCACTCCTCCCTCTTCTTGCTCTTCTGGCGCGCACGTTGCGTTGCCTTGATTTCTTCTTCGAGAAAGGACATGTATGTGAGAAGCCCTTTATGGAGAATGCCATCTTCGCCAATCTTGACCTCCTCCACGACTGTGCCTTGGCTTTCTGAGTCCTGTTTCACCCAAAGAATCGCGATGTCATCTTTGCCTATTTGTCCCTCAGCTATCCTTCTCTGTAGTCGCCCAATCAAGTGCTCCGAATGGGTGGATACGAAGAGCTGGTGTCCATTCTTCATGATATCTGTTAGGAAATCAGCCGCGAGCGCTTGCATCTCCGGGTGCAAGTGGATCTCCGGCTCTTCTATGAGAATCGGAGCTTTTTCAGGTGCAAAGAGGCATTTTCCTATAAGAGCGAGAACCTGATTGGAGCCGAATCCGTAGAGGGCAATAGGAAGCTTTGTCTGTTTGTCCCATATCCAACCCCTTGCTTCTATCTGGCGCGAAGGCTGGAGTACAGCTTCGAAGTTTCTGACCCCAAACTTTTCGGCCCAGTCTTGAAGTTTCTTGAGAATGGCATGGTCGACTGCATCTGGGAATATCATCTTGTTTAACAGCTGGGCAACAAAGTCGATAGTATCGGGAACTCTTTGTGGAGGAGAGTCTTGCTGTGGGTAGGTGAGTAACAGAAAGCCCCTCATGACGGGCACAAACTCTACAGAGTCTATCATGCTTGCGAATGCTGGTCTAGCTGCCAAGTATGATTCCCTCAGGTCACCCTTGGAGTCCTTCAGCATGAAGCTGGGGAGAAGCCCCGGCCAAGCTCCGAGCAGTCTGCGTGTTTGGATGTTCTTTTCAAAGCCCCCATCTTTGTCTTCCATGAAGGATATGGAAGTTTCCTGTCCTCCAGCAACAGTCCTTGATACAGTCGGGTCTACATCGATCATACTCCTCAGTAGCTTGAAAACACTCTCAACTCCTTCGCGAGCCTTGCTAGGCAATTCTCGTAGGTCCTTCAGGCCTTTCATATATTCGACTGGCAGGACCAGGTCTCCTCTGTTGAAGATGGACGTATCACATATCCAGTCATCATCTGCAGACACGCATAATTGTGAGCAGTATGAGAGAGCAGGAGTGAAAGCCACGAGCAATTCCCCATTGTACGAGCGGTTCTGAATGGCTATCTTCCCAGTCAGACGCAAAATCATCGGCTCTATGCTTCTTCTCCTTCGCAACCATTCCATTTCTCCATAGGAGCTATCAGCGAAGGTTCGTCCCCACTTGAGATTGCGCAGAGCCAAGAGAGAATACAGTATGGATGACTTGCCAGATGCATTTCGACCGATGAAGATATTCATTTTCTTGAGAGGAATCTCTGTTTGGACGATTGACCTGATGTTCCTGATCATCATCTTCTCAATGAATACCGGCAGCTCTTGCGGAGTTGAGGGTGCTACCTGCGGATATTCTCTTTCGGGTGCAGGAGCTGGACCGATTTCGGGGGCTGTTGTGGGCGGCTGTGCGTCCTCATGCCATTTCTCAGAAACAACCGCCTTTCCGTCCACGAGTTCAACCATGCCAGAGGATTTCAGTAGATCAAACAGCGTTTCAGCACCTACTCTCGCAGTCCTGCTGTCTATTTCCTCATTCGACAACATGAGGATTCTTTTCACGACACTTTCCTTGTCTGTAGCAGGTGACTCGGCAATGTACTCACGCAACGGAAGGAGTTCTTTCCAGTTTCGAATCGTGAAACCCATAGTTTCCCAGAACTCAGGTCCCTTAGAGAAGTCAGCAAAGCGAGCGAGTTTTTCTCCCACGGGTGTGAGCTTGAACGTGTTAGTTCCTTGGATTAGCCCAAGCTGTCTGAGGAAGCCGACTTGGCCTTGAACGGTCTGAGGTTTGACTCTGACAGTTCTGGCTGCATCATATATGGTGACTTCTTGCCTGTGCGCCTGAGCCCTATGCCAAGCTGCGATAATTCCGACTAGGGCGTTAAGTGAAATCCCATGAGGTATCTCTAGGTGCGACAATCCTCCATTCCTCCGATGTTCCCTTTGCGGGTATAGTGATAAGACTGCCGATGTTATACGAGAATCGAGCCAAATCGCATCCATAGACCAATAGTTCTAGCGATTTCCCAGTGCTGCAGGAGAGTAGGGAGCGGCAGTCGTAGCCTCTCAACAGTGTATTTCAGAATGCCTTTATGTGCGAGGTAATTCGAGGGCGCCTTCGTGTCAGGGACAGGCTCAGTTCTCGGATCCCAGTACATGTAAGTTCACTGGTTCGATACGTAGATATACTTCCTGTGATTTTTGGATTAGTTGATTCTAGGTGGTGAGCAGGGTTGTATCAAACCACATCCGTAGTAGCCAATCTGCTAGCCTTACTGATACTAATAGCCTGCTTGCCTGTCATCAGCGCATATCCATCTATCAGTCCCCCCTATCTTCTGGGTTGGCTTGTCATGAATGTGGCAATCTGGAATGCCAACAGAGGACGTAGCGATGGCGGACGCCCGAATCCGAGGCTGAGGCCCGGTCCTCCTCCACAGCATTGGGAGCTCAGCATAGGTGGGAAGCAGGTCACGGCAGAGTTGGTTGCTCAAGCAGACCTCACTTCTCCGAAGGAGTTGCTGGCGACCGGACCGTATAGTGTTCACAGGCTCAATCCAAACTACTACTATGAGGAAGTGAAATTCGCAACTCACGCCGGGCTTTACAGAGTACCCAGGGAAGCTGTGGATCCTGATTAGCGAATGTCCTAAGGATGAGAACGGATTCCTTCCTTCCGTCGAGTGGGAATTCCAGTTGAAGCGTGTTTCAGTCATCACAGTGGAATGACTTGAATTGAAGCTAGACTCCGTTGATACTTTTGTCTTAGATGGGGTGAGAGCTGCCATGGCAGTCAAGAGGCGTGATTATCACGGGTTCGTGGTGCCCAAGAAGGTGTACATAGGCCCGAAGTCTGTGAACATAACTATCCCAAAAGAGAAAGCACCTGATTTGATAGTTGCATTGGCTATAGCCATGAAGACCAACAAAGACGTCGACTTGGCAGACTTTCCACAGAGAAAGGACAAGAGACTAACGATTACAACCCCGAAACCGGCCTGACACTCTCCAAGCACAAGAAGTGTATTTCCAAAGATCCAGAGATATATCAAGGAATCAGCGAGCAATAGTAACATGCAAGAATGCAGTACCCCCGCCTTCCGATACCGCTGGTTCTCTAGCTGAGCATATCCGCGATAATACCCGATATCTCCTTGAAGCCGGAAATCCAGATGATTCTGATCCCAAGATCCTTTAGACTCCTTTCAAGACCTCTTTGATATGTGTTCAGTAGGCGATTATGAATCGGATTGTCACGTCCGACTTGTTTCTTGATGATGGCATAATGGCGCGGTTCTCCTTGGTTTTCTTGAGCAATCCGAAGGAGGCGTCTCAAGTCTGGGTCAGTCATGGAAAACCCGACCATCAGACATGTGTTCTCTCTCAGATAGTGGAGTTGAGTCGTGTTAGCCCAATGAAACGGATCACGGGCGAAAATGAAATATCCCCTTTCTGATAGAACTAGGTCGCCCTCTGGTGCACCTATTGCTCCCGTGTCTGCGCGAGGCAAATAACCGTGTACGTGGTAGACCGGCATGCGGTTAGGTCCCGGTCTCTCTTCTTTCTTCGATATGGATTCATATGCGATAGTCAAGGCATCAAGAGCCTGTTCTAGGAGGTTGTCGTAGTTATAGGTTATAACGGCCTTGACGCCTGCTAACCCCGCACCTGTGTTCTGGCATAGCTGTGCGATGTCCTGTATGTTAGGGGCGGGCCCTGTGGCACCTCGATAAAGCACTCTCCCCAGAATGTCTATGAAGGACGCAGAGAGCTCCTGTTCGTAGAAGAGTGAAGCAAGCTGGAAGTCCTGATCTAGGACACTATCCAAGACCTCCAGAGCCTGTGTGGTGTTTTCCTCATTATTTTCCAGTTTCTCCTTACTCAACCACTCTGCAGCCACCTCTTTCTTGAGTCGTCTGAGAAGTTCGTCTAGGTCTGGAACGCCGGAATCATTAGAGATTCCTGCACCCAAGAACAAGACCATCATGCCATTCTGATAGTCCTGCCTTAGAGAGGCGACGTATTTCTTCCTGTAGTCGGTCCACCGTTTGGCATCATCGCTCTTGTCTTGAGATGTAATGCTCTCATAGCTTCTTTCGTTCAACCATCCAATTGCAGCTGGATCTTCCAGCAGCTGAAGCACATCCGGCGGGGCGACGGAGATGAATGGTTCTAATCGCTTCTTGTACTGCCTGTATAGTTTCTGCATGTACTCCAGTCCGACGACCCTGATTGGTATCTTCGTGTTTCCATAGACACGCTCTATTCGTGCAATGTCGCTCTTAGTCGGGTTCACAGAGAGAATCAGCATTGAACTACGTGCATTGTAGTCGACTACAGCATGGCGAAGGAAATCGGCTCCCGTGCGCCACATGCGGAAATCGCCGCCGTATTTTATTTCGATTACCGTGGGCCCTTCCTGTTCATCCAAGCCCTCCGGCGCCACTGAGTCAAGTTCGCCGACTTCTATGTACAGCTGCTTCTCTTGTCTTGTTGCATGCTGTGTAAGCAGCCAATTGACTAGGAGATGAAAGAGCAGCGCACGTTCTGTGCCTGAGCCGCCCAATCTCAGATCTCTCAACTACCCGCCTCCATAGCACACGCGTTCGCGTTTCTGGATGCCAACGCCATGCTAGCAGCATGACATATATGTTACTGTCCCTAACAGAAACTCGTTCAGTCTAGCGTAGCTGCGGCTCCCTGGAAAGAGTACCTTTAGAGCTTCTCGACCTTGAGAGAGTGAATGAAGGTATTCGGTCAGAGGGGCATCTGTCTTAGATGGCAGCCCTCAGCAGAACACCTTCTCATCCGTGCGTCGAATGCCTGCTTTCAAATATGCATTATCCGGTCTTGAGGCCCTCAGAAGGGCGGCAGCTATCGTACGTTCAACCCGGCACAAGATCAGATTCCACCCGCCCACGAATCCTGAAGTCACATTCATGGCTGAGCTGAGAAGACAAGGACTGTCGTAGGCTGCAATAAGGGAGAAGCTGTTTGAACACTACGAATATGGGATTGACACCCGTGATATTCAGAGGCTGGTCGACTAGGGCTGATAGTCTGGGGAACGGGGCGAAGACGCCAAAGAATGCCATACAGTCAGTTTTCCAGAGCGACCTTGGCCCTGGAAAAGAGAATCGGAGAGAACCCGGCCCTCTTCTTGATCATGAATCAATCACCGAATTGCCAGACTTGTCTGTATGGCAGGTATTCAGGGCCGAAAAGGTTCCTGCATGTGGCGACCTAGAGCTGGCATCTCCTTCAGAAGCAGTCCTTCTCTGCTACTTCAGTTTCAAATCACCATTTGGATCGTCAAATGCGAAGCCGCTACCTTCGTCAGCCCATGCCAGATATATCGGAATCCCTAAGTCATTCCTTAGATTGCAGATGAATTCTTTGTCCTGGGCAGTTGGTTCGACATCAAGCAAAACCATCCACCTATCGGTTCTCACTCTTCCGGGGTAGAGATTGTACTCTATCATTTGACCCAAAGCTTCCCTAATCGACCTAGTGGTGGACTCGCCGCCAGCGATTTTCACTTCGACAGAGTATCTGATTCTGTGAACCTCGAAGTTGATATCTATATAGTCCTTCTCCATGACTGGCTCAATTCCCTTGCCGCGTAGCCACTCAAAGCAATCGTTTGTCAGAGCTTTGTGCCTCGGATCTATTTCCCTGTAGGCAGCAGGACTTATGCGCATATACTTGTCAAGAACATGGGGCTCGGTCTTTCCCTTTGACACGCTCACCATCCCTGCCCGACCGGGCCGGTCTTGTCTGCTGGTTCCCGAGGTTTCCGAAGGGCTGCCAAGACTCGTAAAATCGGAGAGCCCACATTGCTTTAGCACAGAATCAAAGGACGCCTCACTGACTCCTAGAAACGACCTGAAGAGATAGGGCAGGCTACGGCCGCCTATGTTCTTGGGCATTGTTGGGTGGTGCTCTACTGGGATGACGTACTCCGCCGGGCACCTCCAAAGCAAGTACCCTTTCAGAACTGCTGACCTGACCACCGCCAACGCCTCCTCCTTGCTATACTCACATCTCCTATGCTTGAGCCCAGTACCCTCAAGACACATTGGTTCACTGTGAACGACATGAAGGTTGTACAACTCATTCGCTCTTCTCTGATAGACTCCTCTCCTCTCGAATTCTTTATCCACTTTGGATCGGAGATTCGCATCCGTCTTGAGAAGCGAGGGTTCTGCTTTGAGATAGAGTCCTACGAGTACCTTCTCCCCTCTCTTCTGGTCAAGTGACCAAAACCCGACTCGACAGGTATCTGTTCTCAGCCGAATATCCGCCGGCTGTCTGTAGGTATAGCCGTATACATAACCGTCAACAGCAGCATCCTTGTCAAGATTCCACTCCTCGTGACCGAAACCACAGTTCGCTGGAAACCCGTCCTCATCACTGCATACTCCGGCCAGTCGCGTCCAGCCCATGTCATTCCAACATACACGATACAGGCAGTCCATCCCTGTCAACTCCTTTCCAGCCATCTAAGTCTTGGAGTGCTAAACCTAGTGATTAGTTTGCCGGACACCATATCCGCGACTTGTTTCTCTTTCATAGAGATCAAGAGTGAAAAGAAGGAAATGGAGAGATGACGAATCTCTCGCATTGACACGAATCCCTACTTTGAAGCCTAGCCGGGGCACAGACCGGTTAGAGGAGTGCTTCTGAGAGTATGTAATAGCTTTCGCACACAATAATCTGCATCGGCGAGCTTCGAGCGGTCGGTCCAGATCATGAGTTCCAAAGGGCTTGAAAAGGGGCCGCGACAATTACTGCGCGACCAATGCCGAGTGTGCTCACATGATAGAGCCTTCAGACGTAATGTTCAATTGTTTGAACTGAATGCCATAAGGAAGGAGGTCCCGCGTGTTGAGTGCGCCTGCAAAAACAATAGAATCATGTCAGGGCGAAGACGGATGCTACGGCAGAGTCGCAGGCAAAGTGAAGCCGATAGTCTTCAAGAGTATCTCGGGTCAAGTCAGAGTAATGGTCATAACAGAGCAGCCGCGCTCTGCTCGTTCTGACAAGGGTGACTTGAAAGATGCTCTGACTTCGGGTGCAAAGAACAGCATTCCTAGACGGCTTGTTGAGCTGCTAGGAAACGAGTTTGCAGAGAGTGTCATTAATGAACGAGGGGTATTCAACTGGACTCATTTCGTGAAGTGTCCCGGCAACTTCAGGAAGCTGAAACCACGTCCTCTTGTCCGCAGATGCGCTGAAACCCACCTCTTGAAAGAGATCCGCGTATTGAAGCCCTCGCTGCTCATATGCGTGGGCGGGGAGAGCAGTAGCTGGCTTCTTGAATTGGCGGGACTGGAAGTGGATTGGAGGGACTGCGTAATGGACCAGTTGTGTAAGAAGAGCGTCGCAAATCTCAGGCTCAAGCTGCATGAGGATACCAAAGACGAGTTCCTAGAGGTGAAGGCTCTGTTTCTGTTTCATCCCGCAGAGAGAAGTGGTATAGGCTGGCACTATGACTCGAAGCTTAAGGACCTTCTCAAGACGACGATCGCATCCATAGCCAAGTAGTTCTTAGGACGTGTCAATACTGAGAAAGCCTTAGGTTTGTTTCTCATATGATTCCGAACTGGGCAATGTAAACCCTTGCAAAGACACCAGAAACGTCCTTTCTAAGCTCCTCAAGCCGCGGTACAATGTCCTCATCTGCCCAAAAGCCAACCAAGAGCGTGACCAATCGTTTTCCGAGCGCTTTCTTACCCCAATTGTGATATCTTGTCGCTTGTTCCAGATCCACCTTAGTAATCTCTGACTTCTTCAGCTCAACTATCACGTATTGGTCGTTCTCTTTATGGTAGAAGATAAGGTCAGGGCGCCCTACAGGAGTGGCTCTCTGCCTGTCAACGAGTGTGAGTTCACCTAGGCCCAGCATGTCTGGATTCGCGGCAATCTCGTTCTCCATGAACGACTCCTCAAGATAGAGATCGTAGAAGCCTTCGTCCTCTTCTTCAACCACCTTGGTTTCGATTTCCTTTGCGTCTGCCACGTATGCAAACGAGTTCTTTAGATGGGACGGTGTGATCCTCCGTCGAGTTCTATAGTCCCAGAACTCTGACAGATCCATTGGTACCGACATCGTTTCGAAACGTGTAATCTTGAGCCAAGTCCTAGCGTAATGCTCCCCATCGAAATAGCAGTACTCGGGCTCGGGACACTCTTTCGTTGGTTCTTTGGACGTTGTGAGGTGGCTGACATATCCGATCAGTCGTATCTTCATGTCGCCTCCGGAAGACTTCGGTTCGTAGAAGAAGACCTTGAATTCGCCATCTTTCTTGATCTGGCTCTCCAAGAGCACCTTCTCATAATCCCTGATTCGGTAGCTCCAATCAGTGAAAACGGCTCCCGCCGCTCTTTGGTATTGAGTAATCGTTTGCTGCCACTTGGGATTCCCTGAACCAACTAGTGCGACTCTCTTCATCTATGCTGCCCATCTTCGATAGTTCTATACACGCACTTCTTATGTTTTTGCATGTTTGGTTGTTACAGGGAGCACGAACTGAAATCCTCTCTTTCAGCTGATTTCATACAATCAGACCATCATAGCCAGGTGGTTGTGCTACACAAGATCAGTACCTGACAATGAATCAAGGCCAATATCCACGAATAACCCTTGATTTTGGCTGCAGACGGGCCGCACCGACCTCCATGACCCCAATGCCTGCATTCGTCATCTGAGCGGGAGTGAAACTGCAATACAACTGGCCTGAGCAGATGTTCATCCAGAAGAGGTATCTGAGATAGTGGCAAGCAAAAGGCAATCTGATGTCCTGCCCCTGTCGAATAACGCATTGGCTGAAGCCATTGATAAGATCATGCCGAATGACTACGAGCTTCTGGTTGTCAAACCGCTGTCGACTGAAACAGCCGATTTCATGATAAGTCCCGTCGCGGGACGATATCTCGCATAGTTAGATTCTGCAATCTCCCTTCAGAAGGGGCTTTTCTCAAATCTGAAATCATCATCTTGGTGCCAGCAGAGACTGACCGGAACACCGAGTTTCAGCTTGGAGAACCACAATCGTTCTTTGTCTTTTGGCTGTTTGTTTAAAACTACAATCCAGTGGTCTTTGGGTGTCCTGCCTGGATAGAAGTTGTACTCAAGTATCTGCCCTAGAGCATCCCTGATAGGAAAACGCATTTCACCATCTGAGTACTTCGCTTCCACTCCGTAGCTGACTCCGTTGTGGGCGAATCTGACGTCGATGGATTTGGACTCCTTGAGAGACTGTATTTGATGCGTCTTCCTCAGCCAGTCACGGAATTCATCAACCAGGTCGAATTCCTTCCGGCGGTATTCTCGAGTCTGCGACATGACCGTGTACTTGACATACGACGTATCGTGTCGCTCGGTGGTGCCACCATCCTCAGTTTTCTGATCCATGCTCTCGATGGCTTGGATTAATTGATCTGTTGTAGCACTTCCGTCCGGTTCGTTGGGGGGCTGCATCTTGTTAAGAACTACGGGATAAGCCCTGAGGTAGAGCGGGATGCCGTATCTGCCGTAGCCGTCCTTCTCAGTCATCATGCTAGTGAGATAGCGGTCAATCGGAATCGGTCGCGCAGGCCTAGCTAGGCTTCTGACGGGGCATTTCAAGTATCGTTTTGCAGTGTATCCTTCGCTCCCAAGTTCTTCCACTACTAGTTTAAGCTTCTCAGCGGGGCTCATGTTCCGGAAGCCTTTCGTTTCTCCGAAGGACTCTCTGTCCTCGACGATTGGGAGAAGTTCTTTCCCGCGCTGATCGATTATGCCCTTAGTAGTGTGTGTTGCATGAACATCATCGATGTCTTCCTGGCTTACTGGCTGGCTCTCAAGATATGCTCCTATCAAATACATGTCGCCTTCGAAAGGCGAATAGAAGTACACAGGAAACGGCTCTTGCTCATTCCGGTACATACGAATGGGTCTTCCCATCATGAATCCATAGACGAATCCATTAACTGCATGTTCTATCCTGAAGTTCCATTCTTCATGGCCGAACCCATAATCCGGATAGTAATCCCCCATCTTGAAAACGGTCATACTTCCCGAGGGAGATTGCCAACCATTTGAGTTCCAGGCCAACATGACGAAGACAGTCATGTCCTTCCCTCTGATTTCTTCGGGGTCGCGCACGTATCCAAAGGCTTTGCCGAGACCCCGCGCCTTCATGGAGTCGCCCGATTCGAAGTCCTTGAACTTGGAAACGTCCAGCGGCCCATCAAGGACTTCATACCCTTTCACAAGGAATCGTGTAAGACAAGGCTCGTGATTATAGCAGTCCTCCTCGTAGATGTCTTCCCAATGGTTGACGTGAGCAATCAGCCTGATTCCTTCTCCGCCACTTCCCTTTTTCTCATACATGAAGAACCTGAAATAGCCATCTCTTTCAATCTGCCGGGTAAGTTTGTCCCTCACCCCATCATCGACCCTAGGATTCCATGCAATAGACCCGCTCGCGTGTCTTTTTTCGATTTCACATAGAATCTCGTCAACAAACCCCTTGTCACACATACCAACAAGCGCAATTCTGGAAGCCACTTACGCTCAACCTCTTCTAGTCATCTTTGTCGAGGTTCCTTATGTTCTTGTCGCATTCTGCCCAGCAAGCGATTGCTCGCCTGGATGGCCAGCTGACGATTCCTCGTACGCTCCTTCAGCTGAGTCAGAACCAATGTAGGAACACGAGGCCGGCCCCCGGGGAAAACGGATGCGCTCTGGTTCTCGCTCATCAACATGATTCCTAGACGTGTCGACAGGCCAGTTGACACTTCTCACGGTAGAGTCCTCCAGCGTAGAGGTCCAGAGCTGTTCCAACTCGTCCGTCGCATCTGATAATGCACGTTGACAACATGATTGTGGCGGCGAAGCAACGCTAATCTGTGGACATTGATTCTATCCTGCCGAATTCCTCGCGCAGCAGTTTCAATGAGGACTCGAACTCGTCGGCCTTTCCCTTCAGATGCCTCAGGTGTGTGTCGTACAGCGTGGACCACAACTCGACTACCTTCTTGAAGTGCGAACCAAGGGTCAGAATCTGTTTCTGAACCTTCTCTGCTTCCTTAGAGAGCTTCATGGCGTGAACGCCAGCTTTGATCAGTTAAACCTTATGAGCAAGAGTCAAAGGGGACACTACCTGCACTCCTCTCTTAGTGTAATCATTGAGAAGATCAAAGGCCTCCGTGGTCAGGAACCAGTAGACCCCTTCCGATGGAATGTAGGCAAACGCGAACTCGGCTGAACCCTTCTCTGGGCACACATAGTCTTCGCATATCTTTCTCAGCTGGCCATCCACGTCCTTGAGGAACCGTGTCTTTGCCCTCTCGAGCTCCTCGGGTTGTGTCGTTTCTATCATCTTGCGGTAATTGACCAGCGGGAACTTGGAGTGGATGCAGAACGCGCCGGCGGTAGATCGGATGAGCACTTCTGATGTCTTTCCAAGCTCTTCCTTAAAGCACACGAAAGTGATTTGAATGCGTCCACTCTACTGGATACGTTATTGGGTGGGAATTGTGCGTTGAAACACCTAACAGTCCGACTCGTGTGGCATGATCGAGGGTGGGACGGTCATATCTGCAACAAACCCGTTCTGAACACATCATGCGTCATGCACGAGTATGTTCGCGATAATCGAGATGATGATTGGGAGGACTCGAACGCAGGCCGGCTTGTTTCAGACCTCGATCGAATTCCCCCGTGTGGCAGCGAACTTGGCGCGTACTCCGAGTGCGAATTTGACCTAGAGCATCATGACCCTCTTGACAGGGGTTTCCTAGAACCAGTGCCTGAGCATGTGCCTCCTTATAGCTGCACTGCTCGGCCCTACGGCCGCATGCTAGCGAAAGATAACGAAGATCATACTTGGGCTTTGCAGGAGCACCAGCTGGCGAGACTGGATACGTTTTTTGACGAAATCGAACCTGGCAAGTCATTGGTCTTTTTCTACGTCGACCACGCTGATGACTTGGAGGTTGAGAACGGTGAAAAAGTCGTTGTCGGCGTGTGCACTCTGAAGAAGAAGGCTGGCCAGTTGTTCTACGAGTCGCACAGGCAGAACGGTTTGGAGTATCCTGTTTGGTCGAGGATGATCACTCACTCCTTCCCGGATGAAGGTGTGAGAATTCCTTATCAAGAATATATCGTTCAGGACAAGAGCACCTCCGACATCTTGGTCACTGTGCCAGAAGATGTAGGACGTGGCTTTTCGTATGTTTCAGAAACTGTTTCTGACGACGTAGCTCTCGGAGTCCTAGAGAGAGTATTCTCATCGATACGGCGTGTCCGAGATGATGGTTATGTTGACGGAGCATGGGACAAGGCTTTGGCTTGGCTTGACGGGACAATCGGTGGTCTTTGGAGGAACAGAGGCCCTTGTCCGGGCGTTGGACCTGTGCTCAACTACTTGGGGTTTGGAGTAGGTCATGAGTATGCAAAGGAACTGGTGTCAAAAGGCACGCCTCTGGGTCAGTTTGTGGCACAGCTGCCTGACATCCTGAATGGCGAATTGGCACCCCCTGACCGGTCGCACAACGCCAATTGGAGTCGTGCTTCATTGACTTGGAAGCAACTGCCTACCGCACGCCAGAATCTGCTCCATCTCTTTTGTATTCTTGACATTAAACAAAAGCAATTGGATTGTTGGGCGAACCCCGATGTCCGTAAGGAAATTGGGGCCAGAGCCACGGATGACGAGATTCTTGCCAACCCATACTTGCTCTGCGAGCAGAGTCCGGCTGCAGGGGATGAAAGAAGCATTCCCTTTGGTATAGTTGATCGTGCACTATACTCGGGAGATGTCGAAGTGACAGCAGCGGGCAGCTTACTAGCCTCGGGTCCTCATGAACATCATCGTATGCGTGCTGCCTTTGTGGAGATTCTTCGGAATGCAGGCAACTCCGAAGGGCACACATACCTTCTGATTGATGACCTAATGGCACGCGTAAGGAAGGGGTTCTCAAGACCCGGCGTTTTGATTCCGGACCTGCAGCTCCTGTTACATAATGCGATTTTCTACGAGCAGGTAGTGGCATTCGGGGGCTCTGATTCTGATTCTATTGTCGAACTGAGAGACTACTTGGAGATGAACGGGATTGTACGCGACAGAATAAGCAGGCTAGCCGGGTCCAAGAGCATCAAAGCCGAATTGGACTGGGCCCCCATTCTCAAAGAAGTCCTAAAGTCCAAGGTTGACGAGAGAGAGGCCGCCGCCAGGACGGAAAAGAGCGAAGCCCTTAGGAAACTCGCATCGAACAGACTGTCAGTACTTGTAGGAGCGGCTGGAACTGGGAAGACAAAGGTGATTGGCGCCCTACTCGTTGGTCTCAAGAGAATGGAGGGCGCTCAGCCAGTACTGCTTCTCGCCCCAACTGGGAAGGCTAGAGTCAGGCTTGAGGAGGAAACATCAGAACAGGCATTCACAATCCATCAGTTCCTGTTCAGCAAGGGTTGGATTAGCCGTGACAACTACGCTCTTCGCAAAGCCGGTGGTGAAAAAGCAGAAGTCACCACGGTCATAATCGACGAAGCATCAATGCTTCCTTTAGACCTGATTGCCACGCTCTTTCGTGCAATCGAATGGAATCATGTAAAGAGGCTAATCCTCGTCGGTGACCCCAACCAGTTGCCACCCATAGGCCCGGGAAAGCCGCTAGTCGACATACTCGCATGGCTCCGTTCAAGTGAGAAGACCAAGGGACTTGTTGCCGAACTCAGAACGAGATCTAGGTTCGAGAGCCGGGACAGCGAAGCTCTCGAACTCGCGGACAGCTATGTTTGGGACTCCAGCGATCCTACGGATGACATGATGCTTTCGCGAATTGCCAAGTCTGACACAAAGGGTGATCTTGTCGTCCGGTTCTGGAGTAGAAAGGATGAGCTTGAAGGGCAAATCGCGCAATGCATGAGAGAGGAGTTGGGACTGAGGCCAGATGAGAATGACTACGAATCTCTTGACAAATCGCTTGGATTCACCACAAATGACCCATCCAAGCTTAGCAGCTGGCAAATACTGTGCCCGACAAGAATCCACTACTTTGGCACAGGTGAGATGAACCGGTTAGTCCAGCTTAAGTTCAGAATGGGTCTGATTCACGGGCTGTATGGAAAGAACCGAGTACGACCTTTTGGCAGTCAGCAGATAGTATGGCATGACAAGGTAATCCAGACTGCCAATGTGACAAGGTCAGCCTTCCTAGACTCTGGGGGAAAGGAGTATTCCTATATCGCGAATGGAGAGATTGGAGGAGTGATATTTACAAGAAGGGGCACGAGTCAGGGAGGTGTCAAGAAACCAGATAGTCTCGAGGTTCGGTTCTCGTCGCAGAAGGACAGGAGATTCTACTATCCAAAGAACCAGGTAGATTCGAATCTTGAACTTGCCTACGCAATGACAGTACACAAGGCGCAAGGCAGCGACTTCGGTGTTGTATTTCTCATTATGCCAAAGAGTGCGAGAACCATGTCGAGAGAAGTCATCTACACTGGCCTGACGAGATTCAAGCAGAAGCTCGTTCTGCTCATTGAGAAAGACATCGAGCCTCTTCTGACATACAGGCGTCCTGATTCCTCGGCGACAGCTAGGCGACAGACGAATCTGTTCGGGGTTTCGCTTCCGGCGGCCTCACAGACAGGATACAGACCCGAGGGACTCATCCACAGAACTCGCAGCGGCATATTGGTTCGGTCCAAGTCGGAAGTCATAGTTGCAGATACACTGTCATCTCTTGGACTGTCCTACAAATATGAAGAACCGTTGAGAAATCCAGACGACCGTGAGGACTTCATGCTCCCTGACTTCACGGTCTACTATGAAGGTGAGGTCTTCTATTGGGAACACTTGGGAATGCTTTCAGAAGAATACTACAGGCAACGATGGGAGAACAAGAAGATGTGGTACACAAAACATCACTATGCAGAGCGGCTGATTACGTCGCAGGACGGGTCCAAGAGAGAGATTGACTCGTCACAGATTGAGAGCATTGCGAGAAGAAGAATCTTGGCAAGTCCGTGACATCACAGCATTCTGCAAGGCATATTGTGGCCGACAATAGGTTTCCGAGGGAAAGAGAGGTGAGAGAGGACTGACCTTTCTCCCTCAAGACAGCAGCCTTGGTCCGGTTCTACGGTTCACACATTGACAGCTCGAGGCGCCCACTGAAACCGCCTGCGATCAAACACATGTGAGAGTATGCGCATATACTCGAACAAGGAACACATTGCTCATGCTCTTCACCAATCGGGGTTGGCAGCATGGCACATTTGTGATTCTTGGCCGGAACCCTCCTCACTAGAATAGGGCTATCTTGTTGGTCTGTGCCCATGCTTCAAGGTTTCGATAGAGTCCCGATTCCTTGAAGTGCATAAACTCGTAACTCCTGCGCAATCCAGACTCAACCTGCTCAGGCGATGGAGCCTTGTTTGCGAAAGCATGCGCCAAGGCAATAGCGATTAGCTTGGCTGCATCATGTCCTTTCGAAACCTGATACGCCTTTTCGGTTCCAAGCTCTCTGCGTAAGACTGATAGGACCTTACTTAGACTCTCAATGTCGACTCCTTGGTTTCGGAGTTCGCTGAAGATGTAGTCGACATGCAGGTTCATTTCTTTGTCGCATAGCTGTTCACATACGGGCGGAAAGTCTTCAAAGGGATCTATCTGGAATAAGGCCATTCGATGTAAGCCAATCTCAAACGCAAGGGAAACAACCTTGTCACGTGCGAGGTCAATCGTATCCCTGTCTGACGCTCCTCGTTGTGACCAATACACCTCGAAGCGCGTTTGTTCAACTGAATCAGTCAGAAACTTTCTGAAGGCTTGTGATCTGATTATCTGCATCTCCATATCATGTTCATCGGTGTAGAAGAGATTGGAGAGATTCAGGATTCCCCCAAGGATTCTTTCGTAGTCCGCGTCGATGACGCCTGCCACGGCTTTGGCCTTCCAGCCCATGAGTCGGTAAAGGGCTGCTATGACAGCCTTCTTGTTATTGAATCCCTTCTTGTCAGGGTCAAAGGGTGGATAGTCGATTTTCGTGGTTCTCTTGAAGAAGGCTTGAAAGAGCTTCATGTCCGTTTCTCCTTCAACTATGACCAAAGGGCGAGATGGGTCCGATGACCTCATTCGCCATTGGTCCAAGTAGTCGTCATCAGGCAGATGCCTCTGAAGTCCCTTTGGAATTGCAGTGGATGGTTTTGGTGCCATCTTCATGGTCTCTCCAATTCATAGCAGATGTCCCATTCCCGGTCTACTATGGCTGTAGAGTGAGTGGCCAACAGGAAAACTAGGTCTCTCGCGTTTCCTATGATGCGGAGGTCGTCATTGAAATCCTGTTGCCAAGCAACATGCAGCGAGAGCTCAGGTTCATCGATGAGAACAAATGTGCCCCGTTTGACTTCGAAGATCAGTTCATATGCCAGTACTATCAAGTGCTGTTCTCCGGAAGACAACTGTGTGAGTTCCAGCGATGAGCCATCCTTCAGCTTGACCACATACCCCTCTTCCGCACCAATCACGATTTGCTTGTCCGTCAGATGGCTGTTTACCAACTGAGTGAAGATGGCGGTCTTCTCCAGCAACTCTGTGAAGACACTGTACATCTCTTTGCTGCTTCTTATGTAAGTGGCTAGGACACTAGCGACAATCGGATCTTCACATCTTTTCTTTAGGATGTCCGGAAGCGGTGGTCTCTCCGTCTTTCTTAGAAAACCGGTTGAAACCAGCAGCTGTTCTGTTGCCTCAATCTCATCGAGTTCTTTCTTGTACTCTTCCCAAGACTTGATCTCTGCATGCCGCTCAACACTCCCGAATGCCTCGTTCACGAAGTTCTGATTCAGTTCCAGCGATTTTTCGCTGTGGTTCAGTTGAGCTTCCATGATTTCCTGTGAGAGCTGATTGGCATAGAACAGGATTGTTTCTTGAAATTCGGGCTCCGACCCTCGTTTACGGCTCCGCTCTATCGGAGTGAGATAAGGTAGTCTGTATAGCCTTTCTGCAGAGATGAGGTGACAGTGAAATCTCTGATAGAACTCGGCGAGCCAAATCGGAGCTTCCTCCCTCTCTCGGTGTCGTGCCGCTCTCCTCATCTCCATGAGCGATTCCCTACGTTGCTCTCTCAAGCTATCGTATTCGGACATGAGGTACTCCAACTCTGCTTCATGACGAACGAGGCTCTGCTGGATTTCTGCCATTTCCCGCCGATGTGCCAGTTCGTTCCTCCGCATCCGAAGAGTGTGAATCCTCTCTTCCAGTTCGGCGAGTTCCTCTTGGATGATCTCTCGTGATCTCTCTCCCTCAAGAAGGACCCTGTAAGAGTCCCAGTTGCTACTTCTTGTGGGTCTGAATCTGATGCGAATACTTCCCTTCTCTTTGCCAAATTCGTAATATGCTCCACCAAAACCGATGCCGATTGTACGAAAAGGCTCTTTGTAGAGTCTTCGATAATCAGCTCGAGAGATTTCGTCAATCATCCTGAGGATTGTGGTCTTGCCTGTTCCGTTTATTCCTATTAGCACAGTGACACGTGAATCCTGATGCAGAGCAATGTCGTGATTGTATTGCCCAAACAGCCTCTTGATGACTATCCTGTCGGGCTTCATTGGCGGGGTTACGGCATCCTTCTTCTTGGTTGGAGTGCGAACTCTGTGAGGCAAAGCAGGTTCCCTCATGACTCAGATTCTACATGACGATAGGTTTCGGATGATGTGGTGATTCGTATGACCCGACCCCATCCGAGAACGGTGTTTCTCTCGTGTGTTCTTAAATGTAACTAATTCCTGACATGAATCTGTGTACAACGACTTCTCACGTAGGAAAGCTAGGTATTTTCACGTTTCACGCGCCGTTCAAGATGCAGTCCGGAGTACCTTCGCCTACATCAATCCGTCATTGAAGCGGGCACACCTGTATTCTTTCGGACTCTACGTTTCACCAGTTGCAGAGGCGAGCAAAGGCTAGGGAACGGGCTAGCCCGTTTCTGCCCTGCGTCCCACGCTGACAATACTGGTTCTCAGTCTGGTCTTCTTCCTAGGTTATCTGTGCTCTAATCAGAATCTGTATCCTAACATCACACGCCCCAAATGAAGCTTCACATCCGGTGGACCACTCGGGCAGTTCCACAGCCACCGAATCACAATGATTGTGGCGATGTCACTCTTTCTAGGATCAACCGTAGACGCTCTGGTTCTTTCCCCAATATGACTCGAAGACATGCTGATAGACAAGCTCGCACTTCTGGTCGTAGAGTTTCTTGGTGTATATTTCAGGGAGCTTAGTATCCAGCTCAACCTCGATTGCTTGGCGCACGGCCGCCCGTGTCTGCTGTGTCTTTCTCCAATCCAACACAAGCTTCTCCTCTTTCAGAGTCCTGAGTAGATCGCGTGCCACCTTCTTGACCGTTTCCTTATCCTTCTTTGCCAGCTTGTCTGGCGGCCGTGTCAAGAGATCGAAGACTGCAAGTTCCTCCTCTGTCAGGTTTTCCTCTGCATGACGCTTCTCTTCTTCGTCCAGCTCCGTCATGAGCTGAACCAAGGCCTCGAAGAACTGGTCGACATTCATCCGCCCTTCATTGTAGTCGTCAATCATCGCCTGAAGATGTTTCATGTAGTCGACCCGGGACTTGTTCAGCCGGACCAGCTCACGTATCCTGTACTGAGTGATGCTTCGGAGGCGCTCGACGTACGTTCGTTTCCTTCCCTTGGCGAACTCCTTGCGCAGTTTCTCAAAGTCAATCTTGCTCAGGTCGGTTGTTAGATGCTCAACAGGGTCTTCTGGCATCACTTACGGCTCAACAGCGACCCACTGACCCTGCAGGTTTTCGATGTCCTTCATGACAGGCGAAACGTCGACGACTTTGGCGGTATCCCCAATGCTGTGGCCCAAGGGTTGCAGGTGTACTCGAATCCTCACGGGAATGCCAGTGCTCTCCCTAGCATGATTCGCGCAGATGATGATGGACCAAGCTACATTACTCAGGATATGGATTCCTCCACTGCTTCCAAGGGGTCCCAGGATATTGTTTCCTAGATGCCCATGTTTGAGGTCAATAAACTCATGTTTTCCGTGACCCAGGCGCTCTGGCAATAGGTTGTCACGTCACCACAAGTTCAATCATCCGAATCTTCTTTGATGCCAAGCGAGAGGAGCGCCTCACGAAATCTGTCGATGAAACCACTCCACCTATCATCTCTTTCCTGTCCTGGATGCCAGACTTCGACTGTCACCCTTATGTGCGTTTTTCCCCCTTCCTTTTTTCCTTTCAGCACAGTTCTACTCACCTCTGTACTCTTAGCCATGTCTTCACCCCTGTCAGATTCTGCCTCCATAAGTCTGTCATTCTCAGTCTGCGTGTTCTTGGCAATCCAGACTTCACCATTCTCCTGGGATGTGACTCCTGCTTTTTCGAGAAGATCGACAAGTGTTTCTGCGCCAGTCACGGCATTCTTGTCGCCTGACGGTCTGCCCGAGTACATAACGATGCGGGATACAAGCTTCTCTCTTGCAATCGTGCCGACTCTTCGAACGAATTCTAGTACGAGGAGAAGCTCACTCCAACTTGTCAAGAGGTTTCTGACTTTAGAGTAGAAGTCCTCTGTCTGCTGGTAATCAGCTAATCTGCAGACTTGTGCGCCTGCTTCTGTGAGGCTGTACTTTCGTCCCTTTTTCTGGAGCAGCCCCAGCTGAAGCATGAATCTCTGTTGCCGTTCGATGGTCTTTGTTTTGAACCGGGCCTTCTCTGCCACCTCCTTGGCTGAGAGAGGTAGTCCTGCTGCATCTGCCCTGTTCCAAGAACCGACCACCTCCAGCAAGCCTTCCAGTGAAACTCCGTACGGTATCTCCAAATTGCCCACGGTGATTCAACCCCTTGCCTTGCAGTCCACTCATGATTGCTCAACTATGAAGTTAAACATATCTGCTTGAAGCCGAGATGGTAATAACAACCCACAAACAGGGAAACAGGACACTGCCGCGAATGGGCCCAAACGCCGACGAGCCTGAAACTGGGGTTCTAGAGTGGAAGTACATGCAGTAAGATATGTGCCACCACACGATGGTCCTGTGGGTTTTCGTCTGTTGACAGGAGTGGCTTGGTTGCAGAAATGCCGAAGGATATGCAGGGACTCTTTCATGTCGACAATTCAAGTCATGCTCCGGTTCTTCGCATCTCTCTTTGGAGTTGGTCAATGCGAGGATGTATTCTTCTCGGTTTTCATCGTGCTCAAGCGGTAATGTTGTTCTCTCTACCGGAGTGAAGGTCGTGCACGAAAGAAGTGCCATCTCGCAACGACGGTATGTTTTCTTCTTTCTCGCAAGGTACGTCTTTGTGGGCGCTGTTGGAAAGCATGGCGCATACTTCTTCTTGAAGGAATGTTGAGCAGACTGGTGATGTGATAACGTAGCAACCCGGTCAAGCAAAGGAAATTGGCAGAAGCCCCGGAGGTGACTTAATCGGCGGCCCGAATGGCCATACTTGACTCAACCCCGACTGTCATCAGACACTCCCAGGGTGTAGCGTGACTCCGCTTCTAAGTTAGATTCGCCGAGGCGTTCCATCTGCCTTTGAATACAGATTCAACCGAATCTCTGATGTCATCACCCACCCTTACAAGGAAGGTTTCCTTCGACCCTAAATCCTTCAAACTGTGACCAACTAGCCACATGCCAGTATCTGATATTACGTATCTATCATGAATCTCTGTGGATTGAGTGACCTTCACTTCGGTGCTCAGATGCTCTCTCTTGAAATCAACGAGTGCTCGGATGAATGCGGCTTTGTCCTGAACCTGTTGCGTCATTATTCGGATCTCAATACTCACATCAATCTTGTTCAGGATATCCAGCAGCCGCATTCCGACATATGGGTCGCAAATCCAGATTCTGTTTCTCATTCTGGACAAGACCTCATCAAAGAGGATCAACTTCGCACTGTATGGTTTGTCAGGCTCGATGTAGAATACGCTAGGGTTCTCTTCAGTTGTGAGGTAGAGTTCTTCTCTGCCACTCTCCATGATTTTGAACTCGCTTGTCTTCGTCTTCTTATTCACTAGGCCATCTTTGGCCGCCTTACCCAATACCGAGCCCACTGCCCTTGGAGTTGTAGATATCTCGAATCTCTCGACTAGAATCTCTGCGACTTGGTTTGGTGTCAACCTATCTGCACCAAACTCCTTTCCTGCGACGTCAAGAACCCAAAAAGCCTGCCTTCTCAAATCTGCATACAAATGAATGTCTGGATAATGCGAAAGATCCCTCTCGGCCCCTATAATCTCACTCGTGATATCCTTGGGCATGAAAACCTCCCCTGAAGAACCTGTATCATTTGCTGTTCTCCTCCATGATACCTTGGAGCAATTGCTCACCTTCTCGCATTATCCTGTAGGCGAAACCCGTTCCACGAGGATTATCCACTCTATCTACTTTGGCGCCTGCTCCGCTGAGAGTGTTGCTGATTGTGGTTCTGTTTGTGCCTTTCGATACCCTGACCTTGACTTTGCAGACACTGGATATTTCACTCGGAGTCAAACCGTCAACCCCCAGCTTCTCTTTGGCAACATATAAAACTGCCAGAAAAAGCTGCAGACCTGAAAGCTTGTAAATGAAACTGAATTCAGCTAGGTCTAGGGATCTGAACCTCACAACCACGTCTTGCATTCCGCCCTCATTGGGTGGTTCTTCAATACTCGCCTCCGGTTTGGCAAGTCTCTCCAGCTGTTTGAGCCTCTCCTCGTGCTCTTCTATCCTTTGGACTATTTCCTTCAGCTTATCCTCCATTATCACTACGACCCCGCCTTAGTAAGCTAGGAATATATTCTGCAAATCCGGATTGGCCGTGATAAATCCATCGTTCTTCTATTCACCAATCGGACTGCAGCCGTTTTCAGACTGGTGGCGGCCAGCAACTTCTCTGTACGTTCATCATGGCACCGCAGAACCCAGAATGGTCTATTGCTTTTTGTCAACCGAATGGTATCGATACAGCTTTCCTTCTCGTATGCGACGTATCCGACCTTTCTCCAGCAGCTCACCTAGTCTTGCGGAGGCATTGGACAATTCCCACCGATAATGCTCTCTAAACATAGCATCAATTTCGTTGGGTGTCATCCCCCGTTCAGGCTGGTGCTTCGCAGCCCATTGTAGCACTTTCATCATTGCTTCTTGCTCAGAGTCTGTTCTCTTGTCAAGTGTTGGAAGAGCCGTGAATGCTGGTTGGGATGGTGGCGATATGGTGGGTTCTGTTGATTGAAGGCTCAGTCTCACAAGCTCACCCAACAACCTCAGACAATCCGTGTGAACAGTAATGGCCGTCATTTGTTGTCCGACTTTTCTTACTGCCTCTTCCTTGTCAATCACGCGTCGACAGACATAACATGTTTCCTTCTCAGACATGATGAACGCCTCGTTCTTGTCGTTGTGCCAAGTTTGTCATTATCCTAAGCATACACCAGCCATGTGCTATATGGTGGGCATTACCCTGTAATTCCCATGATTATATGTATAATCAGGAATCTCTTCAAGTGGTTCTTACGAGGGAAACTCCGCTGATCATCTTAATCACACTGTAAGAGGAGCTGATGAGAAGGGAATCGTGATTGTTTCCAGCTATTGACCACAGCAAAACCGGAAGGTTGGCGAAAGAGAAGTGCCGTCGGCCTGAGTGCTGGAAGCTACGAAGTCGAGAAAGAGAGGATTGCTGTTCTCTCGATGCGTTGCGATCGAATTGGCCCCTCTAGCGGTAGGGGTGGTACACGAGGCAGACATGTCGCGGCTTATCGCCGCTACAAAATGGAATGGGCAACTAAAATTGAAGAAAGCCTAATATGCTGACACGCGACCCTGATTCTTGGGGGAATCTCCAACGGATGAATCTCTATCTCCACGTCGTGTTGTCGAGGCATGTATGGATTTTGCGTCGGCGCTAAGCAAACAGGGCCGAGCTGATTTAGGTTTCTACTACGTTGCCGCTATGAGAATTGGACGCCTAGGTCACTTGCTTCAGGCCCTACGCCATGACGCCAGAGCCATGTCCGAATACAATGAACCGACAATCGAAGAAGCCCGCTTGACCGCTTTGGCAGGCTATTATGGTCTAGGTCTGATCGACATCGCCGCTTTCGAAATCGGTCAGAATCTGCCGGTAGTTGAAAAACGCGAAGGAAGTGTCTATCTCATCAATATTGGGACTCAAGAGGAGATGGTGCAGTGCTGTTACGGTCAGTGGAACATCGCTGAGAAAAGAAACCTAGTCGACAAGTTGAGCCAATACATGGTCCAAATCCTCAATCATCTTCGGGTGCCCGGCAAGAAACCTGTCATGTATGCCTCATTCTCGGACATCGAAACAGTTGACAGAGTGGTGGAGGACCTTGTCAGCTTGGGTCTGCTGGTAGGAATTGGTGACTACTACCTCAACCCTGAGTTGTTTAAAGACCAAGATGATTCAACACTTGACCTGCTGAGCAAGTATGACATAATGCCCAACAAGTACATGGAGTCTGTTGAGCAAGTCAGTGGAATGCCCGGCTTGCCTATTGAGTCGCTGGATGCGCGAATCCAAGTCGCTTTGCGCGACCTAGGAAGGGTCGGCATGTTGGTTCCAGTTGCAGTAGAAACGCCTGATTCACCGCTTAGGGAATTCGTGTTCGCCGACCCAGAGAATCTGTCAAATGGAAGTTTGTCCTACGAAACCGCTGCATACTTCCGATTCAATGAATGCTGTGCAATCCCTCAGTTTGGCAGACTCACAATGCTGCCTGCGTTCATCACTAAGCTTCTGGAAAAGGGAATAGCTGGTGAGGCAACCAACATAGGGCGCAACTATAGACCTCTGCAACTGAAGGGAGTGTTCGATGTCATACGAGCACAGACGTCTGGGTTCCCTGTCATGGTTCTCCGGAAAAGGGGCGTTGTGGAAGACGCATCCAAGTTATTGGAGAAAAGAAGCGACACTGTGATTCCATGGAAAAGGGAGCCCACCTGGGTAAGTGACCCAGCGGCAACAAGAGCAGCACAGGCCAAGCATATGGAGAAATCGTTGGTTGATTTGAGGAAGCTGCTTAAGGACTACGGGTGATAAAAGTGGAAGGTGAAGCGCTTGAGCGTGATGCTCATCAATTCCTGTGGGATTTGGGCTACCTCGTTCTACCGAGGCTCACGATACATGCGACGACGATCGTCGGCTCAAAGAAAGTGGTTGACAAGACTATTACCGATTTAGATGCATATGGGATACGCTTTGGACCCTATCTTGAGAGGGACACCTTTCTTGTGGACTGTAAACATAGAAGTGAGGGTGTATTCAGCCAAGCGCTCCAGGCATTGGGAGTGGCTTCGCTGTTTGGAGTGAGAAACTTGCTCGTTGTCCGAAGCAGTGTTGATGTTCCAACTCAAAGGTTCTCCGAGCTCTTCGGAGTAAGACTTGTTCAAGTGAGTGAATTCAGAAGACGGGTAAAGCCCCGACAAGCTGGATCCTTCAGTGAGGATGCACATCGGCTTGTCAGGAGTCTGGAAGATACCTACAGCGGATTTCAGAAGGCGATTAGCTACAGAGCTTCAAACGCCGTTGTAGACCCTGATCCCTACAGACGGCTCAAGAGCCTAAGGATGCTGTATCAAGAAGTCAAACGGGACTTAGCAAGAACATTCAACAACAGTAGTTCACAGCTCCTTATGTACAGGCTGTTTCAGTATTCACAGCTGGCTCTGGCAGAGATTGCCGCAGAATCAATACACCTCTCTAGATACCACTACGACCGTTTCCTTCTCTCGAAAACCGTCGGAGACATGGACTTCAAGATGAGAGCATTCGAAAGGATCGAGCGTGCTACAAACCCTGACATGGAGGTTTCGTTGGAAGCAGTGGACTTAGCACCATCGTATCTTGACATGCTCAGAAATCTAGTAGACGAAATGCGCGAGAACCCTTGGATTGTTCAAGAGTATCTCCGCTACACAGACCTTGTGATTCATCAGTTTGGATTGCGTTCGATTCCGATTGACATGAATTCAGTCAAGGATGAAATACCTTACGCTGATCGTGGCCTGTTCTCGAAGTGGAATTTGAATATGATGCAGGTACTCGACGAGGAGAAATCACCACCAAGTTTCATGATAGAGCTTCTTGGCTGACATAGTTCTTCTAGAGTTGGCAGACGCAATGGAGCGACGAGAAGGGTTTCTTCGCGTGTCGGCTCTCAAGGGCATACAAGGTAATCGATCCGAGCCAGTCTTGAGAAAAAAGAGTGGAGGAGAGAGGACGAGCCTTTCTCAATTGTAGAATCTGACTACATCTGTTTCTCTGTCTGTAAGGCAAGAACTCAGGTCCGAAAAGCTCTCGGCCCATGAGTTATTCTTGGATGGGTATTATTGAAGATAGAAACGAAGCTTTTTCCACATTCGTTTCGAGGTTGAATCGAAAGCCGATGACTGATACAAGGAGTGGAAACAGGTCCGGTCAGAAGATTGATGCAATCTGCATTGCTTTGGTTCTACTCACGTACGTCGTGCTTCTTGTGTCTTCCCTGACTCCCTATGTGGATGTCAACTTAAGCCCTCGGAGAGTCGCTTGAGGTGATAACAGCTGACGAAGCACTGGACCCACAGCTCAGCACTTGAGAGCCCCGCGTTGTGAGGCCACCTCCTGTAGAACCTCTTGATCCTGTGCTTGAGGATCCCGAACCACTGTTCCACTGGGTTCCTCTCTCCAAAGGTCCTGTGTTCCCAGGGTATGCCAAGACTGTTCAGAGCCCAGGGACACCATGGTGCACTGTCCACGTAGACTGTTGGGACACCCTCACATCGTCTCAGGACAAGCCTGAGGAACATCCTCGTCTCCAGGCCCGACCTCCCCTCTGTGACCCAGACAGCCAGGACCTCCCAGTTGTCCACGTCTATGGCTGCCCAGAGGTATCTCCACCGACCCTGAACCCTGATCTTGGTCTCGTCAATGGCCACTGCTCTC
>Ga0315288_10002047_pt1 | contig 26113 bp, 17 predicted proteins | sample YL17G11_20_MG_FD_203454 | JGI IMG/M metagenome (GOLD analysis project Ga0315288, IMG submission 203454) | Sediment microbial communities from Yellowstone Lake, YNP, Wyoming, USA - YL17G11_20 | ecosystem: Environmental > Aquatic > Freshwater > Lake > Sediment | place: USA: Wyoming | collected... | reverse complement strand
ACTCAGCAACGCTCCTGAGCCGCTGTACGTGGCGGTTTCCAACAGCACCGGCAATCCTGCGGTTGTGGTACACGATGATCCGGCTGCGGCACAGATCAACACCTGGGCCGAGTGGGTCATTCCGCTCCAGGCTTTTGCCGATCGGGGCATAGTCCTGACCAACGTCGACAGGATCGTGATCGGCCTTGGAACCAGGGGCAACTCGACGATTGCCGGCGGTTCGGGCAAGATATTCATTGATGACATTCGACTGTACAGGCCGAGAGAAGCTGCTGAATAGTAAAATCTACAATAGCGAAATGACGGCAGGTCTTGCATTAATTCGGGGCCTATACTGAATTGATTGGCATAGGCCCCAGCTTTTTTATCAGGATATTACCAAAAACTGTTTCAAGTGTAATCTCAATATAAATCATATTAAGATGCTAAACAAAGTGTCGGTGTTCATCTGTGAAGATTTCAACCTAATTGAACTCTACGAAGCCTGGAACAAACCAGAAAAAGCAAAAAAGTGGCGAGCAAAACTACCGCAAACGAAAGCTGTTGAGCAATGATATGTCACCCCCAAACGAATCCAATTTCTTGACCTACAAAACGTCGGATTTCTTCGAAAAGTCACCTCTTGCAGGAGCCGAAAAAACAGCACGATGACCAAGTGACAACGTGTCTCTAAAATGTCTCCACAGATGCTGATTTTGCTCGGATTTACCGAAAACAAGCATGAGATTTTAGCCAAAAAATGCAGATTTGAATAAAATATTTTATCATTATCGTCTTTCAATGAACTTTGCTAATTTGTGAGTGACACTGGCTGATATATAATAATGTTGATGCCTCAAAGAAAATTTTTTTGACAACAGGGATTTTAGTATTTCACTTTGATCTGTTTATAGGTGAATGTTAAGATCTCTTGAGCTATCGGCTCGGTGTACTCCAAGATGGAGAGCGAAGGCTTACATCCAGGTCAGGTAGCTCTATTTTTCAGTATTCTTTCTAATTGCCTTTAACTCTTGAAGCATCTGATCTAGTATCTGCTCTGTAGATTTCTGAACAGGCTCGTGATTTGTCAACGATTCAGAAGTTGGATGTAATAATCGTAACTTTCCTCTCAATTGGTCGTGTAGTCTTTCGTATTCAATAAGACCAGACATATTTCCTTCATAGCCAGAAGGGGATTGTGACTGGCCTGCCGTCTGTATCCTTATGGAGCCTATACCCAGAATCCGATCATACAAAGATCGCTGTAACATGAAATCAGTAATGGAACGGTAAGGAATATTCTGCTGAGTTTTAGTGAGAATCCCCTTTTGAATAGTGATTCGGTCTTCTTGAATGACATAGGCAAGATTTCTTATCCACAATTTTGCGATTGGATAAGCCATGAGCCACATCATTAGGACGGCGATTGCTGTAATCAACCAAAGAATCGGCGGTGCATTGGGATCCCCACCAGCGATGTGTATTATTAGATGTACAATAGAAACGCCCAGCAAAACGAAGGCGGATACCGTTAGAAGAATCCAAACGGTCTTCGTAAAGAGTTTTTTGTCTGGCTTAATTGTTTCTTCCATTGGAAATCACCTTTCTAATATACAAAATCACTTTTCTAATATGGCTATGTAGCCATTACCATTATCTACTACATATTACCGATTTTGCACGAGATGTTAAAGATCATAGCGCGATATCCAAGCCTCTTCACAGTAATAGACGCAACTCACATCACAAAGAATCAATCAATTCCTCAACAAGGTAGGAAAAAAGTTGATTTTATGGTTTTTCGCTCACTTTCCCTTGAAAATCCACAACGCCCAGCCCCTTATCTCGCCAACGGTCGTTCCATACCAGCAAGAGGAGGAAGCGAGCAGGAGCTTTGCCGAAAAGGCAGTGGTGCGTATTCATTACAACACTCTGTTTGGTTTTGTGTTTGCCGTTCGCTAAGTGCGTCGGTAAAATAAGACGACTTTATCGGCAAGAAGTAAACCGGAAAGAGACAGTATCACGATATGAGACACAAGAAAAACAAGAGCGAAACGTTCAAGGAGCAATACGCCCAAATCGTCTCTGAAATGAATCCCGACCTTTTGGGTCGTGCACGAAAGATCGGGTACTTGGAAGAAGAAATTGGACAAGTACCCCAAGGGGCAGTCGAATTCGGATTGGGCTGTGGCAATCCTGTTGCTCTGGCAGAACTACAAAAGGGGCAGATTGTCCTTGACCTGGGTTCCGGAGCAGGTCTGGACGTTTTCATTGCATCTCTAAAGGTCGGACCACACGGCAGAGTCATCGGCATCGACGTGACTCCTGAAATGGTTCGTAAAGCCCAACAGTTTGCCAAAGAGGGCCGGTATAAGAATGTTGAGTTTAAGGTTGGGCAGATCGAAAATTTGCCGATTTCCGACGAATCTGTTGATGTAATCATTAGTAATTGTGTTATCAACCATTCGCCGGACAAGCTGGCTGCATTCAAAGAGGCGCTGCGAGTCTTACGGCCTGCCGGTAGAATGTTTATCTCTGACTTAGTCGTGGAGGGACAATTGCCTCCAGCAGATAGCCCAGGTCTTGAAGTCTGGGCAGAGTGGCTCACTGTGGCATGTTGCAAACAGGATTATCTGGCTGCAATGAAAAAAGCAGGCTTCCAAAATATCGCCATAGTGGCCGAATACCCATACGATGGCCCCGGGATGGCACCGGTGCTTGCCGGAAAGATTGTCAGCTTGCAGTTGAAGGTAGATAAACACAAGTGTGCCGAATATCAGTCTTGAGCGAGAAATGCTGGCAAATTATCGGGTGACCGCTCATCGTCAAGCTCGAACCCTCCTAATGCCACTGCCCTGCAATCAACCAAACTAAAGGTCAGCAAGGACCAGAAATGGTAGGGTCAGATCTCCCATCCCTTGCGAAAATGGCCATGGATGACCGGCTCTACCTGGGGTGTGTTGGTTGCCTTCATGTTGGGTCCGTCCCAGTGGAGTGTGGTACCAGTTCGCAAGGCGACTACCCCGAGCAGGACGATCTCGGTTAGGCGCGCGCCATACTCGAAGTTCGAGCTGGCCGGCGGGCCTCCTTTGCACGCGTCGATCCAATCGCGATGATGACCCCTGGAGCGAGGAATTGTCGCCGGAGGTTGCTTATAATCTTGCATCTTTTTCTCAGGGATGATCCGCGGGGATGCACTCCACACGCCTGAAAGAATGGCACCGTCATCTCCGACCAGCAACGATCCTCCGTTGGGCGGCAGGTTCCGTTCTGGCTCCAGGCAATCCGGCCGCGGTGGTCGTATCCCACCATCGTACCAAAAGAGATCGACCGGCGGCTGAGTGCCGTGTGCCGGGAACTTGTAGTGACATGTGGAGGCTATGGGAGTCGTCTCCTTGCTGAGTTGTGTTGAACTGGCCTCGACCAGCGTGGGGTGCTCCAAATTTAGGGCCCATACGGCGGTATCCAGCGTGTGACATCCAAAATTACCGAGCCTGCCGCCGCCGAAATCCCACCAGTAGTGCCAGATCAGCGGCGCGTAGGCGGGATGGTACGGCCGCTCCTTGGCAGGTCCCAGCCAGAGGTCCCAATTCAATCCTTCCGGTATCGGCGGTGTCTCCATGGGACGTTCGGTAAACTCCGGTATACGATTCTCCCCGGCCCATGCGTACACATGGCGTATTTTGCCGATAGCTCCGTCGCGAACCCATTCCACAGCCCGCCGAATGTCATCCGAGGAATGGCCCTGATTGCCCAATTGTGTGGCAACCTTGGCTTCAATCGCCGCCTGGGCTATCCTGCGAGCCTCGTACACAGAATGTGTAAGAGGCTTTTCGCAATACACTCCCTTGCCCGCGCGGATCGCCGCCATGCTGGCCACGGCATGCACGTGATTCGGTGTGGCCACTATGACGGCGTCGATATCTTTGCCGGATTTCTCCAGCATCAAGCGAAAATCGACATACACTTTACAGTCGTGATGTCCCTCAGATCCGGTCTGGCGATAGTGCTCTTCGATTGCCTTCATCGCGGGCCCGCAACCGCCGTTGTGCTGGTAGTAGAGATCGCTATTGTCCCAGAATTGGGCTACATCACATATTGCCGTGATCTTTATGTCGCTGTGTTGCAGTAGGTTCTTGATATTAGTGATTCCCTGGCCACCCGTACCAATGACTGCGACGTTCAACTGGTCACTTGGTGATATATGTCTCGATCCGCCCAGAACATATCTGGGAACAATACTGGCTGCAGCCAGTATCGTTGATTTAGCGATAAACTGACGACGACTAAGTTTTATTTCTTTACGCATCATTTGAACCCCTTATTAAAAGCCCGCTGCGAGTTTTCTGACACAGCCTTGAGTCATTCAATTATCCGGCACTGTGGGGATCATAGGTGCACTGATGGCAGGTAGTTTTGGCGGTGCCACATCTGAATTGTCCAGTAAATACCGAAACATCAGATAGTCGACCAGCTCATGATAAGCATATCCGACTTGTGTCAGGCAATGCTCCGCATAAGTGTTTAAGAAACGTTCGACACCCCCTGCGCCCTCTTTCCTGAGAACCTCGACAGCTGTCCTTTCCACGTGTGTCTGGATATTGAAAAATGCTGCTTCTGCAGGCCTAAACACGCGTTGAATATCCTGAACCGCATCTTGATATCTCAGGTTGTTAGCCAGACTAAACACCAGCCGGAAGTTCCACGGCGTTTGGTTCCTGTTTATTCGGGTATAGTCCGGTGCCTGGTCCCACGCATCCGGCAGATCAGTTACTCCGGCATAAATGGGCACAAAGCAACTCGTGTAGGCCGGTCCATAGGCGAACCACAGGCAGTTCCCAATAGTGTCCGGCAGCCAATCTCTAAGCTGCGCGACAAAGACGTATCCACTGGTCGGAGTACAAAGAGCACGTTCCGGCTTTATGCCTAACAGGTCAAATAATTCCGTTGGTCCCCAGGGACGTGCTAAAGGGCTCTTTTTGCTTTTAGGATTAAACGCCGGGTGCTCTGTAAGATCGAATTCGGTTTCCTCATAACCATCCCGCATAACGGCCAGAAGTCTCTGGACGGTGAGTGGCTGATCCGGTTTTACGGAAAATGGGTAACGATCCACGATGGGATCCCCTGTGGCTGTCAGTCTCAGTGACGGGGCAGCCAGACTCAACGCTCTCCATTCCCGCAGGGAGTTGTAGGTGCTGCCCCGATCACCGTATATATCGTGCCATACGAAGGGATCGCCCCTATTCCAGATTCCGAGTTCTTCCGCCAAAGAGTGGATGTTGGGGGATGCCATGAACGTCTCGTGGTCTTCCAGATCAACGTTACCGATACGACTACGATTAGCACTGCATCCAATCTCCCCGTCGGGTATTCGTTGGGCACACCAGACTCCACCCGGTTTGCCGCTGTCTGGCTTCCAATTCTCACCCGGACCAAAGATCTCCATGAGCCAGGCTTCTTTATCATCTGCTATCGGCAGGGCCACCCCGGCTTGTGGTGCGCGGTAGTACTGAAAGCCGTATTGTTCTATCATGGCGCCGATTATTCTAATAGCCTGCCGTGCGGTTTGCGCCCGCATCAGACCGTTCGCTATCAACGAGGTTGTCCAGTGGTTGCTGTTGGGGCCGACGACACCGCGCTTACACGCCAAGCCGGGGCGCATGGGTAAGAATTCTATCGCAATACTAAGGCCGTGTTCGTTCATACCACCTGTGGTCATATTCTCGATATTACCAGCCAGAATGATGCTGCGATAGGTCTCTTCTACCGACAGATAGCCCACAAGATCATAACCCTTACGCAGATTGGCCAGGTACTCTTGATGCGTCTTGGGCCTGGGGAGATTCCAATACATGGGCAGCTTTGTGCCTTGGGGGTACTTCTGTGCAGGCATGATGTAAATCAAACCCATGATGTCACCATCACATGAGCTGCTTATCAGAACCGAACCATCGGGCGTCGCCTCTTTGCCGACCAGAATGGTCGAGCATGCAAGGGCTTCCAGGGGCATCCAGACAAGCGATCCTATAAGACCAATCAGGATGATGAATCTTTTAGATCTTCTATTGATAGCATTCATGACTATGCTCCTTTAAAACCTTACAGACTGGTCACAATACGTTTTCCATGTTTGACCTGTTAACAATAATAGGATACCACGAGAACGGTTTTGAGTCGAGTGATCTGCAATCACCACGGCCTAAAAACAGCCACCCGATCCGCGACTACCGGGAGGCGGTTTCTGGGGAGACCTGGGCCGGTAGCCCTGGACGGCTGACAGAAGAAATTGCAGAAGGGTTTGACAAAGCAAGAATGCACCGGGTTATCAGGGAGAGAGCGAATCAGCAACAACCACAAATTGCAGTTGTTGAAATTCACTTCCTCATTTGGCAACGCGACTTTTGATGAACCTTCATATCTTTTAATCCGACACTACTCCTACTGTGTCGAAGCAAACTGTCGCGTGTATTGAGCGTTCTGGTGGATTTGGTCATGATACCGAGTATACATGCCTACGATAACACCGTCAGAGGCTTTGAGATGCTCGAAGGCGAACTTAAATGCGGCCTCAACTTTGTGATCACTACCGCACATCCGACCTGCCGCCAGTATCTTGAAGCCCAGGCAAGGCTGGTCAACCTGCCGGATCACTTTGGTCATAGCCATCGGGTCAGAGGCGAAAAACGAATACCCCACCTCAACCGTAACAACCGGCGGCATTTTTTCAAGTTCCTCCGGCGTCCTGGTCAGGTAGTAGAAACAAGTCATGAAAAGATCGACCGTCCAGCCCTCATCGGCAATCTGTTTGATGCAGTCGGGATTGTGGGCTGAGACGCCGGCCAAAACGCCCGCATCGTGAACGCGTTTCACAAAATCATGTACCTGGCGGCTCTTGCCTTCACGGAACAGTCTGTCGGTGACCCCTCCGTGATGGACAATCGCAATAGGCTGAGTATCCCGGATCACTTTCTCGGCCGGCGCGTTTTCCGGCCCGCCGGCATGAAGGCAGATAAACTTCATCTTCGATCCCCGCTCCCTCAATTCCCGGAAGACGCCGCCCATTTCTTCCGGGTGGCTGAATTGGTGGGCGTTGATGCCTTCCTGTTCGCACTTCCAAAGGAACTCGACAATTCGCTCGGGTGTGAAATACTCCTTCATGTGCCGATCCAGTATGGGGCCCATGTAGGAGTATCCGCTGATGGGATTCGAGCCGGCAATCAATCGGGTAATGCGGTGTTCGCCAAGATTTATCGTGGGCAGCAGGGGTGCTGGCGAAGCCGTATGCTCCGCCCGGTCCGTCTCAGCATGGACCAGGGTTGAGCCGGCTGCAGCCGCCGAAAGCCCCAAGAGAAATTCCCTGCGTCCAATTGTGTGTACTGCGGGTATGTCATGATCCATCTTAGCCTCCTAAAACTCGATTTCAGCACGTCGAAAGTTTTCCTTGTCATATTGTTCTGTTGATAAAGTAATTTACTCATCCTCACAGGCACCATGGACTGCGTATGGAACGGCAGAGCATTCGGTTGGCCTCTTCGCTATTGATAAAACGTTCCTTTTCAGAATTCCATTCGAGCTTGCGCTTGAGTGTCATTGCGATATTACCAAGGTGACAGATAGTAACGGAACGGTGGCCGATTTCGACCGGTGCGGCCGTCTCCCGATGCGCCTTGACACAATCGATGAAGTTGCGGTGATGGTCGTTGCTCTGGTAAAGTTGTATTTCATTTGGCCCGATTACGGAGGTTTTCAGAGACTCCGGATAGTATGTAGGCTTATCGTTTTCTATCTGAATCCAGCCTTCAGTCCCCTCGATACGGAGCGGGCCGTCATCCTGAGTTTTACAGATCAGTTCGAGTCCGTTCTCATACCGAGTTCTGAAATGCACCTTCGTAGCTGTTGTGAAAAGACCATCCTCAGGGAACTCGCCGCCCAGATCTTCCACTTCGACCGGCCCCGTATTGTCTGTACCGTTGGCCCATTGGACAATGTCGATTGCGTGAGCCCCTAAGTTGGTGGTCTGACCGCCGGAGTAATCCAGGCCGAACCGGAATGTATAAAGACACCGGTCCTTGTGATACGGAGCCCAGGGCGCCGGACCCAGCCACATGTCGTAGTCCAGCCAATCCGGCACGGGCATAGGTTGCCAGTTGCTTGCCGGAGCCTCTTTGTTGTTTGATCCGATAGGAGCGATAGCCCTCTTGAGTCGGCCGATTCGACCATTGCGGATCAGTTCACAGACGAACCTATACTGCTGGCTTGATCGCCGTTGCGTCCCTGTTTGGAAGATGACGCCATAACGCCGAACAGCTTCAATCATGGCACGACCTTCTGCAATAGTTAAACTCATGGGCTTCTCACAGTAGATGTGTTTTCCGGCTGTAGCGGCCATTATTGCCGGGATCGCATGCCAGTGGTCAGGCGTTGTTATACAAACAGCATCGATGTCGTCTCTTGCGAGTACATCGCGGAAATCACTGTACGCATCACAACCCTGATAACCACCGGATTGGTTTTTTTGAGAATAATAGTCGTTCACTATTTTTTGAGCGGATTCCCGCCCAAACCACGGACCCTGCCATCCGTTCGTATACCAGTGGCCATATTCATTGCTGGCTTTTACAACGTCACAGACAGCAACAACCTGCACATCAGGCTGATTTAAGAACGCCCTCATATTGTTGGTTCCCATCCCGCCCACTCCGATGAAGCCCATAGTTATCCGGTTACTCGGAGAGATGCGACCGCCTTTGCCCAATGCCGAGGCGGGAACAATGTACGAAAAGCTCGTTGTTGCTATAGCTGCTGAAGTTACTTTTCTCAAGAACTTACGACGATTGATCTTCATCTCTTTCATTGCGAAAACTCCTTCGTATCAGTGCGTTGTTTACGGATGTAATTGGCAACCGCCTGAACGGAATCGAGCCATATACCATTGGCCGGGTCCTGAGCATATTCGCAAAGTGCCCGGAGGATTGACGAGTACGTGGTCTGGCGTCCTTTCTCACCGATTTCGTGGCCGCAAAAAATCAGCCACCCGCCGTTTGTTAGGGTCCGGTCGATCAACTGTTTGACCTGTTCGAAATCCTTGCCGTCCAGCTCCATTGCCATCAGGTTTGCCATATCGCAGAAAGCCGGATCGTTTGCCCATTCGTCCATCCAGCCACGGCCGGTCAAAAATTCCTCTGCCACAAGAGGTACATAACTTTTGAGGTTTTGTCCCCGTCCTACAAATTTCTGCCCGCAAGGATAGGCGAAAGAAACAGGCCTGACACCGAGCTGGCTTTCAATAATATTGTTTGCTTCCACTAATTCATGCCGCATCTTATCGAGCGTATAATCTTCAAGAGCCCTGTCGCCTATGAAGGGAAAGTTACCCGAACATGGATGAGTAAGTGTATGATTGCCGATTTCGTGGCCGTTAATCGCCGCTCTCTTCCATGCATCCAACTGTCCCTCAAGATTGCGAATCGAAACATAGAAAGTGGCTTTCGTGCCGTATTCATCCAGAATCGGCAAGCCTTGGGTAACCTGACTATGTCGCGCATCGTCAAAAGTAAGACTGATGGCAGCGCGCTTTCCTTCAGGCCAGCGAAAATCCTCTTGTTTTTTAAACGTAGATAGCTCCTTGTTTTGCTGGCCAGACAGCAAGCAACCTGTGCAGACAGCGATAACACAGCAATATATAACAGTTAGACAAGCGGAGTCAATTTTCACTTATAATCTCCTTTGAATCTCAAGGATTCAATCAATAGGTCTTCGGAAGCTCTATACTTTCAAATGTCGAATACCTCTCACGGCTTCTATGTCATCGGGTGCTATAATTTATATTAATGTAAATACTTTCAATGCAGATCAATGATGCATATTCTCGCACACTCTGCTTATAGTTCAAGTGGATTTTTCCCTCCAAATGAATTATTGGACTGTTGCCTCAAACTTGGTGACAATCACCTGCACATACAGCAGTCTTTGAACAACCTAATCGACCTTTACAAATCCTGGGGCAAGTCGGAGAAGGCTCAGGAGTGGCAAGCAAAACTGCCGCAAATGGAAGCTGTAGAGAAGTGACATAGACCATCAAACGGCCCTAATTTCTTGACCTGCAAAACGTCAGTTTTCCTTGAGACGGTGTGTCACCATTTTGACACTACAGGCACTGATTTTTCCCATATCGAGCCCTAAAATATGTTAGATTTTGGGCCGAGGATGCAATTTTTTGTATTATTATCGTATTCAATGGCCGATGTTAAAATCTTGCCCTGGATGCCTCAAAGAAGCTTTTTTGTGTCAACAAGGATTTTAGTGTTTGACTCGGAGCTCTTCATAGGTGTCCGCTTCAACGAATACAGAGGGGACAAGGTACGTCAGAAGCCTAATTAGATGATTTCAAAGTTTCTTGATCTTCGCAAGACCTTTTTTGTGTCGGTCTTTGCTCAGAACGGCTTAGCATCTACCGTTACACAGAAACCGTTGGAACATTCGTCACTGGACCTCACCGACAAAATCTATACACACCCGGATTCCCCAGGTAGGTTGCAACATAGAAAGCGGATTTTGATGGTATAAGACTTATGGAGGTCTTTAGTACCAGTTCTGACTATGGGAATCAGGAAGGCTCCGTGTACAACTGGTACTCTGAATGCACCTGTTATGTGGGGTCAAAGCAGGGCTGGTCAATAAGAAGACGGCAGTAGATGTACACCGAAAAAGCGGTGAAATGCTGAATTTTATGGTATGACGGATTCTGATGTAGGAACAGGCCAACATTGATGGCCTGAGCTATTGCAATCGGATGCAGTACTTGGGTATCATAGAATGAATATATACTATGCAGGAGCACAGGCTTTGAAGTTAAATAGGAGATCCCGAATGAATAGAGATCATAAAGACGTGGCAACATCAACGCTTATGATAGAGTCGCCAATAATGCCCATCGCACTGCTGTTTCTGCTGGTCCTGGCCGGATCTTGTCGAACGCCGGATTATTCCGGCACCGAGCCGGTGGGCGAAATAAGTCCACGAAGATACGTCACACCGGTCCATCAGGTACTTACACCGATTGGCATCCAGGTGGAACTGTCGGGCATGCGGCCGCAAGCCCTGGCGTTGAGTCCTGACGGTCGCCTGCTCGTTACTTCGGGCAAAACGCAAGAACTGGTTATGATCAATCCGCAGACTGGTGAAATCAGACAGAACGTCGCATTGCCTTCGAGTGAAGCCCGGAGCCCTGACGTCGTTTCCTCTCATATCCTCAAATCCGATAAATCCGGCCAGCTCAGCTACACCGGGCTGATATTCAGCCCGGACGGGTCCCGCATTTACCTGTCCAATGTCAATGGCGACATCAAGGTCTTCCACGTCAGTCGGGCCGGGCAGGTCAGTGGTCTGTTTTCCATCCCCCTGCCTGCTGCCAATGCTCCGAATCGTAAGGAGGAGATCCCGGCCGGTCTGGCGATTTCCCGGGATGGACGTCGATTATACGTCGTGTTGAATTTATCCAATCGCCTGGCGGAGATCGATACTGCCACTGGCGAAATGCTCCGGTCGTGGCCAGTGGGAGTTGCGCCCTATGATGTGGTCCTTGTCAGCGAGAAAGCATACGTGAGCAACTGGGGCGGTCGTCTGCCGGATAGTGACAGTCTCACCGGGCCGGCCGGTCAAGGCACGCGGGTACGCGTCGACCCAGTGCGCCACATTGCCAGTGAAGGCTCGGTTTCTGTGATCCATCTCAACCAGCAAACACCTGTCAGCCAGATTATGGTTGGCCTGCATTCATCCGGTATAGCAAGTTCGCCTGATGGACGCCATGTCGTGGTGGCCAATGCCGGCAGTGATACGCTGAGTGTAATCGATACGCGCACGGACAAGGTGATTGAAACTATCTGGGCCAAACCAAGTCCGGCCGACCTGTTCGGAGCGAGCCCCAATGCCCTGGCGTTCAATCCGGCCGGCGATACTCTCTTTGTCGCCAATGGTACCCAGAATGCAATCGCTGTATTCCGCTTCCTTCCCGTCGAGTCAAAACTTCTGGGACTGATCCCCGTAGGGTGGTTTCCCGGTGCGGTCGCCTACGATACCACGCGCCATAGGCTGGTCGTGGCCAATATCAAGGGAGTCGGCTCGACCCGTGGCCTCCAAGTGGAGCGAGCCGGTCAATTCAATACCTATCAGTATCACGGGACCCTGTCCCTTGTACCCGTCCCCGAGGCTAAGGAGCTTGCGAGCTTGACGCGCCAAGTGCTCAACAACTATCGATACCCCTTGCTGAAGGAGGCCCGGCAGCCGGCGCGACCGAACCAAGCGGCGCGACCCATCCCGAAAAGGGTCGGCGAGCCGTCCGTCTTTGACCATGTGGTTTACATCATCAAGGAAAACCGGACCTATGACCAGGTCCTCGGGGATATACCAGAGGGCAACGGCGATCCATCGCTGTGTGTCTTCGGCGCCCGGATTACGCCCAACCAGCACAAGATGGTGCGTCAGTTCGTCCTGCTGGACAACATCTATTGTTCCGGGATTCTCAGTGCTGACGGCCACCAATGGTCGGATTCCGCGTTCGCCACCGACTATATGGAAAAGTCTTTCGCGGGTTTTCCACGTAGCTATCCCGATGGCATGGAGGACAACAATGTGGATGCACTGGCTTATGCCCCCTCCGGTTTCATCTGGGACAACGCCATCGCGCTGGGCAAGTCGCTGCGAGTCTATGGTGAATTCGCCATCACGGAGACTTCTTGGGTGGTTCCTGGCAAGAAAGACTCGCCGAGCTTTCTGGACTACTACCGTGATTTTGTCGACCAGACCCATCTGATTAACATTTCCAGCCGGCCCGGCATTGAATCGCTGCGGCCCTATATCAACACCCAAACGGTCGGCTGGGACATGGACATCCCCGACGTGTTCCGGGCCGCACAGTTCATCAAGGAATTGCGTGCATACGAACGCAAGGGCGAGTTCCCCAATTTGATCATCATCTGCCTGCCGAATGACCATACGTCCGGAACCAAAGCCGGCTCGCCTACGCCGGCGGCCCATGTGGCTGACAACGACCTGGCTTTCGGACAGATCGTAGAGGCGATCAGTCACAGCCCATTCTGGGGCAAGACCTGCATCTTCGCCATTGAAGATGACCCTCAGAATGGCTGGGATCACGTCAGCGGGTTTCGCACGACGGCCTATGTTATTAGCCCTTACACCAGGCGGAATACTGTTGTCAACACCCAGTATAATCAAACAAGCATCCTCCGCAGTATTGAGCTTATCCTGGGTCTGCCGCCCATGAATCAGATCGATGCCACGGCCACGGCTATGAGCGACTGCTTTACCGATGTGCCTGATTTCACCCCCTATGAAGTAATGCCCACGAATGTTCCGCTCGACCAGATGAATCCGGATCCCAAGAAGATCTCGAATGCCACACTGCGCAAGGATGCGATCGCATCCGCCAGGCTGCCCCTGGAAGAAGTCGATAGATGCCCCGAGGATGTGTTGAATCGGATTCTCTGGCGTGCCATGAAAGGTACGCGTGAGCCGTACCCGCAATGGGCCGTGATTGCTGATCCCAAGGATTTTAAAAATGACAGATAAAAGGGCTTGAAAGGGTTTATCTGTTCTATACTGACAGATGATTTCATGGAGATGACTATGTATCAAAATGATCTAAGCCGTCGAAATTTTCTGAAGGGCATAGGGCTGAGCTCTGCTGCTGTGGCCTTCTCCGGAAAACAACTTCTGGGACAACAAGGCAATACGAAGGCTAATGCCTTTATCTCTATTGATCCGAAGCCCAAGTTTGTGCTTTCTCCCTATCTCTACATGCAGTTTATGGAGCCTCTGGGCACTACGGATGGCTCGGTGGATGCCGCCTGGGATTTCGGGGCGGACCGGTGGCGTGAGGATGTAGTCGATATTACACAGGAACTGGCTCCTACGCTCATGCGTTGGGGAGGCTGCTTCTGTTCATACTACCGCTGGAAGGAAGGGGTGGGTCCCATGGCCCGGCGTAAGCCTATGCTCAACCAGCTCTGGGGCGGGATCTACAACAACCAGGTTGGGACACACGAGTTCGTGGACTTCTGCCGGCGCGTTGGGGCGGATTCTCTGATTGTTGTCAACTTCGAATCAGATGGACGCAAGTACTGGGCTGTATCACCGAAGGGCGATATTCGTTCTGGCGATGCCAAAGAGGCCGGCGAATGGGTAGATTACTGTAACAATCCATCCAATGCCCTGAGGCGTCAACATGGCGTGAAGGAGCCTTATGGTGTGAAACTCTGGCAGATCGGGAATGAAACCTCCTATGATCCCGATTCTTTCGATGTGGAGACCGCAGCAAAGAAGACCCTGGAATTTGCCAGGGCTATGCGAAAGGCCGATCCAACCATTGAAATCATCGGATGGGGAGACAGCCACTGGGTCGGGCGGATGGCAGAAATAGCCGGGCAAGAGCTTCAGTATCTGGCCTTCCACAACGGCTTTGGTCCCGGCGGGGAAAACTCGCCGCTCCGCGGTATCGAATACCGAAAAGACCCGGCCATGACCTGGGAGTACTTTATGAAGGCCTACAAGGCTCAGGAAGCAGCCATCGATGATATGCGGCAGCAGGTTGCGAAGTACAACATCCCCATAGCCCTGACGGAATGTCATTTCGGCCTGCCCGGGCGAAACCGGTGCGAGGTGCTGTCCACTTGGGCGGCAGGCGTGGCCAATGCACGCATTCTGAATGTACACGAAAGAAACGGCGATTTACTGAAAATCGCCACATTAGCGGATTTCTGCGGCACGTGCTGGCAGAACAACGCCGTTATGATCCCTGTTCCTGGAGGCAAATCGTTCATGATGCCGGTCGCCATGGTAATGAGTCTCTATCGAAGGCATATGGGGAGAGAAAGCGTTGAGGTTACCACGGCTCCCGACGGTCTTGATGTGACAGCCAGCCGAACAGCAGATCGAGTTCTGCTCCATGTAGTCAACACCTCTCGAACTGCGTCCGTAAAATCCGCGTTCCAAATCCAAGGGATGAGGTTAGCATGGGGGCGAGTTTACTGGTTCGATCTTGATCCGGAGTTTGAGGTCTTTGAATACCATCCCGAACATACCTTCCCCAAAGAGGGTAGGCTGGACCCGAATACGACCTGGACCTTTCCCGCCGCCTCTGTTTCTGCTGTAGAGCTGACCATAGAGCCCGTGTAGAATCTTCAATCCACAATTGAAACGGAGTTATGAAATAATGAAAATTATCAAGGACATTTGGTTTGCTTTTGTGCTCTGTGCCGGCTTCCTGTTTCTGCTGTCTCCCTCCTTGCTTGAAGGAAAAGAGGCTACCGTCTCAAATGGCGTGCAGGACTCCGGTGGGATTGACAAGAATACAATTGATAGAAAAACCCTGATCAACAGGCGCTTTCAGTTCTCCTGGACCTCGCAAGAGGGAGGGGGCATCAACGGTATCGCCACGTTGAAAGAGGATGGCTCCATCGAGGGCATTGACAGTCCCAACGAGACCACGTGGCTTATAGATACATCGGGGCGGCTCCTCTTCAAACATGCGGACGGCAGGGTTTCCACAAGATACGACAAGGTCTGGCTGAGGGATGGACTGCTGTGCTTCGAGGGGCCTTTCCTCTTCAGGGAAGGCATCACCCACCACCTCATCGAGATTGAAGGCGCCGCATCTGAACCGTCATACGAGATGACATCGGATCGGGCGGCAAAAATCAAGTACTCAACACAGCGTTTTGTTTATCTTGATCCGGGGGAAACTTGTACATTTCGACTAAAAGACGGTACAGAAAAGCGGTTAACTCTGGTATCGGTTAAGGAATATGAGGACCCTGTCATCCACCTGGCCCGCCGAGCAAACGTGAAGATCGAGATTGATGGCAAGCAGGTCGAGCTGACCTGCACTCCTTATGTTATGCCCACGCAAGTGGAAGGCCTCAGGATACAGGCGGACACAACTTCGGCGTGGCTGAAGATTCCCAAGCGCATACAGTTCTCCCTGTGGGACGCCTCAGATCCCATTGTGGACACGAACCTGTTTTGTTTTCCTTTGCCGGGGTACCGCCTTTTCTCTCACGGCATGCAAGCCTACAACGAGCCGGTTCACTTAGGTGATCGGGACGGAGACCCGCAGGGCCAGCGCTTCTATCACAACTATGGAGTTGATCTGGCAGGATACGAAGGCCGGCAGAAGGTTCTAAGCTGTTTCAGTGGTGTTGTGGTCCGGGCGGACCCCGGCCAGGGGAGCCTCTCGATCCGGGATGATCGAGGTTTTATACTCTACTACGGCCATCTGGATTCGATTCTTTCAGGAATCAAGGTGGGAACCCCCATCAGGCGGGGCCAGTGGGTTGGCATGCTCGGCAGGCGGGGTGCGTCCGGGAACTTCTCGCACCTGCACGTTGGGGCTTATCTGTCCGAGTCCGCAATGAATATGGACCGTCTGACACGCAATCTCAATTTGTATCCCTGGCTTCTCGCTGCCTACCAGCAGGAGAGCGGAACCGATCTTTGTGCCGTGGCCCGCCCCCACAAGACGGCGCTCACCGGGGACAAGGTGTTTTTTGATGGCTCAAACTCCATGTCTTTCAAAGGGACCCCATTTCGCAAAAATATGGCGAAATGGGAACCCAAATCGAATATCACTTCCTTCAAATGGGAGTTCCACGATGGAACCTCTGCTAATGGGCCTATAGCGGAGAAGGTGTATAACAAGCCTGGTTGTTACATAGCTTCTCTGTGGATCAAAAATACTCAGGGAGATGTTGACGTGGATTTCTGCAAGGTGAAGGTCTTTTCAAGGTCTGCTCCTGAGGGTGTTATTCCTACACTCTTCGTAACGTACTATCCTTCAGCCCAAGTCTATGTGGATGAACCTGTCAACTTCCGGGTCTGGCCCCAGGGCATGGAAGTAGAGAATATCCAGATCGAGTTTGACGACGGCACTATTATCCGGAACTATCGTGCCTATTCCGCGGTCACCCACAAATTCAAGAAGCCGGGAATCCACATCGCTACAGTCACAGGCACGGCAGGAAAATTGCCCGTGACGCAGAAGGTCAAGATCGTTGTGCAACAGTAGCGGGCATCCTTGTGGATTTGGATGAGCCTGCCTGATTTTGTCATTCACTGAAATGGGACCCCATTTCGTAATTATTTAGCGAAATGGGAATCCAAATTGATGGCACAATCGATCCATCTCTGGTATGCTTTATCAGTTTATCGGGACTCGGGCGACGAGCCACGAGAGACAAACGGGCTTGGTGATTTGTGTATAAATTCTTCGGAGACGAATATGTGCGGAAACGTGAAAAGTATTGGACTGAAATGCCTTTTGCTATTGGTGTGCTCATCTACGGTTCTCGCAGGCGCAGGAGCAGAGCGAGGAGCTGTTACGACAGGCTCACTATTCGACGAGATGGTGGACATGGCGAATCTGGCGACTTTTCCAAAGCTGGCTTTTCACACCGTTCAGTTCTCCTCATACGATCATCGAAGCACTTTACCCGGCGGGCCGGACTGGTTCGCCAATTCCGATGGATTCGGAGGAGAGCCGATTCCTAATTTCGAGAAAGTCCTCAGAGAGCCGGATGCAAATGGAATCGGCGAGTACCTGATTGTGGATGTCAATGGACCCGGAGCAATTGTTCGTCTGTGGACCGCAGCAATCTCCGGAAACGTCCGATTGTGTATTGATGGTTCACAGACGCCGGTCTATGAGGGCAGTGCAGACGACTTCTTCCACCGTCCCTATGACCATTTCGCACAGGTCAATGATATCAACGTGGACAGGTTCCGTCGGATGATATACCAGCGGGATGCCTCGTACGCGCCGATTCCATTTGCCAAGAGTCTACGCGTTGTATGGACTGGCAACATCAAGGATATTCATTTCTACCAACTCCAGGTGCGTCTGTACGATGAAGATACGCCTATAGCATCTTTTTGCCCTGAAGACATCCACACCTACCGTGAGACGATTGACAGAGTAACCCTGGTACTATCTGATCCTGATAAGAATCTTGCGCCACGATCGCAACGGCGTCCGGAACTCTTTGACCTGAGTCTGGGGCCATCGGATAAGAAAACTTTGATACGCTTGGATGGTCCACTGGCCATTGAACAGTTGAGCCTGCAACTGAGTGCAAAGGATCTTGATATGGCCCTTCGGCAAACAGTGCTGCAGATAACCTTTGATGGCTACCCTTGGAGCCAGGTACAGTCGCCCGTGGGGGATTTCTTCGGGGCAGCCCCGGGTATCAATCCGTACCAGTCACTGCCGTTTGCAGTTCGCCCGGACGGCACGATGATTTGCCGATTTGTGATGCCCTTTGAACGAGCCTGCAAAATCGAGCTTTATAATTTTGGAAAGCAGCCGGTGAGTGCAAAGTGCACAGTGCTTTCTATGCCATTTGTCTGGGATGAGCAGGCGATGCACTTTCGGGCCAGGTGGCGTGCAGACCATAATCTGATTGCGTCGAATCGGGAGGTGCAGGACTTGCCGTTTCTACTGGCGCATGGCAAGGGCGTCTATGTAGGAACGACTGTCTACCTGATGAATCCCTCCCCTGTGCCCACTTCGTATGGCAACTGGTGGGGGGAGGGGGATGAAAAAGTGTTTGTGGATGACGACCGTGTACCGTCGATCTTTGGCACCGGATCCGAGGACTACTTTAACTACTCATGGTCTTCGCCGGATATTTTTGCCTGGCCGTACTGTGGTCAGCCTCGAAACGATGGCCCAGGTAATAGAGGCTTTGTTACAAATTACCGCTGGCATGTGCTCGACTCGATTCCTTTCAAGAACAACATTCGCTTTTATATGGAGCTTTTTAGTCACGAACGTACACCTGGCCTGTCATACGCCCGCATCGGGTATCACTACGCCAGGCCCGGCCTGACCGATGACCACCAGGCAATCATGCCGGATGACCTGCGGCTTCCTGCGCTGCCTGAGAATTGGCAACCGGCCGCCAGAATGGGAGCTGCAAACGCAGTATTTTTTGCAGCCGAAGACGTTGTGACCGATAGCGAAGGTACACATCTCAAAGATGGCCGTATTTGGGCCGGCGGTAAGCTGCTCGTCTGGACTCCAACAAAGGACCGTAGCCAGAAGAGCTTCGAAATTCCAGTCGGTCTGACTGCCAAACAGCAAATCCATGTCGCTCTTGCTATGACAGCGCAGTCCGGCAAGATCGCCTTCCGCATAGATGGCCGCCGACTGCTGTTGGAAGACAGGGCTGAGGACATCGATCTGTATTGCCCATACAGGACTCTGCTCCGCAGTATTGCGCTTATGCCTGTGGAACTGGAAACAGGTAACCACACTCTTACGCTCGAGTTGAAGGATGTTCCTGAGGGGATCACCAATCCTGAAATCGGGATTGACTTCATCTGGGTACAGCGAAAGTAGTACGCTAAACTGGGATTCAGGTTAGATCTATCCAAGGCATCGTGATGAGCAAAATGCGCAACAACCTTCGGATAGACTTCGGTCAGTGTCAAAAGTCCTTAATGGACCAGTCCCACCAGCCCATCGGTTACACAAAAGACACTGTCCTACGCAAAAATTGGAATGAAGGCAAAAACGTTTGAGTAGCGAGTTTTTGAAATGGAAGCTAGCTCATTGAAGACTGAATATTGACAGTTTCAGGAAGAGTGATTTCCGGCAAAGTCGGAGCTTTGACAAACATGTCGCAATCGGCGCAGACCTTATCTTCCTTGCTTTGCAATCAGCTCAAAATTCTGTTTCAGATTTTCAGCCTAAGCAACCCGGCTATAGACGTGATGCAATCCACCAAGAATTGGCTTGCTTACAATCTATTCATTGGCCTGAACAGGGCGGTGGACAGGTGAGTCTTTCTCAAGCGACATAGGCGTTCTGCTGACGTTGTAATAATTATTGATGTATTCGTCCGGCACGTTATGCAAATGCTTTTCGTTGAGAATGATCATATGATCCAGACACTCTCGGCGTAGTGTTCCGATTAGTCTTTCACAAATTGGATTTTGCCATGGACTTCGTGGTGCGGTAGGCGTATCTTCTAAGCCAAAGTTCCTTATGTGCAGTTTGAAATCTTCACTGAAGATTTTGTCGTTGTCATGGATAACATATTTGGTTGTTTCGTCGAAAGCAAAAGTTTCACGAAGTTGCTGAATAGCCCATTGCGAGTGAGGATTTGCAGTAACCGCAAAGTGCAGTATTTTGCGTCTATCGTGTGATATGGCTACAAATACATGTATTGATTTAAATAAAATCGTTCGTGCCACAAGGAAGTTAATGCCGACGATATGCTTTGCATGGTTTCTTAGAAAGGTCAGCCATCGCTGTCGCCTGGAGTCATCAGATTTCGACTTTCGCATATATTTGGCAACGGTATTGTCAGAAACATCAAGCCCGAGCTTTACGAGTTCACCTTGGATACGTTGGGCAGTCCAGGTTGAATTTTCCTTTTGCAATTTACGGATAAGTTTTATAAGTTCCCAATCGATATTAGGCCTGCCAACTCTTCGAGATTTCCGTTTCCAGTAAAGCTTGAAGCCTTTTTTGTGCCAGCCAATAACAGTAGGGGGCTTGACAATAATCAGTGATGATCTCCAATCGTTCCAGATTCTTGATAGCCAGACCCAGAAGATACGGTCGGTGTTTTTGATCTTCGGCCTTTTTATGCTGCGTTGCTGAACAGCCAATTGCTGGCGGAGAGCAAGGTTTTCAAGGATTATGTTATGTTTGCCTCTGAACATGAGCCTTAGAAACTCAAATATGAGCTTGGCAATGATTTTCAATGTTGCTTGCTCCCAGATATTCCCGTAAAATTAGTCTATGATTGATGCTCACCTGAGGCTGAGCACTTGCCCAGACGCTTTCGATAATCATCAAGCTTAACACAGAATGTAAAATCGCCGTTTTCATACGCTCTCATTAAATTAAATAGTGACCTTGCACATATGGCATAAAAACAGTGCTGCTGAACAGTGGTCCGGTCTTTTAGTCCGGTATGGTACAGATTCACCCGGATGTCTCGTTTAATGCCTTGACTCAGGGGGGGGTACAGATGACCAGCATGCCTTCTGTGTCACCGGCCTGGTCCACGTGGAGAATGGCGTCACTGCCCCGCCTCATCTGTGACCACAATGACCTCAGCATACTTGTTTCTCTGAGAATCTGCCAGCGCACTCGAAGAAAGGTCAATGTTCAGGATTCCCTTGTCAAATCGATATTTCAGCGGCCTTTTCAGGGCATCGGCCAACATATAAATATTATCCACAGTCTTGAGATACTTTCCCTCAATGGGGCCCGTCCACTTGATTGTCACTTCCTGGTCTGACCAGTATAGGACATGGACAAACAGTTGATGGGGTTTGACCGTCAGCCTGACATGTGCCGGTGGATCCAGCGGCATTCCATTTGCCCCGTAGATACTGGCCCCGTATGTGTTTAACCAGGAACCCATTTCATTGAGTATATCCACGGCTTCCGGAATGATGATCCCTTTTCCGTTTGGCCCGACATTAAGCAGATAGTTGCCGCCCTTACTGACAATGTCGATCAGGGTATGCACGGCCTGCTTAGGGCTCATGAACCTGTCATGTACAGAATACCCATAAGAGAATCCCAATGTCCCTGGATTTTCCCATCCTCCGGCCTGATAGCCACCTGGTGTTTCATTATCACCTTTGGAGCCGTAGTCACCATCAGTGGACCCGACAAAATTGGATATTCGGCTGTTGATCAGGCAATTTGGCCTGTGCGTATAAATAATGGCTTCCAGCAGGGCGATCTCTGCACGTGTTTTTAATCCGATCCCATCGAACCAGACGATGTCTATGGGGTAACGCGTCACCAATTCCTCAACCTGTTTGACGGCAAAATCAGGAAAATAGCTGTTGTGCCATCTTTCCATGGCACCGCTTTTGTTCTCCGGATAGTCCCAGAAATTGCATTGTTTGTAATCATCATCGCAGGCTGCGTCCGGGTGATGCCAGTCGCGATCGACTGAGTAATAGACTCCGAATTTCAGACCTGCTTTCTGACAGGCAGCGCCAAGCTCGCCGACTGGATCACGGCCGAACCGGGTCATATCCACGATGTCATAATCCGTTATTTTCGAATCGTACATGGCAAATCCATCGTGGTGTTTGGCCGTCAATACGATGTACTTCATGCCGGCATTTTTTGCGATCTCCACCCATTTTTCGGCATCAAAATCCACGGGATTGAATTCGCGGATCAGCGCATCATATTCCACATTGGGAATACCGCGAAACTTGAGCCATTCGGCATACCCATTCTCGTAGACCCCTTTCCAGTATCCGCCTGCCTGCGAATAGGCACCCCAGGTAATCATCATGCCGAACCGTGCATCCAGCCACCACTGCAACCGTTGCGCCCGGGTCTCTTCCGGAGCCTTCTGAGCAGCGTTCAATCCTGAAAAGAACACGCTGCCACAAAACATGGCAGTGAGAACAACACCTGTTTTTCTTGTCATTTTCAACCTCTCTTCGCGTTTTTAAAAAAGGGCCTCTACAAGGGTGGTCCAATGGGCTGGCTGGTGATCAGGCCAATGCCCCGGCTCTTATTGCCCACAGCATTGTAGAACATGTAATACGTACTGTTCTCAGGGTTCCAGACAAGAGAGATCTTGTGGGCGTATTGCTCGTCCAGGCCGGACGGATTGCCGCCGCTCTTGTATAGTGGATCAGGATCCACTGTCCAGTGGTACAGATCGCGTGAGAATGCCGTCATGACATGGGCGCCGTCACGCCCCACGCCAAAAAAGAACATGACCCAGTGATCCTTGTCCCAGAACACCTTTCCATCAGAAGAGAACTGCTGGTTGTAAGACCCGTTCGCGCCATGGGGTATCACAGGGTTCTGCTTGTATCTTCGCCACTCAAGCATATCGTCGGACAGGGCCAATCCGATCTGTTCAATCCCACCGTTGGCTGCATTGTAGAAATTGAAGTACGTACCCTTGTGTTTGACCAGCCAGGGCTGGTAGATGCAGTCCTTTTCCCATGTGCCGCGGTCAGGTTGATGCACTGAGAGGATGGGTTCATCCTTTGCCCGTTGCCAGATCAAACCGTCTTCACTGGAGGCAACGCCTTCATAGCCAGGGCGCAACTCGTACCCTCCCTGCCGGGGATAGGCCCCGTACAGCGAGAAGTACTTCCCATTGTGCTTCTTCAAGGTGCGAGACGTCTTGATATCGTAATCGTCGTACAGGAACGCACCCAGCACCACACCGCCGTAATCGAAGGTATCTTTCGGCCCGTACCCCATGGCAAGGCGCATGTGGGTCCAGTGGATGAGATCTTCGCTTTCAGCCCTGAACGATTGATAGCCCTTGCCGTCAAAACCGATGAAGGTCATGTACCATTTCCTGTCACCGGGCAGTTGATACACAGTGGGCACGTCGGTCATGTGGACCGCTTCGAATCCCTTGATGTTCGGCTCTGCAGGGATGACGTGATCGGGATAGTAGTGCCAGCCTCTGTAGGGCATGGACCATTGCTTGACCGTGTCCATATCAATCACCAGGGCGTCTTGGGAGTCTTGATCTGTGTCAGGCCTGACAGGGTCTCTATCCACAGCGGTCTGTGCGACCACACGAGGGCCCAGGACAATGACAATGAAAAGCAGAAGAATACAATGATGACTCGATGTCATGAGACACCGTCGCCAATAACGGAGAAATGGCCGGCCTTTTACTTGCTTAACCATGTGCAATATTATAGGCCAGAGAAAAGGGAAATCAAGGGGAAATACATGAGAGCATTCGGGAGCGACAAATCAACGGTTTCCAACGCTTTTAACCCTGGCCCAAATGGCTTTTTTTTTGAGTCCCTTTAACAGACACTTGCGAAGGCCCCCGATGACCTCTATCATATAAAGGCTTTTCAGTAGACTCTATTTCAAAGATAGGAGCATTATGCAGCATTCATTGAGAGTTATTTTGCTTGGCCTGTGTGTGTGCGCCATGTCTCGCACAGGACTTGGAGGTATCACGACCGAAGACCTTCGATGCCAGTACCGCGTGAATCCCCTGGGGGTCGATGAGCAGACCCCACATCTGAGTTGGACTTTGAACTCTGCCCAACGCGGTCAAAAACAGACGGCCTACCAGATCTGTGTAACAAGCTGGCAAACCCCACAAGGTCAAGTGCAAGGCGATCTCTGGGACAGCGGTAAGATCCAGTCGAGCCAATCGGTCAACATTCCGTATGCGGGGAAACCTCTTCGGTCCATGCAGCGTTGTACCTGGAAGGTGCGTGTCTGGGACAAGGAGGATCAGGTCTCAGACTGGAGCGAAACGGCCGCGTGGGAGATGGGATGGCTGGACCCCTCTGAGTGGAAAGGTCAATGGATTGGTGATGGCAAAAAGATGCCGGATCAAGAAGCGGTCTTATACGAAGATGATCCTGCTGCCTTGTTTCGCAAGGCGTTTTCAGTGGGCCAACCTGTCAGGCGTGCCAGATTGTGCATCAGCGGACTGGGGTATTATGAGGCTTATCTCAATGCGCGTAAAGTGGGCGATCACGTGCTCGATCCGCTCTGGACCGACTATTCCAAACGGGTGTTCTACAGCACGTACGATGTGACCACCATGCTTGACAAGGGAGACAATTGTATCGGTGTCACACTCGGAAACGGCTGGTACAATCCGCTCCCGCTGCAGATGTGGGGACATTTGAATATTCGCAGGAGTCTGACCGTGGGCAGGCCCTGTTTTGTGGCTCAATTGTTCCTGGAATATGTGGACGGGTCAAGCTCATTGATTGTCAGCAACAAAGACTGGAAAGTCACAGAGGGGCCTGTTGTACGCAACAGTATCTATCTCGGAGAGCAGTACGATGCGCGTCTGGAGGTGGATGGATGGGTGACAAAAGGCTTTGATGATTCAGCCTGGTCACACGCTGCCCTGTCCCCTGCGCCCGCAGGAAAACTCCAGTCCCAGTTCTGTCAGGCCATACGCATCACGGATCACATCACGCCGGTCAAATTGACTGAACCCGTGCCAGGGGTGTACATCTTTGATATGGGACAGAATTTTGGTGGTTGGGCGACACTGAACATACAGGCCAAACGCGGTACCAGGATTCGACTGCGTTATGGTGAATTACTGGATAAGGACGGTATGCTGAATCCGATGACCAGTGTTGCCGGGCAGATCAAGGGCACTCGGCGCGACGCACAGAACAATGAGGTGAGCGTGGGAGGCGCTGGTGCGCCTGCCGTGGCCTGGCAGCAGGACGTGTATATTGCCAGGGGCGAAGGTCCGGAGCGTTATACGCCCCGATTTACATTTCATGCATTCCGGTATGTAGAGGTGACAGGCCTCAAGCAGAGGCCCGAATTGCAGGCATTAGAGGGGCTACGTCTCCACTGTGATGTCGAATCCGTGGGTGATTTTTCTTGCTCCAACGGCCTGTTCAATCGAATCCAGGACATGTGTCAGCGAACCTTCTTGAGCAATATATTCGGGGTTCAGTCGGACTGTCCTCATCGCGAGCGATTCGGGTATGGAGGCGATCTGGTCACAACCAGTGACGCCTTCATGATGAATTACGATATGTCAGGTTTTTACAGAAAGGCGACCTATGACTGGGCTGATGCGGCTCGCCCGGATGGCATGCTCACAGACACGGCACCCTTTGTCGGGATTCAGTATTGCGGTGTGGCCTGGGCCATGGCTCACCCACACCTTCAATTGCAGCTATATCAGTACTATGGTGATGTGCAGACGCTTGAGCAACAGTACGAGGTGTCACGACGATGGTTCGACCTGGTGATAAAACAGACGCCGGATCATATCGTCGAGCAGGGCCTGAGCGACCATGAAGGGCTTGAAGCGGCCCCCGCCCCTGTGATGGTGACTCCTCTGTATTGCGAGACAGCACGTATGATGGCAAAGGCCGCCGGCATACTGGGACGCAGCGACGATCAGCAACGATACCAGACTCTCGCCCAACAGATCAAGCAGGCATACCTGGAAAAATTCATTGACACCGACACCGGTCAGGTCGGGCCCGGCACTCAGGCCAGTCAGGTCTTTGCACTGTCCCTTGGCATGATCGACAATGAGGAGGTCTCTGAAAAGGCCATGAACTACCTGCTGAACAAGATTGACAAAGA
>Ga0315288_10002045_pt1 | contig 26123 bp, 15 predicted proteins | sample YL17G11_20_MG_FD_203454 | JGI IMG/M metagenome (GOLD analysis project Ga0315288, IMG submission 203454) | Sediment microbial communities from Yellowstone Lake, YNP, Wyoming, USA - YL17G11_20 | ecosystem: Environmental > Aquatic > Freshwater > Lake > Sediment | place: USA: Wyoming | collected... | reverse complement strand
TCCGACCTTAGGCCCTGTCTTTAAGGAATGGATGTTAGCGGCGTACCACCGGGATTTCAACAAGGCATATAGTTACATCTCGACGGCGTCAAAAGCCGCCATGCTCCAGGTCGCGGGGGTGCGGATTTTCTCGGACAAGATGACTGTGGCAGCGTGGGAGAAGCAACTGCAAGATCCGAATCTCGGCGACGATCAGAGAAAAGTCCTCCAGGCGGAGATCGCCAAGATCAAGGAATATATTGCGGGGCGCGAAGCCTGCAAGGGCGACGGCGCGAAACTGTACGGATATATTACTGATTGGGTTGCGAAAGGAAACAGCCACAACCCAATCCACGGTTATGTATATGGTCCGCCCCTTAAGTTCATCAAGGAGGTCTTCAAGGATAACGCTGGCTATATTCTCACCAGCGATCCGCCCGGCGCGAACAAGATGTACTTCGTCAAGGAACAGGACGGATGGAAATATGACATGGCGGGAACGGTACAAATCGCCGACGAGAACGATCCCCCTCAGCAGCAGCAACAGGTAGTCCCGATGCCGCAGGGACCGCAAGGCTGAGGCCGACACAAGCCGTAAACACAAACGCCCGACCCAAAAAGGCCGGGCGTTTTTATTGCGTAAAAAAAGTGAAAAAAATTCGCAAAAATCGAATCTTCCCTGTTGCCAGTTGCGTGGTCGTGGGATAGTATGTGGCATCAATCTCGACTAAACCGGATTCTTCGACATGTCATTCCGGCAAGTAATACCGACGTATGCCGAATCAAGGAGCAAACAACACCAGGACCGTTGCAACGCGCTTTCTCTCCTTTCGGAAGAGCAATGGCCATGCAATGCGCGTTTCGCAGGCGCTTCAGGACGCCGCGCGCAAAGAAGTGCCGGACCTCCTTGCGCAACTGCAGACTTCGGCGGACGGCATCAGCCAGGAGACAGCCGAGCAAAGGCTTGAGGAGTACGGCCCCAACCAGGTCGCCGCGGAAAAACGGCGCAGTTGGCTGACACATCTTCTTCACGCCTTGCGCAACCCCCTTGTCGTGCTGCTGGTCATTCTTGCCTCCATCGCATTCGCCACCAGGGACATGCGCGTGGGGACGGTCATAGCGCTGATGGTGCTGCTTGGCGTGGTTCTCAGGTTCGTCCAGGAATTCCGCGCGGACAAGGCCGCCGCGAAACTCAAGGCGATGATCCACGTTACCGCAACGGTCTCCCGTGACGGAGAGGCAAAAGAAATCCCGCTGAAAGACATCGTGCCCGGCGACGTGGTGAAACTGGCGGCCGGCGACATGATCCCGGCGGACGTCCGTTTGATTTCCGCCAAAGACCTGTTCCTTATCCAGGGAAGCCTCACGGGCGAGTCATTTCCAGTCGAAAAATTCGCCTCGCTCGAAACGCGGGCCGACGTTTCGTCGCTGGAACTGAGCAACATCTGCTACATGGGGACCAGCGTGGAAAGCGGGGCCGCCAGGGCCGTGGTGGTGCTGACGGGGCCGCAAACGTATCTCGGCGGAATGTCCGCCAGCATGATGAGACAGCCTCCCCCGACGAGTTTCGACAAAGGCGTAAGCAGTTTCACCTGGCTGATGATTCGCATAATAATGATTCTCACCCCGCTGGTTTTCCTTTTCAACGGCCTGAGCAAGGGCAACTGGAAGGAAGCCTTCTTCTTCTCGCTGGCCGTGGCGGTGGGACTGACGCCGGAAATGCTGCCGATGATCGTGACGGTCTGCCTGTCCAAGGGCGCTATCGCCATGTCGCGCAAAAAAGTCATCGTCAAGCGCCTCAACTCCATCCAAAACTTCGGCGGCATCGACGTGCTCTGCACGGACAAGACCGGCACCCTCACCATAGACCACGTAATACTTGAGCGGCATTGCGACGTCGTCCGACAGGAAGACGACAGCGTGCTGACGCTTGCGTACCTCAACAGTTATTTCCAGACCGGCCTGAAAAACGTCCTCGACAGAAGCATCCTCGAACACAAGGAGGTCCATCAGCAGGCGCCGGTTTCCTCCTATAAGAAACTGGACGAGATACCGTTTGACTTCTCCCGCAAGGTGATGTCCGTTGTCGTCGAGACACCGGAGGGCGCGCCGCGCCTCATCCTCAAGGGCGCCCCGGACGAGGTCTTCACACGCTGTGGCCGCTTTGAACTTGACGGCGAACTGTACCCGATGGAGCAGATACTGGTTGAAGACCTGCGCGAGGAGTTCCAGGAGTTGAGTTCCGAAGGCTTCCGGGTTCTCGGCATCGCGTACAAAGACCTTGAACGCAAGGAGGCGTATTCCAAGCAGGATGAATCGGACCTCATCCTTCGCGGCTACGTGGCGTTTCTTGACCCGCCGAAGGAAACCGCCTTGCCGGCGATTGCCGCGCTCAACCGGCACGGCGTGGCAGTCAAAATTCTTACCGGAGACAACGAACTCGTCAGCAAGAAAATCTGCTCCGACGTGGGCATCCCGACCGAGCAGATCCTGCTCGGCGCGCAGATTGAGCAGATGATGGACGCTGAACTGGCGGAGGCAGCGGAAAAGACGACCCTCTTCGCACGGCTCTCGCCCACTCACAAGGAGCGGATAATCAAGGCCATTCAGAGCAGAAATCACGTGGTCGGCTTCCTGGGCGACGGCATAAACGACTCCCCCGCGCTCCGGGCCGCCGACGTCGGCATTTCGGTCGATACCGCGGTGGACATCGCGAAGGAATCCGCGGACATCATTCTGCTCGAAAAAAGCCTGATGATCCTTGAAGAGGGCGTGCTCGAGGGCCGCAAGGTTTTCGCAAACATCCTCAAGTACATCCGCATGGGCGCCAGTTCCAACTTCGGGAACATGTTCAGCGTCCTCGGCGCTAGCCTGGTCCTCCCGTTCCTGCCGATGATGCCGATCCAGGTGCTGACCAACAACCTTCTCTATGACCTGTCCCAGGTCCCGATCCCCACCGACGAAGTGGACCCCGAGCAGATCGCAAAGCCCATGCCGTGGGCGATGGACCGAATCAGGCGCTTCATCACGCTCATCGGGCCGATCAGTTCGCTGTTCGACTACACGACATATTTCGTGATGTGGTACGTTTTCGCCTGCCAGGTCCCTGCGATGTCCTCGCTCTTCCAGACGGGCTGGTTCGTGGAGTCGCTGCTGACGCAGACGCTCATCATCCACATAATCCGCACGAACAAAATTCCCTTTATCCAGAGCCGCGCGAGTTGGCCGCTCATTATCACCACCACCATCATCATGGCGACAGGCATGTGGCTGCCGTTCTCGCCGTTCGCCGCCGCGCTCGGCTTTACGGCGCTGCCGCCGCTGTACTGGCCGATCCTTGTTCTCACGCTCTTGTGCTATGCTCTCCTGACCAATACCGTCAAGATGTGGCTCTTCCGCAAAGGCGCAATCTGACGCCAGCCGTGTCTGAATCCGCCAGACGGCCCCAGAACTTTGCATTTGACGGAGCGGCCCCGAAGCGTTATAATCCGCGCACTTTACCCGGTGGTGTAATTGGTAACACAGCAGGTTTTGGTCCTGCTATTCGTGGTTCGAGTCCACGCCGGGTAATTTTTTTATGCACTCAGCGTACCGGTCGGGCAGGCCTGACGGGTCTGACAGGCCGGACGATACCTTTAGCCCTTAACCTCGCATTTCCACTTGCGCCTTCACGGTTTGAGGTATAATATCCCCCGGATTTGAGCACCCTTTATTGACCCTAAGGTGAGAAGTGTTTTCATATATACTCGGTCCTATCTTATGCTACTTGTTGGGCGCTGCGCCTTTCGGCTTCTTAATCGGGAAGGCCAAGGGCGTTGACATTCGCGGGCAGGGCAGCGGAAACATCGGCGCCACCAACGTCGGCCGCGTGCTCGGCAGGGCCTGGTTTTTCGCGGTCTTCGCGCTGGACTTCCTCAAAGGGCTTGCATGCGTACTCGTCGTGTTCGAACTGATGAACCCCGGCGGCCACGAGCAGATTGCGCTGGGCTGGCGCAACCTTCAGGTGATATACGGCCTCGCGGGGATACTCGGCCACATGTTTCCCGTTTATCTAGGCTTCAAAGGCGGAAAGGGCATCGCCACGAGTTCCGGCGTCTTCGCGTATCTGACGCCTCTGCCGTTCCTCGCGGCGCTTGTCGTATGGGTGGCGGTGTACGCCACGCTGCGGTATGTCTCGCTCGGCTCGATTTGCGGGATGGTTGTCTTCACCGCCAGTTACTTTTTGTTTCCTCCCTTTCCATACTCATACGACAAATATTCGCCCAAGGCCCTGTTGCTCACGGTGGCCTGCGCCTTTATAACCATGCTCGTCCTTTTCAGGCACAGGCAAAACATATCGCGCCTGCTGGCGGGCAGAGAATTGCGGGTCTGACGGAATGAAATTCCAAAACATACTGATTATCGGCGACGGAGGGTGGGGCACGGCGCTCTCGATAATGCTCCACAGGCAGGGCCGCAAGGTTACGCTGTGGTCGGCGTTCCCGGAGTATGCCGCCGAGATGAGCCGCACCCGCGAAAACCGGAAGTTCCTGCCGGGCGTGAAATTGCCCGAAGCCATCCGGCTGACCGGCGATGTCTCCGATGCCGGCGGCGACATGGACCTTGTCTTGTCGGTCGTCCCCACGGTTTACCTCCGAAAATGCATCAGCGGCCTGCGCGACAGCGTGCCGCGAGTTCCCGTAGTGAGTTGCACCAAGGGAATCGAAAACGGAACGCTTCTCCGGCCAAGCGAAATACTCAGAGAAATTCTTGCCCCTCCGAAACTCGCCGTGATTTCCGGCCCGTGCCACGCGGAAGAAGCCGCGCGGGGCCTGCCCGCAAGTTACGTCGCCGCCTCGGAGGACGCAAAATTCGCCGATGAGGTCCAAGAACTTTTGAACAGCGAACGCTTCCGCGTATATACCAACCGCGACGTCGTAGGCGTGGAACTCGGCGGCGCGCTGAAAAACATCATGGCCATCGCCGCCGGCATGTGCGACGGGCTGCGCTTCGGCGACAGCGCCAAGGCCGCTCTTGTTTCGCGCGGGCTGGTCGAGATGACGCGCCTCGGCGTTGCGCTCGGCGGCAGGCGCGAGACCTTCGCGGGGCTGGCGGGACTGGGCGACCTCCTTGTTACCTGTTACAGCGGCTACAGCCGCAACCGCAGCGTCGGCGAAAAGGTCGCCGGAGGCCGCTCGCTGCAGGAAGTGCTCTCCGAGACGGAGATGTCGCCGGAAGGCGTCTGGACCGTCAGGTCCGCCATTGCGCTCGCGAAAAAGAAAAACATCGAAATGCCGATAACCGAGCAGGTGCACGCGGTATTGTTTGAGGGCAGAGCGCCGCTCGACGCCGTGAAGGAACTGATGCTCCGCCCCATGAAGTCCGAGTGAAGATTAGACTATTCGGCTATTCGACTATTCGACTGTCCGCCATTCCGCGTCGCGAAATGGCGAGACCTCGCCGCTTTGCGGCGGGTTTGGCTATTCGACTGTTCGACTGTTCGGAATTGGCTTTGTGCGAGGAGAAAAATTGTGCGAGACCATAGGAAATTGAGGGCGTTTCGGTTGGCCGACGATCTTGCGTTGGCCGTTTACGAGGCCACGCAATCATTTCCACGTGAGGAACAATTCGGGCTGAGGGCGCAAATGCGTCGCGCGGGCGTCTCGATTGTCTCGAACATCGTGGAAGGCTGCGCGCGCCGCGGCGAGTCGGAATATCTGCATTTTCTGGACATGTCTTTCGGCTCTCTGCGCGAACTCCACTATCAGGTCTCACTGGCGCGGCGGCTGGGCTACTTCAAAGAAAATGCGGGAGAAATACTGAGCGATAAGTGCGTCGAAACATCAAAAGTTTTGGCCGCCTTAATTCGCTCGCTCCGGCGAACAGACTGATGGACTAACAGTCTAACAGTCTAATAGTCTAATAGTCTTTTTGAGATATTGAGATGAAAATCTGCAAGACGATAGAGGAAGCGCGTAAAGTAATCGGGAATCTGCGCAAAGGCGGCAGGAAAGTCGGCTTTGTGCCCACAATGGGCGCATTGCACGAAGGCCACGCCGCCCTCGTCCGCGCCGCCAGGAAAGAGTGCGAAATCATTGTTGTAAGCATATTCGTCAACCCCGCGCAGTTCGGCCCCAAGGAAGATTTCGCAAAATACCCGCGTCCTTTCGAGGCCGATTGCCGCGTCTGCGAACGGGAAAGAGTGGACGTGGTTTTCACCACGACGCCGGAAGAAATGTACCCGACGGGCTACGATACCCATGTCGTGCAGGAGCATCTGACCCAGGCGCTCTGCGGCAAATCCCGCCCCACTCACTTCCGCGGCGTCCTCACGGTTGTCCTGAAACTCTTCGGCATCGTGATGCCGGATGCCGCCTATTTCGGCCAGAAGGACGCCCAGCAGGTTCTGGTGATAAGGCGGATGGTTGCGGACTTGAATTTGCCGGTGAGAATTGTTACAATGCCCACTTCGCGGGAGCCGGACGGCCTTGCCATGAGTTCGCGCAACGCGTACCTCTCGCCCGAAGAGCGCCGGGACGCGACGTGCCTTTACGAGGCGCTCCGCCGCGCACGCGAGATGGTCGCGGACGGCGAGCGTGACGCCGGGAAGGTATGCTCCGAAATGCGGCGCATCATCAGCAACCGCAAGAGCGCGCGCATCGATTATGCGGAAGTCGTTGACCCGCGAAATCTCAACGGAATAGACCAGATTTCCGGCGACATACTTGTGGCCGTCGCCGCTTACATAGGCGGCACGCGCCTGATAGACAACCTTTGTCTCACACGCGATGGAAAGGACATCCTATGCTGAGAGAGATGCTGAAGTCCAAGATCCACATGGCCACGGTTACGGAGACCAACCTGAACTACAACGGCAGCCTGACCATAGATCGCGACCTTATGGACGCCGCCGGCCTGATTCCCTACGAGAAAATCCAGGTTGTCAACATGAGCACCGCCTACCGCATGGAAACCTATGTCATCGAAGGCAAACGCGGCAGCGGCGTCATCGGCATCAACGGCGCGGCGGCGCGCCAATCGCAGGTCGGCGACAGGATTCTCATCATGGCCTATTGCACCATCGACGACGCCGAGGCGAAAAAGTTCAAACCACGGGTCATCATCGCGGACAAAAACAACCGCGTAGTGAAAAAGAAATAGTCGCGGCGGGCGTACAACTCCATCAGGCTTCATTTCTCTAATACAGGATAGTCTCTTGACCAGGCGAAGCCTTTCCTCAATCACGCTCCCCTCATACGCGAAAGTCAATCTCTTCCTGGAAGTCCTCGGCAAGCGCCCCGACGGCTACCATGAAATCGAAACCGTGATACAGGAAGTAAGCCTGCACGACACGCTGACCTTCACGCGCATCCCCGAAGGCATAATCGTCGAATGCGCCGACCCGCAAATTCCCCGCGACCAGTCCAATCTCGCCTGGAAAGCGACGGCGCTGATGCAGCGGGAATTTCCCGGCCACGGCGGAGTGCGCATCGCCATTATAAAGCGCATACCGGCCGGCGGCGGAATGGGAGGGGGGAGCAGCAACGCCGCCACAACGCTGAAGGCGCTCAACGCGCTGTGGGGCCTGGGGCTGGAGCATGGACGCCTTGAAGCATTGGCCGCTCAAATCGGCTCCGACGTTGCCTTCTTCATCAGGGGCAAGGCCGCGATTTGCCGCGGGCGCGGTGAAATAGTCCAGCCAATCCGCTTAACGAAGCGTTACTGGTACCTCCTGGCGTTCCCCGGATTCCCCGTTTCCACGAAAGATGTTTACACAAATTTGCAAACCTCCTTGACAACACCGTTTAAGCGTGCTAAACTTCATATTGGTGCAAAGTTTGGACTCGGAGCCGGAGAAGGGATGGCGATACTATTTAACAGGCTCGAACAACCCGCCTTCCGCTTGCGCCCTGTGTTGCGCCGGCTCAAGAACGCCCTGGGCAGGGCGTGTTCCGGGGGTGCGCTTCTTTCAGGAAGCGGCTCAAGCCTGTTTGGCATTTGCATGTCACGGAAGGAGGTCAGCAAAGCGAAGAAACAGGTGGACGGTATGTGCAGGGTTATAACGATGGTGGTGTGTGGCAGACATTGAAACGCTTTCACGAAAACACTACTATTGGAGAAGGTCTGTGGACATTACCGAGGTGCGCGTCAAATTAATGAATGATAAGACGGAGAAGTTGCAGGCTTTTTGCAGTATTACCATCAGCAACGATTTTGTGGTCAGGGACCTCAAGATTATCGAAGGATCGTCGGGGCCTTTTGTGGCGATGCCCAGCCGAAAACTGGCGGAAAAATGCCCCAAGTGCGGTTGCAAGAACCATCTGCGCGCCAATTACTGCAACGAATGCGGCGGCAGACTCAAAAGCGACCGCGCCGCAAGAGACGACAAGGGCCGTACAAAACTCCACGCCGACATAGCCCATCCCATCAATTCCCAGTGCAGGGAGGAACTCCAGAAGAAAGTCCTTGCCGCATATCAGGAGGAAATCGATCGTTCCAAGCAGGAAGGCTATGTGCCGCCGCGGTACGACGAAGAATTCGAGGAAGTGGAAGCCGAGGAGGTCGAGGCCGCCCCTCCGCCTCCACAGCAAAGACCGGCGGAGCCTCCCAGGGAATTCCACCGACCGCCCGAGCGGCGTGAACAGCCCCAGAGATCCCATCAGCAGCCGGCGCAACGGGCACAAAGCCCGCAGAAGCCAGTCAGCGCTGAAAAGCCCGCCGAAGAAGCAAGGCTCGACGACGACCTTGACGCCGCTCTGGATTCCCCGCTTGAGGATTACAAGCAGGAGAAGAACCGGCGTGATAACGACGATTTCGGCTCTGGCATTTTCACCTGAAACTCCGTACAACAGCATCATTCAGGCCCCATTTCACGAACATGGAATGGGGCTTATTTTCAGCAGACGGTCCGACCGGATAGAAACAGCAGCATGTCTCGCAACTATGACATAATCGTCGTCGGCGCAGGACACGCCGGCTGCGAAGCCGCGCTCGCCGCGGCGCGCATGGGATGCCGCGTTATGCTCGCCACCATCAGCCGCGCCACCATCGCACAGATGTCCTGCAACCCCGCCATCGGCGGCCTGGCGAAAGGACAACTCGTGCGCGAAGTTGACGCCCTCGGCGGCCAGATGGCCCGCGCCACCGACGCCACACGCATACAGTTCCGCATGCTCAACACCGGCAAAGGCCCCGCCGTCCAGTCCCCCCGCGCCCAGGCCGACATGCGCCTTTACCAGGATGTCATGCGCGGCGCCCTCGACAACGCCCCGAATCTTGAAATCCGCGAAGGCATGGTCGAGCGGCTCATCGTAAAAGACGGCTTGGTCCGCGGCGTTGTCTTCGCCGACGGCGGCGGGGCCGGCGCGCGCGCGGTCGTTCTCACCACCGGCACATTCCTTCGCGGCCTGATGCACATCGGAGAGGAAAAAATCCCCGGCGGCAGGAGAGGCGACCCCGCCTCGGAAGGGCTGTCGCTGTGCCTCGCGTCGCTCGGATTTGAAATGGGCCGCCTCAAGACCGGCACACCGCCGCGCGTACGGCGGGATTCCATCGACTTCAGCAGAACAGCCCAGCAACTCGGCGACCCGCCGCAAAATTTCTCCTTCTTCGGGCCGCGGCACGACCGCCCGGAAATCCCGTGCCACATCACCTACACCACCGAAGAGACGCACCGCATCATCCGCGAAAATCTCCATCGCGCGCCCATGTATTCCGGCCAAATCCACGCCACCGGCGCGAGGTATTGCCCCTCGATTGAGGACAAGGTCGTCCGCTTCGCGGACAGGGCACGCCACCAGGTTTTCCTTGAGCCGGAGGGGTCTGACACCGACGAATACTACTGCAACGGCATCTCCACCAGCCTCCCGCGCGACGTGCAGGAGGCCTTCCTCCATTCCATCCCCGGCCTTGAGAACGCGAAAATCCTGAAGTACGCCTACGCCATAGAATACGATTACGTCCAGCCGACCGAACTGCGCCCTTCCCTTGAAACAAAGCGCGTCGCCGGTTTGTTCTTCGCCGGGCAGATAAACGGCACCTCCGGCTACGAGGAAGCCGCCGCGCAGGGAATCATGGCCGGCATCAACGCGGCGCTGAAGATTCGCGGCGAGGAACCGTTCGTCCTTGATAGGGGAGAGGCGTACATCGGCGTTCTGATAGACGACCTCGTAACGCTGGGTACGAACGAGCCGTACCGCATGTTCACCTCGCGCGCGGAGTATCGCCTCCTCCTGCGGCACGATAACGCCGACCGGCGGCTGACGAAATATGGCCATCGCTGCGGCCTGATTCCCGATTCGGATTTCGCAAAGTTGCGCGACAAGGAAGAGGCCGCCTCCCGCGCCATCGAAGCGCTGAAAAAAGAAATGCACCACGGCAGGGAACTCGCCTCGCTCCTGCGCAGACCGGAGTGCAAACTCGCCGATGTCGTCGCGCTTTCGGAGAATCCGTCCCTCAAAAATCTCGCACCGGAAATCGCCGAGCAGGTGGAAATCGACGTGAAATACGAAGGCTATCTCACGCGGCAGAACTCGGAGATTGCGGAATTCCGCAGGATGGAGCGCTTTCGCCTGCCGGAGAATTTCGATTATGCCTCGATAAAAGAGATGAGCAAGGAGGCGCGGGAGAAGTTGTCGAAGATACGTCCGCTTTCAATCGGCCAGGCGCGCCGCATCTCCGGCGTCAGCCCCGCCGACATCACCACGCTCCTAATCCACTTCAGATCCCGCTATCAATAGAACGCAAACCAGCGGGGCACAGAGAACACGGAGAGATGGCGAAGGCGACGCCGGAAGAAAATATCCTTGACAAGCCACGCCGAATCCGGCTTAATCAGGTGCGCGCCCGGCGCCTCGATAACGGAGTTTGCCTCAAACAACTCGGAGGAAAATGCCATGGTAAAGCACATTTCATTCCTTCTCGTCCTGATGTTCCTCCTCATCATCACCCTCGGATGCGGCAAATCAAAGGAACCAACGTCGTCCGGCGGCCAGGAACAGGCTAAGAGCGAAGAGGGCGGCGGAAACGGACAACCCCCCACTGAGGACCAGAAGCCGCCTGATGAGACCGGCCTGAGCGATGCGTTTGCGCCATTTACGAGCGAAGGGCGCGACGAGGCGACGGGTCTGTGGAAAGAAATAATCCACAAGAAAAGCGGGATACACCTGCGCCTCATCCCCGCCGGCGAATTCGACATGGGTTCCAGCGGGACGTCTGAAACACCAGTCCATCATGTGAAGATAAGCAAGCCGTTCTACATGGGCAAATACGAAGTAACCCAGATACAGTGGAAGGCCATGATGGGAGACAATCCGAGTGATTTCAAGGGCGACAATCTGCCGGTTGAACGGGTAACCTGGGAGGACGCGCAGGACTTCTGCAGAAGGGCCGGTCTGCGCCTGCCGACCGAGGCGGAATGGGAGTACGCCTGCCGCGCGGGAAACAACGGCCCATGGTGCTACGGCGACGCGGAAAGCGGACTGGTTGACTACGCATGGTATGTGAAAAATGCGGCTGAAAAAACTCACACAGTAGGGCAAAAGAGGCCGAATGTGTGGGGATTATACGACATGCACGGCAACGTATCGGAGTGGTGCGGGGACATCTGGCACGACAGTTACGACGGTGCGCCCGCCGACGGCAGCGCCTGGACGGCGGACGGCAGTCAGAATTCTCGCGTCGAACGCGGCAGTTCGTGGCACTACAGTGCGCAACTCGCGCGTTCAGCCCATCGCGCCAAGAGCAACACCGCCAAATCGGACAATGACTCAGGCTTTCGTGTTGCAATGACTCCCTAGCGCCGGTTAAATTTCACCGCAAAAAAGACAGGGCGCACGTTTCCGTGCGCCCCATGACTTCGTTCTTACTGATTCCTCATACTTCGCCTCCTACTTCATCCTTCCGCCTTCATCCTTCATCCTTGTCACTTTCTCCGCCTTGCGGCGGCGATCCCCGCAAAACCCATCACCGCCGACGCAATCATAAAAACCGTCCCCGGCTCGGGCACGGCGGTGTACTTTGCCAGGAACGCATCACGGTAGCCCGCGCTCGGGCCACCCAGGCTGCCGCCGGTGTAGCCGCTGATGTAGGCGTTTCCCAATCCGTCCACCGCGACGGAGTAACTCCCGTCCCAAGCCGTCGTTCCCATCTGGCGCGTCCAGAGGAGCGAGCCGGACGAGTCGTACTTGGCCAGGAACGCATCCTCGTAGCCCGCGTTCGGCCCGCCCAGGCTGCCATTAGTGTAGCCGCTGATGTAAACGTTCCCCAATCCGTCCACCGCGACGGAGTTACTATAGTCATTAGCCGTCGTTCCCATCTGGCGCACCCAGGCGAGGTCATAGGCCTGTTCAGCCCTCGCCATGCTCGCCGCGAATGACCCGATTACAACCACCGCCAATACTGCCAGTACATAATTCCGTTTCATATTCCACGTCCTTTCTGTAACAATAGACAGACCACCTCCGGATGGACTTATTGACAAATGAATAGATAATGTAAGGCGGTTGACTCCGCCCTGTCATGTGGAGCACAGCCGCCCCGACATTCCTTGGACATGCTTAGACGAAAGGTCGGGGCTGTGATTCATTTAACTCTGGATTCCCCGCGCCCGAGGGCGGGCACGCTCCATGCGTTTACATTATCCAGTCAATCCCACAATAATTTACTCGCGTCGATAGATTGAGAGCGACGTTTGGCGGGCGGGAAATAAAAACGCCGCTTCCTCACCGGGAAGCGGCATCTATATTTTCCAGCGATATGTTATGAACCACGACCATGCACCCACCTCTCCTCATTGCTCTACAGCGTCTCTATGCGACCACTTATAAGACCCATGAAGTATAGCACATAATCCGCGTTTGTCAAGTATCTGTTACCGAATCCGCCGAAAGCGGGATCGACAAACCTGCATGCCGAAGATTTTGGCGGTAATAGAAAACCAAGAAAGAAAAACGAAAAGCGAAAAATCAGATTCCCTTCCCTTTTTGTTCTTCGTCCTTCGTTTTTCATCCTTCATCCTTCATCCTTCATAATTCATCCGTGGCCCCCCGATAAATCGGGGAGAACAGTAGAGCAGTTGAGCAGTTGAAAGGAGAGTGGTTGGCATCTGCGGCTAAATTCTTTGCGTCCTTTGCGCCTTTGCGGTTAGGTTGTCTTGCAGTTTCACTCTGGCGGCCTTGGCGGCCTTTGCGGTTAGGTTGTCTTGCAGTTTCACTCTGGCGTTCTTGGCGGTCTTGGCGGTTAAATTTTATGAAATCTGTGGATTTTTTACAAATTTTTCAAAAAGTACTTGACGCTCGCAATTTGGCGGGATATGCTTCGTCATGTGCACACACTATCATGTGTATTGAGGCACATGGTGCGGTGTGTGGGAGAACGAAAAACCAAAAACAGGGGGATTTTCATTTTTCGTTTTTCGCTCTTCGTTTTTTCCACGCGGCAGGGGGTGGCTGCGGGAAAATGCGAAAAATGCGACAGTCGGTTCACGGGAAAACGCGCGTAAGGGCATGTGATATATGCGGTAATGGCCTGAAAAGTATGAAACAAAAATGCGAAAAATGCGACGAAAATGCGACAAAATGCGACGGAAATGCGACAAAATGCGACGGAAATGCGAAAAAATGCGACGGAAATGCGACGAAATGCGACAAAATGCGACGGCGGCATGCGCCTCGTGCGGCGTTTTCGGAGCGGCGGCTGGATTGGGGGCGCAAAGCACGACACATACGGGCGCATCGCGCTCTTGCCGCCCAGAAACTCACGCCCGGCAAGGGAAAGCGGGCAGGTCTCTACTTCTTCATGATGTCTTCGGCGTCGATGAAGAACTGATGCTGGAAGATGGACGTTGCGTAGCCCATGCCGATGACCATTCTCGGCGCGGCCCAGGAATCGTTGAAGATTTGGGTCTTCATGAAATCGACGCGTTCCTTGGCCTGGTGGTCGGGAACCGAGATGAGCGCGAAGGTGATGGCCGCGAGCAGGCCCGCGCCCTTGGCGGCTCCGAGCACGCCGCCGAGCAGTTTATCAAGTCCGCCGAATTTGACTTTGGCAATGGGTTTTCGGAGAAGGTGCATGATGATGGAGACGAAGATGAAGATCACGAAGACCGCTCCGACAACAGCGGCGTAGTGCGCCACCTCGGGCGAGACTTTCAGATTGGTCTCGATGGATTTCGTCATGTCGGGCAGGAAGAAATACAGAAGGACGAACGCGCCCGCGACCGCGATGGTCTTGAGGAGTTGATGAAAGAATCCCTTTACGAGTCCGAAGACGACGGCCAGTCCCATTACTGCAAGAGCAATGATATCAAAGCCCGCCATGGTAGTTCCTCCGATATTATTTCAGATTTGGATGTCTGAAGTATATTATCGACCAATTGAAAGTCAAACAAAAGCAACTTTTGGGCAATATGCGCGGAACATTTTGTTGTGTTGACGTTAAAGGCGCGCGAATGTAAAATTCCGACTTGAACGGCACGTCGCCTGCGAGACGTAAAAGGGAAAGAGTCGATTGCTCAATACTTTTCGGTACCAAGGGCTGATATACAGAGAGGTGACGGCATGATGAATGTTAAGAAGATTCTGCACCCGACGGATTTCTCCGCGAATTCGAAGGAGGCGTTCGAATATGCCATCGGCATGGCGGAGAAGTTCGGAGCCGAGGTTATTCTGCTGCACGTGGTGGAGCGGTTTGATTACGCGCCGCCCGAATATTACATGAGCGCGGCGGAACTCAGCGGCGAGGTCGAGCGCCGGACAACGGAATCCCTCAAGCATCTTGAAAGAGTCGCTGAGGAGAACAAGAGCGTAAAGATCAACCCGAAGGTTGTGGAAGGCAAGGCGTTTGTGGAGATCATACGCTGTGCAAAAGAGGAGGGCGCGGATCTCATAGTGCTGGGCACACACGGCAGAACAGGACTTGCCCACATCCTCATAGGCTCCACGGCGGAAAAAGTCGTACGCAAGGCGCCGTGCCCGGTGCTGACAATCAGGGGCAAGGGCATGGAGTTTGAAAAAATATAAATCGGCAGATGCGATATTTCCGCAAGATGCCGGAAAAGGTAATTGACATCGCGGCCCTGATGTGCTATCGTGCCGCGGTTACACACAACGCGGGGTGGAGCAGCCTGGTAGCTCGTCGGGCTCATAACCCGAAGGTCGCAGGTTCAAATCCTGCCCCCGCTACCAATGAAAGAGAACTGGTTCCGGGAGTGGTCCGGAGCCAGTTTTATTTTCTCGACCATCTTTATCAGCCGTCTTTTGCATGCAGTGCGCTTTGCGGCGTTTGGGTCATAACCGCCGGATTCCAGCGAACTGGTGCGCGTGTCAGCAAAGTCTTTTTCGTCAAAGATTGAAGCGCCTGCGCGGCCGCAAATTACCGGCCGCGTTTTTCTTGCGCAGTGACAAAAATAAGCACACTCGATGTGCTGGTATGTGCATACCAAATCGGCTCCAATGCAAGTTAGTTTTGTTTCTGTCCATTTGACCGCGGCGAAAACTGTAACATTCTCAGCCGTCAATACTTATAGCCGCAGGAAACGCCGAGACAGGAACAGCGCCGCGAAAGGCGCTCTGGCGCGCGCAGTGTCTGCAATTGTTAACGCGGTGACCCCATCTTTGCGGCGCACTAATATATTAATGGCTTACGTGGTTTTGCTATTGATTTTTGTCGCAAAATTGCGTAGAATATATGTAGAGATAAGGCTCTTGTGGACGGTACACGGCGAACCTCGCCGATAGAGTCAATCTATTGAGGGGTCAAAAGGCGCATAGGATTAGGCGAGGAATCTGTGTGTCGGTGTTTTACTGTGCCGATGCTTTCTGTTGCCTAAGGGATTAAGGGAGCCACGTTGTTATTTTAGGCACGTTAGTAAGGGCAGATAACATGAAAATCTCTACCTTATTTGGCCGCAAACATACTGTACGCAGAGCCAGACCCATCGCCCTACCTGCTCTTGAAGCCCTTGAGTCAAGACTCCTGCTGGACGCCGCCAGCGCCACCGTGACTGCCGACAACCCGTTTGTCCTGCCCAAGGCGGACTCTATAACCAGCGACCATGTGAATTTCACACTTACCGGCCCGGGTGCGGTGCGCGTTGACTACGACGATACGACAAGAGAGGTTGGCCGCATTGTATTTCAGGCAGGCTGCGACACGAGCACAAACCTGACAGTCGCTGTCGTGCCCTACACGCCCGGCGAGAACTTTGACAGCGGCACGCTGACCCCGACGTCATGGACCACCTACACCTCTGACGACAAAGGCCGAATACAGGTTACCAATGGGTACCCCGGTACGCCTGCGAATAGCACATACACCCTGACGATGGACCGCACACAGTATGATGGTTACTCTGCGTATGACGCAAACAATAACTTGGTTTATTATCGTGTCCCCACGCTTGACGAAGCAACATGGACCGTTGATCTTCAGGATGTGACAGCGGCGCAGTTAAATTTTTCTTACGCGGCTGGGGGCTATGAGGACGACGAACCCATAGATCAGTTCAGTGGCACCTTTTTTACAGGGCACTACAATGCCGACGGCATTGCAATAAGCCCCGACGGAGGGACAACCTGGTATCCTATCTGGACGGTACCGCAGGCGGATGTTCCAAACAACTATGGCGATAATAATGGTCCGGTTTCTCCGCCGGCCCAGGCAGAGATTGGGGTGAGCGGCGGCGGGCAGAACATAGTCAATGGCGATACTTCGCTCAGTGCGGTCAAGGGTACGGACTTCGGTTCGGTGATACAGGGCGGCGCGGGACCGAGCCGCACGTTTACTATCAGCAACTTCGGCAATGCGGCTCTTACTATAAACTCACTTACAGTGCCAACAGGGTTCGTTGTCACGACACCGCCGCCTTCTTCGATCGCTGCAAACAGTTCCGCTGCCTTCACGGTACAGATGGACTCGGCGAACCCTGGGACCTTCAACGACTACATCAGTATCGTAAGCAACGACGGCAACGGCGGCGATGGAATTGAGAACCCGTTCAACTTCTACATACGCGGTGCGGTAAATGCGCAGGTACAGGCCGAGATTGCGGTGAGCGGCAACGGGCAGAACATAGCCAATGGCGATACTTCGCCCAGTGCGGCCAAGAACACGGACTTTGGTTCGGTAGCATATTATGGCAGCGCTGCACCTATTCACACCTTTACTATAAACAACATCGGCGATGATGCGCTTACAATAGACCCGATTACAGTGCCAACGGGGTTTATTCTCAGCACCCCGCCGCCCGCTTCGATTGCCGCATACAGTTTCGCCACCTTCACAGTGAAGTTGGACACGACGGTTTATGGAACGCAAAGCGGCAACATCAGCATTGTGACCAACGATGGTGACGGCGGGGACGGCGTGGAGAATCCGTTCAACTTCCAGGTAACCGGCACGACGTCCTACGCCCAAGCGGTAATCGCAGCGAGTCGCGACGGGCAGGACATGCCCAACGGTAATAACTATACGTACTTTGGTGCAGTGGAACATGGTAGTAGCCCGGCGCCAAGTTACACTTATACTGTGTACAACATCGGCGATACGCCACTTTACCCAGGCTCACCCACGCTCCCAGCTGGCTTTGTCGTTACGCAAGCGCTTCCTGCTTCGATTGCCGCAAACAGTTCCGCCACCTTTACTATGCAGATGAACACGGCGAATCCTGGATACTTCTTCGGCTACGTTACCATCCCGGCCAGTTACCTTTCCGGCCCGGCAGGCTTTCAGAGTACGGTTCAGATCCCGTTCAACTTATACGTATCTGGGACGGTTTGGCAGCCGGTAGGACAGTGGCATAACTACACAGTTGACCTCGCCGCTAAGGCAGCAGAGTGGGGCATCACTCTTGGCCCGGACACTAAGATAAGATTTCAACAGTACAGCGACCGGTCCCTGTCGAATGCAAGCCCATACAACTATCCGCAGGGCGGGGCCGAGTGGGACAACATCAGCATTTCCACGGCTGATACAAACAACCCTTATCACAACGGAACCACGACCATCGGTTATGTCATGGCCGCCCCCGGCGCGAACATCCCCGGCATCGGCACAATATCAATACAGGGCAGCCTCACGGGCGACGATTATAATGAGTTTCAACTCAGCGGTGGCTTGGAGCCTTCCATCAACCATCCTACCGTTAACCTGCCCACGGCTGCGCTGCAAGTTACCGGTTCGATACTGACCGTTCCCGGATATAGTACAGCGGCAGTCAATTTCACGGACAACTACACATCCACCAATGCCACCATTGGCAGCATTGTCGGCGATGTCAACATCGGCGGCGATTTCAGCGGGACTTTGGCGACAGGTGATATCGACGGCGGTCTTCATATCTACGGTGATTTGACTGGAAATTTGACGACAGGCGATATCGACGGCAATCTTACCATTGACGGCAACATTACCGGAAGCATAAACACGGGTGCCATCGATGGCACTGTTACCATCGGCGGCTACGTAACGGGGGGCGGCCTGACCGTCGGCAGCGTCAGTGGTGACTTGGACGTCGGCGGTTACGTTAGTCAGGGGACGCAATTTAAATGGGGCAACGTTGGCGGAAGTATTAACATCGGGGGTTACTTTGGTGGCACTTCATGGGGCTGCGGCAGGGTGACCGGCGATATTAACATCGGCGGTGATTATTTCGGACTGGTATTCTTTATGACGGGCGGGGTAGGCGGCACGTTGCGAGTACACGGAAACTTCGGCTGGGTTGATTCGGACCACGACGACCTGGTTGATAACCCCTGGGGCCATGCTTATGATCCGAGCATCCACGCCGATCTTGGCATATACGAACTCAGCGGGATTTTCGAAGTCGATAGCGGCGACGTCAACGCAGTCGAAATCGATGGCAACCTGTATCCCGGCATAGGGCCAGGTTGGATTGGCGCGCCGCAGGTCTGGATACAAAAGGGAAACATCGGTTCCTTTATTCTGCACGGCAGAATGGAGGACGGCTATTTAATGACACAAAGCGGTTCCGTTGGTGAACGTAGTTATCCTACCTGGGTTACACTTCCAACTCAGAATTATACCACTGCTATCACTACCGCCATCCATGCGCTCAATTTCGGATACGTGGAGATAGGCTCGGTGGACGGCGTGTCGGTCGGTAACTACTGCGAAATATACGCCGGGGACTATAGAACCCCAGGATACCGGTATGACGATACGGCAAGATATGCTCACGCGGCCAACACAATTTCGCAACCGGTTGTGTACTACTACGGCTACGATATCTCCACCGCCACGGATGTCGATATGTTTAGTTTCGATGTAACTGCCGGCCAGACCCTGCGCTTCGACATTGACACCTACACAACCAGCAGCCTGGATTCCTATCTGAGGCTGTTTCAGGAACCTGCGAACCAGTTCGGAACCTTCGTTCAACTCGCTTCCAACGACAACGCTCCCGCTCCCGGCGATATGCCCACCAAAGACTCGTACATACAGTACACGTTCACCACTGCTGGAACATACTACCTGGGCGTGTCGAACAACGTGAACATAAGTTATAACCCCAAGACCGGCGAGAATCTCACGGACGGCGGCACCACAGGGGCGTACATGCTGACCATCAGCGACCCCGCTATACCGGGCACTGCGAACGGCGTCATCAGTAAATTCGTCCATTCCGGTTCGGTGGTGCAGTCATTCTATAACGAATGGCAAGCATTTATGGATTATAATACGGATGCTTGGGACGGCGGCGGTAACGGTCAGTATTATGCGATAGAAACGGGCACGGTGCCGTCCATCCGGCCAACCCCGGACAACTTAGAAGTGGCTGAACCGCCTATTTCACTCGCTGACCCCGCATACGACTCGTGGATAGGCAGGCACAACCTGAATACTCGTGGGTACATTGACGTAGCGTTCCAAGATGTCGGTGATTGGCACGGCGTCGGCATAGACCCGGCAACTGTTCTTGACGAAGCGCCGGAGTTCCAACTTCTTGGTCCAGCCGCTGAATTCGTCACGGTGGATGGAGCGCCGGAAAACTTAGGTAACGGCATTTTCCGCTATTACTTTACGCCCACAGGGAATGAGCCTGGTTTCAAGGTCGGCAGGGTCACCCTGCGGCCAATCGCGGGCAGTTTCGCTGACCTCAAAGGTAACATCAACACCAACATTATTGAGCAGCCTTTCTGGGTCGTGCCGGAAGTCCTCATAGACAACGTGCAGATTACCGAAGGCATCAGCGGAACGAAGACCGTGACCTTCACCGTCTCCATGTCCGACCCCACAGCGGAGCAAATCACTTTCACGTGGGCAACGGCCGACGGGACCGCGATAAGTTGGCCTGGCCCCCCCGCCTCTGAGATCGCTCCTAGTTTCCCCGGTACAGATGTGCAAAATCCGTGGGACTATGTGCCAGCCACCGGCAGTGTGTCAATCGTCGCCGGCACAACCAGCAGTCCGTCATATACCTTCTCAGTAACGGTGAATGGCGATACCCTTACTGAGCCTAATGAAACGTTTTACTTGACCTTCAGCAACCTTGTGGGAAAAGTCGTATTGCCGCCGTATCAGGTCACGGGCACGATTCTGAACGACGATTCTACACCCATGCTGGGCGTTGCCGACGGGAAGGGCATAGAAGGCGATACCGGCTTGACGCCGATGAACTTTACCGTAAGCCTTTCACATTATTACAGCCTGCCGGTAAGTTTCGACTGGACAACGAAGGACGGCACAGGCGATACCGGGGCAGTTGCCGGCACTGACTATCAGGCGGCAAGCGGAACGGTGCAAATACCGGCGGGGGTAAAGACCGCGACAATCACGGTTTACGTCATCGGAGACCAGGAAGTTGAACCGTACAAGACTTTCTATCTGGAGTTGAGTAACCCCGTCAGCGGCGTTAATCTGTTGCGCACCGAGGTGCCCGGCACAATAATCGACGATGATGAGCCAACCATCCAGATTGACAATGTTCAGATGGCCGAAGGCAACAGCGGCACGACGCCAATGACTTTTACGGTTACTCTTAGCAAGCCCTTCAGTCAGACTGTGACGGCCCACTATGCCATTACCGACGGCACTGCAATAGCCGGCACGGACTACCAGGTCCAGGCCGCGAGCGGCGACCTCATATTCGCCCCCACCGAAGTCAGCAAGGACATCACGGTTCTCCTCATCGGCGACACTTTGAACGAGGTGGACAAGACGTTCACCGTCACCCTGAGCAACACCAGCGTTCCCGTACTGACCGAGGTGGATGCCGACAACAACGTTATTAGTAAAGATGTCGCCATCGGCACTATACTAAACGATGACCAGGGGCCACTCGTAGCAATCACACAGGTTCAAATTCCCTATATCGCCAATTTCGAAAGCGGCGCCTTGAATCCAACTTGGTGGGCTACACCCTATTCCTCAGATGGCAATGGCCGAATACAAGTTACTAATGCATATAGCACGCCATCGAACACCTCGCAGGTTCTGATGCTGGATCGCTCGGTGAGCAATGGCGGTTACACTCTCAACGAGGCGGTATGGACTGTCAATCTCGCCAGCGCATCCGCAGCGCTGATGAATTTCTCTTACGCTAACTGGTACGACGTCCAGACCCCGTTTAACGGAGCATTCACGGGCCACTATAATGCCGACGGCATTGCAATAAGCGTGGACGGATCCAATTGGTATCCGGTATGGACCGCTCCGGCTGCGCCGGGTCAAAATGGGGACGGGACGTGGCCGGCGGCAGGCGTGTGGAATAGCGCCAGCGTCGATCTTGCCGCCGCGGCGACCCAGGCGGGTATCGCTCTCGACGCGAACTTCGAGGTAAAATTCCAGGATTACGTCAACGGCCCATCGTTCACCGCCGCCCCTGACGGCACACAGCACGGCGGACGAGCGTGGGACAATATCAACATTAACGCCTCCTTTGACCCCGCTCAAGTGCCCATCAATGTGCCTGAAGGCGACCTTAACCTGGATGGCACGCCGCAGTTGACAACCCTAACATATGTGGTAAGTCTCACTGACCCTAACGGCCAGCCTCTGCAAAGCGCGCAGACCATAACCGTGTACTGCATGACGGTGGGTGCGGATGAGGACCCATATGCGGGCCTGTTTGAACCGTCGCCTAATGCAACGCCGGAAGCAGACTTCTCGTCTAATCAAGAGTGGCTGACTTTCCTCCCCGGCGAAACCAGCAAGACCTTCACGGCTACGGTTTTAGGGGATAACATTAAGGAAGGCAACCAGCGTTTCTACGTTTACCTCATGGGCGTTACCCCTGCTACCCCTGATAAAGCCCCAGACCCCACGCTGTACCCCAGGGTGGATTACACTTCCCCTGTGACTCTAGCAGCGGTGATGACCACCATCACCGACGATGAACCCCTTCCTGTCTTATCATTCGCAAACACCAGCGTAAGCGTATCAGAGGGCGATAGCGGAAACACTGAGGTGGTGTTAACTGTGACCTTGTCCACGCCGAGCGACCAGATAGTCAAATTTAAATACACCACGACGAACGTAACAGCGACAAAGGGCTCGGACTTCACCGCGCCCACCGGGGTTATATTAACCATCCCCGCGGGCGAGACCACCACGACCCTCCACAGCACATCATCTGGCAACATCTATGTCACCGGGGACACAAGTATAGAGGCAAACAAAACATTTAAGGTGACCCTTGTAAAATATAATAGCACTGCGGATATTAACCCGGATCCGGCGAAGAATACAGCCACCGTCACAATCCTTGACGACGACCCCAGGTTCATAATCGACAACGGCACGCTTGGCAACAATACCGTGACACATGCCGAAGGCAACAGCGGCCAGACACCATTCGCTTTCACGGTGCGCCTGACTGCGGCCTGGCCTCAAACCATAACGGGCCAGTCGATAGATGTCGGAACGGATGTGGACATGTATGCAATCACGGTTGCCGCCAACAACCAGAGATGGGCCTTCAATATCGACCGGCCTTCGGGCAGCCTGGACTCGTATATCAGGCTGTTTAATTCGAGCGGGACACAGTTGGTCATCAATAATGACGGCGCGGCCCCGGGCGAGACGCTCGGCACTGACTCTTACCTGGAGTACACGTTCGCAGCCGCTGGCACATATTATCTGGGAGTGTCCGGCTACAACAACAGTGCCTATAGCGCGACTGCCGGCACTGGGGCTGTCAGTGGCAGCACAGGGGCCTACACGCTGACAATGTCTCCGCTCACCGTACTGAATCAGGCCACCGATGTGGGTGGCACGATAAGCGCCGCGTATTCCTTGGCGGGATCGGCAGGCGGCATGGTGACGGGCCAGTCGATAGCTAGCGGGACAGATGTGGACATGTACGCATTCACGGTTCCAGCCGACAACCAGAAATGGGTCTTCAATATTGACCGGCCTTCGGGCAGCCTGAACTCATACATCCGGCTGTTTAATTCGAGCGGGACACAGTTGGCCTTTAATGACAACGCCGCCGCCCCCGGCGAGACGCCCGGTAATGACTCTTACCTGGAATACACGTTCGTAACCGCGGGCGAGTACTATCTGGGAGTGTCCGGCTACAACAACAGTTCGTATAACGCGGTGACGGGCACAGGGACTGTCAGTGGCAGCACGGGGGCCTACACGCTGATAGTGTCTCCGCCTCCTAGTAGCGGGAGCGTAGTGAGTCAAGCCGACGATGTGGGCGGCACAATCGGCAACGCGTATTTGGGCACGACGGCAACGGTGCACTGGGCAACGGCAGACGGCACGGCAGTGGCGGGCACTGATTACGTCGCCGTACCCGACACGCTACTGACATTCGCCGCCGGCCAGACCTCCAAGACCGTGACGGTTAATGCCATCGGGAACACAATCTGGGAGCCGGACAAGACATTTTACGTGGACCTCTCCAACGGCGTCATACCCGGCAATAGTTACGCCGGGTTCGGGATAAGCACGATAAGGGATTCGCGCGGCACAGGCACAATCACCAACGATGACGCGCTGCCGACGATTTCGATTAACGACCCGTCCTACAACGAAGATACTGGCACTCTGATATATACTGTAACCGTAACAGGCTCACGTGGAATGCCTGTGTCGGTTGACTACAAGTCAGTGGGGTTTGCTACCGTGTATCCGTATTATTGGCTTGGCGGGACTGCGCAAGGCACGCCCTCTACGGTATTCCGCGCTGAAGATTCATATCAGAATCCAGGCCAGTCTCTGACGAATCCCGCTGACTTCTTGGCCGCAAGCGGCACGCTTACATTCAATCCGGGCGAAACTACCAAGACCTTCACCGTCCCGATTATAGTCGACAATATATATGAAAGCGACGAGACTGTGTTCATGGACCTGTCCAACGCGACAGGCGGGGCCATTATCATAAAGAGCCGTGGTATAGGCACGATACTGAACGACGAGCCTATGCCAACGGTATCAATCAATGACGTGCAGGTATTGGAGGGAGTCCCCGGCCAGCAAACGCCGCTGGTATTCACGATAACTCTGTCGGGGCCGACCGACAAGATGGTGACGGTAAGGGTAAGTAACAGCAGTACCAACGCCACAGAGAACACGGATTACGTGATGCAAAAGTATAAATATTACGGTAATGATAATACAAATTACTATATGACTTTCTACCCCTTGGTGACCACGAAGACTTACACCACACAGGTTCTGGGCAACCTGAATATCGAGCCAAACAAGACTTTCGATATAATGCTGTCCAAGCCGACAGAAGGCACCTCTTGGCCCATCATCTATGACAACGGAGAGTACTGGACGAGTGCCCCCGTAACGGCAAATTACTTGCTATACACGATTGACCAGAGCCGCACCAGCAGCGACAACTTCGAAAGCGGTTCCCTGGGTTCGGCTTGGAGCACGTATTCCTCAGATGGCAATGGCCGGATACAAGTTACTAATGCGTATGGGAATACCTCGCAGGTCCTGATGCTGGATCGCTCCGTGGCCGACGGCGGCTCCACTCTCAACGAGGCGATATATACCGTCAATCTTGCCGGTGCATTAACAGCGACGCTGAATTTCTCTTACGCGAATTGGTATGATGCGGCGGACACATTTAACGGAGCCTTCACGGGTCACTATAACGCCGATGGAATTGCAATAAGCGCCGACGGCACTAATTGGTATCCTATCTGGAACGCGCCTTCTTGGTTCCAACCTAATCAAATCTGGGTCCAAAACCCACCAGAGACCGGCCAGTGGGAATGGACTGGTCAGTATTCATACGAATTCGCAGGCTATTGGAGCAACAACAGCCAAATTGACCTTGCCGCCGAGGCGGCGCAGGCCGGCATCACCCTCGGTCAGAACTTCCAGGTAAAATTTCAGGACTACGTCTCAGGCCCCTCGTTCAGCAGCGATTTTACGGACACAACCGGAACAGCACATGGTGGCCGGGCGTGGGACAATATCAGCATTGCTTCTGTTGTAGGCGGCAGGGGCACCATCATCGACGACGACACCCTGCAGGTTTATATCAGTGACGCGCAAGTAGAAGAAGGGGATTCCGGCACCACGGAACTCAGTTTCGTGGTAACCCTGCCCACATTGGTCTTGGATACTGTGAGGGTTTACTATGTTACCGCCGACGGCACGGCCACCGCAGGTGAGGATTACGTGGCGTATGACGGCACAACCGACGCCACCTGCCTGGTATTTGACCCGTTGTACACGAGCAGGCTCCTCAAGATAACGATCAACGGCGACACCAAGTACGAGGCAGGTGAGACTTTCTTTGTCAACCTCACCAACGCCGTCGCAGACACTCTGGGTGAGGATCCAGTTACACATGAAGCAACCCATACGTATTACCCTGTGCCGATAGCGATCAGCCAGGCCACCGGCACCATTCTCAACGACGATCCTCCGCCCGCCATATCGGTAAGCGACGCCCAGGCGAATGAAGGCGACAGCGGAACGACCGATATGGTGTTCACCGTCAGCTTGGAGCAACCCAACAACTTTGCCATCGTGACGGCTAACTATGCCACGGCGGACGGCACCGGCAAGGCGGGCGTTGACTACGTATATACCTCTGCTACGCTGACATTCAACCCCGGCGAAACCAGCACGACCATCACGGTCCCTGTGATTGGCAATACGCTAGACCAAGATGATTGGACTTTCACGGTCAACCTCTCGAACATACAAAACGCAACTCCGGGCAAAAC
>Ga0315288_10002044_pt1 | contig 26124 bp, 22 predicted proteins | sample YL17G11_20_MG_FD_203454 | JGI IMG/M metagenome (GOLD analysis project Ga0315288, IMG submission 203454) | Sediment microbial communities from Yellowstone Lake, YNP, Wyoming, USA - YL17G11_20 | ecosystem: Environmental > Aquatic > Freshwater > Lake > Sediment | place: USA: Wyoming | collected... | reverse complement strand
TCATTCTGAGCAAATCCGCCGCAGGCGGATGCCGTCGAAGAATCTCCTTCGTCAAACCAGTCTTCGCTCAGGATGCCCTGTTGTTTTCGAGAATACTCGATAAATCAGTTCTTCACAAAGACTCCGCTCACAATTCAAGGCTAACGCTACCCGTCATTCTGAGCAAATCCGCCGCAGGCGGATGCCGTCGAAGAATCTCCTTCGTCAAACCAGTCTTCGCTCAGGATGCCCTGTTGTTTTCGAGAATACTCGATAAATCAGTTCTTCACAAAGACTCCGCCCATAAATCAAAACAAACAAAAACGGTCATTCTGAGCAAGTTATTCAGCATCGGCTGAATAACGCAGCGAAGAATCTCTATCTTTAAACCATTCGCTACTTAAGTCTTCCCATGCCGGATTGAGCGTCTTAATAAGAGCAATTTTCTTTGCTCGCAGCAATCCTTTTATTTGTTTCTCCCTGGCAATGGCATCGCGAGGATTGTTTATCAATTCATAATAGACAAGGCGATTTATCTTGAATTTTTTCGTAAATCCTTCTATTTCCTTCTGTTTATGTTCATAGACGCGGCGTTCCAAATCATTGGTAATGCCGGTATAAAGCGTGCGCGATTTATTTGTCATGATATAAACATAATAGTGCTTTGGACGTCTCATACATCTCTCTATTGCACTGGTTTAACTGATAGAGATTCTTCGCGTCATCCGCCGCCTGCGGTGGCGGACTCGCTCAGAATGACATTTTATTTACTTTTTACGAGATATTACAGGCTGGATCATAGATCATAAATCCCGGACTGTCTTTTACGTTGTCTTTGTCCCGCGCGCGAGGACGATGCGGCCGGTGCGCATCATCTCTTTAATGCCGAATTACCGGTATAAAGCGCGCGCGATTTATTTGTCATTATATAAACGTAATAGTGTCTTCAATGTCTTATCTACTCCTCAATCACATTGAATTAATAGATAGAGATCCTTCGCTACGCTCAGGATGACCGTTTAGTTAGCTTTATTTTGTTATCAAAGATGGATTACTTCCAACTCTGGGCCAAATCAAACAAACTTCATCCATTATCTTTGGGCCCTCGACTCTGGACTCCAGATCATAAATCCTGGACTGTCTCCTACGTCGTTTTCGTTCCCCGGGCGAGCACGATGCGGCCGGTGCGCATCATCTCTTTAATGCCGAATTGTTCCAACAGGCCGGCAAAGGCGTCAATCTTATCGGCGGTGCCGGTACATTCGATAATGAAGGTTTTTTCGGCGACATCCACGATATTGCCGCGAAAGATGCTCACAATCTGCATGATCTCGGCGCGGTGGCGGGGGTCGGCGTTGACTTTGAAGAGGGCCAATTCCCGCGACACCATGGACTCGCCGGTATGATCGAGCACTTTGATAACATCAATCAGCTTGTTGAGTTGTTTGGTGATCTGTTCCAGCACGGCGTCCGAGCCTTTCACCACGATGGTCATGCGGGAAACCGTGGGATCCTCGGTGGTGGCGACGGCGAGGGAATCAATATTGAACCCCCGCCGCGAGAACAAGGAGGCGGTATGGGCGAGCACGCGGGGGCGGTTCTCTACCAGCACCGAGATGGTATGTTCTTTGGTTTCGTTTGTCATGGCAACACCTTGTGAGTTCAGAGTTGTTAGTTGAGAGTTCAGAGTAAACAACAAAGCCACTCTCAACTCTGAACTTTGAACTATAAACTATTAGTCTATCAGCATTTCCTCGACTGTGCCGCCGGCCGGGACCATGGGCATGACGTTTTCGTCCCGGACCACGCGGAAATCTATCAAGACCGGCCGGTCTTTCGTCTGCATGGCTTTTTTAATGGCCGGTTTCACTTCTTCGGTATGTTTTACCAGAATACCCACGGCGCCATAGGCCTCGGCAAGCTTCACAAAATCCGGGCTGGGATAATCCAAATCGGTATGGGAATAGTGGCCATGGTAAAATAACTGCTGCCACTGCCGCGGCATGCCCAAAAAACGGTTATTTAAGACGGCGATCTTTACCGGCAGCTTGTTGATTACCGCGGTGGCCATCTCCTGGATATTCATTTGGATGGAACCGTCGCCGGCGATATCCCACACCACGGCCTCGGGGCGGGCCACCTGCGCGCCGATGGCCGCCGGCAGGCCGAAGCCCATAGTTCCCAGGCCGCCGGAGGAGATGAACTGACGGGGCCCGCGGCACTGGTAAAACTGCGCGGCCCACATCTGATTCTGCCCGACCTCGGTGCAGATGATGGCTTCTCCCTTGGTGGCCTCGCAGATTTGCTGCACCACATATTGCGGCTTTAAACCGGCGCCCTTATAGGAGAGCGGATACTTTTTCTTCCATTCCTCGATCTGCCGCTGCCAGGCCGGATGCCGGGCTTTCTTGCAGTGTTTCAGCAGAGAGGCGAGCACGCCCTTGGCATTGCCCACGATAGGGACGTCAATGGCCATATTTTTGCCGATTTCCGCAGGATCAATATCCACATGGATGATCTTCGCTTTGTGGGCGAACGCGGAAATCTTGCCGGTTACTCGATCATCAAAGCGCGTGCCCACACTGAGAATAACATCCGCTTCATGCAGGGCGTAATTGGCATAGGCGGTGCCGTGCATGCCGGGCATGCCCAAAGAGAGCGGCTCGGTCTCCGGGAAGGCGCCTTTGCCCATGAGGGTGGCGGTAACGGGCGCGTCAATCTTTACCGCCAGCGCCTGCAGCTCGTCACTGGCTTCGCAGGCGATGACGCCGCCGCCGGCATAGATGAGCGGGCGTTCCGCGGTGGAAAGCAATTCTGCGGCTTTTTCGAGCATCTTAAAATGGCCGCCGCCGCCGAGCGGCCGATAGCCGCGCAGCTCGATATCTTCAGGATAAGAGAAGTCAATTTCGGCGGTCTGCATATCCCGCGGCACGTCAATCAACACCGGGCCTTTGCGGCCGGTGGAGGCGATATGAAAGGCCTGTTTGAAGACCAGCGGCATCTCTGCCGGATGAATGAGCAGGAAGTTATGCTTGGTGATCGGCATGGTGATGCCGGTAATATCGGCTTCCTGGAAGGAGTCCTTGCCAATGGCGAAGGTCGGCACCTGGCCGGTGATGGCCACCATGGGAATGGAGTCCATATAAGCATTGGCAATGCCGGTAACCAGATTGGTCGCGCCCGGACCGGAAGTGGCCAAACAGACGCCTACCTTGCCGCTGGCGCGGGCATAGCCGTCCGCGGCATGGGCCGCGCCCTGTTCGTGCCGCACCAGGATGTGGCGGATCTCCGGGGTGGAGTAAAGGGCGTCATAGATCGGCAGATTCTGTCCTCCCGGATAGCCGAAGATGACGTCCACACCCTCGCATTTCAAACATTCCATCAACGCCTTCGCGCCGACCATTTTCATTTTAATTACACCCTTTGTCTTGCGGAGTTTGCTTTGCGTTGAGCGTTGTGCGTTCAACGTTGAGCGTAAAGTCGGAACCCCGAAAAGTAAATCAAATTGTTTGAATCTTCATATTCCAGAACTTCCGCTAAATGATTATATTCTTTAAATACGTTTTGCCGCACCGGATTCGGACGCTGAACGCTCAACGTTCAACGCTCAACGAAAGACCGTAAGAGCAATTCCGCTTCATGGCTTCAGGATGGCTCCCTTTGCGGCCGAGCTTACCTGGCTGGCATAGCGCACCAGGTAGCCTTCGCGAATTTTGGGCAGGGGCGCTTTCCACTGCTTCTTGCGCTTGGCCAATTCGCCCGCGGCAACCTTCAGTTCGATTTTTCTATGGTCAACATCAATCTCGATGACATCGCCGTTCTTGATGAGCGCGATGGTTCCGCCTTCCGCGGCCTCCGGCGAAATATGGCCGACCGACAGCCCGATGCTGGCGCCGGAGAAGCGGCCGTCGGTAATCAGGGCGACCTGCCGGTTCAGGCCCATGCCGGTTATAAGGGAGGTCGGATAGAGCATCTCTCTCATCCCCGGGCCGCCGCGAGGGCCTTCATAACGAATAACTACCACATCGCCGGCCTTTACTTCGCTGCCGAGAATGGCTTTGGTGGCTTCCTCTTCGCTATTGAAGACGCGCGCCTTGCCGCGGAACTTGCGCATTTCGTCGGCCACCGCGGAGGACTTTATTACCGCGCCGTCTTTCGCCAAATTTCCCCTCAGGATGGCGATGCCGCCCTCTTTATGATAAGGCTTGTCGAGCGGCTTGATAACGGCAGTATCCAACACCCGGCCGGCCGCGGCGATGGCGCGGATATCTCTGCCCGCCACGGTCGGGCTGCTTTCGATGGATTTATGCAGGACATGAAGCAGCGCGGAAATGCCGCCGGCGCGGTCTAAATCCTCCATGGCATGCACCGCGCCGCCGGAGGGCAGAATATCGGTCAGATGCGGCGTTTTGCGCGACAGCTCATCGAACCATTCCAGGGGTATATCAATGCCGACCTCGTGGGCGATGGCCGGAAGATGCAGCACGGTATTGGTGGAACCGCCCAAAGACAGGTCGGCGCGGATGGCATTGCGAAAAGCCGCGGCGGTCATAATCTGCCGCGGGATAACCCCCTTCTTTATCAGCTTGTTGATGATTTCGCCGGACTCATAGGCGAGGCGGCGCTTTGCCGCGGAAACCGCCAGCGCGGTGCCGCAGCCCGGCAAGCTCATCCCCAGGGCTTCGGTCATGCAGGCCATCGTATTGGCGGTATATAGGCCCTGGCAGGAGCCCATGCCCGGGCAGGCAGATTGCTCCAGGGCCTCGAGTTCGGCGGCGGTGATGACGCCTTTTTTGCGCCAGGCCGCGCCATAATAGGCATCGCCATAAATAATGTGGCCATGAGCAAGCCGGTGTGCCGTGGCGGCGCCGACGGGATCGCCCTGTTCCTTGAAACGCTTGGAGAGGCCGGCGAGCTTTCGCTCGATAACACTGCAGCGGCCCGCCAGCATGGGGCCCGCGGTAACCACAATGGAGGGAATATTCAGCCGGCCTGCGGCCATCAGCATTCCCGGAGTGATTTTGTCGCAATTGGTCAGCAATACCAGGCCGTCGAGGGCGTGTGCCTGGGCCATGGACTCGACGCTGTCGGCAATGAGCTCGCGGGAGGCGAGGGAATAATGCATGCCTTTGTGCCCCATGGCGAGGCCGTCGCAGATTCCCGGCAGGCCGAAGAAGAAGGCCACGCCGCCGCCGGCATAGATGCCCTGTTCGATATGGCGCTCCAGATCCCGCATGCCCACATGTCCCGGAATAATGTCATTCCAGGAAGTGGCGACGCCGATGAAGGGTTTCTCCATTTGACGTTTGCTGATACCCGCGCCATAGAGCAGGGCGCGGTGCGGCGCCCGTTCCGGTCCCTTCTTGATTACATCACTGCGCATCTTCGCCTCCAAAACATTTTCACCACAAAGACACTAAGACACAAAGAAATTTTTTAAGGCATAAAATGCCTTAAAGATTCTTTGCAGTTCTTCGTGCCTTTGTGTCTTCGTGGTTCAAAAGCAGTTCACCTAACAAAAAACCTCTCGTCCTCTTGGGACGAGAGGCTAAGGCTCCCGCGGTACCACCCAAATTGCCCGCCGTGTTTACTTGGCGAGGCCGCTTAATTAGGACGCTTTAACGGGCGTCTCCCGGCGCCAACTAATCAGGAACAATCTATTACGCGACGCTCTGACACTAAGCGCGGCGCCGAAGCTCCGCCGCCGTTTGCGGCGGACGCATTCGATTCCCGTTCGCGGGCGCGGCTCAGGGGCGAGATTCGCGCGGTCTCCGACGCCAGGTCGCACCAACCCCTGGCTCTCTGCGTCCTGCTTTGTCCGCCTTCGTCAAGACTCCGGCGCACTTCGCAGGACAAGTCCTCCACCGCCTACTGCTCCCCTTCACAGCCTTTAGAGAATATTATGTTGTCCGAATTATAGTGATACCGCTATGACTTCGTCAAGGCTTGGGCCGGGAAATACGGGCCGGGGATCAGTATCTTACACAAATTGGGGGAAAGCCCCTCATTCCACATCCCGCCCGGAGATGCCATCTTGCGTGAGATTGATATCGGGGAAGCCGTCAACCGCGGGGTGGAGGCGGGATGCCTGAAGAAAGCGGACATGGCCGTCGGCGAAGAGGTAATTGCGGCCGCCTTTCCAATCCCACCAGCCCACCTTTTCCGCTTCATGATTGGTCAACCACTCGGCGGCGAGCGCCTTTTGCCCGGGAAAGGCGACGGACTCCTCCGATTGCGAAATGCAGGGGAAATTGTCGTTTTGCCACAAATCATTCAGCGTCATCGCGTTTATCTGCGCCGGAGTATGATAAAAGGCGGCGGAATAGCCGTAGGAGGTGCTGTCCCATTGCCGCGGCGCGGTGGGATCGCTGGGGCAGACGAAAATATGATTGTTTGTGCCCACGGAAACCAGCGGATCGTTCGGATTGTCGTGGTCTCTATGGTTGGCGTAGGCAAGATAAGGCGCCAAGGGCCAGCGCCAGTAGCGTCCCATCCACAGATAGGGGTTGCCGGTGTTGGGATAGCAGCCGTCATGGTCGGAGAGATACATGCTGAATGCGATGCCTATCTGGCGCAGGTTGGAAAGGCAGGTCGTCTGCCGGGCGCGCTCTCGGGCGCGGGCAAATATTGGAAATAATAGTGCCGCCAGGATGGCGATGATGGCGATGACCACTAGCAACTCGATGAGGGTGAAGCCGCGAGCGCCTATTGACGGCGAGTGCGGGGCATGGTTGCCTCGCCCTTCAGGAAGGGATCTTGTCAGTCTCAAAATTTTATCTCAATAGGTTTTGTTATATTTCGTTGTTAAATCAGTCTTTGGTTTTGGCGATATCTTCCAGGCGAGGCGTGTCGCTCTTGGCCGAAGTTGCGCCCCGGGTCTTGAGATAGGACGCGATGGCGGCCTGCAAGGTTGTGTCGAGCGGTTTAACTCGCGAACCGTTGAGAATCGTGAAATAGCCGCCGGAGCCTTTGGCCAGTGAAAGCGGCATGGCCGCCTTATATATTTTATTCGCTTCCAGCGGCTTGTCGCCGATTTTTATTTCAATAATGCGCTTCCCGGCATATTTGCCGGAATCGAATTTCACGGTCAGGCCCGAGATTTGGAGAAAGCCCTTGTTGATACGGGGAAGCTGGCTCAGGCCTCGCTCCAGACAGGCGGTTACCACACTGCCTTTCAACTGCACCAGGGCGATGGTCTCGTCCGGATAAGCGACCACGGAGGCGATTTGCTCGTCGGTGATGGGCCCGGCCGGCAAATTAACCGGCCTTATCTGGCTGGCGTTGACGAAGGCGAGGTCGGCGTTGGCGGCCGGCCGGAGCGCATCGGCAAACAAATTACCGAGGGTGGTCTCGGCGCGCTCGACCGATTTGCCTGCCAGCGGGAAGGTGGAGGTGGTGAGCACCGCCGCGGCCGCCGGCAGCGCCGCCAAGAGCAGGCCGAACATTACACCAAGCAATAGTTTTGCGAATTTATAAGTCAATATTGTCCTCTATTATAAGGATACCCCTTTTTTATGGTTTTGGTAACGGCAATACCCATTGAATAGCCAGCTTTAGCTATATTATTTGACGCTTCATAAGCCCGTATTGTTTCTTGATTCATCTGCAAAAAGCGCTTCTTAGCTGATTTTGTGCCTTAAAAAGGCTTCCAGGAAAGCGTCTATTTCGCCGTCCAGCACGGCGGTGGCATTGCCCACTTCGACATTGGTGCGGTGATCTTTCACCAGCGAGTAGGGATGCAGGACATAGGAGCGGATCTGGTTGCCCCAGGCGATATCCGTATGCTGGCCGCGGATTTCCGCCATCTTTTCTTCCTGTTCGCGCCGCTGCACTTCCAGCAGGCGCGCCTGTAAGACCTTCATGGCGCTCATTTTGTTGCGTTGCTGGGAGCGTTCGTTCTGGCACTGCACGACCATGCCGGTGGGGATATGGATGATACGCACGGCGGTCTCGTTTTTCTGCATATGCTGGCCGCCGGCCGAGCCGGCGCGAAAAGTCTCGACTCGCAGTTCATCCGGCGCGATCGCCACTTCATCGTCCTGCTCGACTTCGGGCAGGACATCCACCGAGGCAAAGGAGGTATGGCGGCGGGCATTGGCGTCAAAGGGAGAGATACGCACGAGGCGATGCACGCCCTTCTCGGCCTTCAGGTAGCCATAGGCAAAGGGCCCGGAGATGGACATGGTGATGCTCTTCGCGCCGGCCTGCTCGCCGGGAAGCGTATCCATCACCTCGGCGGTGTAGCCGTTTTTTTCCGCCCAGCGAAGATACATCCGCCCCAGCATTTCCACCCAATCGCAGGATTCGGTGCCGCCGGCGCCGGCGTTGATGGAGAGCAGCGCCCCATGGGTGTCATATTCGCCGGAGAGCAGAGTCAGTATCTCCAGTTTCTGCCGGTCATTCTCCGCCTTCTCCAAATCCGCCAGGACTTCTGCGGCGGTGGCTTCATCGGTTTCTTCCGCGGCGAGTTCGGCGAGGGCCACGAGATCATCGGCTCTTTTCAACAGCGCCTGCCAGGGCTCGATGGCGCGTTTGCGGCGGCTGATCTCGGTAAGGATTTTTTGCGCGGCGGAGGAATCCGCCCAGAAGTCCGGGGCCTCGGTCTTGGTTTCCAGCGCGGCGATCTCTTTTTCCTTGCCGGCTAAGTCAAAGATGCCTCCGCATCTCGTCCACGGACTGCAAAAGCATTCGCGCGCGGTCCAGTATTTCGGTGAAGTCAGGCATGGGTATCTCCGAACCTCCCGCAGGCTGCGAGCCAGCGGGAGGGCTGTAATCATATTATACTTCAAAATGAGCGTAAACTAAAACCTCCCGCACCGCAGGCTGCAAGCCCTCCGCCCTTCTTTGGCGAGCAGGCCGGTGGGAGGGAGATAATCATATTATACTTCTAAAATCGTATTACAGCATGCGAACCTCCCGCAGGCTGCAAGCCAGCGGGGGGAATATGATCAGCCCTCCCGCTGGTTTCCCAACCTGCGGGAGGTTCGCTTTCTCCCAATTATACTTGAAAAACAGATTTCGTAACAAGAAACTTCCCGCGAGTTTGGGCACTGGCGGGAAGTTCCCAGTTGCGCCCCCGGCCCTGTAAAGGTATCATTTACTCAGCCTGAGTTTCTCCCTTAAGGAGGTGCGCATATGCTTGAGAAGCAGTTGCAGCAAATTGATGTCTTGATACGGGCGCGCTATCCGTTGTTGTATTTGGTCTCTTCGGAAGAGGGGCGGGTGACGCGCGCTTTGGGGGAGATTGCGCAGCGGGAAGATAAACGGTTTTTCTGCTGGACGGAGACGTTGGGCCTGCAGCCCGGGCTGGCGCAGATACCGCCGGAGGCGGATGCGGGCACCATGGACCCGGTGGACGCGCTGGAGACGATTCGCACGCGCCAGGAGCCTTCGATCTATTTGCTGAAGGATTTTTCTTTTTTCCTCAGCCCGCAATATGAAAAAGCGAGCAAGGTGATGCGCAAGCTGCGGGATCTCACCAATTCTTTGCGCACTACTTATACGACCATTATATTGCTTTCTCCGCGCTTGTTTCTGCCGCCGGAATTGGAGAAGGAGACGAGCGTATTGGATTTCGATTTGCCCGATATGACCGAGCTGGGAGGGCTGCTTGAGCAGGCCATAACCGCTTTGAAGAATCATCCCGATATTAAAATAGATTTGACGGAAGCGCAGCGAGAGGCCGTCATTAAGGCGGCCCTGGGGCTGACTTATGACGAGGCGGAAAATGTCTTCGCCCGGTGTGTGGTGGAGAAGCAAGGCTTTGACGTAGAGGATATTCTGGCGGAGAAAAAGCAGATCATCCGCAAGAGCGGGACGCTGGAATATTACGAGGCGACGGAACGCATTGAAAATATCGGCGGCTTGCATATCCTGAAGGAGTGGCTGGACCGCCGGGCGCTGGCTTTTACCGAAAAGGCGAAAGAGTTTGGCCTGCCCGCGCCCAAGGGAGTCTTGCTGCTGGGGGTACAGGGCTGCGGCAAATCCCTTACCGCGAAGGCGGTCGCCTCGCTTTGGCAGATGCCCTTGCTGCGCCTGGATGTGGGTTCGATTTTTACGGGTCTGGTGGGCGCATCGGAGGAAAATGTGCGGCGCGCGATCAAGCTGGCGGAGGCGGTCTCGCCGGCGGTGCTCTGGGTGGATGAGATTGAGAAGGGCCTGTCGGGATCGCGCAGTTCCGGCCAATTGGATGCGGGGGTTACCGCCCGCGTCTTTGCCACGATTACCACCTGGCTGCAGGAGAAGACCAAGCCGGTCTTTGTGGTAGCGACGGCCAACGACATCTCGGCGCTGCCGCCGGAGCTGTTGCGCAAGGGCCGTTTCGACGAGATCTTTTTCATAGACTTGCCGGATGAGGAAGAGCGCAGGGAGATCTTTGCCATTCATCTCAAAAAGCGCAAGCGGGAGCCGAAGAAATTCGATATTGCGCGGCTGGCCAAAGAGTCGGAGGGCTTTTCCGGCGCGGAGATAGAGCAGGTGGTAATCTCTTCGCTGTATGACGCTTTCGAACAAGACCGCGATATTGCGACCAAGGATATCGTAGGTTCGCTGCACGAGACCGTGCCCTTGTCGGTTACCATGAAAGAGGAGATCGAAGAGCTACGCGAATGGGCGAAGGGGCGCGCCAGACTTGCCTCGAAGGCTTCTTCGAGGCAAGTCTGAAGGTAAAAGGTAAAGGCAAAAGCGCAGAGGCCGGTGTCTGACAGGGAAGGTAAAAGAAAGCAAGATGTCGTTGGGGCGGTTTGACTATCTGGAGATAGGGGCGCGGGAAAAGCCGCTGGCGCGGGCCAAGCCGCGGGCGGAAACCGCGGTAAAGACGCGCCTGCGCGTGCGCTTCAAAGTGAAAGAGATCATCGGCGGCCCGGGCAAGGAATTGGGGGAGTTTTATTCGCCAGGCGGTTTGGCGATTGACCGGGAGGGCAACCTGTATGTGGCGGATACCTACAATCATCGCCTCCAGAAAATTACCCCGCAGGGCGAAGTTTATGGTTTTTCGAGCCGGGGAAGCTTTCCGGGAGCGCTGCTGCATCCCCAGGGAGTGGCGGTAGATGCGCTGGGCTGCATCTATGTCATAGAGCAGGGGAATGCGCGGCTGCAGAAATTCAATCCCACGGGGAAACTGCTGATGGGTATCGGAAGCGGGGGCGAATTTGTCTGTCCGGAAGGCGTCTGTCTGGATGAATATCATAATATCTTCATAGCCGATTCCGGTGCGGGCGAGGTGAAGTCCTTTACCGCCGACGGGCGCCGGAGATGGGATTTTATTCCCGGCCGGGGGGGTGCCTTAAAGCTGAAAGGGCCGCAGGGGGTAGCCTGCGACAATAATGGAAATGTCTATATTGTCGACACCCTCGGCAACCAGATAGTCAAGGTGGATCAAGCCGGCAAAGTCCTTTCAGTTTTCGGCAAGGAAGGGATGGGGAAGGGGGAAGTGGGGCTTCCCCAGGATATCGCCCTCGATATTGATGGAGAAATATTAATCGTGGAGATCGGCAACCACCGGCTGCAAAAATTCAACAAAGACGGCCGCTCGCTGGCAATTTTTCCGCCGTCCCCCAGAATTGCAAAACTAAATTCCCCGAGCGGCGTGGCGGTTGACAGCGCCGGCAATATCTATATCGCAGACACCCTCAATCACCGCGTAGTGCTGCTGAGCGCCTATTAGCATGCGGTTGCAGAGCGGAAAATCCGCTCAAGCTGCGCCGCAGCGCGCAAGAAACCGATGCTTGTCACTCTTATTTACAAAAAAATCTGCGATTGTAACATAAGTAGATTTAAAATATGGTAAATTACTTGACAGGAGCGATTGCTTGGCTTATCTTATGATTGAGTTGTCTAATCGCCCATGCTGAGTGAACAATATTACTTGGGGGTAGGGGGATGGCTATCATAACCTTATACGTGGGGAACCTTCCGTGGGAGACCGTACCGACTGAGTTGGAGCAGATCTTCGGTGAGTATGGCGCGGTGGAGGCGGTCCGCATTATTACAGATCATGAAAGCGGCCGTTCCCGCGGTTTTGGCTTTGTGGTGATGGCCGAAGAAGCCGCGTTGCGCGCGCAAGCGCGTATAAACGGCGCTAAATTGCGCGGCCGCGCGCTGGTAGTGTCGCCCGCAAAAGAGCGCCCCGAAGGATTCGGGAAAGAGGCCTCAGCCGAGGCGCCGCACGAAGCTCAAGCCGATACGAGCCTCTAATATCCCAGCGACGGATAATTTGATTTGCAGCAAACAGGATTAAGCGGCCGGAAAGGCCTCCCTCTTGCGACGATGTCTTGGCGCGTTTAGCGGCCTGTTATCGCGCCCTACCCACTTGCTTTGAATCACCTCTTCTACGGCGCTCCCTTTGTAACAGTTCACAAATAATGAGAATTTTCATTGAATCGAATTATAAGGAACTCAATCGGTGGGAAAGATTAGGCCAATTTGGACTGCGGCAGCTCGCTGCCGCTTTAAGACCTGGAAGCTTGCTTCCAGGAAGTTGCCGGAGCAAGCTCCCGCACTCCAAAAGAGTCCCTGTCGTATTTCTAATCAATCCTCATAAAGCGTGAACTGTTACCTCCCTTTTGCCGCATTGCCAAGCAACTGAAGCAGTGATAGGCTAATTGTTCAGGAATGGATTGCATGAGCCTCAAAAGAACTCTTATAATATTGCGATAATCGGGACAGGAGGCGATATGAAAAAGACGCGAATCCGGCTGTGGCTGGCGGGGCAAGGTCTCGCCCTGCTGTTAATCAGTTTATCCTGGGCTTTGGCGGAAGAGGCGGTTAAGCCTGCGCCGGCCCCCAGCGCGCCCAAGACGCTATCTCTTGAGGAAGCGATTCGCACCGCGCTGGAGAATAATCCGACGGTGCGCATTGCGCAGGCGCAGTATGACAAGGCGCGGGCGCGGGTCAGCGAGGCGCGGGCGGGGTATGGCCCGGTGTTGAGCGCCGCCTCCACCTATACGCGCATGGGGCCTATTCCGACCTTTTCCATTCCGACGACCTCCGGCGTGGAGACCGTGCAGATTGGCGTCGCCGAAGATACGCGCAGCAAAATCTCCGTGGCGCTGCCGCTGGATATTTCCGGCGAAATCGGCGCCGCGGTGGATGCGGCTGCTTTGGGCCGGCTGGCGGCGCAGTTTGCCCTGGCGGCGGCGCAGCAGAACGTGGTTTTGCAGACGCAGGAGGGTTATCTTGCCGTCTTGCGGACCGCAGGATTGAAAGCGGTGGCGGAGGAAGCTTTGGCGGCCTCGCAGGAACACTTGCGCATTGCGCAGGTAAATTTCAAGGCCGGGGTGGCGCCGCGGTTCGATGTTTTGCGGGCGGAAGTGCAGGTGGCCAATTTTCAGCAGCAGCTTTTACAGGCAAGCAATGCGGTTGAACTCGCAAAATCAAGCCTTAATTTCACCATGGGAGTAAATGTCAATCAGGCGATGGAAGCGCAAACGCCGGAGGCGGAGAAGCCCATCACTCCCCCATCTGTGGAAGAGAGCCAGCAGGAGGCGAGCAAGCGGCGGCCGGAAATTTTGCAGGCTGCGGCGCTAATGAGGGCCGCGCAAAGAGGCATACGTCTCGCCAAGGCCAGCTTATTGCCCAGCTTTTTCGTATCGGCCAACAGCAACTACGATGCCAATCCCGGCGGTTTGGGGGGACTCGAACATACCTGGGATGTCAATGTGGGCGCCACCATCAAGCTATTTGACAGCGGGCAAACGCAGGGGCGGGTCAGACAGGCGCGAGCGGAGGCAGAGGCCGCCGGTCAGGCGGCGCAATTAACCGAGCATCAGGTGATGCTGGAAGTGCGCAGCGCGTATTTGAGCTTGCTGGAGGCGGCCGAGCGCATGCGGGCTACGGAGAAAGATGTGGAGCAGGCGCGCGAGGCGCTGCGACTTGCCCAGCTTCGCTACAAGGCCGGCCTTAGTCCGGTAATCGAGGTTACCGACGCGGAGGTGGCGCTGGCGCAATCGCGGACCAACCAGGTGAATGCCTATTACGATTATCTGCTGGCGAAAGCGCGCCTGGAGAAAGCCGTGGGCCGCCCGGCGCAGGAGATCTTGGAAAAAGAGAAAAGATGAAAGAGGAAAGAAGGAGGAAGAAGAGAAAGGTCGGAAATTGCTCGCTATAAAGCGGGCTAAAGAGACCGGGAGGTTCAATTGAGCCATGACTTACATTCTTACGACAACAAATTGCCGTTAGAATGCGAGTAAGGGATTACATCTCGGTGCGGCCTTGCAGGGCGCGGGAGACGGTGATTTCATCGGCGTAATCAATATCCCCGCCCACGGGCAGGCCCAAAGCGATGCGGCTGACGCGGACATTGAGCGGTTTGATAAGCCCGGCGATATAGGCGGCGGTGGCGTCGCCCTCCACCACGGGATTAGTGGCCAGGATGACTTCCTTCACCTCGCCGGAACGCAGCCGTTCCAGCAGGGGGCGAATGGCGAGATTATCGGGGCCGATGCCTTCAATCGGTGAAAGCACGCCGCCCAGCACATGATAGAGGCCGCGATATTCGCCGCTGCGTTCCAGTGCATAGAGATCGCGCGCCTCGGCGACAACGCAAATCTCGCTCTTTTCGCGGCGGGGATCGGCGCAGATATCGCATAATTCGTTTTCGGAGAAATTGAAGCACTGCCGGCAGCGGCGAATCTTTTCTTTGACCTCCGTGATGGCCGAGGCCAAATCCGCGGCTTCCTCCGGCGAACGGGAAAGCACGAAAAACGCCAGCCGCTGCGCGGTTTTCGGTCCCACGCCCGGCATCTTCTCCAATTCTTCAATCAAACGTCCCAACGCCCGCGGATAATTACGCACCGCCTGCCTCCATTTACGAGAATTGCATATTCACTCTTGGAGCAAGCTCCCAGCCTCCTGCCGAAGCAAGCTTCGGCAGCCAAAGCGGTGGCAAGCCACCGCACTCCAAAGCAACTTCAATCCCAAATTCAGCATTTACTCAGAACAGGCCGCCGACGTCCAGGCCCAGGGCGTTGGCGCCGCCGAGCAGGCCGCCCAGCTTCTGGCCCTTGAGTTCCTTCGCTTTATCCATGACTTCCCGCACGGCCGCGGTTACCATATCTCCCAGCATTTCGGCATCCGCGCCTTCCAGGGCTTCCGGCGAGATTTTGACGGCCAGCAGTTCGCCTTCTCCGTTCGCCTGCGCGGTAACCATCCCGCCGCCGGCGGAGGCCTCCAAAATCGTCTCACTCAATTCCTGCCGCGCCTTGTCCATATCCCGCTTGAACTTCTCCAGCATGGGACCCAGCAGTTTATCCATTCCTCCAAACATTGCCATTGTTCTGCCTTTCCAGATTGTAGTCTCATTGAAGATGGCCGCGTTTGCGGCGCATCCGAATAATAACAAATCATACCATATTCGCTTGGAAAGGCAAAAGTAAAAGGTAAAAAGGTAAAACCAGAAACACCCGGGACTGCACTTCAAGGGCAAAGGTAAAAGGTAAAAAAACAGAAACACCAGAGAAAGTAACTAGAATGCAGATGCTGAAACTAGCTTTCCCGGCGGGAGCGCCGCGGGGCGAAGAGGCCGATGAGTAGCATGCCGGCGATAAAGCCTCCGACATGAGCAAAGTAGGCCACTCCGCCGGTGGCTTCACCCATTCCGCTTATTGCGGCGCTAAAGAATTGCAGGACAAACCAGAATCCCAGCACAATCCAGGCCGGCAGCGAAATGACAGTTACGAAGAACCCTAGAAAAACCAGACTGCGCACGCGTGCGGCGGGAAACTTTATGAGATAGGCGCCCAGCACGCCGGCGACGGTGCCGCTGGCCCCCAGCATGGGAACCTTGGCTGCCGGCGAACCCGCCATCATCATCAACTGCACCGCAGTCGCGGCGAATCCGCAAGTCAGGTAGAAAATGATGAACTTTACTTTGCCCATGTTGTCTTCGACATTATTGCCGAAAATCCACAAGAAAAGCATATTGCCCAAAATGTGGAGCCAGCCTCCATGCATAAACATCGCGGTGAAGATCGTCAGCCAGGCCGGTTCAAGCATGGGCTTGCCCAGGTTTACGCCCTGCAAAATATGCGCCGGCACGGCGGCGTATTGATAGACAAAGGCCAATTGCGCCCGGCCGCCTGGCAGGGTCGCCTGATATAAGAAGACGACGAAATTGGCGATGATAAGGAGAATTGTCATCACCGGAAAAGAGCGGGTTGGATTGTCGTCGCGATAAGGAATCATGCTTTAGTCCAGCGCCTAAATTTGCCTTCTCAGGATATTTTGAGACCAGCCTGACGCGCCATTTGGATTAACGCCTCCAATTGCTCAGAACTTTGGGGTTCACCTGTGACAGGATAGGGCGTGTCCAGCCATTCATATTTCGCGGCTGATGCTGGATTGTAGGGGAGCAGCTCGACGCTTTTCAATCCTGCGCCTTTCATGAAGGCAAAGATTTCGCCGAGATTCTCAGGTGTATCGGTGATCCCCGGAATAAGCGGAATTCGAATAATTGCGGGATAATCTGCCAGCCGGGAAGCATTCTGCAATATTTTCTGATTTGACGCGCCGCACCAGTATTTATGCTGTTCGTCATCCATGAGCTTCAGGTCATAAAGCAGCAAATCCGTATGCTTTAACAGTGCTTCCAGAACGCGCCAGTCACAAAAACCGCAGGTTTCAAGCGCGGTATGGATGCCGTGCTTTTTACATTCAATCAGCACGGCTTCGGCAAAGGCGGCCTGGAGCGTCGCTTCTCCTCCGGTTAGCGTTATGCCGCCACCGGAATAGTAGAAAAAAGGTTTCATGTGAATTGCCCGATCCGCGATGGCCGCCGCGCTGGCGGTGTAGCCTTTCAAGGCCAAAGCATCATGAATACAATATTGGATGCACTGACCGCATGCGACGCATTCACTTCGAGAAATGAGATGGGAAGAGCTTGTTACTTGATGTAAATGGCGCGGGCAGGCGGTCTGGCAGGCGCCACAAAGAACACAACGACAGCGCATGAAAATGAGCTCTGCGCCCGGCTTTTTCGATTCCGGACTATGACACCAGCGGCATGAAAGAGGACATCCCTTGAGATAGACGGCCATGCGGATACCCGGGCCATCATGGATCGCGAAGGTGTCAACATCGAAGACCAATCCTTCAATCTTGCCACTCCGCCGGCAGGAGGTCATGCGCCCTTCTCCTGACGACGGATATGATGCTCCTGTTGTTCCCGGCTGAGCATGGTGAAGTAGGCACACCAACCGCCCATGCGGACGCGAAGTGATTTATACTTGTCGGGATCCCGCTGGGCGGCGCGTAGTTCTTCGGTATCCGCCACGGTCAAAGTCATCATGGCGCCGCCGGCCTCCACAAAGCCGCGGATTAAAGCGGCCATACGGGTAGTGCCTGCTTCCCCCAGCACAAGCTTTCGGGAAAGGCGCAAATCCAGGGGACCGCCGGCCGGCAGTTTCTTATGGCACATCTTCGAGTAGGAGAGGATGGAGGCCGGTATTCCGAGCAGATCGCGGCCCAGCGCAGGAGAGAAATTTGATGATACAGGCTCCCCGGAAAACCTGCCGTCGGCCGATGCCGCAAGACCTTCTCCGATGCCGATATACCAGGAGAAAGTGCCTATGCCGCAGGCAAATTTCACCTGCGAGTTGTGAGTTTGGGCGTGTTTTGCGACGGCGGTAGTAAATGCGTTGATAACCTCTTGAGCGACACTATCGGCTTGCTCATCGTCATTACCGTATTTGGGAGCAGATGAGAGCTGGACTTGCAAATACTCGTATCCTTTGAAGTTCGCCTTCAGGGCGGCGCACAACTCCGCCATATTGCCTTTTTTTTGCTCAAAAATCACGGTCTTTAGGGCCGTCAGAGAATCAATCGCATGGGCTGCGCCTTCTGCCAGCATCCCATAAGTTCGGTACTTCGCGCCGCCGGCCGTCATATCCTTGCGAGCAGCAATCGCGCCATCAATCAACGCGCTTAATAAGGGAACAGGAGCAATCGTACTGCGGTCATCAACCGACTCCACGACGTTCCTGACGACACGCTCAACCTTGATATCCAATTGCCTGAGAAAGGCTTGCCAGACTTCATCGTAGCTGGAAAAGGTCTGGGGATCGTCAGCAGGGGATGGCCCCTCGTCTGTATTGAAGCGGCTTTGGCCAAGCGCTCGTTCCAGACACAGCATCAGGCTTATGCGCTGGAAGCGAAAATCCGTGCGGCCTGGGATGATGACTTCCCAGCATCCGTCATTCGTGTAGTCCCTTGCATCAGCTTCAGGAATACCCATTCTCTGCAAAGCTGGGATGAGCGCTTCATCATTAAAGATCGCAGGCATGCCTCCGCCGTCTTTCAACACATCGCATGTGTAACGGATAAGGATTTCCGGCGTACCGCGATGCACCCGCACCGTGAGCAGCGGATTGGTCATGGCATTGCGACGATAGCTCTCCAATAAGAGGAAACTGAGGGGATTGGTGCCGTCTGTGCCATCTGGTCGAAGCCCGCCCAGGATGATATTTTGGAGCCAATGGTTGGTCGCATCTATGCCATCCCGGTGCGCGCCGATTTGGGATGAGGTGCGATGCCGGCTGCGACTTTTTTCATCGGTTACTTCCGGTATGCGCGCTTCCGGGAGCTGGTCATCGGTAGTTTTAGCGCGCTCGTTAAACTTAAAACAAAAGCAATCCAGCAGCTCGGCGGCTGCGTCAAGAGTAAGCCTTCCCTCCTGCAAATCTGCCTGCAAATAGGGCCATACATACTGATCGATCCGGCCCATAGCATTGCCGTCCATGGTGGAATGAAAAACCATGTGGAGCAGCCAGACAGATTGCAGTGCCTGCCAAAAGGTCTGAGCCGGTCCGGCGGGTGCCTGACGCAGGTTTGCAGCCATTTGTCGCAACTCGGAAGCACGTCCTGCATCCGCCTGTTGCGCTTCCGCATCACAACGTTTGGCCAGTCTTTGCGCATAGGCGATAACGCCATCAATCGCGACTGAAATTGAATCGAGGAAGGCATGTTCGGGGGCATCTTTTGCGTTGACGCGCGCTTTCTCTGCATCTGCGCGGATGCCACTGAGGCCTTTTGCCAATAGTGCGGGATAATCCGGCACTATATGACCGAAAACATTGTAAATACTCGAGCCTTGCAGGGCCGCCTGTTGCCGCTCCGCATCGGTCACATAATCCGGAAATCCATACTCCATATGCAAACGCGGTTCCTCAAGGGTCATCGAGCCGGCGAAGAGCTGTCCTTCCCACAGGTCGGTTTGCATACAAGACAGTTTTAAAGCAATGGCGCGAGCCTTTCGTACTCCCAAGGGTTTAGCCATATATTTCTCAGGTATGCGCGCAGGGCATTTCCAGGAAAGCGGAGGGCGTTCCATAGCGGTGCGCACACGGGCGCGAAGGCCTGCGGTACGCGCGGTATCAGGCCGGGTGCGGATTTTCTCCGTGTCTAAGGAATCAAAACGCTGAGTTGTGTTCTGCATTCGCCTGCACTTACTTCAGAATGCGTTGCATAAACTATAGTTTACCCTATAAGGTTGTATCAATAACTATCTTTGGCGCTATTGCTAGATCATCTGCGCAGCAAAAATAGCTGGGCTCAAGATTAGCATTCCAGATTATAAACCAATTTGTCTGATGTGAGAACCGCGTTCGTCCTTCGTTATTTCGATGCGCTGGGGAAATTCTCCCTTCAACTCGTCCAAGTGCGTAATTACCAGAATGCGTTCAAAGTCATCGGCGACGGTTTGGATCGCTTCCACCAATCTTTGCCGGCCTTCGGTATCCTGGCTGCCGAAGCCTTCGTCAATCACCAGGGTGGAGAGCTTGGCGCCGGCCCGCTGGGTCAGCAATTTGGAGAGCGCCAGCCGGATGGCGAAATTCAGCCGAAAGGCCTCGCCGCCGCTATACATCTCATAGCGCCGCTCGCCGTTCTGGTCGCGAATGCGGATCTCCAGGGTCTCGGACATCTCTCCGCCACGTTCTCTTTGAGTTTGAAAAGAGACGCGCATGCGCCCTTCGCTCAGTCTATCCAGGAGTTCGTTGGCATGCTGTTCCAACTGGGGAAGCGCGGTTTCTATGACCAGGGCTTGCACGCCGTTTTTCCCGAAGGCAACGGCGAGGTCGCTGTGGATGACAGACTCTTCCAGCGCGGTCTCCTTCTCATTTTTTCGGGTGGCCAGCAGATTTTTGTCTTCCGCAATTCGTTCCAGCCGGCTCTTGGCGACCGCGGCCTGACGTTCCAATGCATTGGTCTCGGATTCCGCTTTTTGCACGGCGTCATGAAGCGCCGCCTGCTGCTGTTTTGCCTGCGGCAGGGCCGCGGTTTCTTTTTGCAGCCGCTGTAAGTTCTCCTGTAAACTATTTATTTCCGCGGATTCGGAAGCGATGCGAACCTCCAGCTTTTCAAGGGTTTCCCGAAAAGCGCCGGCCATTCCGCCGGCTTGCTCCAAGTTCCGTTTTCCCGCCTCAAAAGGCAAAAGCTTCCTGGTTTGCTCGGCGCTCAAACGATGCGCCTGGGCATCATAGCCCAATGCAGCAATGCCGGCATCCACCGCGGCGAGGGCATTGCGCGCTTCCGCGGCAAAGCGGTCTTCCGCCAGGGTCTGCTCGGTCTTGGCCAAATCCTGCTGAATAATTTCAAGCTGTGCTTTCGACTCCTGCGCCTGTAGTAGCATCGTCTCAAACTGGCCTAGCTTTTGCTTCAGTTGTGTCAGCCGCGCGCCTTCTGTTTGGAGTTTGCGAATTTCGGTTTCCTGCTTTTCCGCGGCGGCTTTGGCTTGCGCGATTGCTTTTCGGCCGGCTTCGCTTTCAAGTTTCGCGGCGGCAATTTCCTGCTCGGTCTCGGCGATTAATTCCCGCCGGCGCGTTTCGCTCAATTGGCCTTTACAGACCGGACAGACGGCCTCGGCGCGGCCTAGCAGATCCAGGCTCTCATTTTTCTCCTCCAGGAAGACTTGCAACTGCCGGTTTTTTTCAGTAATTTGCGCGATTTTTTCGCGTAAGATCTGCAAATTTTCTTGCAGGGCCGCGGCCTCTTTTTGGCGCGCTTCCAGGGAGGCTATCTCCTGCTTGCAGAAGTCGGCTTCGGAAATTATCTTGTCAGCTTTTGCCCGCGCGGCAAGCGCCGCGGCATGTTCTTTCAAAGATTTGGCGCGCGCATTAAGGGCGGCCTTTTCGCGCTCGATGACGAGCGTATGGGCTTCTCTCTGCCGGGATAGATCAATGGAACGGGCGGCTTTGTCTCCCCATTCCTGCTCGGCTTTCCGGCCGGCGAGCAAGCGGGCGAAACCTCGCTCGATCTCCTGGGATTTTTGCAGCAGGAGTTCCCATTCCGCCAGTTTATTGGCGGCGGTTTCGCGTTCTTTTTGCAGACCTTTTAATTGCTCGGTGGATTTCCGGGCGCGTTGCTCCAGTTCCCCCGCCTGTTGCTGCTGGGCTTCGAGCCGCGCCACTTGCTGCTGCCAATGGCCGGCCTCCTCGCGGGCGTTCTGCAGCTTGCTTTTGGCCTGGGCCAGCAGGGCTTCGGTTTCTTTCACGCTCTGTTCGAGTTCCGCTTCCTTGGCAATCTCTTCTTCTAAATGCTTAACCTCATATTCCAGAAGGTCCGCTTTGGTCTGCGCTTCGCGAGATCTTTCCCGCGCCCGTTTCGAGAGTTCGTCAAAGATGTTCAGCCCCAGCACATCGGCAAGAATCTCTTTGCGTTTGCCGGCGTTCTGCCGGCAGAATTCATCCGCCCTCCCCTGCAACAAAAAGGCGGAATTGATAAAGGTCTGGTAATCCAGGCCGAGCAGTTTATTGAGAAAATCCTGGGAAGCGCGGAGGGTGGCGCCGCTGGAATCTTTCCAGCCGCTCTCGGCCCAATGCTGCAGATTAAGGCCGCTGCTTTTCCCGCGCTTGCGGGTGCGCTCCACGCGCCAGGCAGCGCCGTTCACTTCAAATTCAAAGGCGACGCGGGCCTCGTCCGCGCCGAGCCGAATGAGGTCGTCTCCGCTGGCGCCGCGCTGGTCGGTGCCGCGCGCGATGCCCCATAAAGCCCAGGTTATGGCATCCAGCAGGGCGGATTTGCCCTCGCCATTATTGCCGCTGATACAGGCCAGCCCAAGGGCGCGGAAGTCCAGGATTTCCTCCGGTTCGCCATAGGAGATGAAGTTATGCAGCGTCAATTGTAATGGCAGCATATTGGTAACATTAACTAACGTTGAGCGTTGAACGTTCAGCGTTGAGCGTAAAACCTCGGATTGAGAAGCGCAAGCCGTTCAACGTTCAACGCACAACGCACAACGCACAACGCACAACGCACAACGAAATGCCTCTTGGAATGCACACATCATCAGCCATTATTACGCGCCGGCTCGTGCCTCCAATAGTTTCTGTGCCGCGGCGCGCAGTTGCGCTTTGCGTTCTTCGGAATAGCGGGTGGTGTGTAAATATTCCTCCAGCGCGGCCAGGGGATTGCCCCAATGTTGCGCGAGCTCGGGAGCGCGCAGGCGCGCCGGCGGATGTTCCACCTCACGTGAGACCGGAGTGGCGAAGGCCGCGCCGCCGAGCGCCCGCTGAATCTCCCGCACATCCACGGCCATCTCTTCCGAGGAATGCAGCACCAGCTTTACCACCGAGTCCTCTATCTCCTGCTCCGCAATCGCCTCCAGCACCTGCGTTGTGCCGCTCCCCGGTTCCAATTGCACATCTACCGTTATAAACTTCCGCGCCGGCGTCTCAACAAATTCATAGCTGGCAATGAATTTGTTGTTCGGACTGGGAACTGAGAACCGGCCTTCGCCGAGGCTTCGGCTGGCAAGCTGAGAACTCTCAACTTCGCCGATCTCGGCGATTACAAATCCCTTATCTTCCTTCTCCTCACCGAAATCCACCCGTTCCGGGCTGCCGCAATAGACCAACGGCGGAGTACCGTTGGGATTCAGGTCCTGAAAGGTATGGACATGCCCCAAAGCGACATAGGCAAATTCGGGACGCGCCAGAGCTTCCCGCGGCAAAGTAATTTCACTTTTCGGATTGAGATATGCGCCCGAACTCACATAGGCGCCCTTCACCATCACATGCGCCGCCAAAATCGCCGGACAATCATCAGACAGCTGCGATAGCATTTCATTTATTATTTGCAATACATTGTTGCTTCCATCTTGTATTTCAATTACTGCTGGATTTTCGTTGAGCGTTGAACGTTGAGCGTTGAGCGACAAGGACGGAAGGCAAGCGACCTGAAGGGATCCCGACTTGGTCTCGATTCTGCGTAGGCCCGGGGTGAGCGCGACTTCGACGCCGGGGACGGAGAGGATGGGATAGATTTCCAGCGCGGAGTGTTTACCCGGCAGGGGCGGTAGGTCGTGGTTGCCGGCCAAAATTAAAACCGGGATTTCCGCCTCCACCAGCCGGCGGATGCGTTCGGCAAAGAGGCATTGCAGGTTGGTGAGCGGTTCGCGGCTGCGAAAGGCGTCGCCGCAAAACAGCGCCAGGTCAACCTGGCGAGTTATCGCCGTATCTACAATGAAATCGAAAGAGCGGAGAAAATCCAGCAGGCGAGTATGCAGACCGGTGGCGGCATCGGGCCGCCCGTAATTTTCCACCCCGAGATGAAGATCGGCGAAGTGAAGAATGCGCATTTATTGCTAACCCACGCTTATCGCATTGGCTACAGGTTGACGGGAAGGCCGCGGCTTTTCAGGTATTCTTTCACTTGGCGCACGGTGAAGGTGCCGAAATGGAATACCGAGGCCGCGAGGACGGCGGAGGCGTGCCCCTTATCAACCACCTCATAGAAATGCTCCAGCTTGCCGGCGCCGCCGCTGGCGATAACCGGCAGGCCGGTGGCATCGGCAATTGCCGCGGTCAGTTTAATATCATAGCCTTCCGTGGTGCCGTCGGTCGCTTTGCTGGTGGGGAGAATCTGCCCCACGCCCAGGGCGGCCATCTCTTTGGCAAATGCCACGGCGTCTTTGCCGGTGGCGGTGCGGCCGCCGTCAATATAGACCTCCCGCTCGCTGGGGCAGGCCTTATTTTCATCTGCATCTATGGCAATAATAATGTGCTCTGCGCCGAAGCGTTTTACCGCCTCTTTCACCAGTGCGGGATCACGGAAAGCCGCGCTGGAGATCGAGACATTGCTGGCGCCGGATTTCAGCGCCTGCTCGATGTCTGCGATGGATTTTATGCCCCCGCCTACGGTCAAGGGGACATTCACAACCGCCGCCACCTTGGCCAGCACATCGAACATGGTGCGGCGTTTCTCAATGGTTGCGGTAATGTCCAGGAAGGCGACCTCGTCGGCGCCTCCTTCAGCATAGGCGCGCGCCGCCTCCACGGGATCGGCCGCGTCTTTCAAATCCACGAAATGCACCCCTTTGACCACTCTTCCATCTTTCATATCCAGGCAAGGGATAACTCTAATGGTATTCATTCGGTTTTCCTCCTAGCTTAATTTGTGCGGGCAAGCTCAATCCAAAATGATAGCATATTGCCGCCTTGTATCCAAATAGAAATATTGCTTGGGCGATTATCTAAACACCTAGTCGAATTCCTGCACATTGCGATTTCGCCGGCGGGAGTATAGTAGCGCGAGACATCAATGACGATGCCTGAGAGTTCAAAATGTCGCAATAGGAGGTGACCCATGAAAGTTCTCAGATGCAGAGATGCGGGTGTTAACTGCGATTGGGTAGGCAAAGGCAAGACTGAGGATGAGGTGCTCAAGCTTGCTGCGGAGCATGGCCGAAAGGCTCACGGCATGAAAGAGATTTCTCCGGATATGCTGGCGAAGACCCGCGCGGCCATTCGCGATGAGTAAAGGGGGAAAGGGCCAAATCTTGGCGCTTTTCAAGCAGGATCAACTGAACACTGCATACTGGCTAAGGAGCTAATCGGGGCCTTCCGAAGTAGTATGCAGTGGCAAATGAATCTCCCATCACCTTTAGGTGATGGGAGATTCATTTGGCCGACGAAAATACATAGAGCGCCTTCACAAAGAAGGAAGCCTTGAGCCGATGCCGAAAAGATTTCTAAATACTTGAAACTGGGAATGGATAAACCCCCAAAGGAGTAACCACACATGTCAACCAAAGAAAATTTGCAGGAGGCATTTGCCGGCGAGAGCCAGGCGAATCGTAAGTATCTCGCCTTTGCCGATAAGGCCGAGGCCGACGGATTTCCGCAAATTGCGCGGCTCTTCCGCGCGGCCGCGGCAGCGGAGACGGTGCACGCCCATGCGCATTTGCGCGTGATGGGCGAGATAAAGAGCGTGGCGGAAAATTTGCAGGCCGCGATTGACGGCGAAGGCCTGGAATTTAAGACGATGTATCCGGCATTCGTCGCCCAGGCGGAAAAGGAAGGCAACAAGGGCGCCGTCATGTCCTTCAAAAACGCCCTGGCGGTGGAGCAGATCCACTATGGCCTCTACACCGACGCGCTCAATGTGCTGAATTCCGGCAAGGATATGCCGGAGGCGAAAATCTTCGTCTGCCGCGTCTGCGGCAACACCGTGCTCAACGGCGCGCCCGATAAATGTCCCATTTGTCATTCGCCGAAAGAGAAGTTTTTTGAAGTGTAAACATTGTCGCAGTCTTCACTGAAGACTGCGACAAGGGTTCGGACAGAACGACAAGATAATCACCGCGCAAACCTGTGCTGTTGAAGCGCCGCGCCTTTGTCTCTGATATTTGCGGGTATGGCTATTGGCAAATTTCCCGCGAGTTTTGGAACTCGCGGGAAGTTCCGACCAGGATTGTCGCAAAGGACATGGAAAACATGGGAATACTAATTATGCGCAAGAAATAGCGTTAGTTTGCCGGTTGAAGTCTTTCGCCAATTCAGTATAATAGTATTGAGTTGCAAAGTTCAGAGGGATAGCATGGCTCGTTCCGTTATAGCACTCGCGAATCCAAAGATACTTCAATGGGCACGGGAATCCGCAAGGATGGATCGCTCAATGGCGGCTGCGCGAGTTTATGAGCCTGAAGAGCGTATAAAAGCTTGGGAAACAGGCGAGTTAAATATAACCATTGCCCAATTAAGGAAAGCATCTACAGCATATAAGCGCCCCTTGGCCATTTTCTTCCTCTCGGAAATTCCATCTGATTTTCCTCCCTTACACGATTACAGGAAATTACCCGTGGAGGCCCAAAGAGAGTTTTCATCTGATCTTGAATTCATCGTGCGGCGCGCGCGAGAACAACAACAGTGGGCA
>Ga0315288_10002043_pt1 | contig 26131 bp, 23 predicted proteins | sample YL17G11_20_MG_FD_203454 | JGI IMG/M metagenome (GOLD analysis project Ga0315288, IMG submission 203454) | Sediment microbial communities from Yellowstone Lake, YNP, Wyoming, USA - YL17G11_20 | ecosystem: Environmental > Aquatic > Freshwater > Lake > Sediment | place: USA: Wyoming | collected... | reverse complement strand
TCTACAAGAGCCAGAGCATGAAGCGCTCGGACATGATCTGGGAATCCAAGGTGAGCCCGGGCCAGGAGGATCCTTATCAGAACGAATGGAACGACCTGATGGACGCCATCCGCAACGACAAACCTTACAACGAAGTCCAGCGGGGCGTCGAGGCCAGCCTCGTCACCTCCCTGGGCCGCATGGCGGCCCACACCGGCCAGGAAATCACCTATGAACAGATTCTGAACTCCGACCACGAGTTCGCGCCGGGCCTGGACAAGGTGACCAAGGATTCCCCGGCGCCGCTGAAGGCCGGTCCGGGCGGCAAGTATCCCATCCCGCAACCCGGCATCACCAAGACCCGGGAGTACTGACTCGGTCTTCAGCCCGCGAGCAACTGCCGCTGCCAGCTCATGAGCTGTGTCTGGCTACCGTCCCAGTCGGCGGCCAGTTGAACCAGCAGGTTGCGCGGGGCGAGGATCGCCGGATCCAGCCCCAACGCGTGAGCGGCCCGATCCCGCCGCCGCCGCAGTTCATCACAGCGACGTCGTTGAGCCAACGTGAGTCGGTGCCCAGTCGGCCGACGCACCGTCGGCCATTCCGACTCCGGCAAAGCCAACGCCTCGGCCAGCGCCAAGTGCAGTCCTTCGCGGCGGCGCGGCGAAAGGTGTCGAGGCAGCAGTGAAGCCCACTCGCGCCCGTGGGCCGCAGCGGTCGCCACGCTCACGAGGGTTTCGTGACTCAGGACGAAGTAAGGCGGGCGCGAGGCGCAGCGGGCCTCGTTGTCGCGCCAATGCCATAGCCGCCGAAGCACCGCCAGACCGCGTCGATCCAGCGCATAGGCGCCTTTGATGCGCCAGACCTGGTCCGGGTCCTCTTCGCGGGGCCGGGTGCTCTCTTCCACCAGACGGGCGCAGGCTTCGCGGTGCCAGGCCAGCCGTCCCTTCTGCTCGAGTTCGCGCGCGAGCGCGTCGTGAATCGGCTTGAGGTAGCGGCTGTCGTTGCGGGCGTAGGTCAACATGCGGTCCGTGAGTGGGCGCCGCGCCCAGTTGGCGGTTTGCGGCCCCTTCTCCAGAGGCACGCCCACGAGGCGGGCGACCAGGGCGTCATAGCTCAACTCCCGGAAACCCAGCAGCCGCGCCGCCAGCATCGTATCGAAAACGGAGTCCGGGACGAAGCCAAAGCTGCGCCAGAGCAGGCGCAGATCGTAGTCCGCGCCATGGAGAATCAAGGGTTTGCCAGTTAATGCCTCAAACAGCGGCGCGAGCGGCAGATCGGCCAGCGGGTCCACCAGGACGTCCTGGTCAGGGATGCTGAACTGCAGCAGGCAGAGTTTCTCCGGGTAGGCGTGGAGGCTGTCCGCCTCGGTGTCCAGCGCCACCCAGGACGCGTCGCGGAGTTGGCTCAGGAAATCGGCCAGTTGGGTTTCGCGGTCAATCACAGGGCGAGTTAAGCGCAGCGCGGGTTCTGACGGAAGCGGTTTATGCAGAACTGAAGCCTTGCATCTGGCTGGCGGGTTTGCCTCAATCAGACGCGCTCCCGACTCCGGGCGACACCATGAATCTAGCCACCGCCTTTGCCGCCTCAGCCGAGAAGCACGCGCGGAAGACTGCCGTTTTCTGGGGGGAAGAGGAGTACTCCTACCGCCGGGTGCGATCCCAAGTGGACTGGCTGGCTCACCACCTCGGCCATCAGTTCGGGATTCGCGCTGGTGACCGGGTCGCCCTGTGGCTCAAGAACTGCCCGCAGTTCATACCCGCCCTGCTAGGGGTGCTGCAAGCGGGAGCGGTCGTGGTGCCGGTCAACAACTTCCTCAAACAGGAGGAGGTGCTGTTCATCCTGCAGGACTGCGGCGCCCGTTTGCTCATCACCGACGCCGAATCGCTCAAACATGGCGTCTGGTTTCAGGAGCGGCAGCCCGAACTGCAGTTCTTCGCCATTGAGGACCTGCCCGCCCATCCGCGTTCGCCGGCGCACAAGAGCCACGCGCCCGCGCGGCTGGCCTCTGACCTCGCCGTGATTATCTACACCTCGGGCACCACCGGTCGGCCCAAGGGGGCGATGCTGTCGCACGGCAACCTGCTCTGCAACGTCGAGAGCTGCCGCCGGGTGCTGGAGACGGTGGACCTGGATCGGTTCACGATCGTGCTGCCCATGTTTCACAGCTTCATGCTCTGTGTCGGCATCCTGTTGCCGCTGATCACGGGCTGTTCGGTCGTGGTGGTCAAGTCCCTCCACCCGCTCAAGAACCTGCTCGAGGAGCTGGTTGCCCGCCGTCCGACGATTCTGCCGGGCATCCCGCAATTCTTTCGTGCCCTCGCGCGTTCGCCGGTGCCACCGGACTTCCCGGTCCGGCTGTGTATCAGCGGAGCGGCGCCGCTGCCGGTGGAGGTGTTGCGCGAGTTCAACCGCAAGTTCCCGTTCCCGCTGCTCGAGGGCTACGGCCTCAGCGAGGCGAGTCCGGTGGTTTCCATCAATCCCATCCGCGGCCCGTGGAAAGAAGGCTCCATCGGCGTGCCGATTCCAGGCGTGGAGGTTACCATCCAGGACGACGACGGACGCCTGCTGCCGGAGGGTCAGGTGGGCGAGATCTGCGTGCGCGGGGGCAACGTGATGCTCGGCTATTGGAACCACCCCGCGGAAACCGCGGAAACCCTGCGCCAAGGCTGGCTCCTGACCGGCGACGTGGGCTACCGCGACCGCGACGGCTACTTCTTCATCACCGACCGGAAGAAGGACATGCTGTTGGTTAACGGCATCAATGTGTATCCCCGCGAGATCGAGGAGGTGCTGTACCAGGTTCCTGGCGTCAAGGAGGCGGCGGTGATCGGTCAACCCGACCCGCGGCGAGGCGAGCAGCCGGTGGCCTTCGTGGTATCGGACGACGGCGTCGCGCTGGAGGAGCGCGCGCTCCAGCAGTTCGTGCGCGGCAAGCTGGCGGACTACAAGGTGCCTCGGCAGGTTCATTTGGTGGCCTCGTTGCCGCGCAACGCCACCGGCAAGATTCTCAAGACGGCCCTTCGCGAAGTCTATTCGCGGCAGGCTTGAGGGCATGGGCGCCACTCTCAGCCGTTCCCTTTGAGAGGGGAGATGCTCCTGGTGTGTTAGTTAACCTGTTGATCGTCAATTGGTTGGTCGTAAGCACACCGTTCGACAGGCCGGCCGTTTTCCCAGTTGACGCTCTCCGTGGGCCATCCGTAAGCTTGGGGGCACCGAAACGACGGTTTACGTTCCTGACAGCGACTGGAAGGTGAGTTATGCCTGATGGATACTGCGTAAAATGCAAGGCCAAGAAGGAAATTGCCGACGCGGTCGAGGAGATCATGAAGAATGGGCGGAAGGCCATCAAGGGCCGATGCCCGACGTGCGGCGTCGTCATGTTCAAGATTCTTGGCGGGAAACCGGCACAAGACCCTGCGGCCAAAACTGCGGTTCCGCCGGCATAGCGTTTTCATTTCTGAACCATGGCCCAAGAGCTCGCCTACGTCCTCCTCACCCCCTACTCCCTGCATAAGTCGCGCACCGGTGGCATCCTCGCGCGCTTGATCAGCCGCACCAGCCTGGAACTGGTGGCGGCCCGGATGTTTGCGCCCAGCCCTCAACTGGTGGAGGAGTATTCCCGGATCGTGATCTCGGCCAACGATCCCCAGGAACGGCAGATCCAGGACTTGATCCGCCAGTACATCACGACCAACTTCTCTCCCGATCCACGCGGCCAGCGTCGCCGCCGGGTGATGATGCTCCTCTTCAAAGGCGAGGATGCCGTGCGCAAGGTGCGGTCGGTCGTGGGCCATATCAGTCCCGGCCGCCGCGGCGGCGAGACGATCCGGGACACGTATGGCGATCTGATCATGGACGCCGACGGTCAGGTGCGCTATTTCGAGCCGGCGGTGTTGGCCGCGCCTGCACCCGACGAAGCGGAAACCAAGTTGAAGCTGTGGGCCCGGTACTCCGGCACGGACGGTGGCCTGTTGGAGAACGTCATCGCCTACCAACCCGGCGAACGGCCAGAGCGCACGCTGGTCTTGATCAAGCCGGACAATTTCCGCTTCCCGACCGGCCGCCCCGGCAACGTGATCGATTTCTTCTCCCGCGCGGGGCTGTTCATCGTGGCCATCAAGGTCCATCGGATGAGCGTGGCCGACGCGATGGAGTTCTACGGACCGGTCCGTGAAATCCTGCGCACGAAGCTCAAGGATACGGTGGGCGACAAGGCCAAGGCTGTCCTCGAGAAGGAGCTGGGGTTCAAGGTCCCCGCAGCCGAAGAGAAGGCGCTGGGACAGATGCTCGGCCCGCTTTCCGGCGACCAGCAGTTCGAGAACATCGTTAAGTTCATGTCCGGTTGCGCCCCGAGCGACTGCGCGCCGGCCACGCGCAACGAGCCAGGCAGCGAGACGTGTATCGCGCTCGTCTATGAAGGCCACGAAGCCGTCCGGAAGATTCGCGACGTGCTCGGGCCGACCGATCCGTCGAAGGCGCCCCCCGGCTCGATCCGGCGCGAGTTCGGCTCGACCATCATGGTCAACGCCGCGCACGCCAGCGATTCGCCGGAGAACGCAAAGCGCGAGATGGGCATTGTCCGGATCGGCCAGGAGAATCTGCTCGGCAAGGTCGTCCGGGAATTCTACGGCAAGTCGTAGTGCGCCCGCCGGTGACGGTTCCGAGCCGACGTCGCCACCCCGTCCCGGCAGGGGTCAGCTCGGTTCCCACAAGGCGGAGTCTCGCCCGAGACGTTCCAGCAACCGCTCGTCCGCCGGCGGGAACCGATACTGGTTCAGCCCGGCCCGCGTCACCCACGCCCAGGCATCGCAGCCGAGCGCCTGCGGTTCGCCCCTGATCCAGCGACAGAGGTAGAATCGCAGGTGGACGGTTTTCTCCGGGTAGGTGTGGGGGAACGCCTGCAGGAGTTCTAGCACCTCCACCTCAATTCCCAGCTCTTCGCGGAGCTCCCGCCGCAGGCAGGTTGTGAAGGTTTCCTCGGCACGGCGCTTGCCGCCCGGGAATTCCCACAAGCCTCCCAAGTGGTCTCCGGCCCGGCGCTGGGCGATGAGCAGACGTCCCTCCCGGAACACGAGGCCCGCGGCGACCTCGATCTCCGGCATGCGAGGCGGTGCCGACCGCGCTGGTTGGCTATCGCCCAATGCTCTTGTAGATGAAGCTGAGGTCCACCGAACCGTCCGGCAGCGGCGGGGTGGGCACGGCGATGAACACCACCTGGGAATGATCCACTCCTTCCTGGGTGCTCGTCGTGAAACGCAGGCGGCCGGCGGCGACATTCTTTTGCACCAACTCTTCGAGCCCCGGCTCGTAAATCGGGATGCCTCCCTGCTGGAGCACCTTCACCTTCTCGGCGTCGCAATCGACGCAGACTACCTCGTGACCAACTTCGGCGAAGCACGTGCCCGTGACCAGACCCACGTAGCCAGTTCCAATCAAAGCGATCTTCATGGTCTTCTCTGCTTACCGAGGCAACCGGCCCCGACCGCACCTGGCCTAGCGCGCGGGGGGAGGCGCGTCGACCTTGTTGGACAGGCTTGCGCTGAGCAGGCCGGTGCTGCCGACCGAGGTTGGGAGCGGCGTGAGCACCGGTGGGTTCGTGGGCGCCAGCTCCGGATGCTGCCGCAGCAGGTTCTCCCGGCGCATTCCGGCCTCGATGCCCCACGCCGATTGTTGGCCGGGCGCGGACAACTCGCCATAGAGTTTGACCGCCTGCGCGAGTTCCTTCCGAGACTCGTGAAGTCCGCCCAACGCCAGCTTGGCCTGGTTCGCCGCCGCGGAACCCGGATAACCGGTGATGACCCCTTGGTAAGCGGCCACGGCTTCATTCGCCTTCCCCTGCGCATCCAAACACGCGGCGACGCCAAAGGCAGCGGTGGGAGCGAACGAACTGCCGCTTGACTCCCGCAAGAAAGATTCGAACTGCTGGGTCGCTTCGGCGTATTTCCCTTCCTTGTATAGCGCCTCGGCAGCCAGCAACCGGGCCCGACCCGCGGCGCTGGTGCCCCGGAAGTCATTGGCCACCCGGAGGAGCGGTTCGGCGGAGGGACCCTGGCCCGCACCGCTGCGCTCGGCGGCGCGCTGGGCTTTCAGAAGGGCCGTGTTGGCCTGCAACTCCCGCTCGGCATGATGCCAGCGGTAGATCGCCACGGCCGAAGCCACCACGGCGATGACCGCCACGGCGACAATGACCCGCTTCTTGTTGACTTCCAGCCAGGCCAGAAACTCAAGACCGTGGCTCCTTTCCGTTGTTTCGGAACTCATAACAGGTGCGCAAATGAACCGGCCGCCGTCCAAAAAGGCAAGCGGGAAATCGGATGCAGCCGGAAATCGGATGCTCGGGAGAGGCTCCGGCTAGCGGTCCCGCCGTGGCGGCGATGGGCAGCACTGCTTACCTCCGACTCTCTGAGGTCCGTGATCGTCGAGTTCTGAGCCCGGCCGGCTTCGGGAAACGCCGCCAGCAAGAGGAGGGCTGACAACGCACTTGAGATCACGTGTTTCATAGTCATTCTCTCCAACTTCATTCGAGGGGATCTTCTGCGCTCCCGATGCATCCCTTGATGCACCTGAAGGTCACTTGCCGGTCGCGCGAGGTTGTTGGTTGCGCTTGGCCGCGGCGACGCGCCGATCCGCCAACCGCGTGGGCTCGGGCAGGCGATACCGGACCGCGCAGTCCAGAACCACTTGACGGGCGCTCACCAGGTCAATCCGGTGGCCGATGCTGACGAACACCGGCTTCACGCCAGTCTGCGTGCGCACCACTTCGCCGATCACCTCCGGCCCGTCGGTCAGCACCACCCGGCTGCCTCGCTCACGGCCCGGTTCACCGTGTCGCCCGATCAACCGGCTTTTCGCGCAACCGATCGCCGGCAGACCGCAGATCACCCCCAGATGACAGGCGATGCCGAAGCGCCGCGGATGAGCCAGGCCCTGCCCGTCGCACATCAACAGGTCGGGCGTGCGCTTGAGCCGTCGTAATGCCGCCAGCAACGCCGGCGCTTCGCGGAACGAGAGCAATCCGGGAATGTAGGGAAAGCGGAGTCGCCGGCTCGCCGTGTGTTCTTCCACGGCCTGACGCTCCTGCACATCCCAAAGCACGACCGCCGCGAGACAGTGCTGGCCATCGGCGGTGAACGCGGCGTCCAGACCGGCGATCCAGCGCGGCCGGGTGTTGAGCGGGAGGCACTCGACACGCCGGGCCAGCGTCTTCTGAAGAGCGATCGCCTCGCGCGGCGTCAACCGCCACGAATGGAGTCCGGCGGGGATCCTCATGGGCCCTGCCCGGCAGAGCCGCCTTCCGTGACGTCCTTCCGCGTCCGTGGCGCCGGCCGGCTGAAGGCGTCCGGCTCAGAACTTGACGCCCACGCCGGCCGAGACGAAGAGCGAATGCTTGAAGTCAATCGTCGCCTCCTTCTCATTGAACTTCTGGCTGAAGTCGCTGAGAAAATTGTACTGCGCGCCCACGGTGGCGACCACGCGCTCGGTGAGGTGGAAAGCCAGGCCCGCCATCGCGTAGGCCCCTCCCACGAAATCCGACTCCGAATCCGCCCCCGACCGCGTGCCGTTGATGGAGCGGTAAGAAACCTGTTCGGAAAAACTGAACTCGCCGTCCACGAAGGCGGCCAACCCGCCACCGCCGAACTGCAGCCCAAGCCAGTCGGTGAACGGAGACTCGTAGAGGATCCCCAGCCGGAACGTATACACGCTTGCGTCCAGACGGTAGCGGCCCGCCGTTACCGCTGCGCCCGGGAGCGTGGCGACGCTGCGCGACGGCAGGTCGCCAATGAGGGGGCCGGGACCGTTGAAGGAGCCGGAATAGGGAGCCAGGGGCGGCACAATGCCGTTCAGGCCGTACGTGTCCGTCGTGAGCGTGACGTCACTGGTGAACGTGGCGTTCTCCGAGAAACTCAGGTCTAGCCAACCCACGCCCAGCTCGACCGCCCACCAGTAGGAACCACTCGAACCCAATTCCCGGGTGTAGACAAACTCCAGTCCCCATTGCGGGAGATCCTCCTCGGCTTCCAAACTCCCGCCGCCGGAGCCCACGGCGCTGTGCATCGCGATCGAATCGGTCCCCACAAGCTGGCTGGCGTTCTGATAACCCCAGTACCAGGTGAGGCCATTGGTGTTGCCGCTGGCGTCCACCCGGTTGAATCCGTCGTCATAGAAATGGTCCACGCCGTTGGTCACCGCCCCGATGTCCGTCTGCCGCGGAAAGCCTCCCAGGTTCTTGAACTCGGCCTTGACGCCGAACAGGGCGTGGGCACGGACGCTGAAACGGTTCTTGTCGGTCTCCAGGTCCGCCGCCATGGCGTGAGCCCCAACCAGCAGGACCAGTAGCAACCCGGGCCAGCAGGTCCGTGGCTTCGACGTGAATACGATCATAGCAGGACGTGTCGCGATTCGCGCGCAGTGTCACCTTCCGGCCTCCTACTGTCAATCCGCGAACAAGGCGCGCAATGCGAACGGGCGTGGGAGGGCTCGCCTTGCCAACTTATACCGGCGGTGAATGACTGGCCACCTGCCGCCGTGGCTGCGTTCGTGAGAACGCGGCTGACCTGCGGAAGCGACGGGCTTCCGGATTGCGAAACTGGAGGTTGCCGTTGATCCGGCGTGCGGAAGCCTTCTGGTCAGCTCAGGTTCCTCTTCGCGGTTCAGCGTCTTCGCTGTCCATGACCTCTGCCGAATCTGGATTCATTGAGCAAGATGCCGGAGCAGGGTGTCCAAATCCCCGTCTAACCCACCATGAAACGCTGGCTTTGCCCGCTGCTGTTCCTCGTCGTAAGCCTCACTTCGAGTTGGGCCGACGGACTGATCATCGTCCACGACCCGCACCTGCCCTGGCCGCCCCCTCCCGGGCCACGGCCACCCTGGCACTTCTTCCCGCCGCCGCGCGTCTATCAGTTCGCGCCGCTCGAGGTCAGTTTCCACCACGTCAATGTCAAGATCCGCGACCAGGTGGCGGTCACGGCGGTCGACCAGGAGTTCTACAACCCGAACGATCGCCAACTCGAAGGCACCTATCTCTTCCCGGTTCCGAAGGGCGCGCACCTGGACAAGTTCAGCATGGAGATCGGCGGCCGACCGGTCGAGGCCGAGTTGCTCCCCGCCGACAAGGCCCGCACCATCTACGAGAACATCGTCCGGGAGCTCAAGGACCCGGCGTTGCTCGAATACGCCGGGCGCGACGCGTTCAAGGTCCGCATCTTCCCCATCGAGCCGCACAGCAAGAAACGCGTGAAGCTCTCCTACACCCAGCTCCTCAAGAGCGACGCCGGGCTCGTCAGTTACCTCTACCCGCTCAATACGGAGAAGTTCTCCGCCAAGCCGATCCAGACGGTCAGTCTCAAGCTCGAGCTCGAAACGAAGCAATCGCTCAAGTCCATTTACTCGCCCAGCCACAGCGTCGAAATCCGCCGCCACGGCGACCGTCAGGCCACGATTGGCTACGAGGCGAAGGACGTGAAGCCCGACACCGACTTTCAGCTCTTCTTCGGGCCGGAGGCCGATGCCCTCGGCGTGAACCTGATGACCTATCGCACCGGCGGCGAGGACGGCTATTTCCTCCTGCTGGCCTCGCCCGGCGTGGACAGCCCGGACAAGAAGGTGGTGCCCAAGGACGTCGTGTTCGTGCTCGACACCTCCGGTTCGATGGCCGGCAAGAAACTCGAGCAAGCGAAGAAGGCGCTCGAGTTCTGCGTCGAGAGTCTGAACGACGCCGACCGGTTTGACCTGGTCCGGTTCTCCACGGACACGGAACCGGTCTTCGGCAAGCTGGCGGAGGCGAGCCGGGAAAACCGGTCCAAGGCGCTCCGTTTCATCGAGAACCTGAAGGCCACCGGCGGCACGGCCCTGAACGACGCCCTGCAGCAGGCGCTGGCGACGCGGCCCGGGAACTCGGACCGGCCTTACGTCATCATCTTCCTCACCGACGGACGGCCCACCTTGGGCGAGACCGACGAGGACCGGATTGTCGCCAACGTGAAGAAGGCGAACTCCGCCGGCACCCGCGTGTTCTGTTTCGGCATCGGCCACGACGTCAACACCCACCTTTTGGACAAGATCACCGAGGAGACGCGCGCGTTCAGCCAATACGTCCTGCCGGAGGAAGACCTTGAGGTGAAAGTGTCGAGCTTCTTCGCCAAGATCAAAGACCCGGTCCTGGTGAGCCCGTCGCTGCGCTTCACCGGCGAGATTCGCGCGTCGAAGCTCTACCCGTCGCCCCTCCCGGATCTCTTCAAGGGCGAGCAGTTGGTGTTGGCCGGCCGCTACACAGGGCAGGGGGCGGCAGCGACGATCATCGAGGGGAAGGTCGAGGGCCAGAGCCGGAAGTTCACTTACGACGTCAGTTTTCCGGCGGAAGCGAACGACCACGATTTCATTCCGCGGCTGTGGGCAACGCGGCGCGTGGGCTACCTGCTCGACGAAATCCGGCTGCGCGGTGAGAGCACCGAGCTCAAGGACGAGGTGACCGAGTTGGCCCGCAAGTACAGCATCGTCACCCCCTACACGGCTTACCTGATCGTCGAGGACGAGAAACGGCGCGAGGTGCCGATGACGATGCAGTCGCTGCCGCAACTTCAGCAGGATGCGGCAGTCCGCGGCGCCGCCTCAGAATCCGCCTCAGTGATGATGCGGCAGCGCTACGGCCTGGCCCCCGTATCCCAGGCCCGGAGCGAACAGGCGATGAAGATGGGGAATGCGCCCGGGGTGGCCATCTCCGCGGGCAGCTACGAGGCTCAGCAGGGCTTTGCCGCCGGTGTGGCAACACGGCCGACGAGCGTCGCCAACACCGGCCCGTCAGGGGTCAGTGAGGCGACACGGATGGCGCAATACACGCAGCAGACGCAGTTCGTGGCGGGGCGCAGCTTCTTCCAGAACGGTACCCAGTGGATCGATGCCGGGATCCAGAAGCTCAAGGACCCGAAGCGGGTTCGCATCCAGTTCAACTCGCAGGAATACTTCGAGCTCATCGCCAAGAAGCCCGAAGCCCGCCCGTGGCTCGCGCTGGGCCAGAACGTGCAGTTCGCCCTGGCCGGGACAGTGTACGAGATCTTCGAGTAGGCCAGACTGGGTGGGTGGGCGCCAACTCCGGGAGTCATCGTCGGAGCGCCTTGACCTCAGGCCGGAAGGGTCAGAGGAACCAGCCATGCCTTTCCTGGTCTCTGACCACCATTCCCATGAACCGGAGCTGGTCAGGCAACTTTGGGCTCTCCATGAGCCTGTCATGTCCGAAGGGGCCGGGCCGCCCGGAGAAAGCGGCGCTGAAGACGCGCGCACTCCAAACGCTGGCGCGAACTGCGATACCCGGTGCCAGAACTCGCGAAGCGTCTGGAGTGCGTCCGATTCATCGGCGCTTTCGGTCCCGGGTGGATCGGCCAGAGGTTCATGGTCCCAATGCATGTCGGAGCAAACATGGCGCCCTTCCATGAATCCCCCCATCCTATGCGGGGATACCCTTCGCATCCTGAGAACCTCGACTGCTCAAGCAAGTCGATGGGTCCGCAAAATGGTCCAACAGTCAGCTCACCGATGACGGTTTCCTCCCGAGCGGTCCGGGTTGTCAAGTAGCACCGCGAGACCGTCATTCCGTGGGAAGCCCCGGGGCGGTTCCGGCGGGGAGCCCTGGGATTCCCTTGATATCAGCGTAAGGAGACGAAAGCCATATCCACGGAGCCTCCTGGTTGGATGCTGGTGTGGCTCCCGTCATCGCAGGAGACGAAAGCCATTTCGTGGTTCCGGGATTTGCACTGCCAAGCAGCAGTCGGTCCACCGCCCCCGCCACCCTGTCCGAAAGCGGCGGCATCTCCTCGCGGCGAAAGACGACCCTCCATGCGCCAGTGTTGGCCGGCGGTTGAACTTGCACCAACCGCTCGCTCCGGCGAGGAATCGAGACCGTGTTGCTGCTCCAGAGATGATACCATGTCCACTCCCCGTCAGCACGATTCTTGGTCTGCAAACTCTCCAGGGTGTAGGTCACAGAGCATTCGCGGGGGCTCAGCAATCTGAAAAGCACCAGAGTCGTACCCTCAGGGCCATTCGTCGTGCCTGCGTAGAAAACCCCTCCTCCAGAGCCGGAGTGCGATCGCCTGCCGGAGAGCAACGCGAACAGCAAGATGCCGACCAGACCAACCGCGGTAACGAGAACCCCCACCCTGACCAGCGGAGCGCGCATTCAGCTTTTGGTCGTCAGGTACATCTCCCCCGGCCCGAGTCGGTCGTACCAGGTGAATTTCAGGATCGCCGAGGTTGCCGCGAAGACGGCCAGGCACAGCCACATCCGGCCCCACTGTTGGATGACAAGGTAGATCGGCAACGCCACCATGCTGGTTTGCCAGACGAGGCCGAGAGCGATGTTAAACCAGTCGCGCCAGAAATCCCGGTTCTTCTCGAACGCGGGGTCCTCCGCCCGGCACTTCTCATACACCGGTCGCCACCATCCCCACGGGCGCACGGTGCGGTAGAAGCTCCTGAGCACCTCGTCGCCTTCCGGCGCGGTGAGCAGGCAGCCGAGCAAGGACGCGGCAAAGCTCACCCCCAGGATGAGCATGAAGCTGAACACCGGAGGTAGCGGCACGTAGGGCTTGAGCACCGCCGCCAGGGTGCCAGCCATCATGCCGGCGAAGAAACCGTAACCGTTGAATCGCCACCAGTGCCATTTGAGTACGTTGGGTGCGACAAACGCCGGCACCAGTGCCGACACGATCCACTCGGTCACATTGTGCACCGACTTGGTGAAGAAGCCGAATGCGATGCCGGCCAGGATCACCCCCACGGAGACGACGTAGCCCAGGGTCACGAGCCGCCGGGCCGGCGCGTCGGGGCGGATGTAGCGTTTGTAGATGTCGTTGACGATGTAGGCTGCGCCCGAGTTGACGGTGGAGACGAACGTGCTCATGAACGCCGCCAGCAGTCCGGCGAGCATCAGTCCTTTGCAGCCGACGGGCAGGTAGTCCTTCACCACCTTGGGCAGGATTCTCTCGAAGTCCACCACCACCTTGCCGCTCGGGGAGGTTGCGGTGAAGTCCGCAGACTGGAAAAACACCAGCCCAATCACGGCGATCCCCGCGATGAGCAGGAAACGCGGGGCCAGCGACACCACCGCCATGACCATGTTCTCCAACGCCGCCTCGCGCGGGCTGCGGGTGGAAAGCACGTGCTGGATGGCGTAGTTCGGCGTTGGCCCGGCCATGCTCACCAGCACGCCCTTCACGAACAGCATGAGGATGAAGAAACCGAACAGCGAATAGCCGTCGCCGCCCTGGGCGATCGGATCGTAGAGCTTGTGATTGATGTCCGGGATGAGGGTTTGCCAGTTGATATCGAGCCGCCAGCCGAAGAAGAGGTTGTCCCAGCCTGCCGGCACTTTGGCCATGATTTGTTCCGGTGTGGTTTGCATCATGGCGATGACGCCGATGACGCTGGCGGCAAGGAGGATGAGGCCGAACTGGATGAGGTCGTTCATCACCACGCTATACATGCCGCCCACCACACAGTAGATGCCGGTCACCAGCAGAATGACGGTGCCGTAGGTTCCCGGTGAGAAATCCCAGGGAAAGAACGGCTGGGCGAACTTGCCGATGCCTTGGAAGGCATAGCTGAGGAATCCCACCACACTGACCAGCGCGTACAACACCACGCTCAGGTAGGCCAGTTCCCCGCCGACGCCGCCTCCGAAACGCGTGCGCATCCACTCGGCGCCGGTGAGGACGTTCGAGCGGCGCACCCACGTGCCCAGATACATCATCCGGAAGACGACGTTGAACAGGGGCCACACCCAGAGCAGCCAGGTGGCCTTGACGCCATAGACGAACAGCATCGTCACGAACCACATCGTGCCGGTGATGTCGATGCCGCTCGATCCGTGCGCCACTCCGATGACCCACCACGGCAGACTCTTGCCGGCGAGGAAGTAGGACTCGGCGCTCTGCGAGGCCTTCTTGGACACCCACCAGCCGACGACGACCATGAGGATGAGATAGACCGCGATGATCGTGAGATCGACGGGATGCATGGCATCAAGAATCCGAGGTCCGAAATCCGAACTCCGAATCAAGGCCGAAATCAGAAACCCGAAGGGTGCTGCTGCCACGAAGGGCTTCGGGCTTCGGGCGTCGGGCTTCTTTCGGATCTCGGAGTTCGGAGTTCGACATTTTGATCACCGAATCAGCTCAGGGCGGACACGAGCGCAAGTGGTTGAGCAGGTCGTCGAAGTCGCACGTGGCCGCCGCGCAGTACTTGTCTCCGCCGCCGTAATAGACGAAGAGCGTTCCGTCGATCACCACCGTGCCGCACGGGAAACACACACCGCGATAAAACCCTTCGATCTCGTAGTCCGTCTCGGGTTGCATCAGCCAGTCCGGTGTGCGATGGAGCACCCTGGACGGATCGTTCAGGTCCAGCAGCAGCGCGCCGAGCCGGTAGAACTTGTCCGGCCCCACGGCGTGATAGAGCGTGAACCATCCGTGCGGCGTCTTGATCGGCGGCGTGTTGACGCCGAGCTTGAACGCCTCCCAGGGATACTTGTTCTTGATGAGCAGCTTGCTCTTGGCGAACGGAAATCCCATCAGGTCGTCGCTGAACGCGATCCACGCGCAGGCCTGGTCGGTGCCGTACTCGGGGCCGACCCACTCCAGCGGCCGGTGCAGCATCACGAACTTCCCGTTCACCTTCTCCGGAAACAGGATGACGTCGCGATCGTCCAGCAGCGGGTTCGTCAGCCAGCCCGCGCGGATCCAGGACTTGAAATCCTTTGTCATCGCCAGGCCGGTGAGCGTGGCGTTGGTGCGCAGGTAATGCGGAAACTCGGGCGCGGCGCCGGCGGGGACGACGTACTGCTTGCGGACTTCGGGAACCCAGAATTGGCCGAACGGATAGTGCCGGGCGGCGTAGGTGACGTAGAACCAGTCGCCCATCTTGATGATGCGCGGATCCTGGATCGTCGCGCCATCGAAGCCTTCCCTGCTGACGGCCATGGCGGGTTGGTCGGACACGCGCTCGAAGTGGAAGCCGTCCCGGCTCCTGGCCAGGCCGAAGTAACATTTGTACTCCGGGCCGGACTCGGCGGCGCGATAAAGCAGGAGCACCTCCTTCTTCCGCTCGTCGTACCAGGCGGCCGGGTTGAACACGGCGAGGTCTTCCCACCTATGATCGGGGTCGGGGGAGAGGATGGGATTGCCGGGGAACCGCTGGAGTTTCATGACGGACGAAAGGGTGGCAGCAGCCGTGGGCTCAGGCAAGCGCGTCGTTGGTCAATTGGCACGTCGTTGGCCCAACTTGCGTTTGACGGCCGCCGCTGCATTCCCGATGCTCACCCCATGTTCAAACCACTTGCGCTCCTGGCCGGCGTTCTCCTGAGTGGGCCCGCCTTCGCGGCCGCCGAAGTCTTGATCGTGGCCGACGAGTTCCCCGCCATGGAATGGCTGGCCGACGCCCTGAAGACCCGTGAGGGCATCCCCAGTCGCGTCGTCGCCCAGACCAACCTGCCGCCCCGCCTCGCGCCGTTCGCTGCGGTGGTGGTGTACCTGCACTTCGAACTGCGCGAACCCACGGAGCAGGCGCTCATCGACTACACTCGTGCCGGCGGCAAACTCATCGTCCTTCATCACTCGATCAGCTCCGGCAAGCGGAAGAACGCGCAGTGGTTCAAGTTCCTCGGCGTCGCGCTGCCCGAAGGCGACGTGAGTCAAGGTGGCTACAAGTGGATCGAACCGGTCACGCTCGATATCGTAAAGCTCGCCCCCGACCATTTCATCACGACGAATCGAGTCGACTACCCGGCCCGAATCGATTGGCCCGAGGCGAGTGCCGTGCTCGGCGACCGCTCGCTGCCGGGCTTCACGCTTCACGAATCCGAGGTCTATTTGAATCATGTCCTCATCGAGCCCCGCACGCGGTTGCTTGGGCTCAAGTACACCGACGCGAAGTCGGGTCAGGTCTGGAGGCGGACCCACGCCGGGTGGGTCAAAGCCGCGGGCGGCGGCTGGATCATCTATCTCCTTCCCGGTCACAGTGTGAAGGACTTCGAGCATCCCGCCTACGCCCGCATTGTCTTGAACGCCGTGACTTGGAAGCCCTGACTCTGACCTTGTCATTCGTTCTCTCGTGGTATGAGCAGAAGGCGGTTGCGATCCTGTTGACCCTCCTCCGTCTCGGGATGAGGAACATCCGGTTGGGGCCGAGCCTGCCAGCGTTCGTCAGCCCGAACGTGCTGAAGGTGCTGGTCGAGAAGTTCAACCTGATGCCGATCACGACGCCGGAGAAAGATTTGAAGGCGATTCTGAAGCAGGCGGCGTAGGAGGTTTGTCTGAAATCGGTAGGGCGAACCGTCCTCGGTGAGCCGTTGCTGGATTTGGCGATGTTCAGCTCGGCAGGGACGCCTCGTATAGCTTGTCGAGTGGTCCGGGGGCCTGGCTCCGGCTCAAGGGACACCTACCGATTCGCCAGCAGCACGATGATTCCGATCGTGGCCGCGGCGGCGAGCACGGCGAGCGTGATCTTGATCCAGCTATACGGCCGCCGGCCCGCGATGGCGCCCGTGTAGCCGTTGACCAAGACCTGGAACACCCGCGAGCCGAAGGTGTAGGTCAACAGCCACACCGGCAACAGCACGTGCTTGAAGGTGCGGTTCGAATACTGGGCCTCGACCTGGAGGTTTCGATACGTGTCGCCGGGCACCTCGCGGCCGCAGAGCGCGCGCAACTCCGCGTCCATCATCTCGCGCGAGGTGTTGGCCGCGCGGCCGAGGTCCACCTGGTATCGCTCAACCACCCAACCTCGGATGAAGCCCGCGTCGTAGGGTGCCAACTCCTTGGTCGGGAACGGCTCAATGCCATGCAGCAAGTCCGGCCCGACGCCCACCGAGCCCGGCACGAGCGTGTCGTCGAAGAAGTGCTGGAGCTGGCCGGAGCTGGGCACCCAGCGGGTTTTCTGGACTTGGCGGGTCTGCGTATTGCCCTTGGAGTCGCGGTAGGTCTCCGTCACGTAGTAGTGATAGCCGGACTCGGCGGTCCACTGGGCGAACGCTTCTGCGTCAAAGGTCCAATACGGCAGATACACGCCCTTGAGCGTGTCGGTCAACGCGGCCTTCTTCAGCCGGTTCGGCGCGAACCAGCGCGTGCCGTACCAGCGTCGGATGGTGTCGCGGACAACGGTCTCAGTGATCTTGAACGGCAACAGACTCTCGGGCCGGACGGGATCCTTCGTCTCCTCGTAGGGCTGGATGGACGGCGACCCGCAGAAGTCGCAACGCTGTGCGGCGCGGTCGCGGTCCATCACCGAAATGGCCTGACAGCTCTGGCACTTGACGGAGAGCTTGTCGGCCTTCCAGCCGCGGGCGTCGTTGCCGACATCGCGCAACGCCTGGGCGAGGTCGTGTTCCACCACGGCGCCGCTTTCCGCCGACGGCTGGCCGGGCACGACCGTGCCGCAGTAAGGACAGACCAGCGCCTGCTTAGCCGGGTTCCAGGCGGTGTCGCCCCCGCACTCGGGGCAGGGGTGTTTTTGGAGGGCTTGGACTTCAGACATGGTCAGGGCAACGGAGTAAAGGCAGGGGAATTATCGACAGGGGAATCGGGAGAGGCATTCTCACGCTCATTCCTCTGCCGTTCATTCCCTTGCCATCGACTGGAGCGTGGTGAATTCGATCCGTGCATGGTTCAGGTTGATCCATTGAACTGCCTCGAGGTTCGTGAGCGCGAGCAATCGGCGCAGGTGGGCCTCGACGTATTGCTGGTCTTCCGTGACCGCCGTCAGACGGAACGCTACCCCGGGCGCGTGAACGAGCATTCTCTGTGTGCCCAAGTCCAGTCCCTTTCGATTCAAGCTAATCCGACGGTCCACAGTCCCGGCGCCACCCGAAAAGTGGATCAATGCCTCCTGATACAAGCCCACCTCGAGAAACGCACCCCAATCCTCTATTAAGTCGCACAGATCTTGCCGCAGCGTTGCGCACGCCGGCGTCAAGTCCTGCCAGCGTCCAGTGACGGGCGTAAAACGGCGGCGCGCCTCCGGCGTCAGGCTGGTGGCGATGATCTTGCCCTGGACCTTTCCCGGTCGGAAGTTGAGCAGCTTTGCACGTTGCACCCCCAGTAGGAACATGTAGTTGAGCAACTGCGCCTCGTGTTCGCCGGTAAGCGCTGCGTCGGCCTTCAGTTCGTAAAGCGCGTCGTCGGCAACCAAATCGAGATAGTACTTCTTGGAGAAGTCCCGGTGGGTGACCGTCACGGGAACTTCGGTCAGGACGGAGCGGGAACCATCGACCAGCAGGCGCGCTTTCAGGTCGGCCTGGTAGGCACACTCGTCGCACAGCCGGCCCAGGTCGTTTTGGCAGGCGTAGGCGTGGCCCATCACCCGATAGTCGAGCTGCTCGAACTCGTCGGCGCTCAAACTAGCAAGGGTTACGGGGCAGTGGACGGGCATCAGATCAGGGAATCTCCGTGAGAAGCAGGGGAATGTTCGGCAGAGGGATGGCGGAACACCCATCATCTGTTTCCATTCCCGTGCCATCCATTCCGTTGCCTTTCCTCTCGCGTCTTCGGCCCGTGGGGAGTTCAGCAAAAAGCGCGGCGACCAGTTGGCGGCCCACGTCAGCGAAGGTGTTGCCGTTGAAGAACAGGAACGGGGCGCGGCGGTGGCAGTGCCGCAGAAACTCTACGGTTTCGTCGAAGGAGAGGACTTGCTGTTGCTTTTCCTCCCACTCTCGGCGGCACGCTGCTTGAGTCTCTGGATTAGAGCCGTGCTGCGCGCCTCCTCTTGCGCACGCTCCTCGGTTGAGGCCGACGACAAGCTCCCAACTCCGGTTTTTGAGAAAAGCGGCTCGGGCTTGTAGCGGTGATTGTTCGCCAGAACCTCCTCGAGAATGTCCTCGTCCGTCAGGTGTCCCAACAGATCCAACCTCAGTTTCATCGCGCATACTCTAAACCCACTTCAGGCCGTCGTGCAAGCAACACCCTCAGGCGGCCCGGCGCTTCAATTCCGCTGCCACTCATTCCCTTGCCCTTGCTGTCCAATCCGCCGTGAGGTTACGATTTCAAGAACTCATCCAGCGCCGCTCGGCTGATCCGGTAGGCGGCGCCGATCTTCTTCGCCTTAAGCTCGCCGCTCTGGATCGTGGCCATCACATCCGCTTCCGTGACACCCAGGGCACGCGCCGCGTCCGCTGGCGAGAGCAGCTCGGGGGTTCCGATAACCGGCGGAGCGGAAGCGGCGCCTGACAACGGTGGCGGGACGGCGCCCGGTGTCGTTTGGGCCGCCCCCATGGCCTGCATCATCTGCTGGCCCATCGCGAGGCCCGCGCCCAGTTGGGCCGCGGTGTTTGCCATGGCACCCCCTTCGCCGGGCTGTGTCATCGCCTGGCCCAACTGGAACTTCACGTAGTCGTTCAGGTTGCCCACGGCCGCCATGCTCGAGCGCTTGTCGATGGCCTGTTCGACCTCCGGCGGCACGGAGACGTTCTCCAGGATGAAGCTGCTGATGTCGATTCCATACTTGCTCGTCACCACCGGATTGATGACCGGTAGAAGCGCCTCGCCCACCTCGAGGTAACGCGCCGCCAGGTCGAGCGCCGGGATGTTCGCCTTGCCGATCGCGTCGCTGAAAACACTGACCAGGCGCGAGCGCATCGTGTCGCTGAACTCGTCGAGCCGGAAATGATGGTCCGTGCCGGCGACTTCCTTGAGGAAGACCTTTGGGTCCACGATCTTGAAGTCGTAGATGCCGTAAGCCCGCAGGCGGACGATGCCGAAATCCTTGTCGCGCACCATCACCGGGTTGGCCGTGCCCCACTTGTTGCCGGTGAACAGCCGGGTGATGACGTAGTAGATATCCACCTTGAACGGCGACTCGAAGCCGTATTTCCACGACTTGAGCGTCGTCAGGATCGGGATGTTGTCGGTGGTGAGCGTGTGTTTGCCGGGCCCGAAGGTGTCGGCGAACTCGCCCAGATAGACGAATTGCGCCACCTGCGACTCGCGGACGATGAGCTGCGCGCCGCGCTTGATTGCCTTGTCGTCGTCCGGGAACCGGAACGAGAGCGTGTCGCGGGAGTCATCGGTCCACTCGATGATTTCGAGGAACTGTGTTTTGAGATAATCAATCAGACCCATAGTTTCACCTTTCGTTTCTGACTGGACGCATCATCGCTGAAATCGTCGCCGGTGAAAGTATAAATCCAGGGGCAGCTTGGAACCGCCCCGGGGAACGGACTATTTCCTTGAGCCTGCACCTTGCGCTGATTTAATGCCCGCATGAGCGCGGTCGAGCTGATCCTGGTGGCCAAGGCGAAGACCGACCTTTGCCTGCCCGCCCCGATGGCCAGCCGCCACGGCTTGATTGCGGGCGCCACCGGCACGGGCAAGACCATCACGCTGCAGGTGCTGGCCGAGGGTTTCAGCAATCTCGGCGTCCCCGTATTCCTGGCCGACGTGAAGGGCGACCTGAGCGGCCTCAGCCAGGCGGGAGTGCCCACCCCGAAAACCCAGGAACGCGTCCGTCAGCTCCAACTCGAGGGGTTCACCTTCTCGGGTTGCCCGGTCACGTTCTGGGACGTGTTTGGCGAGAGCGGCCATCCCGTCCGCGCGACGATCAGCGAGATGGGACCGCTGCTGCTCGCGCGCCTGCTCCAACTCAACGAGACGCAGGCCGGGGTGTTGAATCTCGTCTTTCGCATCGCTGACGAGAACGGTCTCCTGCTGCTCGACCTGAAAGACCTGCGCGCCATGGTCCAATACGCCGGTGAAAACGCCGCCGCGTTCACGACCGAGTACGGCAACATCTCCCCCGCCAGCATCGGCGCTATCCAGCGCAACCTGCTGACGCTCGAGCAGCAGGGCGCCGACCGGTTCTTCGCCGAACCGGCGCTCAACCTCGATGATTTCCTCCAAACCGATGGCCAGGGCCGCGGGATGGTCAACCTCCTCGCCGCCGAGAAGCTGGTGCAATCGCCCAAGGTCTATGGCTCCTGCCTGCTCTGGCTCCTGTCCGAGTTGTTCGAGCGCCTCCCGGAGGTCGGCGACCTGCCCAAGCCCAAGCTGGTGTTCTTCTTCGATGAAGCGCACCTCCTGTTCAACGACTGTCCCCCGGCCCTCCTGGACAAGATCGAGCAAGTCGTGCGGCTGGTCCGGTCCAAGGGAGTCGGGATTTACTTCGTCACGCAGAACCCGCGCGACATTCCGGACCGGGTGCTCGGACAGCTTGGCAACCGAATCCTCCACGCCCTGCGCGCTTTCACCCCCCTCGAGCAGAAAGCGGTGAGGGCGGCCGCGGAGACGTTCCGCGTCAACCCCCGGCTCGACACCGAACGGGCGTTGACCGAGCTGGGTGTCGGTGAAGCGCTGGTTTCGCTGCTCGACGAACAGGGGCAGCCGAACGTGGTGCAACGCGCCTGGATCCGCCCGCCGCACAGCCAGATCGGCCCCATCCGCCCCGATCAACGCCAGCAGATCGTTCAGAGCTCCATCCTCTTCGGCACCTATGAGAAAGTGGTGGACCGCGAGTCGGCTTACGAACGCTTGAGAGGGGTCGCCGGTTCGCCCACCTCGAGAGGCCCCGACGCGCAGCCGAGGGATCCGGAACGGCCGGGCTTCTTCGAGTCGCTCCTGGGCGGCGGCGGCTCGAGACCGTCCTTGCCATCCAGCCCTGCCCGAGGGCGCGGCGGGCGGGTGCCCGAGAGTCTCGGCACCGCGATGGCCAAGAGCGTGGTTCGGTCCGTCGGATCCTCGGTCGGACGTGAGATCGTGCGCGGGCTGCTCGGCTCGATCTTTGGCGGGAGGCGCCGATGGTGAATCCGAACCCACCGCCGCACGGTTCGCCGACCGACCGTTTCAGTTTGAAGGGAAAAGTGGCGGTCATCACGGGCGCCAGCAAGGGATTGGGCAAAGCCATCGCCCAGGCGCTGGGTGGCGCGGGCGCGGGCCTCGCACTCGCCTCGCGCGATCTCAAACTGTTGAACGCCACCGCCGACGAGATCCGTGCGGCGGGGGCGGACGTGGCGGTGTTCGAAACCGATGTGACCAACGAAGCGCAGATGGCGCAACTCGCCGAGCGGGTTCAGGCGCGCTTTGGCGCGGCGCAGATCCTGGTCAACAACGCCGGCGTCAACGTGCGCAAGCCGGTCACCGAGTTTACGTTGGACGAGTGGCATCAGGTGCTCGACACGAACCTGACGGGCGCGTTCCTGGCGTGCCGCGCGTTCGTGCCGCAGATGAAAGGCCGCGGGTACGGGCGCATCCTGAACCTAACGTCCATCATGAGCCACGTGGCCATCGGCGGGCGCACGGCGTACGCCGCCAGCAAGGCCGGCCTGCTCGGATTGACCCGTGCACTCGCCCTCGAACTGGCGCCCGAGCGCATCACGGTGAATGGGATCAGCCCCGGCCCATTCGCCACGGAGATGAACCTGCGCCTCCAACAGGACCCCGAGGTGAACGCCCAGTTCCTTTCGCGCATCCCGCTGGGGCGCTGGGGGCAGCCGGAGGAGGTCGGGCAACTCGCGCGGTACCTTTGCTCGGAGGAAGCCGGCTTCATTACGGGTACCGACATCTTGATGGACGGCGGCTGGTGTGCACAGTAAACGGCGGGCCGGGCCCGGAGCACTCAATAGAGACTTATGAACTGGTTCGATTTGTCGGGTGAAGTGGCGGTCGTGATTGGCGGGGGCGGCGTCCTGGCCGGCGCGGTGGCGGAAGGATTGGCCGATGCCGGGGCGAAGATCGCCGTGCTGGACCTGCGACCGGAAGGCGGCGAAGCCTGCGCCGAGAGGATCCGGAAGGCGGGCGGCACCGCCCGGTTCTTCCCAGCGAATGCGATGGAACAGGCCAGCCTGCAGGCGGCTCACGAAAACGTGGTACGCGATCTGGGGGGACCCACCGTGCTCGTCAGCGCCGCGGGCGGCAACGACCCGAAGGCGACCGTCACATCGGATCATCCGTTCGAGCGCATCCCGCTCGAGAACTGGCGGCGGAACTTCGACCTGAACCTGGTGGCCGGGGCCTTGTTACCCGCCCAGGAATTCGGGCCGGGCATGGTGGCGCGCAAGAAGGGCAGCATCATCAACTTTGCCAGCGTGTCCGCGCACCTCCCGCTCTCTCGCGTGGTCGCCTACTCCGCCGCGAAATCCGCTGTGTTGAACCTCAGCCGCTTCCTCGCCCGCGAATGGGCGCCCCACGGAGTGCGGGTGAACACGCTCACGCCCGGCTTTTTCCCGGCGGAGCAAAACCGCAAACTGCTCTTCAATGAGGACGGCACGCCGACGGACCGCACCCGGGCGATCTGGGGGCACACCCCGATGGGACGCTTCGGTGAAGCGCACGAGCTCGTCGGCGCCGCCCTCTTCCTGGCCAGCCCGAAGGCCAGCAGCTTCGTGACCGGCACGGACATTCGCGTGGATGGCGGGTTCCTCTCGGTCACGATCTAGATCCCATGGAACTCGTCTCCGTCATCAATCCCCAGGGCGGGCCGCTGACGCCGGATCACATCCGCGCGGCAGTGTCGCGCGCGTGCCCGGCCGCTGAGTACCGCGGCCAGCGGGTGCTTCTCATCGTGCCGGACGGCACGCGCACCGCGCCGATCGGGCCAATGTTCCAAGCGATTCATGACGAGATTGGCGAATCGACCAAGGCTTTGGACGTCCTCATTGCCCTGGGCACGCACCCGCCGATGAGCGAAGGCGCCATCTGCCGGCGGCTGGGGATTACCGAGTCGGAGCGCCGGGAACGCTATCGCCGCGTCCAGTTTCTCAACCACGCCTGGGACCAGCCCGCGGAGCTGAAGACCGTCGGGTGCATTCCGGCCGAGGAAATCAGGCAACTGTCCGGCGGACTGTTCGCGATGGAGGTCCCTGTCGAAATCAACCGCCGGCTGTTCGACTACGACCAGATCCTGATCGTCGGGCCGGTGTTCCCGCACGAGGTAGTCGGTTTCTCCGGCGGCAACAAGTATCTGTTCCCCGGCGTGGGCGGTCCCGCGATCCTCAACTTCTTCCATTGGCTTGGCGCGGTCATTACCACGCCGCGGATCATCGGCAACCCGTGGACGCCGGTGCGCCGGGTGGTCGATCGCGCCGCCGCGCTCGTGCGCGTGCCCAAGCGGTGTTTCGCCCTGGTCGTCGATCCGGACGCCAGCCTCGCCGGCCTGTTCGCTGGCACACCGGAAACCGCGTGGGACGCCGCCGTCCAGCTTTCGCGGGTCCGGCATGTGACCTACCAGGACCAGCCATTTCACACCATCCTCTCTTGCGCGCCGCCGATGTATGACGAGCTGTGGACCGGCGGCAAGTGCATGTACAAGCTCGAACCCGTGCTGGCGGACGGCGGCGAGCTGATCATCTACGCGCCGCACCTCCGCGAGATCAGCGTCACGCATGGCCGGTTGATCCAGGAAATCGGCTACCACTGTCGCGACTACTTCCTGAACCAATGGGAGCGTTTCCGGCATCACCCGTGGGGCGTGCTCGCCCATTCGGCGCACGTCTATGGCCTCGGAACGTTCGACAACGGTATCGAAACCCCGCGTGCCCGTGTGACCCTCGCCACAGGCATTCCGGAAGCGGTTTGCCGCCGGATCAACCTCGGCTACCGCGATCCGGCGACGATCCGCGTTGCGGATTTCCTTCATCGGGAAGCCGACGGCATCCTCTGCGTGCCGAAAGCCGGGGAGATGCTGTTCCGACTGAGGACTCCGCCGGCTTGGGCGACGGTCTGAGCCGGGGTGATTCCATCTTGAAGGCGCTGAACCGTTGTGGAACGCTGCCGCCGTGAAGACCCGGAAATCGTTCCCCTTGGATTCCTTCTCCTTCCCCTACGGGCTTCTCCCCATGCTTCTCTTCTCCGTGACGATGCTGGGAGGCCTGGCGCGGACTTTTGCCGCGGACCTCGGCAACGAGGCGCGCTGGTGGCGGAGCGAGTTGGCCACGCGGACCTTGCCCTACTGGTATGACACGGCCCGTGACACGGCGCGGGGAGGATACTTGCTGGCCGACGATCTGATGGGCCGAGGCACGGCCAAGGACAAGCAGTTGGTCACGCAGAGCCGCATGGTTTGGGGCTTCTCACATGCCCACTTGAAGGGCTTCAGCACCGAGCAGCGCGATTATCTCACCGCGGCTAAGCAGGGGTTCTTGTTTCTCCTGGCCCACTTCCTCGACAAGGAAAAGGGTGGCTACTTTTGGAAGACCGACCTGGCCGGCAAACCGATCCATGACTGCAAATTCCTCTACGGCGAGTCGTTTGTCGTCTATGCGTTCGTCGAATACTACCGTGCCAGCGGCGACCCCAACGCGCGGAAGCAGGCTCTCGATCTTTACCGCGTCATCCAGAAGCGCCTGCACGACCCGACGAACCGAGGCTGGATCGAACATACCGAGCGGGACTGGACGCCGCTCGAGCCGGGCGATCGGCGTAACGAAGTCGAGGTCGTCGGCTATAAGAGCGCCAACGCACACCTGCACTGGATGGAAGCCCTGGCCGAGCTCTACGACGTCACCCGCGACCCCGAGGTGAAGCAGTCGCTCGAGGAAGCGCTGCGCATAAACCAGGAGTATTTCTATCCCCAGGACGCCAGCCGGTCGTGCTTCCATCGGCAGCCGGACTGGAAAGAGGTGACCGACCCCAAGAGCGCTGGCCTGTCCTACGGCCACAACGTCGAGTTCGCCTGGTTGATGATCCGCGCAGAGCAGGTGCTGGGACGTTCGCCCACGTGGCTGCATTTCTATGCCCATCTCGATCACGCCCTGAAGTATGGGTGCGACCTCGAACGGGGCGGGCTCTACGCCCGCGGCTTCAGCGACCAGCCCGCCAGCGACACGAGCAAGGTTTGGTGGGCCGCGGCGGAATGGGTCGCGGCATTGTCCGACGCCCTGAAGCACCAGCCGAATCCAGCCTACGAAGAGGGTTTGCGGAAGCAGTTGGAGTTCCTGCGCAAGTACCAAGTCGATCCCAAGGACGGCATCTGGCTCGACACGGTTGCGGCCGATGGCCAACCGAAGAGCACCGCCAAGGCCCACAACTGGAAGGCGAACTACCATGACGTGCGCGGCCTAGTGAAGTTCATCGATGCGTTCGCCAAGTGAGCCGGGCGCTCCGATCTGTCCCCAACCGTCTCGCGGCCGGAAGACCGGCCCTGCCGAGGTCCTGACTGCTCGTGGGATTCCCGAGGGGAG
>Ga0315288_10002042_pt1 | contig 26131 bp, 37 predicted proteins | sample YL17G11_20_MG_FD_203454 | JGI IMG/M metagenome (GOLD analysis project Ga0315288, IMG submission 203454) | Sediment microbial communities from Yellowstone Lake, YNP, Wyoming, USA - YL17G11_20 | ecosystem: Environmental > Aquatic > Freshwater > Lake > Sediment | place: USA: Wyoming | collected... | reverse complement strand
AGTCATTACTTGAGTTGTAGTAACGGACTCACCAGTCTGTTGATTAGCAGCAGGATTAGCCAGTTGTCTGCGACGAAGTTCGTAAACAAGAGCTGGATTTGCAGCCGCCCACTGCTGCATAGCTGCTTGCTCTGCTTGAGCTGTTTCTAGGCCACGTGCGTAGTTAACCAGCTCCTTACGCTGAGAAGGAGCGTTGGCATAACGTTGACGAGCGGCATAGTAATCTTCAATGCTTCTGTACTGACTAGGATCTTTTGGCTCTAATGCGCGGTCAGCGGTAGCTTCATCGGGCGCATATTGGGATAAAGCAGCACGACGCGCACTATCTCGCTCAGTTCCTCCAGTGACAATAGGAACTCCAGCACGCGTGGGATCAAGCATAGATCCTGGTTGTCCGGGACCGGGAAGTGTTGGAGCGGGAGGAACAGTAGATCCAGGTGTAGCACCGCCCAAGGGAGTACCGTCCCTTTCGCCAAACAACACAGCACGATCTTGCACCGGCATGTTCCCCCCTACAGGAGAACCACCACCTGCGTTGTCCTGATACATATTTGCATAATTAGAAATCCCAGCGCCCACACCAGCTGCACCACCTGCTAAAAGAGCAGCTTTTGCAAGATTTTCACGAGTAAACAACTGACTCAAATCACCCATCTGAATGCCACCGGCACTATTGCGCAATCTAGTAACAAGTTCTTCAGCGCTATTTAAAGGGGCTTCCATTTGGGAACCGCCAAGCCTAGTGCGCATACCCGTGACAATTTCTTCAGCACTAGTTAAAGGACGACCAAATGCGCGACCCATATCTTGAACATTGACTGGAATATTACGCATATCAATCAAATCTCCACCAGGCGAACTAACTAAACGACCTCCAGGCCCATAAAGTTCTGCTGAACCCCCGGGGACAATGGGGCCACCGCCAGATCTACGGATAGCTGTAGGAAGATCGTTTCCTGCTTCAAGAAAAGAAAGAACTTTGTTGCCATTAGGCCCCGCGAGAGCGCGTCCTAAATCTTCGGCAGGAACACCGTAGTAATCAGCAGCACGTCGTGCAAGATCACCCATAGAATTTGCGGTGCCATAATCAAGAGATCCTTGACCACCGCTGGTTCCGCGAGGAGCCGAGGGCATATCTACGGCCCTAGGTTGTTGAGAAAGGCGAACGGTTTCTACATCCCGTGACGTTGCCGACCGAGCAGGAGAATAAACCCTAGCTCCCTTGCCAGGTTGTGTGAAAGGAAGACGAAGTTGGGTAGTTTCTTCAGCAGCAGCTCTAACAAGGGGTCGAGCAGGAGCAGAAGGCAGTACCCTACGAACTGCGCCAACTTGATCCGGAGTTAAGGATCTTAGGACACTATTTAGAGCTTCAGGCCCGTTACCAATAGCTTTACCCAGCTCCTTCCAGACCGACATCGTACTTCCCTACTAAAATTGGAATTATGTTTATGTTAGCGCCAATTAGCAAAGAAATACAGTCGATCAGACCGTGATACATCAGGAGGTCCAGGAATTGCTTGGATAAATTCTCCCCCAGAACGCTCAAATCTATATCGAGAGGCCACGGGGTCTTTGTAGTTAGGGATATAGAGCATCTGTGCCAGGCGATCGCACTCATAAAGATAATTTTCTCGCCAAACGCGAGTAACTTCCCTTTTATCTTGAATAGAAATTGAACGAGACACGTCACCCAGAATTGTTTCCTGGCGGCTTGTGGCACGTCCAGTAGCTAATTCAGTTAAACGCTCCGCTTCTTCACAACGTTCAATTTGCTGAACAATTTTGTCATAATAAAACTCACTTGGAATGCTATTACACGCTTCTAGCAATCTAGCGTAGTCTCCAGCTGGTACAGTAGCAATATTAAACCCTAAGTGATATGCAACACGACTAAAGTTATAATCATCAAGCTTGTAACCAAAAACTTGAGCCGGATTTCGGCTTAATTGATTAACTGTCGCATAAATTACTTCGCGCTTAGCGGCGTCGGTCATCGTCGCGTTAAACACGACACCTTGTTGCGCCAAGTAACTTTGGATTTGCTCTAGCTCATTCAGCGAGAGTTGCGACATAATCTACTTGTCTTTATGGTAAAGTCTAAACCCTTTTAACCGAGAAATGACTCAACCGCGTTTATGGATGAACCACCCGCTTCAAACTACTTATCGATCGATGATAAGCAGATGCTGCCACAGGGGTAATAAATCTTATTGTAAATATGGTGGCAGAGGAATCACTGTTTGTGAAAGATGGCTAAGAAACAGACGAAACGGAGGAAAAACTTCTGAGGGTTTTAAAAATTTTATAGAGGATATGGGACCTAAACCAAGCTTAAATTATTCTCTAGATCGAAAGAATAACGACGGAAACTACAGCCCGGAAAACTGTAGATGGGCAACAAAAACCGAACAACAGCTAAATAGAAACCCTTACGAAAACAAGAAATTACGGGGAGAGAGACATCACCAAAATAAACTGACAGAAATAGAAGTAATAGAGATTAAAAAAGCACTTAAAACTCCTCGAAGAGGTTTGATAACCGAATTAGCAAAAAAATATAAAATAGACAGAAGAAATATTTACGCTATAAACAAAGGTGAATCTTGGGCTTGGCTGTGTGTCTATTCTACGTATACCGAGCCCGTAGCAAACACTTCGTCCCAGTCAACACGCTTAATAGCTTTAAGTTGATCCAACTTTAAAAAGCGCTCACCGGGCAAAGACTGACGAAGTTCAATAATTTCTTTAGCAGTTTTTGCGCCCACACCGGGTAGGCACTGAGTCAAGCCTGCTTCGGTCAAACTATTTAAATTAATTCGGTCATCCACAGGGGCTTGAGGCTTAACAACGCTAACTACCGGCTTGTCCTCGGCAACAGTTCTCCTGTTACGACGATTTGACACGTGTTTAGCACTGGATTCAATTTCTTTATTTTCTTGAAAATCTTCAATCTGGTCTTTGTGAGCAAAAAATACTTTTCCAGTTGTGTTGGAGCGCACCATGTAGTACTCACCTTCGTCATGCGTAGAAAGGATTTCAACTTTTACGCCGCTAGGCCGGTAAATGATTGCGGACATGTTTAAAACAAACAGTATATAGGCAGTAGTTTAGAGCAGAAAGCCTTAAAATAACTGTCAAGCGCGTAAAAAAAGTAAAATGCCAAATTTACTTGGGCAAGCACTCCGTTTAGCAGGTCAAGTAACAAAACCAGTACTACGCGCAGTACCTTTTGCTGGAGATGCTCTTGTAGGCATTTCAGAATTAATTAATTCTAATGAACCAGATGTAGGTCAAAGAATTATAAATGCTGCAGTAATCGGAGGTGGTGGAGCAGCTGCAAGTTTGGCTGTAGCAGGCACAGACGCTATTCCTGCAGTTGCCGAAGGAATATATCAAGGTCGTCCCACAGGGCCTGAAAAACTACAACAACTGCAAAAATGCGCTCCCGCACTAAACGTTGAAAATTATTTAAGAAATCTTTCTTATTCCGCGGGAGAGTTTATAGGAAAAAGCAATCCTTCTGAGCGCGATATTACCAGACAACTTATTAGCGAAGCCGCAAAACAATGCGGAGCTTTTGTAACTCCTGGAGAACGTTCAGGAATGTACCCCAGTGCAGTAAGGGGAGGGCTCCTTAATTTTTAAGTTTATGTAGTTCCATTTCGTGAGTAGCAGCAGAAATAAAAGCTCGCCGACGTTCCCAAGTGTCTCCCCCTTCCGCACCTTTTAAAGGATTAATGCACTTGGGATCATTAATCGTGTTACAAACTAAACCGGCAAGATCTAGTTCGTTTCCTTTGTAACCTGTGCGCCACATGTGGACTCCGTTTAGCCACGTGGCTCCACAACGTTCGCACTGTTTTCTTTGTATTTTTAAATCCGACAATTCGCGTTCTTCCATAAAATTACGAGAAATGTTGAACTCTTACATAAATCTGACACAAAAAAGCTCACGTTGCTACATCAATCACTACTAAACGTATATTTCAACGCAAAAAAACCCCTTCCGAAGAGGGGGCTTGCACTTTCCGTCTGAAATTTATCAGGCGACCTCTAACGTAGTAGTATCTACACCTATGACAACCTCCCGAAAAAATGGATCCGCAGGAAAAGCACCCGTTGTTTCGAACTTGGAAAGATATGTGTGCTCGATGCACGAACCCAAATAACGTAGCGTATCAAAAATGGTATGGAGCAAAAGGGATAACGGTGTGTTTACGTTGGTCAAAAAGAAACAAAAAAGGAACAAACAGAGGGTGGGCGCCAGGGTTCATAGCATTTGTGGAAGATATGGGGTCGAAACTTTCTCCAAAACACCAGTTAGACCGGATAGATTCGACAGGAAACTACGAGCCAAATAATTGCCGGTGGGCCACAACATCAGAGCAGGCTTCAAATAAAAAACCGTATAAAAGATGTTCGGTACAAGGAGAAAAAAATAAAAACGTAATAATGACCGAAGAATTAGTAAAAAAATTAAGAGAAGATAGAAAACAGAATATAACTTACGATCAGTTAGCAGCTAAATATGGTATCTCAAGATCTACTTGTTGTCAAATAGTAAATAAGAAGACTTGGACACACATATAAAAAAACCCCTCCCGTAGGAGGGGAATTAGTGTCACAGAACAATCACTGCGGACTGGTCGAGGTGTAGATCGAAGACTCGGTAACACCGCCAGGCTGAAGAGCCAGGTCGTCGCGCTCGGGAGCGGCATCGGGAACAATCCAGCACACTTCGCAAATTGCGAGGGCTTTGTTGCTACCAGCCAATGAGTTAGCGGCAGCACGAGGATCGTAGATACCCGAAGCTTGAGTCAAACCTGAAGCTACAACACCACCGCGATTGGCAGTGGTGAACAGTTTCCAGGTAGTGGCAGCAGTCAGGACAGCCAGGCTGCTGGAGTTAATCTGGTTTGTAGACCTGTAGCTACCATTCGCAATTCGCGAATTGGCGCCAACAAGAGTCACACCAAATTGACCGGACACCACGGTGCCATCGGACCTCAGACCTGTATTCACAGCGGGAATCAGAGTCAGGTTAGGAGTAGCGCTGCCACCGGCAACACCACTGCTAACAACATCGCCACCGTCAACACGGAGGGATGTGCGGTACACAAAAGCGCCAGAAGGAACCTCAATACCATCGGTAATATCCGCCCGGACATCCTTTTGGAAGTCAGGAGAAGGAATAATAACGTTGGCGTTCAGGAAAGGCTGGTTAGCACCGTTCTGACCAGAACCGTAAGGTTGGGTGTAGTAAGACAGTTGGTTAGAAGTACCAAGAGCTTGGTAGCTAAGGTCTACATAACCAATTGCTTGCTGGGCAATAAAACCAGGCTGGAAAACAACACCAACAGGACCGCCAATGGGTTGGTTGGTGAGGTTTTGAGAAACGCCATTGGCGTTGTTGTACTGAATGGTCTTTTCTTCGTGCCAGTAACGAAGAACATTCGTGTAGTTACCAGGATAAATCTTGGAAACTTGAATCTGGTTAGGATTGACAGTCATTGTTAGTTACCTCCCTCAAGCGTCGAAAGAGTAGGCAACAGTAACGAAGTCAGCGTTCAGAAGTTCGAAACCTGCGTACAGGCTCCAAATCATCATGATGAAACGGCTGAAATCGTCGTTGTTGTTTAACAACACCTGAGCGTTGTTACCGCCGATACCCACACCAACAGACTGAGGACCAAAGAACATACCGATTGCAGCGTTATACGCAGCAGGGGTACTTGCAATGGTTGCTTGTTGGGTTTGGGTAGGCATGTTGGTGGATTCGAAGAAGCGAACGCCTTCGAAAACAAAGCCCGTGGGCATAATGGGTTCGCCGGCCACGAAGGTGGCTTGACCGAAGCCCTGACCCATGTACAGAGCAGCGTTAGGCTGCATTGCCGACATGAGGGGGTTGATCTGACCATTACCTGGGTAACGAGCAACTTCACGGAAGTCGCTGTTCTGACGCAGGTGCATCAGGAAGGTCGGATCACAAACGCAGCGATAGAAACCGTCCTGGTAGGTCGGAGTGTTGCGCTTACGCAGGGACTTGACCACACGGAGGAGGTCGTCCTTAATGTCGAACTTAGCTTGTTCGGCGTTGGTATAGCTGAGGCTACCGGTGGCGAGAGCGCCAGGGAAGTAGTAACCACCTTGGGTATCCGAAGATTGACCCTTAGAGACAGCTTTCAGGAGTTCGTTAATGAACACCCGATCGCGCCAACGACGATAGTCATCCAGCAGAGTCAGCGAACCGATCGACTGGTGGAAAGTGGTGAGGTTACCAGTGTCCAGCAGAAGACGCTGCGCGGTGATCAGAGTCTCGCGAGCAATCTTAAAGGTGCTGGGCTGGGTGGGATCGGACGGGTCCGCAGGACCGGTGTACTCACGAAGAGTAACCAGCACTTTATCCTTGACAATATTCCGGCTGTTAGCAGTACCGATGGTCTGCTCAGCAGTGCGTTCCCGAGATTCTTTGGAGCCGGGGTTACCGAAGAAACGATAACGATCCAACTGAACCGTCTGGCCGGGTTGTTTTGCCTGAAATGCTTCGATAAGCACCGTGAGGTTCTTTATCCTCACGTAACATCAACTTAAGGACGTTGATGAGTAGACTATATCATCACCCACAGCAAGAATTATCTTCTGTTTGGGTGTTCCGCGCTCGTGTCACCTTATCGGCTTCTACAACAAATTTGTTGCGGTCAGCCTCGCTCCACTTTGACTTACCTCGATTAGTTCGAGTGTCGTAGCGAAGGTCGAACTTGTAGCTCATGGCTTTACATCCGTATGGTTTTAAAGCCTCTACGAACAAACGAGCTTGAGTGCCGTTACCACGAAGATTCCATTTATTTGGACTCTTCGTTTTCATCGGCTCCCTCGGAGTTAATGAGGCTCCGGTTAAGCTCTCGATCCAATCGGACACAAATAAAGCTGTGTCATAAGGAACGTATAAAGCCAGCTCTACAATACGCTCCCGTACATAAGGTTCTCCTGTTTGCGTGGATTGACCACGCTTGCGAAGATGGAGGTTTCCGTCGTCCATATAGAGAACGGTTAATCCCTCTAAGCCGATATCCCGTAAAAAAGAAGGTGTGAGCACCTTTATTCCTTGTGGATACAGCTCCTTATATAAAGGAAGCAGTAGCTCTTGTTGATTAGACCACCACTGACAACCAGGAAAATTTCCTGATTGGCTTGTGCAGACTCTATCCTTAATTGGCTGTTTTATTCCAAAAATTTTGTTTAAGCGTCCCACTTTCCAGCGGAGATACTCAAACTGTTTTTTGGAATGCGTGAGCACGAGATTCGGATAAGTAACTTGATGCCTTAGACATCCGTCACCTATACAAACACTTTTAAGGAACGAGCGGTCGCTTCGAGAGAGCATTCGAGCAGTGTTAGTCGTTGAACCTTCCAACCATTTCGGATTGGCTTGGCTGCTGATTGGCCTCCCTTACGGGTCCGGCTTTCCAGCAATTCACGGAATTGTTCGACCGAGCTTTCACTCGGAAGTTCCCAGACCTTAGCAGGTCAAGAAGTCATGAACAACCACAGGTTCCGCAGCCATCTCAACGATGTATGCGGGGTGAGGACGGTAAAGTTCTGCACCAAGAATCTTCGGAAAATCGTTATCGATAAACATCGATAATCCTGAAGAAACTACATATAAATCTTAGCCCTTAACGTAGTCAGTCAACTACCTGCTGTCGCATTTATAGCGTTAAATGCTTTTCTGGTTTGAACTATTAACACCAGGACTAAATGTGCGCACAAGATTTCGCACACCTTCCCCTAGCACACCATAAACTGAGCCGTAATTAGGAACGTAACGAGTGGACCTACCTCGGTACATATTTCTAATAACAGTACTCATTTGACCGGGCAAGTCAGACCTTACAGCTTCTGAAAAAGTTTGGCAGTACACAGGTTGATGGTATTCCCAAGCAGCTCGGGAGCCAGAAGTATCGTTTGTAGGGTTAGTAAGCATTGGAAATTTAACCCTTTGATAAGAGTTAGGTCCGCCCGTGCTCCCTTCTGCAGCGGTGTTATTTGCCGGTGTCTGGAACGGATCGTAACGTTGGTTGTCAGGAACAGCAGCACCAAACCATGTATATGCCCCAATATCTCGTAAACCAGGTTGAGGACCAAATGCAGTTTGAACTGTGGCATTAGCCACGCTGTAAAGCGCCTGTCCGCGATATCCGGTATAGGCATCTAAGACACCCGATCCGTGCGGAAGAACATTTTGGTAGTTAGTCCAGTATCCAGAAACAGCAGGAGGAACAGCTCGCCATTCAGTAGTTAAAAAACCACTGATATTAGGAGGTCCTTTTGGGATAGTTCCAAAGTCTGTACCCTGGTCATTAACCCCGTACCAAGATTGCTGAGCAAGCCCAGAAGGAACATAAGCGCTAGATACGAGTGTGTAGGTATTTGTAAGATTTAAATCGTCAGCAGTATGTTGTGGACCTGATTGAATTGAATGATATAAATTTTTGTCGTACTTCCAATTGGTTTGGGAGGAGTACATGAAATTGTGCCACTTATTAACCGTATTCTAAAACGATGGTTTAAAATTAAAAAAGATAACTAACTGATCAATGACCGCTTCAGAGACCAAACTCGTAGCGGTTCTGCTTGCTGATCCGGAAAAAACTATAGCCGCAATCTCGGGAGCAATAACAGATACTATTTTGCACCCCAAGGGAATCAAAAAAATTATCCCTTACTTGATCAAAGCAGTATTTGCGGGATACTTGTTATCCAAATTTGTAAGTCCCGCTGTAGCTGAACGTTTAGATCTTACGCCAAAAGAAGCTTTAGCTGTTTCTTTTATTTTTGGTTACGCAGGTGTAAGGATGTTAACGATGACTGAAGAATTAGCCATGAACGAAATAAAAAAAAGATTTAATCCTTCTACTTCAACCCAGGCTCAGTTGATTACCACAGATTCGTCAAAAGCCTCAGTAGAAGACTCTTGAGTATTTGTTTGTTGCACCTCAGGAGTTGTTGTAGGTGTAACAATTTCTTCTTTTTCGACGGCAACTTTACGCCGAGAATCCCCTAAAGCACGCATGATAAATATGCTGGTGCTATAAGTCTACCAATAAAAACCCCCTGGTTAAAGGGGGTCGAAGCCTTACGGTTGTAAGGAGTTCAATAAAGAACTTATAAAACTCAAGCGCCTTCCATAAACAGGAGCTTACTACGCAGAGCCTCGGGTTGCATTTGGCTCAGGTAACGCCAGGCATTCTCAGGAGAGCGATTCATCACTTCAGAGAAAGCTTCCCACTGTTGCTGAGGTTGAGCACCCTGGGGGCGTCCACCGGCAGCAGCAGGGGGAGCAGGCATGTCGTAGTTAGGTTGGTACTGCTGAGGTTGACCAGCGAAAGACTGGTCGCCATCGATTTCCACGGGGAACACTTCGGTGAAGAAACGATCAGTGTAGTTGGCTAAGTGGTCAGGATTGGTGAGAATGGTTTCCATCGCACCTGCCCGCACACTCAGGGCATCCATACGCTCTGCTTGAGACATAAGCATGTCTTCAAGAGTGCAGGAATACTGATTGAGGATACCGGGAGCCTCAACACCAAAGTGATTAACGACCTCAGCGCTTGCTGCGCTTAGCCCGGGGCTTTGGGGCTGCTCCGTAGAAGCCGGATAAGAAGCCTGGGTCGGTGAGGCGTTGGTAGCGTAAGTCGGCGCTTCCTGCTGTGCCTGGTAAGCCCAGGGCTGGACCTGTGAAGGCTGATTGGCCTGTGGAGTAGCCAGCAGCTGAGTCGGGTAAGGCGACTGTTGAGCCTGGCTGGGGTACTGCGAAGGCAGGTTCGAAATTACCCGCTCCAGCGAACCCATTGCTGCTTCCCACGGATTGCTCGGGGAGGATGGAGACGTTGACGGGTTGTACTGGGGATTGATAGAAGGGGCCGTAACCTGTCCCACCTGCGACGGCGGTTGGGCTGTAGGCACCGAAGCTACCGCCGGGGTAGCTGTTTGCGCCACCCATTGCGGATAGGCGGTTGAGCCCTGGTCCGAGTATGCCGCCGGGGCTACCGCCGGGGAGACCGGGCTCGGGATCGAAGCTTGGATCTGCTGGCTCATAACTACCCGAGTAAGTTAACTCTTCCGCGAGGTGGTCGAATGTCCTGTAAAGGAGCGGAGTGATATTGAGTCTAGGGTCAGCCGCAAGCGGCTGATTAGGCGCAAGTGGATGCGGCGATTGCAACATCTGGTTTAATAATACCAGAAATTGTTGCATAGCTGACTGAGTTTGTTGAACCATACGGAATGGAAAACCTTTCAGCATTTCTGCGCGTTCTGAATCAGTCTTTTCGGGAAAAAGAAACTTCAGAGCTTCTATACTATCTACGCCAAGTTCTTGTAGGTTACGAACAACAATAGACTTTTGATTTACGTCATAAGCTGTGTCTTCGTAAACATCACCTTGGAAGCGATAAGTAACTGTTCGCTCTCCATCCTCAGGGAGGCCAATAACTCCACGAGGAACTTTGTTCTCCGTTAGAGCTTTACGCATCTCTTCATCAACTTTTGTGTTAAAGCGAGAAAGAGCTTTCTGATATTTTTCAATAGATTCCGGAGTTTCTTCTTTAGGCAGATTGGGTTCTGTTAATCCAGAAGCAGCCAAGAAAGATTCACGGAAAATCTTTTCTTGATGGAAAACCATCATCTCCATCAAGCGACAGAAACCATAAGTAAGAAAACTTTTGTTCTTTCTTAAGGCCGTGGCCTGCGCCCTACCCATCAAACCTTTAATTTCTGTAGCGGTAGCACCAGCTGAGATAGAAATTTCATCCACACCGCCTAAAGCAGTACGGATTTCCTCCCTCAACAGCAAGGAGTAACGATTCATGTCCCCGTTAACGGGGTCAGGAGTCATATAACCAACGCGGTCAGAAGGTTCTACGTTTGCAATAATTCGGGGAACACGCAAACCTCCGCCCATAGCAGAGCCAAAAGGTTCGCTTACCCGAGTTGAAGGACTATCAACTCCAGCAAAACCACTCTGACTGCTAATAGTGGGACGGAAATTGCTTCCTGCATCGGAAGCTTCGACAAGATCACTACGAGGACGCGAACTGATAAGAGTAGGATTGCCAAAAAACTCAATGTTCTTAGCAATGTTCCGCATCATTTGATCATGCAGAACAATTTGCTCCATAAAAGGATCAAACTCTCCTTCACCCTCAGTTCCGCTAGCACTGGGTTTATTTAGAACTTCAACAGCGGGAACAAACCCAAGTGTGTTAGGCCTTTTTTTCATAGGAGCCATAACAGCTCCAGGTTCAATGTCAAAACTAAGTTCACTATCCGTTTCAATCTCGCTGATTTCGTCAGCGGTAATACCTAAGCGAACATATCTTTTATTCTGACCATACGTATTACTAGGAAGTCCTAAATTTGAATTTTTTACTTTATAGCTATAGAGAATTACAACCTCTTCAACACTTCCGTTTAAATCGTGGTAAACCCTGTACTGATCTTTATTAAAGAAATAAATTTGATACTTAAGCTTTGGATCAGGGCGAAAATAAAATAGTCCACATCCGTCAATTAAAAAATTACGGATAATTGTTGGAAAACGAATATCTAGTTTATTTAGAGAAATTACATCCTCTAAAAAACGAGTACGACTTTTATATGTATCTTGATCGCAGTAGAAAGCTATGCCCTTCTTAATCATAAGAAGGGTCATTTGCTGGAGGTGACTAAGCACCACCATCGTGGCCGACTGATGTGAACGATCTTGAGTGCGTGAAGCCTCTAAAATCTCAACATAGCGGCTTCTAGTTTCAGTCGTGCTGTTAGCCATTAAATTTCAGCGGTATGTGCTCAGTCTTTGTTGCCGCGCATCTCTTTAGATTTACGGGCTTTAGCAAGAGCGCGTTTCCGTGCATCTGGACGAAGTTCTTCGCCACTGGGGGCTTTTTTCTCTTCGCGGGCAGCCTTGAACTTTTCAAGGATTTCTGAAGGCATACGGTCAGCCATCTGGAAGGAGATACTTTTTTACTCTCTCCAGTTTAACTGCTCCTTCAGGTAAATCTTCGATTGGATACGAAGTAATTAGATGATCTTGGCGGCCCAACATATCAGTATTGCCTTCCTCAGGCACAAAGTCATCACACAACTTCTGTACTTCTGGTTTGTCCCAAATGTAATATTCCGCAATTGATCTAAGTTTAAGTTTTCGCTTATCGGCGTCCCCCATCCAACTTAAATGCCACCCGGCATCGCGATTACCGAAGTAATAATTATCTTGGCTGTGCCTCATCGACGAGAGTGTGCCAAAATCTTTTAATTTTTTAACGGAACTAGCTACGCCGCAGCGCCAATCGAAACGTTCTCCTTCGGGCGAAATAAGTTGACGATCAGCCCGCCCGTAGTGCATAGACATACTTAAACGTACAATTTTATCTTCCTGATCCTCAATAACTTTTTTTAATTCTTCAATTTTTGCGGGGTTAGCGATTTCATCGCAATCAGAACATATAAAAAACGCATCTTCAGGAAGCATAAACAACCCAACACTTAAAGCGTCACGCTGACCTCGTTCACGTATCCACGGGTCTGGAGCTTCTTCGTATGAAGGGAGTTCTACGTGCAAAACTTGAACTTTTTCATCACTAATACCTAGTTCTTTTAAAGTTTCTACTACTGTAAAAGGTTTTTCTTCACCTCTATGCGTTCTATTTGCATCTGTAATCAAGAAACCGTCTACGTAATCGTGTAACGTAGCAATACGAAGCTCTAAAAGCTCTTTTTCATTGAAATAAGGAAAGCAATCGATCAGCACAGGGATCAAAAACAACTTTATAGCAGTATACTACCTCTAAACAATTGATTTTGCTTCTGATTTTCGTGAATAAGTGCTAACTTTAGCTTTATTAAGCATTTCCTGTTTCATAAATTCAACTTTTTCATCCATATCTGGATCAAAACCGTTCAGATTTTCATTAGGATATTGAGGCGCCTGTGGCTGAGGAGAACCATAAGGTTGATCAGTGCGCGAATCAGCCTCAAACGCATATTGTTGCTCACTAGGAGCACTAGCATTAGTTTGAGCATTAGAAGCAGCTATTTGATTCTTATATGCACGACTAAAATCTGTTCCAGCCTTAGCGTATGGGTTCATTGAATTAAAAACAAAGCGCTAGAGCTAGTTTAACCTTTTTATCAATACAAAACTACGGTAGAAGCAGTGGTGCCGACGCCGCTGATAGAAGTAATAGCAAAAGGGAACAAAGTATTTGCAGCTAAACCAGAGAGAAGTACGGTCTGACCTCTAGAATCCGAAAACTCAACTTGAACATTACCTTGACTAAGCGTATAAAAGCCTCGGCAAGTTCCAAATGTTTTAGAAGTAGCGCTGGCCACAACAACGCCACTGGCGTATGGAAGCGCAGCACTCTGACCGTAATACGATCCAAAAGCACGAATATCCATGGCTAATAAAACAGTAAGTTTAGTTTACTCGGATATTTCAATTAATTTTTTTAGGTACCACTCACATTTTTTTAAATCTTCAACTCCGTTTTTGTATTCAGTGCGCCATAGGTATTTTAAGCAAGCACCTCGACAATAAGCTTTAAAACCTTCTGTACCTAAAGCTGCTTCAATTGCGTCAATACACTCAACACCACCCTGAGTATAGTGAGAAGGGTGATTTACCGGGTTGTGAGACGGAATCAAAGGAGTAAAGGGTTTTACTTGTGACTCCAATAAAGTTGCAGAGGGCATGGGCATTTCCGCAGCTAAACTTACTTGAGCAACATACTGTTCTAAAGACATTATCAAGAAAAACGTGCAAAATTCTGTGTGTGCTTATCTTAAAGCCGAAACATCGAATTTATAGTCAGCATCGAACCATTATTTTTAGATAAAGCTTGGCTGTACTTTGTATCTCGATGAAGTACAAGACCACAATCAGCAAGGGTAACTACACCTTTTTTAAAGATAACAGGCACAACTCTTCGATGTTCCTGGTCTGGATTAAGTCCTTCAAAAGCTAATCCCATAGACGATCGATCAGCAATAGGCCAGTTTCTATGTGCAGTTTTGGAATAGCTGAGTGTAGGGTCCGCACTAGCAGACTCAATATAAACTTCAGCATCTTCCTGATCCAGAATCATCAGACCAGCATAGGGATTTCCTAATGACACAAACGCTACAAAGCCATCCTCATTGCCTGGTGTGATATAGGAAGAAACTACAAAAGGACGCGTGCCCCAGACATCTAGAGTAGGTTTGTTAAGCTGCCACTCTTTATAGTTATCAAAAGGTACTTTTTCATTGTTAAAAATTTCATAACGGCAAAAACCAGGTTCTAGATTTAATCGCTTAAGACTGTCTTTATACTTAAACCAGTAATCAAAATTTTCACGAGAAAAAACCATATCATTTTCAGCGTAAATATAAAAAGTGTATATTTTTTCCCTAATAACCTCTGCTAAAAGAGGTTTGTGTGCCCAAGTAAGCGCAAAATCAATATATTCTTCAGAAGCAACAATATAATTAGCAATTAATTCTGGAAAGTTAGAATTAATTATTTCACGAAAGTCATCTACGTCAGCACGGTGTTCCCAATCAATAAAAAAATAAAAATCTTTATCTCCAGGCAAAGTCTCATACGCCTGTAGCGCATCTAGTAAAGGGTCTAACCTACTAAGCGGATTATGGGTGGTAAGAGCGATAAAAAAAGAAGGTTTCATCAGTACTCCAGAGTAAAGTTACCTCGTTTTTGAAGAAACGTCATTAACCACGTGTAAGCATCGAGTAAGTCATCGTGCGACGTGGCTCCAATATTGATTAATTGATCGATAAGTGCATCAAATTTGCGAAAGCGATTAAACGTGACTTTTTTATTTTCTAACAAACCAAGGGTACCCCGGAATCGCGCAACTTTATCTCCGCGGAAGCCTTTAACTTCATGAATATGAATATTTCCAAGCCCTCTTTCCTGGAGAAGGACTCGACGAAGGTCTGCTGCTAAAGAAGCTTGGTAAGCCACGGCTTCAACAACTAACGTTACAGAAGAGTATGTAGGAAGAAATTCTCCATTTTGAAGTTGAAGAATTCCCCACTCGACCAACATGTCACACAGTAGGTCTATTTTTTCTAAATTGCCAATAGAACGAACTTGGTGAGCATCAATAATGTAATATTTATCTTTTAACCGTCCTCCCAGCACAAAAGCAGTGTAATCAGATGTTTCATTTTTACTGGCGGAAAGGTCAATGCCCACCGCAAGAGTATCAAATTCAGTAACCACATCCCCTTTAATAATTAAATCAGGAGATAACACTAAGTCCGATGTCATCACTGGCTGTTGCTGATATTGGTAAGCAAAAGCAACAGGATCTAACTCTTTCTGACTCAATAAATATTCTTCACTCCATTGTTCAGGCCAGTAACTACGAGCTTCACCATTGTCATCATAAGTAAGAGCTTCTTGTTGTACTTGTTTCCATCCCTTTTCAGGAATAAACATTGTTTTATGAATATCCAAAGGATGGAAACGCGTACCCAAACATATTGAGCGACCCCCTTCAAAAATAATCGGTGAAATAACAGAAGACCAGTTATTGTTCATTTCCTCCCGAATTGCGGGATTTTTAATATCAATAGAACTTTTAATAGGGTCATCAATAATAACTAAATGTGCTCGTTTAGAAGTAATAGAACCGCGCAGGCCAGCTGCTCTCAGTGTAAATTCTTCATCGCCCACACGGTTAATTCCCGCATAATCAAAATCAATACTCCAACCAATATCAGATTGCATTCCAGCTCGTAGTTGAACTTTAGGAAAAATCTTTTTAAAAGTTGACGAATCAATTAATTGCCTAATAATTCGACTTTTTGGAATAGCCGTGGCAATGTTGTATGAGCAGTAAATAATTTGAAGTGGAAGCCCTTTCGTAGTATGTTTCCCAATAATCCACGCGGTGAAAAGGTTCAGCACGGTACTTTTGGCCGAACCCCGCGGAGCCAGAATATCAAGATTAGGTCCAGCAATATCTATTAAGTATCTACTGCTCTCACCTGTGATTAAGTGCTTATGCCACTCCAGCATATGTGGTGCTGGAGCTTTATCCAGTAGTGTACAGAATGTGTGGAAGTCATCCTGAGCCCTGTTAAAAACATTATCTAAGACACCGGTATCTTCATTTACTGCTTTTACTGCACGAAGTTGAAGGGCACGTCTGTAAGCAAAACTTTCTCTGCTTGGCATTTTTGTGGAAACTGCCTGTATATTGGTAGCAAGATTCTACTGCCAAATGGCTAAAATTCTTTGGTACGGTGATATCCTGTCCAACACAGGATTTGCTCGTGTATCACACAGTATTCTAGAGCACTTACATAAGAAGCACGAAGTTGTTTCGTACGGAATTAATTACGCAGGAGATCCCCACTCTCTTCCCTATAAGGTTTATCCCGCAGCTGCTCTAAACCCGCAGGATCGTTTTGGAATCGGACGCTTGCCCACAGTGGTTGAACAAGAACGTCCAGATTACGTTATCTGTTTAAATGATATATGGGTTGTTAATCAAGTTTGGGAGCGCATTCATTTTCTTAAGCCTCAACTTAAATTTAAATTTATTCCTTATTTCCCTATTGATTCCGAATGGTATCCGGATTCAATGTTGCGTTTTATAAAAGATTGGGATTTTCCTATTACTTTTACAATCGATCAAGCACAAAGAATCACAAGACAAGGGGTTGAACCAAAGTTGTTGGGCGTTATTCCTCACGGTTTAGACGCCAACAAGTTTTATCCAATTGATCAAAATGAAGCTAGAAAAGAATTAAGAATTCCAGAAGATAAATTTATTGTTTTAAACGCCAATAGAAATCAACCGCGAAAACGAATCGATCTAACAATCAAAGCCTTTGCTGAATTTGCCATAGATAAACCAGATACATGTCTGTACTTACATATGAGCGAAAAAGATTTGGGCTGGGATGTCCGAGCTATTTTTGAATCGGAAATGAAACGACGAAATTTAGAGTCCACTATGCGTTTATTTATGACTTCTAATAATATCGACTACACTAACGCTCCTTCTGATGAGCTACTTAATAAAATTTATAATGCTTGTGACATCGGCATCAACACTGCTGATGGAGAAGGCTGGGGACTTGTCCCGTTTGAACACGCTTCCTGTAAAAAGGCTCAAGTCCTACCAAACCACACTTCCTCGAAGGACATTTGGAAAGGCAAAGCACTTCTGGGTGATGTCTCTTCGTGGGTAATCGACAAAGATCTTGGAGTAGAACGGGGGATTGTGGACATCTTCAGCATGGCTGAGTTAATGTCTCAGCTGTACGAAGATGAAGTGTATAGAGAGCATGTAGCCTCGGAGTGCTACGAAGTAACTCAAAATCCAAGTTACAGGTGGAATAAAGTTGCCGAAGGTTTTGATAAAGCAATGATGGAGCTGAACAAATGAGCTTGCAATTTCATCGCTACAACGCTATGTATACACGTGTTGTATATCCTGTTAGAACTCCTGTTAAATCTGGTTTTCCTACTGTCTACCAACAAGCGGAAGAACTGGGAGGCACTTTTACTCGGATTCAAAAAGGGCTTCCTGAAAATTCGGTCGCTAACTTTAGCCCTTGTGTGCTTAAACATAAAGGTTCCATGCTTATTGCTTGGCGTAGTCAACCTGAGCCCTTTTGTTTTCGGGCAGATATGAAATATTTTTACTACAACAACACTCCCACGGATATTTATGTCGGTCAGTTGTTTTCGGATGACACAATTGCAGCTCCTAAAAAACTGCGCTCAAACAAACACAAGCTTAGTTACGAAGATCCTCGGTTATTTTTAACTCCGGACGACGCTCTGCACTGTCAATTTGTAACCAGTTCTTATGCCACTCGGTGGGACACATCAAAGCATTTGTTGGTCAGTCAACCAAAAATTTGCGTAGGTGAAGTAAACGAATATGGTGAACTAGTAGATTGCGTATATCCGCCAGTAGGCGTGAATTTAGTTCCGGGTCAAGCAGAAAAAAACTGGTGCTTTTTTTCCGACAAAAATTCTCTACGTCTTCTTTATTCAACACTGCCCTTAGTAATTAAAACTCCGGGTGAACCTGATAGAGAAATCAACTCTGAATGTTTAACTCAGGTTACTGGGCCGCACGCCACTTTTAACTCCACGGCTCCTGTCGATCTAGGAGATGAATGGCTTGTGTTTTTTCACTGGAAACACATGGCAATGGAAACGGCAACTGCGCAACCTCATCTGGTTTATCACTTAGGTGCCTATTGCTTAGATAAAAAAATGACAAAAATTACTCGAATGGTAAAAGAACCCCTATTTTCAGGTTCTAAAAACGATGAAGTAATTACGTGGTCAGATTGCGTAGGCAACGCTATTTCTTCTCAACCAGCGTGTATTTTGCCTTTTGGCTGCTACGTAGAAGATGACGAACTTGTCATGTCTCTAGGAGTAAACGATTGTTTTATGGGTATTTTTAGAACGGGTGTTTTTGAAATTACGGCTCTTATGGATCCTGTCTAATCAGCTTTTTTCTTCTCTTTCTATAGTAGACCAGATAACTCCAGAAGCGTCTTCCAACAAGGAGAACAAAGTAGGCACGTCTTCAAACGTATTTAAAAGTTCACGCAAACATCTATCTGCGCCCGCAAGCAAAAGCCCACGGCGGTCTACACCGTCCGTAAGCTGACGAACAGCTTGAATATGACTGCGCAGTTCTTTCTGAAGAACTGAAATTTTAGTTGCCGCTGTAGCATGATCTAACATGCCCGTCACAGTCATTTGACGAACGTTGTGTAAATCTGTTTTTAACGAATCAATTTCAATTAAAAGAATCTTTCTTAAATCTTCTTTGGGGTATTTTTCCTGTACCCAAGCCGTAAGATCAGAAATAGATCCTTCGTAAGCCGGTTTCAAAAACCGAGCATACAAAAAAGCTTCTATATCGCTAACACTATTTTTTGCATAATGAACAAAAGCATCTTTTTGAGATTTATCAAGTGAATCTAACCACGACCCTACCGTGGTTGAATCCCCAATTTGAGCTTTAATCATGCGAAGAAGCGCTGCCCAGCTAGAGCAGTAGACGTACCATAGCGTTTCAGAGCTAACTGAGACTCAGTGCTTCCTTTAATTTTGGCTAAGTCGCTAAGAGTTTTAGCTTGTTGAAGCTGAAGATTACTTGATAGCGATTGAGCCCCTAAGGCTAATGATCCTTCTGTCTTAGCTCGGCTGGAAAATACATCAGCTAAGGTAGCTGCTTGTTTAGCCGCAACTTGCGCTCGTGTAGCTTCTTGTAAATTTTTTAATCCGTAGTTAGTAGTAGCAGTCAAATTTGCAAGTTGATTTTCACCACCAAGAGCTGCTGATGCTGCTTGCTGTGCAAATTGAGGAGCTAAAAGTTCAGTACCGACTTTGGCTTGACCTAATGTTTTTTGTAGATCAATGCCTGCACCGACTAAACCAAGAACTTCAGAAGCTTGAGCAGCTGTCTGTATCTGAGCTTGGTTGATAGCTTCTTTAAGAACGGAAAGCTGTGCCGACGAAAGAGTCGAACCTTCAAGTCCTAATGCGCCTCCCAAACTACCTTGCAACACACTCAAGCCCTGCGTTGCTGCGGTTAAAGGACTTGTGGCAGCAGCAGCTTGAGCACCATATTGTTGATAGTAATCAACAGGAGCTGCTTGCGTACCTCCTCCTTTTTTGCCGCCGCCAAAAATACTTCCAGCAGCTCCAGCAACAGCAGTAGTAGCTCCAGCAACAGCAGTAATAGCAGGTAGAGCAGCAAGAAAAGCCATAATTAAAAAACAGGTTTACCTGGTTGGTAGGCGTTAATTGCAGCTTGCGTAGGACCAGCTAATGCACTTAAAACATTAGCGTTAGGAGTACCAGCAATATAAGCTACGTTCATCATAGAACGAGCTAGTTCAGTATCCCGATTAATTTGGGATTGAGTAATTGCTTGCCACGATTGAATATTTTGCAGCTCAATGTCGCGAGCGGTTTTCTCGCGCATTTTTTCCATAGCCGCTTGTTTAGCAATCTCAGTCTGTTGACCATAAACGTCAACATCAATTTGACTGGTCTCCCGACGCCATTTTGGATCAAGAGTACGTTTGGTTGCTTCAGCTTGTTGCCTTAAATATTCTTGAAGAACAGAGGCTAAACCACCTGTGTTGGCACTTCCCTGAGGCATATTCTGCTGTACAGGCAAATCAGGAATACCTGCTTCCCATCCTTCGGGAGGGGGAGGAGGAGGTCCTTCACTAGCGGCAGGAGGTTGTGTTCTTTTTTGAGCACCCTGTGGCTTTGCTTGAGACGCTTGATACTTTTTATTTGCGCCCACACCAACATCAAAGATTGTTTTAATAGGACCTAAGAGAGGGTTTGTTGAGATAATTGCGTCAAGAAAAATTTGACCAGGATTAAGAGTAGTCATAATCAGAATGCCCTCGCAGCTTCAGTAAGAGGAGCAATATTTTCAGGTCGTTTAGCAATGTTAGCAATTGCACTTTCAAGCACATCACCAGCAGAACTAAGTCCAGTACCTAGAGCAGCGGCCATTGCTGGACGAGTAGCTGCTTCTACATCAAGTTGCTTAAGAGCATATTCCCGAGCACCAGCTTCAGCAGCTGAACGACGCAGTTCTGATTCCCGTTGTTCAATAATCTGATCTGCGTCAAGAAGCTCGTAGTTTCCGCCAAGCTTATTTAAAGAAGAGCGACGATAGTTCTCTTCAGATACGTAACGTTGGATTTCTTTGACATCCTGCAACGTAATCATAAACTTCGAACCTGAACCACCTTGAGCGGGAGCAGGTGTCAAGCCGCCTGGTGCCACAGCTGATTGAATACCTCCGGCAACAGTCTCACCAAGAATGTTGGCAAGAATAGCAGTCAGCAAACTACCCCCTCCGGCAGCAGCAGGACCAGCGACAGCCGGAGCAGCTACAGATGCAACAGTAGGAGCAGCGAGGACTGCAGCAGCAGGAACTACGGCTGCTGTCGTTCCCCACGAAGGAACTTTAGTAAGTCCTTGTCCTGCGTTTCCGAGAAAACTATACATAGCCATTAGAAACCTCCGGGGTTGTCATACTTAGTGCCGCTAAGAGGCTTCTTCATAAACTTTAGGATATTATCCTCCTTATTTGTAGGAATTAAACCAACTTCTTGCGCAGGAGAAGGCAAAGCTGAAGTCTGAGGAAAATTAGAACTTATGTAGAGATTCATAAACGTAGAAGCATTCGTCTCAGGAGCCAGCCTACGAACGTCTCGCTCAATAAGTTGTTTCTGACGATTATTCATAATCAGCCTAAAGGTTGATAAGCTTGAGAAGCAGGAATATGATTCGAGCTTGGAGCATTCAACATTGAGTAATTTGCTCCTAAGTTAGGAGTGTCGTACTCAGCAGGACGTTGTGAAGACAGAGCGTCCATATGCTGATCGCCCTGCTCCTCCAAACGATCTAAAAGCTCAAGCATCAACTGAACCATCTCTGGATTTTGCTCCAAAATAGTGAGAAGTTCAATTAAATACATATCCTCATAAGGATCTTCTACTTCCGTATTTAAACGAGAAGCCAGACGAGCCTTTTCCATAGGCTGCGTGGTGTCTGGCATTGAGTTTAATGAACGGGTAGCACCTGTATAAATTCCTTCAGGCTCTTGACCAGGAACAGGAGGAAGAGCTTGGCCGAAGCGACGAATAACTTGAGCAGTCAAAGGCGTTGCTGCTGCCATCTCCGCCGGAGTAGTCGGAACAGGGAGGCCCAGGACGCGAGCTGCTAACTCATAATCAGCCTTACTAAACACCTGAGCACACCGCAACTGCTACATCCATTGTACTGTTAATTCCCAATAAATCGCCTGGGCCGCAGTTCAAGGTTAAACACAATTTCTCCAGTACGTCCGGAGAAGGAATATATCGAATATCGCTATAGATTTTGCGGGTTGTTGTAGGAGATAAATTAGCTAGCTTACTAAGTGCGAACGACGACAACTTCTTAGCGTCTAAAACCGGCTTTAAATTATTAAATAACTTGTCTCCGGTGGTGTAGGAGGAGTAGAAAGGCATCTTACTGAGACTAATTAAAACTAATCATAAATCCTTATATCTTTAGAAACCTAGATGCTTCTGACGTACAAACTCTAAATTGTACATAGTGAAATCAATCGGAAGCTCTGGGTTATTAAAAGGTGTTCTGTAGATTTCTCCATCTACATGAGCCTGCCACGCTGGACTCCACTTATGGTGTAAGTACAGCTTATTAAGCTCATGCGCTACATGGATTGCTTCTGCAAGTTCTTTTTCGGAGCGCCAGGTTTGGCTTCCATCTGAATAATCGTTCTTCTTACTACCGTGGTAGTAACCGTGCTCCAGGTCTAGAACGCGCTTAACGCCATCGTAAATAAACCGCATACCGTAATCCATGTCTTCGCAATAACCCGGATATAAATTTTCATCAAACAATCCATAAGCCTGCACCATCCAGTCTTTTAGAAGAAAAATATCCCAGCCTCCACCAGCACCGTGCACAGTTCCAACTTCAGGATCTTGTGCTTTCTGGTTCATTTCTTCTAAAAAACCAGGCTCAAACATTACGTCATGATTACTGATAACCCAATAAGGAGCGTTCATAAACGATTTAATTATTAAGTTCCAAGCACCCGAACAACCTAGATTTGCGGGCAAGTGGCACACATGCACATTCTTGACAAACTTATTTGCCATTTGCTTCACACTCTCAACTTCAGCAGTAATCTGCCCCCTGCCGTTATTGTTAAATACAACAAAGTTGTCTACAGGATAGTCTATGCTCATAAAGAGCCTGTGTAACCAATAAGGAGTATTTACAATTGCTGTACCCAAAACAGGAATAGAAGAAGCCATAAACCTTTAGCTATGGCAACATAGTAGCACAATTAAATTTTTTTAAACATAGTGCAACCAATTGCTTCCTCAGTCGCAAATTCAGGTAAGGAAAATCCGCAGCCGTTTCGTGAGCTGAAGTTAACACAATCAAAACAAGGACACTCTTCAGTAGTATTAACGATTTCTGCTGGTAATTCGTTAACTACAGAAGCTTTAGCAAATACTGCGGCAAGAGTATTAAAACGCTGCCGAAGACTAAGTAACTCTGAATAGGCATCAGAGTTTATGTCGTAACGAGTTTCTCTAAAGGAACACTTACTGCAGCTAAAACGCCTTCGCCTACCTTCAACAATCTTTCGAGACTCAATAATTTTATAACCCTTAGAGTCACATTTAGGACATCTATAAGGGTCGTTAACAAGACCAGCGAGTTGAGTCTCAGAGTGTGGTTTTAGTTGAGCAGCCATTTGTGTTTATAAAAATAGCCGAGATCAGATTTGAACTGACACTGAACCGAGTTGGTTTTTACATGTGAGCAGTGCTCAAGTTAGTGTATTATGCTGCAGGTGGGATTTGAACCCACAAGGGAGCAAACTCCCGACGCATTTTAAGTGCGATCCGTAGACCTTTCCGGCACTGCAGCCTATAGCAGCATAGTAGCACTATTCGTCGTCTGAGTCATACAGCCAAGTGATATCACCAGGCAATGGTTCGCACCCATACTCATAGGTGTCATAGTCCTCATCGTTCCTGGGGTCCTCGACTGGTGCTTCTTTTGGATCAGTCATCGGCTTTAAGCTGCTGTGTTAATTTTACTTTCTTAGCTGCCACAGCCCTCAAAGCATTACTGACACTGGAGCATTGGTAAGAGCAATAAGGGTCAATAGGTGTACTTCGGTTCTTTTGTCTTTTTAGCCAATCTTTAAGTCGTGGGCCTTTGAGTTCAAAGGGACTCCCACAACGAGGGCAAACACAAAACAGAACAGGACGTGCCATTAGATGTTCTCGTAGAGACCCACACGGGCGTTGGCCCAAGCTCTGCATCCTCTAGGGACACCCTGAGCATCATATCCATACTTTTCATAAGCTTCTTTCTTACACTGAGTGACCAGCTCAATAAATTGAGTCTGTTTTGCTGTGAACTTGGTTTGATTGTCCAATACGAAGTTAATGAACCAGACACTAAAAACAGTCATAAGAACCAGAAACAAAAGCTGGGGGCTTTTCCAGATAGCAGCCACCCCGAGAAGATGGATGGTGTCGGCTTTGACCGAGAGACGAGGACTCATGGAGCTTCTGAAGTGACTTAGACAGTATAGAGCACACAAAAACAGCCTGTCAACCCCTAGAAAGTCTGTTACTATGTTGATGCTGCTCCTAGCTTTATGACAAACCCCAAAACTTCCTTCAAAGACTTGATGAGTCAAATCAGCAAGGAAGCTTCGGCTGCCAAAGTTGTCGTAGAGGGCAAAAAAAAGTTAAACGAGCGGTATACCTTTAATCAAACTTGGTACGACGCTCTGTTAAATACAGATTTAGTGCTCTGTACCCGTGACGAAGCCAAAGACTTGGCTCTGAAGCCTGCCGAAAAGCGAAGAATTGTTGAAATTGGAATTTACGAAGGCGCTTCAAGCTGTTTCTGGTCAGACTTTTATATGTCTCACCCGGAATCACGTTTAATTTCTATCGATCCCTTTACCGGAAGCGACGAACACCACGCTAAACCTGAGAACTACCCTGAATTAGCTCAGATTGAGCTGACGGCTCGGGGAAATATTGCAAAATCAGACAACGCAGCCAAGATTGAAATCGTTAAAGGCTGTAGCTGGGACGTTTTCCCTGAACTAAACCGACGTTTTGGCGGAGAAGCCTGGATCGATGTGCTGTATATTGATGGTGCGCACGATTCCACTTCTGTTGCACGCGATACTACCCTTTATGTGCCTATGGTTAAAGAAGGCGGAATTGTTATTTTCGATGACTACGGTCACCCGGATGTACGCCGCGGTGTGGACGGAGCATTGAACGCGTTCGCATCCATGGAACTGGCTATCTACTCAGGCTGGCAACTGATCTGCAAGGTCAGCAAGATCGCCAACTCTCCAACGAGTTAATTGCAGCTTGCGCTCTTCCACAAGATGCCAAGAACTTATGGTGCTTTTAATCCCCCAAGGGGCAACGATTGTGATGCTGCTGTCGTCATTTGATATAACTTCAAAGTCGTCAGCCATCTAGCCAGTGGGTGAATAGTTAAAGGGCGACCTCAAACTTTCGGGGCGAGGTACATTTAATGCAGTTAACCTAGCTGCACCCTTTATTTTTGAGACCTCCTTCTAGACTATGTGCCTAACGAGTATCCCTAGCCCGATACTAATGCAGAACGGGTTCGTAATTATTATACAGTTTCATTTGGAGTTTTCCAAAAATAATCATCTTGTTCTCCAAGTCTGCCCCATTTTGGCGCGTGCTCGACATCGAACATACGAGTGGATACCTTAAAGTCTGGCGTCTTAAGGTCGTGGTTTGTTAAAGATGGATCACACATGCGGCAACGATTGTTGGGATACGCACCAATCTGCCCATTATTTAATTCCACAATGTTATGGGACTTGTGCTCATCCGGAACTTCAGCAAAGTAAAAGTCCGGTTCATTACGGTGAGGATGGTAGTTGTCAATCGTAAACAAATACGATCCTTTTTGAATGCCTGCACTGCGGGTCATCACCTGGATCTCCATGTTGTAGATCAAGTTTTTTTCAATGACCGTCAAACCTGTGTCAAATCCATTCCAAAATTGAAGATCGGTTAGCTCCAAGTCTGGCGTCGGTGCTACAGGCTTATCCGGGCTATCTGAATCCCACGACAAGAATGCACTGATAGGTAGCTTGTCATACAGCGCACCATACTCGGTAAGGTAAGTTTCAAAATATAAGGCACGACCAGTGAGTGATTTACATGTGACCCAATAACCTGGGGTGTATTCACCATGACCATCACGCAAATCACGCAGATATTCACGTCGTACCCACACCTTGACGGGCGGTACATTTGCAACAAGGGTGGTCATGAATTGTGGATGACTGCCAAGAGTCTAACCACATCCCAACAAAAAACCCCGGTTCAGGCCAGGGTAAGTAAACAATCCACACCCGCCCCTTTCGGAGCACCCTTCTATGTAAGGTGGAACGGACTCGACTGTCCGCACGGTAAGTGTAACTTATTTCTTCTTGGGAGGCATAGG
>Ga0315288_10002040_pt1 | contig 26145 bp, 38 predicted proteins | sample YL17G11_20_MG_FD_203454 | JGI IMG/M metagenome (GOLD analysis project Ga0315288, IMG submission 203454) | Sediment microbial communities from Yellowstone Lake, YNP, Wyoming, USA - YL17G11_20 | ecosystem: Environmental > Aquatic > Freshwater > Lake > Sediment | place: USA: Wyoming | collected... | reverse complement strand
GTACTCACCGCCGCCTCCGCCTTCTGCTCGGTCGCCTCCAGCCGCCGCTCAATATCCTTCATCTGCGCCGGCACGCTATCGAACATCGGGCACCCATGAGTCATCAGGCGCGAGACCTGCCGGCTAACCTCTCTCCTCAGCCACAGCGCCGCCAGCCCCACAACCACGACATCCACCACCACGTGCAGCATCAGTCCCATCCCGCCCCCCTCGGCCAATTTGCATTTTGCAATTTGCATTTTGCAGTTTGCATTGCGTCCTACTCCGTCTCCACCATCGCCCGTATCACCTCGTACGCCACCTGGACCAAAATAGGGACGCTACCCATTTTCCACCCCCACCTTGGTCATTTCCTCATTTCCGCCTTGACTAGAAATTAGCAATTCGGAATTAGAAATTCTCCTCTCCTCCCGCTCCCCGCTGTCCTTAAACACGCACCTCATCGCCTCCGCAATCAGCGGCGCGCCGCTGAGTCCTCTCCTCGCCGCGTCCTCTCTCCGTGCGGCCCGCACTATCCGATCCGCGTCCCGCTGAACCATGTCGTAGTCCCCCGACTTCGGCCGCTGCGCCACTTTGCTCGACCTCGGAAAGTACTCATTCTCAAACGCGAACCTCAGAATCGCCGCCCAACCGTCCAAAAGGTCGTATGTCCCGCTCGGGAACATCCCAATCTCGTTCCAGAACGCCGGTGCCTCGCGCGGCGCGTGCACCACGCCCCGCTCCATCAACGCACCCAGGCTGTTCTCCACGTCTGCCACCCGCGCCTTCTTCGACGTCGCTCCCGGGCGGGTCTCATTCAGCCGCTTGTGGATGGATTGCCGCCGCATCTCCGGTATCAAGTTCGTGTCCATGAAACCCTGCGAAATGCCCACATTCTCGCACCCGCACTCATCCGGCTTGTGCACCCACCACAGGTCGCAGAATATCTTGGCCGCCCGCGCCGGCGTCAGCGGTCCCTTCTCGTAGGCCAAAAGCCACGTGTGCACCTCATCCGTCTGAGCGTCGCGCGTGAAGCCCACAACCGGGAACGCCCAGTTCCCCGTCTCCCGCGCGCCGGCCGGGTCGCACCACTCAAACACGGTCATATCCGCCCGCTTCGGCGCCTCGCCCGCCGAGTATCGCTTGATCAGGTCGCCCCTCAGCGGGTGCTCGGTCCGCGGCACGACCATGTTCATCATCTGCGAATAGAACAGATACCGACCCAGCACCTTCCGCTTCAGCTCCAGCTTCCGCTCGTCCAAAAGCTCCGGCAGCGCCAGCGTACCGTCGGGGTGCCGCGCGGCTCGAATGAACACGTCATACTCATCCGCCAGCTCGCCCAGGATTCGCTTGCCGTACAGGTCGTTCTGGTCCCATCTCGTCCCATACACCCACATCACGCTCGGGTCCAGCGCGAACAGCGCGTCATGGTACTGCTCGATGCCCGCAAGCTCCACCGGGCTCCGATAGTTCTTCTCGTGTATCGGGTCATCCAGCACGATGAAATCCGGGTGCAGACCAGTCACGTCCGCGCCGACGGACGTCAACATCAGCGACGGGTTCTTGCTCGGCCGCTTCCGGGTCGAGTAGGTCTTCGACCGCAGCGTCCAGGGCAGATTCATGTCGTTCGTCTTCCAGTCCCCGTACAGGTACTGGAATCGCACATTCTGCATCTGCTGCTCGATCTCGGTCGCCTGCGCGTCGGCCAGCGGCTGACTACCCAGCACGCCCATGAACGAACTGTCCGCATCGAACTCGGCCGGCACCCACAGCGAAGCCGCGAGCATACCGACGGTCGACTTCAGACAGCCGCGCGGCCCCTCGATGTGCCGGTACGGCAGGCCGCGTTCGACGGTCACGCGCGGATAATCCGTCGTCGCCTCGCCTATCCAGTCCACAGGGCCATTCACGTGCTCGCGCTTGTACCTCCGCAGCACCGGCTCCGCGATGAAATCGCACATCGGCCGGTGGAACCGCGGCACCATCTTATCCCGGTCCAGCACGAACATCGCAAACAAGTCAAGCCGGCTATGCACCAGGAACTTAATCCCGTCCATAAACCGCCGCTGCTCCACGTTCAGCTCGCTCGTAACGATGGTCGGTCCAGCCGTGTCCGTCATTCCGCCATACGTCCTATCGGTCCCATACGTCCGATCCGTCCGATTCCTCGCGCGGCAGCGCCTTGGACTGCGGCAGCGCCGAGCTGCCGCTTTTCCGCTCCTGCTGTTAGCTGTAAGCTATGAACTCTCATAGTCCGTGCACCATCGGACCCAGGCCAGCCACCCAAAACATCACCCATCCCGTCGCAATCACCAGCAGCACCAATACCACGATCATCACAACGACCCACGGATCCGTCCCCGCGTCTTGGTCATTAGGGGTTTCGCCCTGTCCCTCTGGGCGATCTTGGCAGTTGCCAATTTGGGATCCGTCCGGTTCGGACCATTGGCGTTCTTGGCTCTCATGGCGCTTCACTCTCCGGCTCCTGTCATTCCGAGCGAAGCGAGGAATCTCGCCCTATCCGCGTCCGCCACTGGACCACTGGACCACTCGACCACTTGGCCACTCTACTTGAAATGCTTGCAGCTTCCCTTGAACGAGCACCCCGGGCAACCCATCTTCACGCACTCCACCTTGCCGGTCGCCGGGCACCCCAGCTTATGCTCGCCCGTCAGCCCGCAGTACTCGCAAGCCTGCTTGGCCTTCGCTTCCGCTTCGGCCTTTGCCTCTGCCTCTGCCTCTGCCTTAGTCATCGCCACACCTCCGGTCTCTTCAGCATTTTGACCTTTGACCTTTGACCTTTGACCTTTGACCTCTCCGCCTGTCTCTTTGGTCTCCGTCCGCCCTTGACATTTCCTCATTTCCTGATTGACTGGAAATTAGGAATTAGGAATTCCCCTTCGTCCTCTCCAGCCTCTTCCGTCCCGACTCCATCGCCAGCCCATCATTCAGGTGCTTCAGCACCATATCCGAAAACTTCTTCTCCTCAGCGGCCCGTGCCTTCGCCTTCGCCTCACTCGCCTTGTCCGGCTTCTCGCAACAAGCCGTGGATACGTCGTGCCCGCGCGGCAGCGCAATGTCGCCGATCACCTGCAAGACTCCGTCCTCGCCCTCAATCGCCACCGACGACCCGCCATACTGCCTGGCCACCATCACGTACCGCCGCACCTTCGGCATCGTATCAGCCATTTCGTCCTCCGTCCGCAACTCTGGACTCTGGGCTCTGGACTCTAGACTCTGGACTTTCCTCGCGTCCGCTCCGCCCTTCGTCATTCGTGCTTCGGACTTCAATCGTCATTCGTGCTTCGGACTTCGGATTTCCCGCCACCTCCGCTCCGCCTTTTGCATTTTGCAATTTGCATTTTGCATTCTGCATTGCGTCCGCTTCGGTCTTCGGGTTTCCCGCCACCAGCGTCCCTTTCTCGCTTGCCGCCACCTCTCCCTCCCCGCTCAAAAGATTCGCCATCACCCGAAACTCCGCCCCCAGCGCCGCTCTCGTACTCGGCGCCAGCGCCGCCAGGCTCGAGGCCAGCTCGCTCTCGTTCTTCGCCGGCCCCTGGTCGTCGCCGGCCCGGCGCCCGATCTTCCCGCACGCCTCGCCGACCAACTTCGTGTACTGAAACTTGACAGCATCATCCGCGCTATACTGCCCGGTCCCCACATTCCGGTAAAAGTCCTCCTCCAGCCGGTGCCGGGCCCGCTCCAGCAGCCACGCCTTCGCCTTCAGAAACTTCCCCTTCCCCTCCCAGCGCCACAACGTCACCTTGTCCACTCCGCACGTCGCGCCTATCTGCTCCCGGGTAAGCGAACTCGTGATGTCCGACATCAGCATCAGGGCCGTGAGTTGTTGCTTCGTGAAGTCAGTCCACTTGAAATCCTCCGGCAGCTCATCCGTATCAGGCAGCGTCTCAAGAATCCGCGCCATGCTCAGCTTCTCGATCCCGCGCCCGTTCAGCGCGTTCTTGTACAGATTCACCACTGCGCCGGACCTGTCAAGCACAAACCACGGCGTACCACCCTTCAGCGCCGTCCGTATCGCCTGATACGTCTCGGCGGACGTGCCTGTCAAGCGCAACCGCACAATGATGTCCCCGTTCTTCAGAACCTCAACCGGCAGCCGCATCGAATCGTCGTACTCGCTCGCCCTGCACAACGCCATCCCCTGCACCACCTGAGCCATCCGCCCCTTCGTCATCCGTCTCCGCGTCTCGCCCTTTGTCATTCCGACGTTCGACCCTGTCATTCCGAGGTCCGCCGAGGAATCTCGCCCGCCCCCTCCGCCTCCCTGTCCCTGTCCGTCCGTGTCCGTCCGTGCCGGTCCGTGCTCCCGCTTCGCTGGCGCGAAGCCAGGCAAAAGGCCCTGCGTCTGCTCGGAATCTGGACTCACAAGTCCACTATGGCGATTCGATTTTCCGTGTCAATAGCTAACCCCCTATGGTAGCGCGGCCATCTTCCGACGCTTCGCGCGCCACTTGGCTGCCTCGTGCAAAAGCTTTTCCCTGTTCCGCGCATAGTACAGCGCCGCCTGACTTCTGATGCTGGGCTTGTTCGCCGCGCGATACGCCGCTTGCTGCCGTGTAATCCTGCTCCTGTTCTTCGCGTACCATCTCGCTTTCCGGTTTCTCAACTCCCCCTTGTGCTCGACTTGGTAGCGCTTCTCGCGCGCCAGCAGTTTTTCCCTGTTCCGCGCATAGTACGACGCACGCCAGCGTCGGACTTTGTCTCGGTTCCGCGCTCGATATGCCGCGCGCCGCCGAGAAATCTTGGTCTTGTTCTGCGCGTAACGCCTCGAGGCGTTACGCCGCAGTTCCTCTTTGTGCTCGGCCTGGTAGCGCTTCATGCACGCTCTCAGTTTCTCCCTGTTCCGCGCATAGTACAGCGCCTTCCGCCCGTGAACCTCGTCCCTGTTCCGCGCATGGTACAGCGCATTCCTGCTCCGCAGTTCCTCCCTGTGCTCAGCTATGTAGCGCTTCGTGTACGCTCGCCGCTTCTCCCTGTTCCGCGCGTAGTACCGCGCCGAGCAGGCGGCCTTCCGCTTCCTTCGCTCAGTGACACTCATTCGACGCCTGACATGCTTAGGTTTCATCAAGCCATCCTGACGATTAGCAACTCTCAGTCAAGCCTGAAACACCTACCGTAGCACGCTATCCGCGTCTCCGCGTCCTCGCGCCGTTCCGCCACTTCTAGCTTCTCGCCTCTAGCCTCTCGCTTCTGACTTCGTCCGCTTCCTCACTCCGGCCGGCTCCTCTGCGGCACAATGATCTTGCTCTGTCTCCTCAGTCCCAGGTGCAGCTCCAGCCTCTGCATCCGCTGGGTCAGGTCGATAAGCCCCGCGAGCTCCGTTGCCTGAAGGTTCTCCACCTCCACGAACTTCGCCGCAATCCCCGACCGCTTCACGATCCACAGCATCACCCGGTCCACCATCCGCGCCGGCAGCCTCCGTACCCAGCCCACTGTCACCCTGAGCCAACCCCCTGTCACCCTGAGCGCAGCGAAGGGTCTTCGCCCCGGCCTGAACGACCCCGGCACCACCTGCGCCACTCCGGACCCTGCACCCGATTCCGTTTCGTGTCCTTTCGTGCTTTCGTGGCTCATCTCCGATTCCGCCTCGACCTTTCCCGCTCGTTCCTGGTCCATCGCATCCTCCCGTCCGCATTTCCAAGTTTCGGATTTCAATCGTCATTCGAGCTTCGAGCTTCGTGTTTTTCCGAAAGGGGGTAGGGGGTTTACGGATAACCGGATACCCGGATAACCGGATACGCGCGCGCGCGCGAGCCGCAGATGTCCGCAGATGTCCGCAGATGTCCGCAGATTGCCGCAGACTTGTAAAACATAGCCAATGCGTGACTTAGTCGTATCCATTTCTAACACTCCTAGACGCAGCGTCAAAACCCGTCCATATCGCATTGTTAATAGATACCCATGCTTTGACCATTCTGCGGCATTCTGCGGACAGATGTCCGCAGATGTCCGCAGATGTCCGCAGATTCTCATTTCCCCGTCCGCCATATCCCCTATTCGGCCTATTCGGCCTATCCGGCCTATTCCTTTCCCCGGCGTCGGCGACCCTCTCCGCGCATCCATGAGGTCTCACCTCCCTCCCGCCCTGGGCCGCCTCCGCCGGTCATTTCAACCCTTCAACCTTTGAGCTTTTCAACCCCGATTTCCCCCGTTCCTTTGGTCGCTTTCGTCCCCTTGGTCCCTGTCATCAAACCCCAACTTCCCCTGCTTGGTCGCCGCCTCAATCCTCCTCCGCGCAATCTCGCAGTACTCCGCGGCCATCTCAATCCCCACGAACCGGCGTCCCAGCTCCGCGCACGCCACCCCTGTCGTCCCCGAGCCCATGAACGGGTCCAGCACCTTACCGCCCGTAGGCGTGTCGAACACCCGCAGCAAGTACTTCATCAAGTCCAGCGGCTTCACCGTTGGATGATGATTGCGGGCAGTCCTCGCGCCTCTGTTGCGCGGGTTGTTTCCCCCTGGCGCGTCGGGATCGCGTCCCGCGTCCGGCTGCCGCGCCGCGCATCCTTCCAGTCCAAGCTCTCGTTCACTCTGCGCCGCCTTCGCACAATAGAAGAACCGCGACACCAACCCGGCCGACCTACCGATACCCGCGGGGTTCTCATCACCGGTGAACTTCCCGTAGGCATTCCTCGTCTTGTCGCTGAATCGGTGCAGCGGCGTACCGCCGCTCACCTGTGGCCCTGCCTGCAGGTCCAGCATCTCCGCGCTAACCTCATCCAGTATCACATTCGCCGGCCACCGGCCGCCTGGATGCCGCTGGCTCCGGTACTCATGCTGCTCCGGCGAAGCATTGAACATCGGCGCGCAGGCAGCATTCGACGAGCCCCACACTCCATCGCCCGCGGGGCCGTCGACGCGCCCGGCGTCAATGTTGATTCCCGCCACCCCATGCCGCTCCGCGTTCTGCGCGAACGTCCCCTCCAGCGGCTTCATCGCCCAGACGATAGGCTCGTAGGCGGGCTTCAGGGCCGTGCCGTAACCTTGCCAGATTTGCGCTAGGGCAGTCGCCGGCGCGGTCGCGTGAACTTCCGGCTTGGTGTTGTGCTTGTTCCATCCGGCTTTTTGTCCAAAGTCCGAATCCGTGCCAACCCTGACAACACCCAAGTCTTCCCTCTCCGCTCCCGCCGCCTTGTCAATCGCCTTGCTCACATCCAAGCTCTTCGGAAACCCCTCCCCATGCAGCCACATCAGCACATCCCGTATCTCGAACCCGGCGTCCTCGATAGCGCACATCAGCCGGTGATGGGTCCGGGTTCCCCCGAACGCGACCAGGTGCCCGCCCGGCTTCAGTATCCGCAGCGCCGCTCGCCACGTCTCTACCTTGAACGCTACGCCCGTACCATCCCACGCCTTGCCCATGAAGCCCGTCCCTATCCGGCTCCGGCCGGCGGGGCTGTCGACGTTCAGCGACGCCGGGCCGCTGCCGCCACGTTTGTTCGCGGTCAAGTCATACGGCGGATCCGTCAGCACCAGGTCGAAGCTCTCGGGTTCCATCCGGCTCATCTCCACCACGCACTCTCCGCAAATCACCGTCGCTTCCCTCATCCCTCCGTCCTCACTCCTCCATCCTCATTCCTCCCTCCTCCATCCTTGCGCCCGCTGGGCCGCCTCCGCCGGTCATTTCCGGTTCCTCATTTTGCCTTTTGCACTTTGCATTTTGCAGTCTGCATTGCGTCCGGTCCGCCTCCGCCGGTTCCGTCCTCAGTCCTCAATCCTCACTCCTCCGTCCTCTCCTCCCGCGCCTCTAATCCTCACCATCCTCCCCACCTCATCCCTCCTCACCTCCACCTCTCCCTCTGGTCCCTGCTCCATGATGCCCACGAACGAGTCCATCGGCATGTATCCATTCACTCTGCCGTTGAACCAGACCATTACTCCGCCCGTTCGCCTCACGTCCTCCATCGTGCTCCTCAGATACGAATTCCGGTCGTCGGCGATCTCGGCCGTGTACGGTATCGCCCTGGACCGGCGCCGCGCGTACTGCCACACCAGATACGGGCTGCTGCTGTAGACCTCCACCGTATCCGGCAGCTCGCGTATCTCCCGCATCAGCGGCGACTGCCAATAGACCCTCGAGTTGAGCCCCTTATTGTCAAGGCTCCGTGCGCCCGGCCAGCCGATGACGGCCGCCAACACCGCGTACGCCATCACCCCGCCTATCACGAATGGCGTCAACGTCGGCGTCTCCCTCCTCGCCAGCCCTACCAGCAGCACGAACAGGACCGCCGTGATCGGCACGAACAACCGCATATCCAGCGCCGGATTGTACCGGTTCTGCACCACCGTCGCTGCCAGGCCGACCAGGTAACAGACGACCACTCCCGCCATCATCCGGGTCAGCCGGTGTCGCCACTGCCTTACCACGAGTCCCACCAGCCACCAGGTAGCGATCACGCCGCCGGCCGCAGACATCGTACCGCCCGGCAAGTTGAGCAACATGCCGGCCAGCGGCTGCGACCGGTCCATCACTCCAAAGTGCGGCCTCATCACGTCGGTCAAGACCAGTCCGACCACGTAGACGGCCAGCGACGGCAACACTACAACCGCTCGCTCGCGCCACGTCCGCAGCCACAAGGCACCGCCGATTACGACCGCCAACCCGATGAACCTCGTACCGCACAACACCAGGCCGCACACCGCCGCCAGGGCCAGCCAATTCTGCCGCTTCACGCCTTCCTCCACACGCTCATGTAGTGAGCTCCGAATCTTCTGAGCCTCCCATGTTCCAGTCGCGCCTCCACCCTGCGCAGCCACGGCAACAGAACTCTCGGCGTCAGGTCCGGGATGAACGTGAACCGCTCGCACCTTACAAACTCCATGCACTCCGGCATCAACTCCTCCCCGTTCGGCCTCACCCACAACTCCGAACCATCGTCGTACTCGCTGTACCAGACAAACACGTACTTCAGCCATGCCCTTAGCAGCGGATTGCCCCTGGCGTTCATCTCATGCAGAAAGAAGAGCCCGCCGCCCTTCAGCACCCGGGCCGCTTCGCCCACGGCATCGCGCTGGGCCGCTCGCGTCTCCAGATGGTGAATCGAATTGATCGCGCAGACGAAATCCACGCTGCCGGCCGCGACCGGCAGTCGCCGCATGTCGCCTCGATGAAAGACGACGCAATCAGTATCCTCCCTCACCTCATCCAGGTCCACGCCCAGCATCCTCCCGTCTATCTTCCGGGCCAGCCGCTCCGTGTACTCCCCTCGGCCGCAGCCAAGGTCGACGCCGAAAGCGCCCGGTTCTATCATCGGCACCATCATCCAGATCTTCCGCTCCAGGTAGTGCCACTGGACCGCGGTAAACCGCCTCCGCCTTGTCCCTCTCTCATACGTCGCCAGCCTGTAGAACACCCAGATCGTGACCAGCACCTCGGCCGAAAACAGCGTCTCGCTAAGTGCGGCGTAGGCAAAGGTCGTCAACGGCGGCACGCACATCACCGCCACCGCTCCCGCCACCTCCCCCACCTGCCTCTCCCAACCCTCTTTGTGCCTTTGTGTCTTTGTGGTAAAATCCGCTCCGCATTTTGCACTTTGCATTTTGCACTTTGCATTCTGCATTGCGTCCGGGTTCGCTCCGCACTCCTCGCTCATCGCTCTCAGCATCACCCACGCCATCATCCCTACCACCGCCAGGGCCAGCCAGTTCACGACAAACGCCGCCTGCAGCGCCGTGAGTCCAATCAACATCACCGCCGCCACCGCGACCGGGTACAGAAACGGATGAATCCGCTCGATGTACCCCGAAAAGTTCCGCAAACTCCTGTGCCTGGCGATGTTCTCGGCAGTGCTCAGGTAATTGATCGAGTCCGACGTCAACATCATCTGATTCCACGCCGGCCACATCATCCCTCCCGCCACCGCCACAAACACCAAGACCGCAACGCTCGTCCTCACACCTTCCTCCCTTCCCTCTTCTCTCTTCTCTCTTCACTCTTCTCCTCGAACTCCATCCTCTGCTGCCTGGACGCCGCCTCTATCCGCTTCCGCGCAATCTCGCAGTACTCCCCGTCCATCTCAATCCCAGTGAACTCGCGCCCGAGCTCCGCACACGCCACGCCAACCGCTCCAGTACCACAGAACGAGTCAAGAACCTTTGCTCCAAGACGCGAACTAGCCTTGATGATGTGCCGCATCATTCCCACCGGCTTCTCGCACGGATGCTTGCTGGAATGGGCGAGAACGGAGGGAAAGTGCCAGACGTCGGTGTAGGGCACCTGCGCCGACACGCTGAACGGTCGCCGCAGGGACTCGTAGTCGGACCGCAGGTACTCGTAGTCGGACCGCAGGGACTCGAAACGAGAACGTGGGGCGGTGTGATATTGCTCGTACGGTGGTGCCGGCTTGCGCCCACGTTCGTTTGCGTACAGTCGCAGACTGGCGTAGTGCTCGGCAGTCGGCAAGCGCCATTGGGACGTAGTGAAGTAATGTCTACCGGCCATCGAAGCCGTCCCGCAAGCGGCATTGGCATCGTCACCGTTCAGCCCGGCCCGCTCCCACTCTCCTCGTAGGTACGCTCGCAGCGGCTCAAACACGAATCCGCGCAACTCGTCGCACTTCCCCTCGTACCCCGTGCCGCCCTCGGCGATGGAGTCCGCGCCCGGGTGCTCGCAGAAGATGATGGACTCCCAGTTCGACAGCCACGAACGCAAGCTGTACCTGTCGGTCTTTTTGTGCCAGCCCTCCTCCTTGATCCATCGGATGCAGTTCAGCACCTGAAACCGTCTGCTCAACATGGTCTCGACCCGCGCCGACATCCGCGGCGAGGCGAAGCAGTAGAGCGAACCATTCGGCTTGAGTAGCCGCTGCCACTCGGAAGCTACCGTATCAAGCCAAGAAAGGAACGCCGTCGAGTTATCCCACTGCTTGTCCCATGCCTCATCTTTGACCTTGAAATACGGCGGATCCGTCAGCACCAGGTCGAACGACTCCGCCTCCATCCTCCCCATCTCCGCCACGCACTCCCCGCAAACCACCCGCGCCTCGCTCACAGCCCTAGCCTTCCCTGCCGTTGCGCGGCGGCGATGCGCTTGCGGGCGATGGCGGCATACTCAACTTCCTTCTCGATACCTACACAGTCGAAGCCCTCGGCTACGCAGGCGACTCCCGTTGACCCGCTACCCGCGAAGCAGTCTAGCACCGTGCCGCCCGGCGGCGTGACAAGCCGCACAAGCCAGCGCATGAGGGCGAGGGGTTTCACGGTCGGATGCGAATTGGCGACTGCCTTTGCGCCCCGGTTGCGCGGATTGTTTCCGCCCGGTGCATCAGGATCGCGGCCAGCGTCAGGCTGCCGCACCTCGCACCCCTCCAGCCCCTCCTCCCGTTCCGCCCTTGACGCCTTCGCGCAGTAGAAGAAGCGGGAAGCGCCGCCGAAGTCGTTCGGGTAGTTCGCCCGGTCGTTGGGTATTCCGCCGAGGAATCCCCCCGCTGGCCTGAGTTTCGGCTTGATGTTGCCCGGCCCGTGCAATTCCCCGCTCTGCTCGTCCAGCAGCCGCGCCGCCTCCTCGTCCAGAATCAGGTGCGCGGGGAAGCGGCCGGAGGTTCCGTCAAAGTCGCCCTTCAGCGGTTCGCCACTTTCGATTCTCCGCTGCATCCACGGTCGCATTTCCATGTGGGCGTTTACGAGGTTGCCGTTGCGCGGGTCTTTGCGCGGAGTACTGGACGTGCCAATCCTGCACCCGTCAATGTTCAGCCCGCCCGTGCCGTGCTTCAGGACGTTGGCGGCGACCGTGCCCTCCAGCGGCTTGCGAAGTAGCCACCAGTCCTCGACGGCGGGCTTCAGCGCCGTACCCCAGCCCTGCCAGAGCTTCGCGGCGGGAGTGGCGGGTGCGGTGATGTCTATTTCCGTCAACACGGCGCTTCCGACAAGCCCGCCGCCAGCTCGCGTTACTCTTCCGACCATCTTGCTGCTCGTCACTTCCCTCTCTACTCCCGCCGCCTTGTCCAACATTTTTGACACATCTGCACTTTTTGGAAACCCGCTTCCAAAAATGTGGCTAATTCTATCTCTGACAATCCAACCGCCATTCTCCCATGCCGTTGCCGTCCAGTGGCTTGTCCTTGGCAGCGACCAGACCAGCGCGTGCGCGCCCGGCTTCAGGACTCGGAGGCACTGAGCGGCTACGCCTGCCATCCAGTCAATCCAAGCGTCGCGCCCGCCCCTATCGCTGTCCCATCCCTTGCCCATGAAGCCGATACCGGCAGGCGGGTCAGTAATCACGGCGTCGAAGCTCCCCGGCGCGAAGTCGCGCATGAGCGTGAGGCAATCCCCGCACAGCACCCGCGCCGTTCCCCTCACTCCGCGTCCGTCCTCACTTCTAACATCTCTCATCTCTCATCTAACATCTCACCTCGTCCGCTCCTCTCCGCCCCGGGCCGCTTCCGCCGTCCGTCTCATCCGTCCGATTCCCCTCTCAACCTCAACCTCAACCTCAACCTTTCTTCTGGCGGCTTTCTCACTCGCCCACTCTACTCTTTCCCCAACCTCTGTCAATAGCAAACCCCCTACCGTAGCCGCCTCTAACGCAACCGGGTTTCGGAGTTCAGAGTTCACGGGTTCCGTCCGGTTCCTCTCTGCAAACTGCAACCTGCAAACTGCAAACTCGCCCTACCCCATCCGCCTCTCGAACCCGTAGAAAATTCACGTCGCCCTCACCCATACGTTTCACCCCGCCCGTCTCGCGGGGCACCCTCCCCCCCCCTCGGCGCCGCCGGCCACCTCGCGCCCGCGCGCCCGCGCCCGCTCCGGGCCCGTAGGTCCCAAGTACGTCCTGCCTACGTACCCGCGCGCGTTCCTCTATCCTCGCTCCCCTATCCTCACTCCTCCTTCCTCCGTCCTCAGTCCTCCGTCCTCAGTCCTCACTCCTCAATCCTCCCTCCTTGCCCGCTGCCGCGCCAGGACGCGATTACAGCGCCCCATTCTCAATCAAGCCGTTCCCGTCCATCCAGCCCGCCCGCGTCCAAAGCGCCCTAAGGAAACCCCACGCGCCCTGCCATTCCCGCGCCCATCCGTGCCTCTCAAAGCTCCTGAACCGGCAAGAATCGTTCACTTGTTGCAGAATCCGCTTGACAATACAACTAACATAGTGTATAATCCTGACGTGACGCAATCACTCAAGCAAGCGCAACACTCCGCAAAGTCCGCAAACGACAGGAGATAGAGAATGACACGACTGAACTACTGGGCTGCGGGAGACGCAGCGCAACAGAAAGCCGAAGTCTACCAGAGGAAGCACGGTGGCCGGCTGATTGTCGGACACGTCTTCGTTCCGACCAGCGACGATAGCGGCGACACCTACAACGACGCCGTGGGAGTGATCGGGACCCGTGCGAAGCTGACCGAGTCGGAAGCGAGCACCCCCGACGACCGAGAGTACGAGGCAGTTTGGATACTCGGCCGGCAGTGGTGGAACCGGGAAGTCTTCACCTTCAGTCCGCAACCGATAGGAGATCAGAGATGGATGACACTCAGCATGACCACGAGTCCGCACTCCGCGCGGAGCTAACGCACAGACCGTACCGACTCACCACCGAGCACAGCAACAGTAGCTACGGGATACCCGTGATGGTACTCGATGATGGTGAGGGGTACGCTCGCGCGGACTCCCTCCCAAATCGCGCCGGCGACGCGCTGGACTGGCTGGTAGAGTCCGCTGGCGACTACGCCCGCGGCGAAGCACACCGCATCATGCTGTACGTCCGCGCGATGCTCATCGACCGACCCGGACTGTGCAACGTACTTCCGCATCCGGTGCTGATGCTCGCCACCCGCGACCCGCGTAAGCTCGGGGATGACCTCGCAAGCTGGACCCAGCACGCTGCTCACCTCCTCGCGTTTGCCGCCGGCCGCGCAGCGACACTCGACGACGCGCTCAACCTCTGGGATCGTGCCTGCGCCTACGCCGAGGGATTCCGCGCCGGCGCCGTATCGGTCGCATGACCGCCGGCGAAGTCCGCCAACCCGCGCCCGGCCGAATCATCACCGCGCCCGAGTATCCCGGCACCATGCGCCGCGACCTATTCGCCGCCAACATCCTGACCGCTCGGGATTCCGGCCTCCTGCCGGAGTGGACTATCAAACTGCGGCCGGGAGACTTCGCGCCCGGCCAGAAGATACATGGCACCGCTCGGCGCCGTAGCGGGAAGCCGCGCCCTCTCATCATCGCTGCCGATGGCAGCTATGCAACCATGCCGCAGGACCTGGCCGCAGCTCTCCAGTCCAACCCGACCGACCTCTCCGCCGTCCTAACCCTCTCCGACAACGGCCAGCTATGACGCACAGCGCCCATTCCGTGCCTGATACAGCCTCATACGATTACATGAGCGACACGCCCGGAACGTCGCAACCCTCCACAACTCAGCATCTTATCCGACATGCCCGCGTGCAGCCCTTGGACTCTATCCGGGCCAAAGCGCCGCAAACGACGCGCAACAATCAGCAGGTAAGAACAGACAGCCATACAGGAGAAGAAAACATGACTCAGAATACAGCTAACAGTACCTCGGTCAGTGACTTACAGACCTCACCCATCCCGGCGCGGATTTCCGCCGCGACGACTGCCCCCCCGACCTGGGCTGCCTACGTCCGGGTCTCGACCGAGACCCAGGCCAAGAAGAAGGACCAGAACGGAGACGTCCACGGCACCCACGAGAGCCAAGTCGAAGCCCTGACCGCCTGGGCCCGCGCCGCCGGCGTGCGTATCGAGCTCTACCAAGACCCCGGCGTCACCGGCAAGGATGGCCAGAACGTCCGCGGCCCGATCTTCCAGCAGATGACCGCCGACCTCACGCTCAAGAACCTCGCCGGCGTAGTCGTGACCGCCGTCGACCGCCTCGGCCGCGAGACCCTCGACCTCCTCACCGTTTACCGCCAGTTCCGCGACCTCGGCAAGTCGCTGCTCTCGCTCAAGGAGGGAGATCAGAAGCTCGAGAACGACGACGCGCTAATGCGTGAAATCCTCGCCGTGATGGCCAGCGAAGAGCGCCGGCGCACGGCCAAGCGGATGGGCGACGGCTTCCGGCGCAAGATCGCCCAGGGATGGAAGCCCGGCCGCGAACCCAAGGCCATCAACTGGAAAGACGCCCAGCGCCTGCTCGATGCCGGCGCCTCGGTCGCGGTCTGTGCCCGGGCCTTCGGCCTCACCCGGACCCAGTTCTGGCGCCGGATGCAGGCTCAGGGCGTGATCAATCCCAACTCCCGCCCCTTCGGTAAACCCAAAGCAGCAGAAAGGAATGAATCATGATGACATTCGACGAAATCGCCCAGCACGCGGGGCATCCGCATCTCAACGACGGTTGTGCCGTCTGTGAGGCGCTATTTGGTGGCATGTCGCAGCGTGAGAACCTGCGCGGAGAGATATGGTGCGTCTTGCGCGCGGTTGCGCTGACTGAACCTGGGAGCAGAGAAGATGGAGCCCTGGCCGACCTCCTGGCCGAGGCGACCGGGCATTACGTCGCCCCTCCCAGCTACGGTCGCACCGTGATCGCTGACAGGGTGGTCCGGCACTTCCGTGAGCGCCTAGCTATCCCTGCGCCATAGCGGCACCGTCCCCGAGCTCCAGCGGTCCGGCCCCTCCGGGCCGCTTCCCTTTCCCTCCCCATACGTCCGATATGTCCCATCCGTCCGCTCCGTCCGACTCCGCCCCTCAACCTCTCCTGAAACAAACAACGCCGGAGCTCTCTCCGGCGTTACTGATATTTCTTGACAAGCGGGTAGGGGAGGGTATCATCTAGGTGCGTATGACTGACACTATCACCACTAGCACTCACCGACAGCCCTCCGGTTTGACCCCTCGCCCTACACGGGCGCGTGTCGGTCATACGCAGCCGGAGGGCTGTCTATCCAGGAGGTCCTACATGGATCACTATCAGGCACATACCTACGGCGACGGCTCCAGCAGCCGGAGCCTGGCCGCTCAGGACGCCGAGACAGAGGGCAGACTCCCGCTGACTCGCGCCATCGCCGCGCTCCGCGCGAAATCGGGTCGGACCGCGAAGGACTGCCGCAGTGCGATCCTGCGAGCCAACGCGGGCAGCACCGAGTGGCATCACACCGGCAGTCACGCCCGGCGGACATCCTACTACGAGTGGGATGTCGATTTCGCCGATGCCGTGACGCTGGCCGCCGAGGCCGCGGAAAGAAAGGCCCGTATCCGCGCCGAGATGGACTCAGAGAAGCTCACCGCCGAGGCGCGATTCGCGCCGCTCCGCGCTGCCATCCTCGCGGAGCTGGCCGCGGTGGTCCTCGATCCGCCTGCTCCGTGGCGCGGACCGTCGGGGACGGACTACCCCGACAGCCTCCCTCGTCGGCTACAGGCTCGCCCCAGCTATCGCGCACTCGGAGTCACGCCCCGCGAAATCGAGTATTGGCCCGCGCCCAAAGACATCCGGGATGCGGCCCACGCCGCCAACGTCACCGTCGAGTCCCAGCCGGCATGGCAGGCATTCCTCGCCGCTCGCGCCGGAGGCGCGCAGTGACCGGCGGCGACTATCAGATCCGCTCCGACAGCACGATGCGGCGGCTCGCCGCACTGCCCGAATCCCACCTAGACGATCTCTACGGCCCGGTCCTCGTGATGGACCGGTCCGACGGTGACGAGGCCGGAGAGATCACCGGCATCGCCCGCGCCGCCGGAACCTGTACGGTAGACAGTGGCCGATACGACCTCCGCCGTATCCTGCCTCGACATCCCATCAGCCAGGCGACGGCGTACTATCTCCTGGCGATGCACCGCGAGCACATGCGCGTGCACGCCGGCCTGCGGGAGGCCGCCGCGCGCCGCAATCCTGAGACCAGCCGCGAGTACTGCGAGCGGCACGCCGAGCGGCTCGCGGTCCTCCGCCGCCGCTACGACCGCCTGGTCGCCTGCCTCCGCGAGCAGGGTCTCGCCACCACCGACCCCGCCTGCTAGCCAGTCCCGACGCCCCTTAGCGGCCCGGCCCTCCGGGCCGCTTCCCTTTCCCTCCGCCATCCGTCCGACTCCGCCCCTCAGCCTCAAAAGAACAGCGCCAGGTCTCCCTGGCGTTGCTGGGGGTTTCGTGCGGTCTCAGACAAACACTTTCGCGCCCTCACGCTTAACCCGCTCCTCGCCCGCCTTTCGGTCTACGCGCTCCCGGTGCCGGTCGAGTATCGTCGTCCGCTCCCGGCGCTTCAGGTCGGCGAAGAAAATGTCCTGGTACTTGTCCGCCGCGTCATGCAGCGGGAACTGCAGCGATATGTGCGTCGACCGCCCCGGCCACACAAACCCCATTGCTCCGTGTCCCTGTGGACACGGATGCGCCTCGGCCGACGGATGCCGGTCCCCCAGCTCGCTCAACCGCACCGCCTCAGCCCGCGACTCCCCGCACGTCTCACACCGCCACTCGTACAACGGCACGCTTACCCCTGCGCCGGCGGGCACGGCGGCGCGCCCTTGGCCTTCAGGCCGGCCACGGCGTCGGTCGCAACTGACCCCAGCTTACTGATACCGGCCACGATTCCGAACGCTATGGCGACCTCCCTGACGAATCCGGCCCACGCCACAAGGTCCGGCAGTTGACTCTGGTGCAGCCATGCCCAGGCCACGCCCGCGACAATCAGCGTCAACAGCACCGCTGCCAGCCCCGAAATCTTCCGCGTCCAGTTAGTGAACATCTTGCCTCCTCACCACACCACAGTAACGTAAGCGCCCAACTGAAGTCTCTGCAGCCGCCCGCCCCGCAGATCCGCCAGGCTCAACCTGGCATACGGCCCGGCCGCCACGTGCCCCAAGAGCAGCACGCCCGGCCGCACTTCGGTCCACACCTCCGACCCCGGCGCCCAGCCCACAGTAGCCGACCCAGTGAACCGCCACGGCCGCCACGGCTTCGCCGGCGCAGATGGAATGGCTTGCGTCCCGCTCGGCCACGACTCAATAGTCCAGGCCCCGGCCGGCTCATCATAGCTGACTCTCAGACTATCGGCCGTACTCTGGAGCACCTGCCGATAGTGCGGCGCCAGCGAGTCGAAAATTGAAAGCGTCAGCAACCCTCCGTAGCGCGTGAACCCGTAAATCACCTGCCGCTGTGGAGCCCAGAACGTCGTCTCCGGCACCGGCCTCAGTCCCGGCCGCGTCCTACCCGTGTCCACGTAGATTGGATAAGGCACACTATCATTCACGTGCTCGATATGCGTCACCGGCCGCTCGACAACCACCGTCACCGTCCGCGGCCAAAGCGCGTGCCCGGCCAGGAACACGCCGCCGAGCCCCACAGTCCCAATCACCTCCCACATCCACCACTTCATCCTACCTCCCGTCCCCGTCCGCCATTAGAAATTAGCAATTAGGAATTCTCCCTGCCCTCCCCCGAAAAGGGGCTGCCGGGCGGGCAACCGCGTTACCGCAGCCGCCGCGCCCGGCATTGGGGAGGTGGGAAACCTCTCGGTCATGAGCCTCAATCCTGACGATTCCAAAACCTCAGTCAAGCCTAAAACACCTACCGTAGCACAGCCCACATGAGGAAGGGCGCAGTCCAGGCTATCCGGCCGCCTGCGCGCTGGGTTCACCCCGCTCTGGCAGCGGGTAACGCCTCTACGGTGCATCTTCTCAGCACCCTGGCCGACGACCAGCACGTCCCTCACGGCGCACCGAACCCCGGCGGCGGCATACCCTTCATGCCGTCGTCCAGCCACCGCATCATCGCGTCCCACTTCGCCCTCACCCACCGCCACACCCGAAAGCGCAGCGGCGTCGGCCGGTTCAGAAAGTCGCCCGGGTCACTCCCCCGCCGAGTTGTCAGCAGCACGACGACGCAGAAAGCGACGAGAACGAGCACAACGGCAACCGCCCACCCCACGCTACACCTGCGGCGGAGGCAACGCCCCAATGGGCGTCGCCCGGCTCCCGTCCGACAGCGCCTGAATCATACGCTCAGTCACAGTCTGCCCGCCGGCCATCAACATGTACCCAGCGAACAGCTCGTGGAACGTACCGACCTCGAGAGCCAGGCCCACGAGCCCGGCCTTCACCTGCAGCGCGACCGCGCGCCACCGGGCCCGGTGCTCCTGCTGGCAGTATCTCTCCGCCTGCGCCATCGTGCGCCTGCGCTTCGCCGGAGACATCGTAAACGCCGACACCGGGCGCCGGCGCACCGACAACCGGTAAGGCACATTCTGCACCATAAACATCAAGTCGGCTCGCTCATCGCGCTCGTCCAGTAGTATCCGGTCGGCTCCGGCCAGCCGTAGCATGTCCTTCACCTCGGCGACCGTTCGGTCCACCGACACACTGGTCGTCCGCGCGTACCCGGCGAACAGAAACAACTTATGCTCCATCAGCTCCTCTCCTCCCCGTCCTCAATTCTGGATTCTGGACTCTGGATTCTGGACTCTGAATTGTCCGGCTCCTCATACCCTTCCTCATCCGAGCAACTTCGCCAGATTCACCGTCGCCATCAACCTCTTCAGCACGCCCGGATCCGCAAACGTCGCACGGTGATGACATGCCGACCGCCGAAACCACGTCCCCCGGTCTCCTGTTTCCCGTCTCCTGTCTCCCGTCACCCTCGGCGGCTTCTCCCCGTAAAAGCATTTCACATACTTCCTAGACATCACGCCTCCCGACGACCTCGAAATCATCCGCGATATGCCATCGGCGCTTGACCAGATACATCAACCGCGTCCGCCTCACCTCGTGGGTCTCCCCCTTCCGCAGTCCGTTCGCATTACCCAGGTAATTCCTATCATGCCGCACCCGCACCACCAGCACATGCCCCGGCCCCAGCTTCTGCTCCAGCCGCACCGGCTCCTTGCTCGGCGGTATCCTATCGCCCGTCCGCAATTCTGAATTCTGGTTTCTGGTCTCTGAATTCTGATCGGTCCACTCAATCTTAGTCGCACCCACAGTCCCTCCCCTCCGTGCTCGTCCAATCCGTCCTATCCGTCCAATCCGTCCGATTCCTCGCTCCTGACCCATTCTCACCCCGTCTCGGCTTTCGTCCCACCCTCCGCAGCAGCGTGACCTTAAACCCCGCCCGCCGCAATTCATTGAGGCTGTACTGGTGGCTCATCAGACGTACCTCACCGTGATACTGCTGCGCGATCTGTGGTCGACGTCCGGTGCGCTCCAGCGCCAGCCACCGGTCCGTCGGATCGTAGTTTCTCCGATTCATCCCCGCTCCCTTCCGCTCCTCACTTCACTCTTCTCTCTTCTCTCTTCACTCTTTCCGCCGGTCTCTGATCTCCTCCACCCTCACCGCCACCACCCCTGTCCTCGGGCTGGCCAGCATAGCGAATCCGGCATACGTCAGGTCTATCCGCCTGCGCACGTCCTCCGGATTCTCCCGGCCAATTCGGTCCACCACGACGCCCACCATCTGCCTCCCGTTCTCGGCGGTAATCCTCACCAGCGAAAACAGCGGCAGCCCATTGAATGCCACGCCTGAGACGAACTCTCCGACCCGGAACGGCCAGCCCAAGTACCACGCCGCCGGGTATCGCCGACTCCACCGATCCCCCGGCCTCGCGTACCAACTCGCCACCGTATTCCACACCCTCGGCCTCGCCACTTCTAGCTTCTCGCCTCTAGCTTCTGCCATCTGACTTCGTCCGCTCCTCGCCCCCGCCTCCCTCTCCGCCTCCCAATCCTGCCCGACGCAGAAGCACGCAATGACTATCGCCGTCGCCACCGCCGCCAACCCCATACACAACGCAAAGTCCCTCACGCTCTCTCCTCTCTGCTCCCTCTCTCCAGCGCGTCCCATCCTCCTCATACGTCCTGCTTACCCGCTCCCGTCCGCCCTTCTCTCTTCACTCTTCTCTCTTCACTCTTTCCGCTAGTCCCGCCCGCACCATCTCCCCGGAGAACAGAATCGCCCGCTCCTTCACCCCCGGTCCGTTTCGTGCTTTCGTGCTTTCGTGGCTCATCTCCTCGGTCCCCATTTCCTCATTTCCTTGTTGATTAGTCATTAGAAATTAGGAATTAGCAATTCCCCTGCCCTCACCCCGGTATATCGTCATACTCCCGCAGCTCCCCGCCGTCCGTAATATCCACGCTCGGCCCCTCGCCGCCGCCCGCCGCCGTCTCAAACCGCACATGGTCGCAGTCGAACAGCATCTTCAACTGACACACCCGCCCGTTCCTCTGCTTCCCGATTATGAACCTGGTCACGTCCATGCTCCTCTGCTCCTTCACGCATTGCTGCATCTCCGGCCGCCAGATGAGCAGCACCACGTTCGATTCAGCCTCGCACGACTGGCTCCCCTTCAGGTCCCGAACCGTCGGCGCTCTGCCCCACTTCCCGGCCGCCTTGGGCGCGAGCTCCCGGTCCCGCTTGAGCTGCTGGATTATCACCACGGGCACCTTCAGCGACCGCGCCAGATTGTGCAGCGCCACGAGCGACCGCCGTATCGCCATCTCCTCGGTCGCGTGCTCCATCTCGCACTCCATGTCAATCAGCAGCAGATAGTCAATCGCAATCATCCGTATCCCATGCTGCATCACCGCCAACCGCGCCCGGGTCTGAATCTGCGCCACCGACAATCCCGTCGTATCGTCAATCCAATACGGCAGGTCATACTGCTCCCGCTTTAGCCCCTCATGCGTCGCCAGCATCTCCTTCGACAACTGCGCCCGCCGTACCCGCCAATGCTCAATACCGGTCTCCCTGGCCGTCAACCGGTCCGCGATTGTCATTGAATCCATCTCCATCGAAAAGAACAATGCCGGGAACCCGGCCTTCGCCGCGGACACGCACATCTGCTCGACCACAATCGTCTTACCCACACTCGAGTCCGCGCCCACCATCCACAACTCCCCCGGCTGCATCCCGCAGGTCTCGGTATCCAGCGGCGCGAACCCGGTCGGAATCCCCGTCACCCCGTTCCGCGCCTTCGCCCGCTCCGCCAGCACCAGCGAATGATCGGCCATGATGTCCCGTATCCGCCGCTCATGCGACTCCTGCCGCATCGACCCCATCATCACGTCCACCAACCGCGCCACCGCGCCATTCAGCGCATCCTCAGCCGACACCCTGTCATCATAAGCCGACGTCGCCACCTCGCTCGCAGCCACGATAAGAGCCCGTCGCGCCGCGGTCCCGGCCACGAGCTGCGCGTGCTCCTCCACATTCCCGGCTGACATCGTATCATCGAGCAGCGACGATAAGAACGGATGCCCGCCCACGACCTCAAGCTCCTGAACCGCAACCAACTCCGCTCCCACTGTCACAATGTCCGCCGGCTGTCCCTTGCCCGACAGCCTCGCAATGGCCTCAAACACCCGCCGGTGCGCCTGCAGATAGAACGACTCCGGAGTCAATATCCGCATCGCCTTAGCCACTGCCCGCGCGTCCAAAAGCATCGCGCAAAGCACCGCCCGCTCCGCCTCCAGACTCTGCGGCGGCTTCCTCACCTCACTCATCGCAATCTCCACGCGCATAGAGGTACACCACGGTCTTCTTCTGCGCGTGCGCGTAGGCGATTTCCCGTCTGGTGGACCTCCCGACATAGCCTCCGACATTGACCACGCGCACCTCATCCGCCAGGTCTATCTTCCGTAGGTGCAGCTCGTCGACCAGCCGCTTCTCCTTCGGTGTTGGCATCCCGTCTACGTGTCCAAAGAACCCAACGCTCAGTACGATGTAACCATGCAGCGTCAACCACTTCTGGTGCTCCAGGAACTCGTCCTTGAATCGCGTAGACCCGCACAGACAGACAATGCGCGGACGATCCATCGCGTAACGCAAAACGGTCCCGGCTAGTTCGTACTTTCTGACCTCACAGCCGGGCGAGTTTCTACGGCCGTCTACGCCGTTGACCGAACAACCCTGGCAAAGCTCATCTCCGTAGTGCTCCTTGCTCCGGCAGCGCCATACTGCCTGTGCCAGCCGTTCCGCCGCCCAGAGCACGGACACCCCACCGACCGCCTTCTCCTTACTCACCGCCCGTCCCCCGCTTTGCGTTTTGGCTTTTGCCTTTTGGTTTTTGGCTTCTCCGCTCTGACCTTGGCGTCCTTGGCGGTTCACCCTCCGCCCTTCACTCTTCACTCTTCTCTCTTCACTCTTTCCTCTCACCCCTCCACCATCCTTCCCCCGCACCTCGGACACCTCACCGTCCCCGCGTCCAGGACCTCAATCATCTCCCGTCGCGTCCTCATCGCCACGGTCATCCGGTGCTCGCACTCCCGACACTCCACCCACGTCGCCCGCCCCCGCTCCGTAAGTACCTCGGCAGCAGCTTGAGTATGGTATCCCTCCTTGCACCGATGCCCGTCCTTCCGTCTCCGCTCCTGTCCGTGCAAGTCCGTGCCTGTCACTGGTAATCCGTGCTCCGTCCGACTCCCCCTCCTCACTTCTGACATCTCACATCGCTCATCTGACATCTCGCTTCGTTCGGTCTCCGCTATCTCCTGGCGCTCCGCTTGGCCCTTCTCTTCATCTCGGCGAGTCCGTCATCCGCCACGACCAGCCGTGCATTCGCCCGGTCCAGGTCGCCCTCAAGCACGCCCACTCTGCCCTTGAGACTGCTAACCTCCTGCTCCGCGCTCTTCAACATCTGCTCTAGTGAGGTCGCACGCGACTGCGCCGATTTCGCAGCCTCCGCCTGACCCTCCACCAAGCGCACCGCATCGCTCCAGTACGCCGCTCTCGCCCTGCCCCCTCTGGCGACGATCTCGCACTCATGCAGTTGCCGCTCCAGCAGCCTCACCTGCCGCCCCGCGTCGAGCCGCTTCAGTCGCTCGCTCGCCGCGACCGAAGCCAAACCATCCGCGCGTTGCCGTGACGACGACAGATCATCCATCAACTCCTCGCTCGTCATTTCCCGTCCAGCCTCTCCGCTCATGTTGGTCTCCTTCATCCTTTCAGCCCTTCATCTGTAACTCAGTGCTTTCTCAACCGCCTTCGCGTCTCGTCCTTGCGCCCATAGCCAGCCCGCATAATACGCTCCTCCCCTCCGAAACGGGACCATGAACGCCGCGCAATCTCTCACCCCATCCCGCCACCCCTGCCTCCCGTCATAGTCACGATACGGATTCGGGTCCCTGGCCTTCGGGCTTCGGGCTTCAATCGTCATTCGTGCTTCGTCATTCGTCATTGCGTCCTCGCGGCCTCACCTCCGGAATCTCGCACTCCCCGCCCCCCACCGCCCCCCTCTTCTCATGTACAGGCAGGTAGTCATCGAAACACAGCACCGCGGCGGCGAACGTCCTCGGCACATTCTTCGTATACTCATGCCGCAGCGCCTTCGTCACCCGTCGCCCGAAATCCTCCCGCTTCCACTTCCTCAGCTCCAGCATCCGAAAGTACTTCAGCGCCGCATTCCGGTCCGCCGGATGCACGTGCGACCCATCGAACTCGCTCGACTCCGTCCCGGTCGCCTTCCGCCGATTCTGATAGAACCACGTCACCACCGCCTTCACCCGCCCGCTCAGCGCCGCTGCCGCCGCCTTCTCCTCCTCCGTCCCCTCCCCGACCCCCGACCTCTGCCCGGAGTCCCCCGTCTCCCGTCCTCCGTCCTCAGTCCTCAGTCCTCGGTCTTCCGTCAGCAGTTCGGCCGGCGGCGCCGGATACCGCGGCTTCACATGCCGTACCCTCTGATGCTCGGTCCAGTTCACAAACGCCCCATACGGCTTCCCGTTTGTGCCCACGTACGTCACGACGAAACCATCAAGTGACTCAAGCCGCTCCAGCGCCTCTCCCACCTGCTCCACCGTCACGTAGTCCAGCTCAAGGGGATAGCAACCAGCGCGCATCAACTCCGGGTCCGCCTCGAACCTGCCGCAGTCATCGCACATCGTCACCGTAAGGCGCTTCCAGAAATCATGCGCGAACCAGTTACCGCGCAACGCCACAAGCGTCTTCGACTTAACGACGCTCCCCTTCAGCAGCTTCGTGCTCATCCCGTAGCCTTGGTCATTTCCCCATTTCCTGGTTGATTAGAAATTAGGAATTAGCAATTCCCGTCATCCCTACCGCTCGTACTCCCTGCACAACCTGGCCAACTTCCGAACGAACTCCCCGCGCTCAGGCTCAATCAGCGCGCCGGCGCGCCCCCGCACGGCATCAAGCACGAACCCGTACAACTCATCCTCTCCCTCCCCCGTCGTCCCTTCCGCCTCCGCATTTTGCCCTTTGCCCTTTGACTTTTGCCCTTTGACCTCTCCGCGCCCCGGCCTCCTATCCCTCCGAAAGTGCGACGAATCCAACCGCCTTCTACCGTCCTGCTTCCCCAACTCTGGACTCTGGACTCTCCGCGCCGCCACATCTCCGGTCCCGACGACGGACGAAGGACAAGGGACACTCCGCGACTGCTGCTTGACCTCCCACAGCTCCCCCGCGTGCAGCGACTCCTTCGACACGCCCAGGAACGACGCCACGATGCAACACGTCCTATCATCCGGCATCGTGTGTCGGTGCGTCAGGATGAACGCCACATTGCTCGGCGCCGCGTTGTCCGGGTCCAGCAACCGCCCGAGGTCGCACAGCTTCAGCTTCTTCTCCTTCACCAACCGCGCGACATTCCCGCCCCATCGAGCCGCGATCTTGTTCTCCGCCTTCCGTTCCGGTGTCAAATTCATCCGTCCTCTCCTCTCTTCTCCACTTCTAGCTTCTGCCCTCTAGCCTCTAGCCTCTGACTTCGTCCGCCTCGTCCGTCCTCTCTCAACCTCAACCTCAACCTGTCCTCAGCCTCACTGCTGCACCCCTGCTATCAGCGCCCATACCAGGTACACAAACAGCCCTCCGACGCACAGCGCGAAAGCGGCCATGCATATCTTCGCCACGACGCGGGCGAACCACCGTCCGTTCTCGCTCGGTGTCGGCGGAACGTAGACGTATCCGGTCCCCGGCTCGTGACTCGGCCCGCACGCCAACAAGATTTCATCATTCTGGTCAAACACAATCGGCCGGCTCACGCGCCCTCCTTTACTCGGCTCAATAGATAACAGCCTGCTATCCTCTCTACCTGCACAACAGCAACACCGCTCGGCAACAGCCAAGCCGCCGAACGGGTCTTCGTGTTGAAGTCGGCGCCATCGTCGCGCCGGACCACAACGGAAGCGCCCACGTCAAGAGAATCAGCAAGAGCCACAGACCGCCCCTTGAAAAACAAGGGCGGCGTATGTCTCGGTCCTCAGTGGGTTTGCAGAAATCGCTGCACGCCCGCGCAGGAATCCCCGCGCCGTGCATCGAC
>Ga0315288_10002029_pt1 | contig 26218 bp, 18 predicted proteins | sample YL17G11_20_MG_FD_203454 | JGI IMG/M metagenome (GOLD analysis project Ga0315288, IMG submission 203454) | Sediment microbial communities from Yellowstone Lake, YNP, Wyoming, USA - YL17G11_20 | ecosystem: Environmental > Aquatic > Freshwater > Lake > Sediment | place: USA: Wyoming | collected... | reverse complement strand
GCACCTGCTGCCCCAGGAAGAAGAAGTAGAAGAACCAGAGGCTGAACGAGAGATCCGATGGCAGCAGGTAGGTGAGGCCGACAATGCTGAAGAGCAGGCGCAGCCAGAGCGGCTTCACCGAATCGCCTACCGGCCCGACGAGATTCTGCCCCAGGTCCACCAGGTGCACGTTGATGGAAACCGATGACGCCAGGTAGCGCTGCAGGCCGTTGACGGTGTGGATGCTGAAGGGGATGAGGAAGGCGATCCACATCACGGGGTCGCGCAGGAGCGCCGGCAGCACGGCGCGCTCGCTGTCGTAGTGGGTGATCTCGATGGGCAACTGCACCAGCGGGAAGACGAGTTTCTCCTCCTCGGCCCAGGGACGGCGCAGCAGCGCCGAGAGGCAGAAGAACACCAGGTACACCGCCGCGATCAGCACCGACCAGATCGAGAGCGGCACCAGCCACGCCGCCCAGGGCAGCCGGTGCCCCTGCGGCAGGCCCTCGTAGAGCGCGCGGGCGGCCTCCTCGCCGGGGGCGAGCATCCAGTGCGGGAGATAGCGCAGGATGCCCTCGGCGTAGTGGTTCTCGGGCTTGGCGAAGTAGATCGGCCCGGCGAGATAGGGAATGAGCAGGCCCGTGAGGCCGAAGGAGGCGATGCCGGCGCCCACCAGCGCCATGCAGAAGATGGTGAGGAGCTCGCCGCCCGCCAGGCCGCGGCCGGCGCGGCGCAGGGGCGCATTGAACAGCACCAGCACGGCCAGCAGAAAGACGGCGCTGATGGGGAGCGCGGTGAGGCCAACCCAGGTGCCGCGCATCACCAGGTCGCTGTAGGGCGTGGCGATGCTGATGAAGATCACGCCGAGCGCGCCCAGGATCAGCGCGCGACGGGTCATGGGCGCCTCCTCAGGCGAGGTGTAGGGGCCCAATCTTATTGGGCCCGCCGACTCAAGACGGGCCGATTGAGAATCGGCCCCTACCGTCTGGAAAGCTGCGCCACCTAGCCCCGGAGGTGGCTCACCACGATGAAGGCGATGAGCCCGCCCAGCAGGATCTGGAAGCCGACCTGGTAGAGCGCGATGGTGAGCGGCTGGCAAAGGGCGAAAATGCCGAAGAGCATGAGTCCGATCGCCAGCCACTCGATCGCCTTCTTGACGCGTGCCCGCATCGCCGTCCTCACGAGATCGCCTGGCCGCTGGCGCGGTCGAAACAATGCATGCGCTCGCGGTCGAACTCCATCCAGATCGGCTCGCCGATGGCGGCGCGGAAGGTCGGGAGCGTGCGCGCGCGCAGGATGGACGCCGCGTCGCCGCCGCCCACGTGCAGGTCCACGATGGTTTCCGCGCCCAGCGGCTCGGTGACGTAAACCTCGGCGCGGATCCAGCCGGGCCGGCTCTCGCGGCTGAGGTGCACGTCCTCGGGACGGATCCCCAGCACCAGCCGCTCGCGCGCCGGCTCCAGCCGCGCGGCGAGATCGGAGGCGATGCTCAGGCTCAGCGGCGAGCCCGGCACCACGAGGGCGGGCCGGTCGCCCTCGGCGCCGAGTTGGCAGTTGATGAGGTTCATCGCCGGGCTGCCGATGAAGCCCGCCACGAACAGGTTCTGCGGGTGGTCATAGACCTGCTCGGGGGGGCCCACCTGCAGCAGGCGGCCCTGGTCCATCACCGCGATGCGGTCGCCCATGGACATCGCCTCGACCTGGTCGTGGGTGACGTAGATGGTGGTGGCGCCGAGGTCGCTCTGGTCGCGCTTGAGTTTGGCGCGCATCTCGGCGCGCATCTTGGCGTCGAGGTTGGTGAGCGGCTCGTCCATGAGGAAGACCTTGGGCCGGCGCACCATGGCGCGGCCCAGGGCCACGCGCTGCTGCTCGCCGCCGCTCAGTTTCGCGGGCTTGCGGTTCAAGGTGGGCTCGATGTGGAGCACCCGCGCCACCTCGCGCACGCGCTCGTCTAGGTCGGCTTTCGACATGTGCACCGCCCGCAGCGGGAAAGCGAGGTTGTCATACACGCTCAGGTGCGGGTAGAGCGCGTAGAACTGAAAGACGAAGGCGATGTCGCGGTCGGCGGGAGGCAGGTCGTTGACGCGCACGTCGTCAATGTAGATGTCGCCGCTGTCGGGCTTCTCGAGGCCGGCGATGGCGCGCAGGGTGGTGGTCTTGCCGGAGCCGGAGGGGCCGAGAAAGACGGTGAACTCGCGGTCGCGCACGTCCAGGCTGATGCCATTCACCGCGAGCACCTCGTCGAAGTGCTTCACCAGGTTTTCGATGCGAACGTGGGCCATGGTCCTACCGCTTCAGGGCGCCGAAGGTGGCGCCGCGCAGGAGATGTTTGCGCATGATGAAGGTGAAGATCGCCACCGGGAGCAGAAAGGCCACCGTGCCGGCGGCGATGCGCCCCCATTCCGTCGCCCCGGAGCCGACCACGCTGGGGATGTAGGGCGGCGCCGTCTGCGCCGTTCTCTGGGTGAGCACCAGGGCGAAGGCGAACTCGTTCCAGGCGCTGATCAGGCAGAAGACGCTGGTGGCGGCGATCCCGGCCACCGCCTGCGGGAGCACGACGCGCACGAACGCCTGCAAGCGGCTGTAGCCGTCCACCAGAGCGGCCTCCTCGTACTCCTTGGGGATCTCGTCCATGAACCCCTTGAGCAGCCAGACCGCGAAGGAGACGTTGAAGGCGGTGTAGAGCATGATCAGGCCGACGTGGGTGTCGAAGAGGCCCAGCGCGCGGTACATCAGGAAGACCGGGATCACCACCACCACCGGCGGCAGCATGCGCGTGGAGAGGATGAAGAACAGCCAGTCCGACTGGCCGCGCGTGCGGAAGCGGCTGAAGGCGTAGGCGGTCATGGTGCCCAGGGCGATGGCGAGCACGGTGCTGAAGGAGGCGATGATCACGCTGTTGAGCAGCCGGGCGGCGAAGGGCGTCGCCTGGAGGCCCTGGCCCGGGAGCAGGAAGAGGGCGGCGTAGTTGCGCAGGGTGGGAACGAAGAGGAATCGGGGCGGGCGCGCCAGGATGTCGCCGTACTCCTTGAAGGAGGTGGCGACGATCCAGTAGATCGGCAGCAGGTAGATCACCAGCACCACGCCGACGGCGGTGAGGGCCAGCGTGCGCTTGAGGCGGCCGTTCACGCTAGGCTTCCCCCCGGATGCGGCTGAGCCAGCGGATGTAGAGGCTGCTCAGCGCGATGATCACCACCAGCAGTACGTAGGCGAGCGCGCAGGCCTCGCCGGTGCGCCACTCGCGGAAAGCCTGCACGTAGAGGCCGACCGAGACGGTCTTGGTCACGTCGCCCGGGCCGCCCTCGGTGGCGACCCAGACCATGTCGAAGAGTTTGAAGGCGTCCATGGTGCGGAAGATGAGCGCCAGCAGCAGGAGCGGGGCGATGAGGGGAAGGGTGATGTGGCGAAACTTGAACCAGCCCGAGGCGCGGTCCACCTCCGCGGCCTCGTAGAGATGCCTGGGCACCGCGTTCAGCCCCGCCAGGCTGATGAGCATCATGAAGGGTGACCACATCCAGGTGTCTATCATCACCAAGGCGGGCAGCGCGGTGCGATCGTTGGTGAGCCAGGGCACCGAGGCGTGGGTCACGGGCCGGATCAGAAAATCGAGGAGCCCCCAGTTGGGGTCCAGGATCAACTTCCAGAACAGCCCCACCACCGCCGGCGAGAGCATCATCGGCAGCAGGATGAGCGTGGTGATCAGCCCCTTGCCCTTGAACTCCCGGTTGAGCAGCAGCGCCACCCCGAAGCCGATGAGGAACTGCGCCGCCACGGCCAGCACCACGAACTCGGCGGTGACCTGGAAATTGCGCCACAGGTTGGGGTCGTGGAGCAGCGCCGTGTAGTTGGCGACGCCGACCGCGCGCGGCGGCCGCCCCGGCATGTCGGCCGCGTAGTCGTGGAAGGAGAGGTGGAGCGACCAGATGAGCGGGAAGACGTTCATGCCCACGAGCAGCAGCAGCGTGGGCATGAGAAACAGCATCTTCACCTGGTAGTCGCTCAGCGCCCGTCGGCGCCGTGCCAGGGTGACGGTCACGCTTACTTGATGAAACCTGCTTTCTTCAGGATCGCGGTGTGCTGCTTGGCGACCTCGTCCATCGCCACCTGCGCGCTCTTCTGGCCGTTCACGGCGGCGTTCCACTCGGTCTGGGTGACGGTGAGGAGCTCGCCGTATTGCGGCACCGCGTAGAAGTCGCGCAGGTAGGGGAAGGCGGCGGCGAAGGCGCGGTTATAGGGCGTCGCGCTGAGGAACTTCTCGGAGGCAAGCACCTTCTTGTTCGCCGTGAACCCGCCCAGCGAGGCCCACTTCAACTGCACCGGCTCTTGGCAGAACCACTTGATGAAGTCCAACGCGGTTTCCTGGTTCTTGGAGTAGCGCGGGACGGAGAACCCCTGCCCGCCGATGCTGATGTAGTGGCGCTCCTTGCCGTCCGGGCCGATGGCCGCGGGCGACGGGAAGAAGCCCGTGACCTTGGCGTGGGGGTTCTTGGTGGGGTCGGCCAGCCCGGGGAAGAAAGCGAAGAAGTCCTCGGCCATCGCCACCAGGCCCTTGTTGAAGGCATCCACGCACTCCTTGCCGATCCCGAAACTCTCCGAGCCCGGCGGCGTGAACGGCTTCAGGCCCACGTAGAACTGAAGCGCCTTCACCCCGGCGTCGTCGTTCAGCACCCCCTGGACGCGATAGGTCTTGGGGTCGTCATAGGCGCCGCCGAAGGACCACATCACTTCCTGGAAGCCCATGGTGACGGTGTCGTACTGCTTGCCGAAGTAGAGGGCGACGCCGTACAACTCGGGGGGCCGGGTGAAGAACGCGGCGATGTCGCGCAGTTCCTGCCAGGTCTTGGGCGGCGCGAGGTCGCGGCCGTACTTGGCCTTGAAGGCGGCCCGCTCCTTGGGGTTCTCGAACAGGTCCCTGCGGTAGGCGAAGCCCACGGCGTCGGTCTCGGCGGGGACGGCCCAGTAACGCCCGGTGCCCTTGGGGTATTCGCCCAGGTTCATGAGCGCCTGCGGAACAATCGAACTGGCGTCGAGGTTCTTCTTCATCCAATCGGTCAACTCGATGTAGTGGTTCCCCGCCAGGGCCGAACATCGGCCCAGCCACTGGCTGTCGCCGACCACGATGTCGTAGGTCGAGTCGCCGGCGGCGAAGGCGGCGAAGATCTTGTCCTGGTACTGGGGCCAGGGGATCTGCTCCACCATCACCTCGGTGCCGGTTTGCTTGGTGTACTCCTTGCCGAGTTCGCTCAGATAATCGGCGGGGGCCCACTGGGCCCAGGCGATGGTGATCTTCTGGGCTTTCGTGGCCTGCGTCGGCTTGCGACCACAGCCGGCCATCAGCGCCAGGGCGACGAGCCCGCCTGCCAGGGCCATCCAGCAATGGCGCATGGTCGTGCCTCCTTCTCGCCCCGCCTCAGCGGGGCGCCTTGAACTTGATGGGGCTGCCGTTCAGATCGGTGATGCGCAACACTCCGGCCCACTCCCCGCCGCCGTTGAGCACCTTGAGCAGGATGCGGTTGGCGCCGGGCTCCAGGTGCGCCTTGACCACGTCCTCGTCCACGGTCAGTCCGCGGGTCGCGTTGTTCGCATGGATCCGCGCCCCATTGAGCCAGCACACCACGCCGTCATCGCTGCCGATTCTGAAGAGCCCATCCTGGCCCTGGTCCACGGCGACCTCCGTGCAGCCATAGGCGCACATGTCGTCTGTGGGCTGAAAGAGCCGCCCGAACGGGACGATGCCCTGCGCGTCATCGCTGTGGTAGGGGCGCCACTTCACCGTCTTGCCGTCCTGCTGGTACTCTTTCGACAGGTCAATTTCCTGCTCCGGGAAGTAGGCGGTGTTGAAGGCGGCGCCGCCGGGGTTGGGGAAGGGGCCGATCACCCACCACTGGGTGACGAACCCCTCGCGCGCCGCAAGATCGGTGGCGACGCCCAGCCGCCGCAGGTCCCCGGCGACGGCCTGCGCCCGGGCGTCCAAGGGCAGCAGGTCGAGCGCGCGGCTCAGGACCGGGATGGCCTCGTCGCGCCTGCCGGTTTCGGCGAGGCGCCGGCCGATGGCCACGTAGGCCCTGAGGGCCGCATCGAACAGCGGGCCCTGGCTGGCCAACAGGGGCTCGACCCGGGGGAGCGCCCCGGTCGCTCCCGTGCGCGCGATCCCCTCCAGGGCCGCTGCGCGCTGCTGGTCGCTGGCGGCGGCCCCGAGCGCCTCATCGTACATCGCCGCCGCTTGCTCGGTCTGGCCGCGCTCGAACTGCGTATCGGCGAGGCGCAGGTAGGCCTCCGCCGCCGCCGCCTTTACCCGCGGCGAATCCGCCGCCAGGGCCGCCTTCACCACGGGGGCAGCCGCCGGGTCGCCAATGGCGCCCAGCGCCCCCAGGGCGGCCAGGCGAACGCTCTCCTCCTGGTCCTGCGCCGCTTCCGTAACAACGGGCAAAGACTCAGGGGCCGCGCGGCGGGCCAGGGCGGTGAGCAGCGCCACCTTGACCTCGGGGGGCGCGTCCTTTACCGCGGCCGCGAGCGCACGGGCTGCGGCCCCGCCCGGAATAGCCCCCACTACGCCGGCCGCCGCGGCGCGAACCCGGGGGCTGCCCCTGGTGAGGAAGGGCTTGACCGTGTCCAGCGAGCCAGGGTCGCCGATCCGCCCGAGGCCGACCAGGGCCGCGATGCGCTGCGAATCGGTGGCGGCCAGCCCCAGGGCCTGGATGTACGCCGCCTCCGCCCGGTTCGTCTCGCCGCGCTCCAGGAGCGCGTCGGCGACCCGCAAGTAAGCGTCGAGCGCCGCGGCTTTCACGGCAAGCGAACCCGTCTTCGCGATTTCCAGGAGCGCGGGCGTGGCCTGGGCGCTTTCGATGCGCCCCAGGGCCGCGATCGCCTCCATCCGGACCGCCTCGTCGCGATCCCTGGCCGCGGCCAGAAGCGCGGGCACGGCGGCAGGGTCGCGGCGCGCCCCGAGCTGCTGGATGAGTCGCGCCTTCTCCCCGCCCTTCGCGCCCCGGAGCGCGGAGGCGAGCGCCAACGTGGCGCGCTTGCCGGAGATCTGCGCCATCGCCTCGCGCGCCGCTCCGCCCAGGTCGTCGCTGCCGAGGAAGCGCTCGACCTGGGGCGTCGCCGAAGCGTCGCCCGTCAACCCAATGAGGATGAGCGCCAGCGCCTTCACCTCCTGCGGCTGGTCCGGCCCGAGGAACGCCGGCAGCGCCTTGGCGACCGCATCGCCGGTGGGCGTGCCCATCCATCTCTGCACCACCCAGAGCAGGGTGGCGCGGGCGCCGTCGCGCTCGGCGGGATCGCCGGCGGCGTAGGCGTCGAAGAGCGCGGGCAGCGAGGTCGCGCCCTGCTCGATGAGGGCGTTCTGTTGGGCATATTGGGCGTCGGCTTCGGCGGCGGCGAACCCGGACAGGGCGAGAGCGCCCCGGTGCGCCGGCAGCGTGACTTTCCCGGTCGCCGCCCACTCGGTGCCGCGCTGCGTGAGTGTCGCGAACCCGGCGTCCCCCATGCTCTCCGCCGCGTGGCCCAGGGCATTATGGAAGACGCGCCCCTTGCCGTAGGCCAGCGTCCAGGCCATAGGCTCCTCGCGGCCGGTGCCGCCGCGCTCCGGCGCCGAATAGGCGGTCGCCAGCAGGTGGATGTTGGGCTGCATCGTCAGCCGGTGGTACAGTTCATCGCGCGCGTGCAGGAAATCCACCATGCCCTTGGTGATGGGGTGCTGGTGGTCCACGACGGTGACCCGGTAGCGGTAGTACTGCCCGTGGCCGGCCGTTGCGCGCCAGGCGCCGCCGATGAGGCGATCGAACTCCGGCCAGTCGCCGAAGGCGTTGTTGGCGGCGTGGATCACCACGAAGCCGCCGCCATTGCGCATATAATCCAACAGCGCCTGCTCGGTCTTCTCGCCCCAGCGCACGCCGTTGTAGTTGTCCACGAGCGCGGCGTACTTGGCGAAGGTGGCGGCGTCGCAGGTGGAGGGGTTCTCGGTGACGTCCACTTTGAAGCGCCCGGTGCGCTCCAAAATGTCCTTCAACACCGGGGTAGTGGCCTTCCAGTCGTGGTTGTTCTGGCCGGTGAGGATGAGCACGCGCAGCGGGGGCGCGGCCGCCGCGGCCGTGGTCGCGACGAGCGCAGCCAGCAGCAGAATAGCGAGAATGCGGAAGGCTTTCATGACTCTCATCCTTGCCCCTGGGCGCACGGCCGCGCGCCTACACTTGGGGCTTCTCATATGCGGTACAGATCCGGCGGCAATTCCACGGTCTGGCGATTGCGGATCGCCTCGTTCGCCTTGATCACCACCACCGCCGCCGAGAGCGCATCCCGGACGGTGCAGGGCACCGGGGTGCCGAACTTGATCGCCGAGCAGAAAGCCTCCAGTTCCATGCGATAGGGCTCCAGGCGGTCCAGGCCGCTCGTGGGACCCTGCGCGGCCTGGATGGCCGTGCCCGCGGCGTCGGCGAGGCGGCTGCGCGAAGCCTCCATCACCGGCTCGCCGGCGGCCGACTGCGTCACCGCGATCTCCGTGGCCGCCGCCTCGCCTTCCTTGAAGAGCATCGCATCGGTCTCGCCGCTCAGGATAATCGTGCCCTTGGTGCCCATGAACTGTTCGTAATAGTTGTCGAAGGCGTTCGTGGTGATCGAGGAGAAGGTCACCGTGAGGCCGCCCGGGCTGATCGGCCCCGGCGGGTACTCGCAGATCAGGTACACGTGGTCCTCGATGGTGCGGCCGTCTTCCTTCCACTTGTAGATCCCGCCCGACCCCTCGATGCGCATCGGCACCGTGCCCGAGAACCAGTTGGTGACATCGAGTTGATGGCTGGCCAGTTCCGCCGGAAGGCCCTGCGAATACTTGCGATAGAGCCGCCAGTTCACGAGTTCCTCGAGATTGGGGTAGCCCCACGGCGAGGGGTCGAACCGGGGGGCCGCCTTCTGTAAGGCCTTGATCTGGTCGTCGCGGCGCCAGTCGTTGTTGCGGTGCCAGAGCGTGCGGACGTGATAGACCTCGCCGATCAGCCCCTTCTGGATCGTGTCCAACGCCTGCGCGTAAAGCCGGTTGGAGTGGCGCTGGTGGCCGATCTGGAAGACCTTGCCGTTGCGCGCCGCCGTCGCCATCTGCTGGCACTGCTCCACGCTGTAGGCCATGGTCTTCTCGCAGAAGACGTGCTTGCCGGCGTGGAGCGCGTCCACGGCGACCTTCGCGTGCATCCAGAGCGGCACGGCGATCACCACCGCCTCGAGGTCGCGGCGCTCCAGCAGTTTGGTGTAGTCGTCGGGATAGACCTCGGCCTGAACGCCCCACTTCTTCTTGATCACGTCGAGGGCGTTCTTGCGGCTGTCGGGGCGGATGTCGGCGATCGCCTTGAACTCGATCGCCTTCTCCGGCGCCTGCTCCAGCAGCACGCAGCCCTCGCTGCCGCTCCCGATGATGCCGGCCTGCACGGGGCGCTCGTGGAGCCGCTCGCGGTAGGCGGTCCAGCCGAAGGCCCCCAGCGCGGGCAGCGTGGCCAGGGCCTTGAGAAAACTGCGGCGGCCGATCTTGGCTTCCTCAGGCGTCAACATCGGGTTCACTCCTCACTCGATTACGCCGCCGGCGCCACTCGTGAACCAGCACGTCCAGGCCCGCGACGCGCCCGGTGTTGAACATGAGCACCGCCGCCACGGCGAAAAACTCGATCACATTCTTATCCACGTACAGGTAGTTCCCCTCGCCGGCGCGATGGAGCACGCCGATCCAGGGCGGGTTGGACAGGTAATAGAGCGCCAGCATCGCCATCGCGCCCAGGCACGAGAGCCGCGTCGCGAACCCCAGCATCAAGCAGGCGCCGATGAGCGCCAGCCCCCACTCGTTGAGCAGGTTCACGGCTTGCAGCGCGCGCGGCGCTTCGGCCATCTGCTTGAACCATTCCGCCAGGGGGCCGCGCGCATCGGCGAGGTAGGACTGCGCCGACCAGTGGCGCGCCATGAGTTTGATGTAGCCCTCGTAGAGGAAATGCCACCCGACCACCACCCGCAGCAGCACCAGCGCCACCTGCTGATAGGCCCGCGGCCCGCCCTCGGCCTTCATCGCACTACCTGCACTTCCTCGTCGCCCAGGGCGATGACCACCGGTTCCGCGTCCGCGGGCACCAGCAGCACGCCCACGCCGGGGTGCCGCGCGCAGTAGGCCCGGGTCTCTTCGACGCACATCACGCAGAAGGCGGTGGCGAGCGCGTCGGCCTCGGCGGCGGTGGACGCGAGCGCCGTAGCGCCCAGTGGCCCCTCCGCCGGCCGGCCGGTTCGCGGATCGAGCAGGTGCCCGCGGCCGCCGCCCTCGACCACGCAGAAATCCCCGACGGCCGAGGTGCCCATGGCCCGATCGCGCAGGCGCAGCGCGGCGATGGTCTCGCCGGGCCGGAGCGGGTGCTGCACGTCGAGCGTCCAGGCGTCGTCCCAGGGCGGCCGGCCGATGGCGAGCACGCTGCTCTGGCCGCCATGGACCAGCGCCGCACGCACGCCGCGCGCGGCGAGCAGTTCGGCGACGCGATCGAGCGCGTAGCCCTTGCCGATGGCACCCAGGTCGAGTTCGACGCCGTCGCGTCCGAAGGCGATGGTCTGGCTGGCGCCGTCGAGGCGGACGCGCGCCATTCCCACCCGCGACATAACCGCGGCGATCTCATCGGCGGCCGGCGGCGTTCCCGGCTCGCGGCCTTCGCGCCAGAGCCGCGAGAGCGGACCCGCCGTGATGTCGAAGGCGCCGCCGGTTTCGTCGCCCAGGCGCGCCGCGAGTTGCAGGAGCGCGAAGAGCCGCGGCTCGACGCTCACCGGGCCGCGCGCGGCGCTGCGGTTGATCGCGCTGATCTCGCTGTCCTCGCGGTAGATCGTCATCTGCTGCTCGAGGTCGTCCACCAGGTCGAGGGCCTCGCGCGCGGCTTCGAGCGGCGCGTCGGCGGCGGGCAGGATCACCTCGAAGCGGCAGCCCATGGCGCGCCGGCCCAGGCGGATGAGGTCGCCTGACGCGGGCCGCTCGTCGCGCGAGGCGATGAGCCCCGGCGCGAGCAGGCCCAGGGCCGTCGGTGCCTGGCGCAGGAAATCTCTGCGACTGGTAACGCGTTCACCCGTCACGGTGCATCCACCAACCATCGCACGGCGCCCTGTAGGGCGCGCATTCCTATGCGCGCCGCACGTGTCATTGCCAGCCGGAGGCAACGAATCCCGATAATGCCGGGACCCCTCGCTCGCGCTCGGGGTGACACGAATGCGGCGGGCCTGGGAAGGCCCGCCCTACAGTCACGCGACCAGTTCCTCCCGCTCGGGATCGAACATCATCGCCTTGCCCTGGCGATAGGCGAGCACGCCCAGCGCGATCGCCACCATCACGCGGTAGCCGGTCTGCGCGTCGCAGGCGGGCCGCTCGCGGGTGCGCACGCACTGGAGGAAGTTGTCCATGTGGCCGGGGCGGGGCTTGGCGGCCACGCGCAATTCGGTTCGCTCCGCCTGGTAGGCATGCTCCGGCCGCACCACCACGCCGGGCCCCTCGAAGGTGAGCGTGGCCTCGTGGCCGCGGATCACCTCGGGCACGCCCTGCTCGTTGGCCATCGAGGCCAGCAGCGTCACGGTGTGGCCGCTCGGATAATCCACCAGTAGGTGGAAGGTGTCGGGGACCTCGCGGTCCTGGAAAACGAAGGTGCCGCCGCCGGCCACCACCCGGCGCGGGAACTCCGGGCCGAGCGCGACCTCGAGGTGGGCGAGTTGATGATAGAAGAGATCGGTGGCGATGCCGCCGGAGTAGTCCCAATACTTGCGGAAGCGGAAATAGCGCTCGGGGTCGAAGGCGCGCGGCGGCGCGGGGCCGAGCCACCGCTGCCAGTCGAGGTTGGCGGGGCTGGCGCCGGCATCAATGCTCCAGTTCCATTCGCCGTCGCGCGAGTTGCGCGAGTAACTGCTCTGGGTCCAGACCAACTTGCCCACCGCGCCGCGGGCGATGAGGTCGCGCGCCTTCCAGTAGCGATCCTCGGAGCACGACTGCGCGCCGACCTGGAAGACGCGGCCGGTGAGCGCGGCCGTCTCGGCCACGCGCTTGGCCTCGCGCCAGTAGAGGGTCATCGGCTTCTCGCAGTAGACGTCCTTGCCGGCGAGCATGGCGTCCATGGACATCTGCGCGTGCCAGTGATCGGGCGAGCCGATCACCACCGCATCCAGGTCGTCCAGGGCGAGCATCTCACGGTAATCGTGGAACACCCGGGCGCCGGAGATCTCCTTGGCGCGCTGCTTGCGGGGCTCGTAGATGTCGCAGACCGCCACCACGGCGAGGTTCTGCTTGGGATCCTTGGCGCGCTCCACCAGCACGCGCAGGTGGCCGGTGCCCTGGCCGCCGCAGCCGATCACGCCCAGGCGCAGGCGTTCGTTGGCCCCCAGCACGCTCGCCGGCGCCAGCGCGCCGATCCCCAGCGCCGCTGCCCCCACCGCAGAGTGCTTCAGGAACTCCCGGCGCGTGATCTTGGCATCATCGCCCATCGGGTCTGACCTCCAGGGGGGCAAGTGCGTATGGGGCTTCGCCGGGGTGGGGCCCGCTCCCTGCAGCGGACAATCCTACGCGGTGGGCGGAACACTTCTGTCCCGCCAGGCGCGGCAAGCGGCTAATCCCCGGCTTCGCCGGGGCCGCCGTGTCCCTCTGGGATGCCGTTGGCATCCCAACGGGATGCCAGAGGCAGCGGTCCGACACGCAGGCCGGCCCCTACGACTGCTCGGACACCGGCAGGAGCAAGTTCCTGCCCCACAGTGGCTGGGGAGGCGGCAGGCGCGGCAGGCGGTGGCGGCGAATCCCAAACGGCACTCCAACTGTCATTGCGAACGCAGCGAGGGGCTTGCCCGCCGTAGCGGCGCGGAGGCGGATCTGGAATCGAGATTCCTCGCGGGGCTCGGAATGACAACCGCCTTTAGCCAGGGGAAAGTGAGGGCCAGGCCATGATCGGCAAGCAGATTCGCTTGGAGCGGATCGTGAACCGCGACGACGGCCGCACGGTGATCGTGCCCATGGACCACGGCCTCACCGTCGGCCCCATCGAAGGCTTGCAGGACATGAAGACCACCGTGGGGCGCATGGTGAATGGCGGCGCCGACGCCATTCTGATGCACAAGGGCATCGTCACCGCCGGCCATCGCCGCCGCGGGAAAGACGTGGGGCTGATCATCCACCTCTCGGGCGGCACCGCGCTCAGCCCGGATCCTAACGCCAAGGTCCCGGTGTGCACCGTTGAGGAGGCGATCCGGCTCGGCGCCGACGCCGTCTCGATCCACGTCAACCTGGGGGCTGCGACCGATGCCGACATGCTGCTGCACCTGGGCCGGGTCTCGCAGGAGTGCATGCAGTGGGGGATGCCGCTGGTGGCGATGGTGTACACCCGCGGCGCCGCCATCAAGAACGAGTTCGACGTGAAGTACGTCAAGCACGCGGCGCGCGTGGGCGCGGAACTCGGCGCCGACATCGTGAAGGTGAACTACACCGGCTCGCCCGAGACCTTCCGCGAGGTCACCGAGGGCTGCCCGGTGCCGGTGGTGATCGCCGGCGGCGAGAAGGTGGATACCGACGAGGCGCTCCTGGGCATGGTCGAGGGGTCGCTGGCCGCGGGGGGCGCGGGGGTATCCATCGGGCGCAACGCCTTCCAGCACCGCGACCCCGAGCGGATGGTGGGCGCCATCGCGCGGATGGTCCACGGTGGCGCCTCGCCCAAGGAAGCGCTTGCTTTCCTGAAGGGTGACTGATGTAGGGGAGCACCTCTGCCTGCCCTGAGCGAAGTCGAAGGGGTGCTCCCGTACGCGGGCGGACCAGAGGTCCGCCCCTACGGAAGCACGCGAACGCAGGTAGGGGAGCACCTCTGGTGCTCCCGTACGCGGGCGGACCGGAGGTCCGCCCCTACGAAATGGCGGCTGATGTAGGGGCCCAATCTTATTGGGCCCGATGGGACGGGCCGATTCAGAATCGGCCCCTACATGTTTGCGCGGGAGTTGCCGCATGAAGAAAATCTGGGTGCGGGTGGACCCCTGGGACAAGGCGCTCGCCATCGCCGCGCTGGAGAGCGGCGCTGACGCCGTGGTGCTGGCGGCGGGCGACGCGCCGCGGATGAAGGAACTGGGCGCGCTCCCGGTGGTGGCGCCGGACGGCGACCTGCGGTTGGGCGAGGCCGTGATCCCGATGGAGATCGGGAGCAAGGCCGACGAGGAGCAGGCCGCCTCCACCCACCTCGACCGCCTTCTGCTGCTGCGGATGCGCGACTGGACGGTGATCCCACTGGAAAACCTGGTGGCGCGGCGCGGCGGGCTGATGGTCGAGGTGGCCGGCGCCGAGCAGGCGCGGCTGGTCACCGAGGTGCTGGAGAAGGGCGTGGACGGCGTGGTGCTGACCACGCGCGACCCGGAGGAGGTGCGCCGCACCGTCGAGCAGGTGCACGGCTTCTCGGCGCCGCTCGTGCTGCTGCCGGCGACGGTAACGCGGGTGCGCGCATTGGGGATGGGCGACCGGGTGTGCGTGGATACCGCCAGCAACATGGCGCCGGGCGAAGGCATGCTGGTGGGCAACACCAGCGGCGGCTTCTTCCTGGTGCACGCCGAGAGCATCGAGACGCCGTATGTCGAGGCGCGGCCGTTTCGCGTGAACGCGGGCGCGGTGCACGCCTACCTGCTGCTGCCGGGCGGGCGGACCAAGTACCTGTCGGAGGTGCAGGCGGGCGACGAGGTGCTCATCGTGCGGCATGACGGCCAAACGCGCTCGGCGTTCGTGGGGCGGAGCAAGATCGAGCGGCGGCCGATGCTGCTGGTGGAGGGTGAGGCGGACGGCCGGCTAGTGTCGCTGGTCTTGCAGAACGCGGAGACGATCCGGCTGACGACGCCGGAGGGGCAGCCGGTTTCGGTGGCCACGCTCAAGGTGGGCGAACGGGTTCTGGCGCACTTCGAGGCGGCGGGCCGCCACTTCGGCACGGCGGTCGAGGAGACGTTGATCGAAAGGTAGTGCGCCGTCCTACCTGGGCCGAAAGACTCCCGAGTGGTCGGCGGGACGGACCCGGCGCTGGTCCACCAGGCGCTTCATGGCGGCGTCGAGCAGGGGGCGCTCGGTGCCGGGCAGTTCGTTCTCCAACTCCGAGATGCTGGCGCTCCCCCACTGGCGCATCACGTGGTAAATCTTATCGGATAACTCCGCCACGCGCCGCGACGAGTGCTCCATGGCCTCCCCTCCGGCGGGCCATTCCGCCTCCTCGATCCTATGAGCGGCATTCGAGGAGGGCGGGCGATTCTCCTGCTGCCCCTAGCCGGCCGGGCGACCCTGCAACCCGCTGCTCACTTGCCCGGCTCCAGTTTCCCGCTCAGCTTGTCGAGGCCCGTCTGCGCGTCGCCATTGTTGGGGTCGAGCGCGAGGGCGCGGCGGAAGGCCGTGGCGGCCTTCGCCTTCTCGCCCAGGGCGGCCAGCGCCTTGCCCAGCAGCACCTGATGCTGCGCCTGGTCGGGCTCGATCTCGATCGCCTTGCGCGCGGCGTCCGCGGCCTCTTTCGCCTTCCCCGCTTCCCGGTAGCACCCGGCGAGGAACGACCACACGTCGGCATTCCCGGGGTCGGCCTTGCCGGCGCGCTCGGCCAGCGCAATGGCGGCTTCGTGCTGGTCGCGGGCCGCGTACATGTTGGCCAGAGCCAGGGCGTACTTATCGCCTCCGAGGTCAATGGCCTTCTGCTGCTCGGCCACGGCCGCGTCCCACAGTTCTGGGTAGGCCTCGATGCCGCGCTCCATACGAACCACAGCAAAGACGTAACCGCTTGCGATGTTGGCATGCGCCTGGGGATCCTTGGGCGCCAGTTCAGCCGCGCGCTGCCAGTGCACCATGCCCGCCGCCCACGCCGCGAGCCGTTTTTCCGCATTCCGCTCCTTCGCGCCGGACGATTCGTCCGCCTCGAGCAGCATGAGCTGCTCCAACAAGAGCAGCGCGCCCAGGACGCTGTGCGGCTCCGGACTTTCGGGGCAGAGCCTGCTCGCCGCGCGCGCGGCGGCGATGGCGGAGTCCGCCGCTCGCTGCAGGGCCTCGACCCCATTCGGTTGTTCCTTGAATGGGAGCGCCGCGAACCCGGCGAGAATCACCGCCCCGCCTTTCAGGTTGTAGGCCGCGGCGAAGTTCGGGTCGGCGGCGGTGGCGCGATCCAGATGGCCTGCGATCTGGTCGTAGGTCTCGGCGGCGATCACCGCGTAGGTTCGCTGCTCAGCGCTGGGCTTCAGCGCCTCGCGCGCCCATCGCTCGAAGAAGCCGCCGATGAGCCGCCGCGCGGCGAAGTACTCGCGCGCGGCGTCCAGGTTGGAGGGTCTGACCGGGATGGGCTCTGCCATGCCGCGCCGGTTGAGGTCGAAGCCCAGGGCGCGCGCCAGTTTTTCGCCCAGTTCGTCGCCCAGCACCGCCACCTGCCTGAGCGCGCCTGCGACGAAGAGGAGTCTGGGCTTCTCCTCGCCCGGCCGGCGCGCCTCGAGCGTCGCGCGCAGCCAGTCGCCTTCAACCGAGCAGGCACCGGTCACGTCCACATCGGCGGGCCCCGATGGGGTGCGGGGCGCGTTCAGGTTAAAGGACGCGCCTTCGGGGAGCGCTCTGGTGGCCCAGGTTCGAACCAGGGCACCGAGTTCGGGATGCCTGGCGAGTTGCTCGTCCAGCCAGGCGTCATTGGCTGTGTAATGGGAAGCCGAGACGCCTTCGGCCTGATCGAGCGCCTCGGCGGCCTGGTCGGCCAGCGCGAAGCCCACCCATTCCAGGTCGGCGGGGGCGTTGGCCTGCAGGGTGTGGATCCGCACCGTGAGCGGCTTCGCCGGCGGGGCGGCCGCGCAGGCTGTGGCCGCAAGCATGAGCACCAGGGCAGGGAGAAAGACGGGTCGCGCGCGCATCCGCTTATCCTCCTTCAGCGGAATCAAACGCTCATCTCCACTATAGGCCACCGGGCGCTTGCCGTCAAGCCACCGCGCCCCCGACGAGCAGCGCGCCCCGCGCCAGCGTTTTCGGGTGAAGTGCGACCCGGGTTGAGAGCAGGTGCCAGGAGCGATAGGAGGCCGGCATCGGGGACCCGCCTTCTCGCTGTACCACTACAAACCCGGGTAGGAGGATGGTAGCCCCGGAGGGATTTTGCCAGTATTGCGGGACCTGCGGGAGCCCCAGACCGTGGGCGGGTCCGAGGGCCCACGGTGCCTCGTCGAGGCCACGCCAGCGGTGTAGTGTGCGACGGGTACCCGAAGCGGTGAAGTCGGCCCTCCGCTTTGTGCGCCCTGCCGACCTTCAGCGGTACGCCGCTGGCCGCTGCCTCGCATCAGCATGAAGCTGAGGCGCTGACACCCGCTTCCATTCGGGAAACACGTGCCGGCGGCGCCTCGTCCTCTTTTCCGCGGGCAGCGGGGCTTGCCACGGAGCCATGCATAGCGCCTTGTCAGCCTGGCTGGTCAGGCGATGGGTGCTGCCCGGGAGTGGCAGGCGGCAAGTGCGCGGCCACAGGTAGATCGAGCCGACTGCCATCGGGCCCGCGTCCGTCTGTGCGGAAGGGGAAAGCAGGCGCTTGGGCGAACGTCACCGGCCGGTCAGCATGGCCGGCGTGGCCCACCGTGACAGATCGAGCCAAACCGGTCCAGGAGGCGCTTGGGGCTCTCCTGCCGGCCGCTGCCGCGTGCAACGACAAGGCCCCTCAGGGGGCTTGTCGGGGGCTTCGTTGGGCCATGGCAGGTGGCGCAGGAGACAAACGCCGTTCCTTGCACTGCCGGGGCATCATCGCCCCCGACTCTGAGTTTCCCCGGTTCCACAAACACCTGCGGTCATTGGAACGCCTTCAGGAGGTCGCGCCGTGAATGCTCAGGATATCGTCCGCCTCTTCGAAACCGGGTCTCCGACCGCCGGTGACGATCTCGCGCAGGCTTTGGCAACAGGGCCAGCACTGGTCCCGGACCTGCTGGCGCTGCCGATCGCTCGCCAGCCTGCAAAGCGTTTGCACGCGCTGATGGACTGCCTGGCTGAGGTCGCGCGCAGGCTTCCGGAGGACACGCGCGTTGCCGACCGCTTGGCGAGCGCACGGGTGCAGGGCGCCGTGTACGCCGTGGCGCGGGAAGACCATGAGGCAGCCCTTCGTCTGCTGAAGGGCGCTCTCGCTCGGCCCGATGCTGCCGTAGCCGAGGCCACCGGCCTGGCGCGAGGCAACCTCAGCGAACGCCAGGCTGCTGCCGTGTCTGGCCTGCTCAGTCTCATGCTGTCCTTGCGAGCCAGCCTCGACCGCAATCAGGCGGCCTTGATCACACAAGCGCTCCAGGCAGTGACGGGAACGGCTGACGCACGCGCACCAGCCGCGCAGGGCGCGGGCGCCCCTGCGGTTCCGCCAGGCGGCGTTGAGGCGGGCCCACAGCCCGCTCCCGTGAGCGAGGACGCGGTGGAACCGGGCCCATCGTTCATCGGGTTGGACGCGGCCTCGCCGGGCCAGACCCAAACCCCCACTCTCGCGGCGCCGTCCGCTCCCGCGGCTGACGTCCCTGCACCGGCCCCACTCGAGACTGGGCCGGCCATCGGGGGCAGGGCAGGGGGAGGGAGCGTGGCGGACGCCCTCCCCATGCCTGGCGCACAGCCCACCAGGCAGGGCGCAGGACGGGCAGTGGGGACGGCCGCGACCGCAGTGGTGGGCCGGGTGCGGCGAATCAGCCGCACCCGTGTGATCAACATTATCACCTTCAGTGTGGTCATCGGGTGCTTTGTGATCGTATTCGCGGGGCTGGCGGGCATGATCAGCATCTTCGGAGTGGCTCTGCTGCTTGCAGCTCTGGGGGCAGGCTATGCCCTCCGCATGTACCGGGATCTGCATCCCAACGCCAGCCCGCTCACAGCCGGCGCAGCGGACCCGCAGCAGCGGCTGGTCTATGAGTGCGTGGCCCAGTGCGCAGAGCGTGCCGGGCTGCCCGTGCCGCGAACTTACCTCGCAAACGATTCCGAACCCAACGCGTTCACCCTGGGGCTCTCGCCGCAAGGCTCGATTATCATCGTGAACGCGGGGTTGCTCAAAGTGTTGGGGAGCGACCGCGAACTCGTGCACGCGGTGGTGGCGCACGAGGTGGGGCACATCGCCAACGGCGACTCTAAGGTATTCACGATGCTGCACTTCCCGGTTGACGCCATGCAGCGGACGGCACAGCTGATGATCGCCGGGGCACGCCTCGCCGTGCGGCTGGGAGGGCCGATGTTGCGGAGCGTGGCTCGGTCAGGCTGGATCGGCGCGTTGATCGCGTTGATGGCGCTCTTCGCCGTGGTGGGCCTGTTCTTCCTGGCATGGATGATCGCCGCCGGCGCCGCAGTGTGCGTCCTGTTTCTGAACTGGTTTGGGCGCGAGCGCGAGTACACTGCCGACGAGTTCGCCGTTGGCCTCGCCGGCTCCAAGGAGCCTGTGATCGAACTGCTGCGTCGGCTGCTGCCGCTCTCTGAGGGAGAGAAGGAGACCGTCCAGGCGCTGGCCCAGTTGCACGGGCAGCCGGAGGCGGCGACGGACTTCCGCGTGCTGCGGCGGCTGCTCGGCAGCCCCGCCTTCACGCTCCCGTTCATGCAGCGGCTCCACGAGATGGTGGCCACTCACCCGAGCACGCTGCGGCGGATCGCCCGGCTGGAGTCGGGTGAGGCCGTCTCGCGCCACACGCATGATCGCATCGAGTTTGGGCTGTGGGTCACGGCGGGCGGAACCCTGGCGCTGATCTTCGCGACGTTCGGGCTGGTCGGTCTGTACGGAACCGTAAGCGTCTTCGCCCAAGCTGCCCACAAGCCAGGCCAAAGCCAAACGGCGCCGGCCAGCACCGCCGCCCCCCAGCCGCCCTCCCCAGGCGCGCCGGCCACCTCCACGCCCAACCAGGGGATGAGCGCGGACGCCGCCCAGGCCTCTGCCGCCGAGACAGCGTTCCGGCAAGGGGATGATTTCCTTAACCGCGCCAATGGCGCCGCGGACAATGCTTCCAAGCAGGACCTGCTTCGCCAGGCCATAGCGGCCTACGATCGGGGGCTGGCGCTGGCGCCCAACGCCACCGAGGCGGCCCGCAAGAAGCAGTTGGCGGAATCCATGTTGGCGTCGGCACCCTCCTCCGCGTCGGCGAGCGCGGTGTTGCGCGACGCGGACGCCCGCTTTGAGGCCGCCAATCAGGCCCGCGACGTTGCATCCAAACGGCAATCGCTGGAACAGGCCATCGCGCTCTACCAGCAGGGGCTGGCCCTCGATCCCAACTCCCCTGGGGCTCAGGAGAGGAAGCGGTTGGCGGAGACAATGCTCCAGCAGTTGGGCGCCCCTGCCGCGAGCCCCGCAACGTCCGCAGGGGGGCCCGGAGTCGCAGGGCCTGGCGGCCCGAGCCCTCCGCCGCCAGTAACGGGCACTCCGCCTCCGGGCCTCCCGACCGGGCCACGGCTTGGCCGCACACCGACGCCACCTGCGGCCCCGGCGGCTCGGGCCGGACCCGGCGCCGCTGCAGCCATCTTCGATCAGGCCGACCAGATGTACACGCAGGGACAGATGGAAAGGAACCGCGACCTCAAGCGCAAGTGGTTCGAGCAGGCCGTTGCGCTCTACAGAAACGGCCTCGCCGCGTCACCCGGATCGGTGCGCGGGACGCAGGGCCTGCAGCGGGCTGAGGCGGCGCTGCGCCAAGTGCGGTGAGCCGCCCCGACGGCGGCCCACGTGCTGCGCCCATTGCGCCGGGATCATAAGAGGAGACAGCGATGGCGGAAGAGGAGACCGCCGGGCACGGAGTTAGCCGTGCGGGTCGCGGCATCTTCGACGACCCAAACACGACCCCGGGAGGCGAGATATCGCGCCGAGAGTACTATGACGCCAAGGCCGAACTGCAACAGGAACTGCAGGACATTGACGCACAGATCGCCGAGGCAAAGCAGTCGGGAGCCGACCAAGCCGATATCGATGAACTCCTGGCGCGCCGACAAGATAACCTGTTGCACGGTGCCGAGTTGGACGGCCAGTACACGGGAGTGCCCCTCTCCGAAGATGACGTCGAAACTGCGCCGCCCGGTGAGTTGCGCGGGCGAGGAGCCACCGACGAGGAAGGTCACATCTGGTTGGACGAGGCGCAGGCGGATCAAGGGACCACCAGACATGAGATGGAGCACCGAAGCCAGGCCCTGGAGCGTTCCGACGAGGAGACGGTGTTTGGCGATTCGCCCAAGGAGGTCGCCGACGACGAGCGGCCTGCCTACGAGGCTGGGGCGGTCGTCAGGGACTGGGCTGGCACGCCCGAGCACGGTACGTTCGAGGCCGGGCCGAAGGGTGATGCGCTGGACGAGATCACCTGGACCTACTTTCCAGATGACACGCAAGAGCAGCACGAGCAGCGCATCGCGGAGGCCCACGAGCAGAAGAGAGAGGCAGGCCTCGAGTTCGACTACGGCGACAGTCCTTACGTGCACGGGAGAGAGGGCGTGGGGGCATCATTGGGCGGCCAGGAACCGAGCGAAGATGCCGCCGAGGGTGCTCAGGCGTCAGCATCGCCCGACGCGAGAGAGCGTCATGGCCAGCAACCCCCGCAGGATTCGGGTGGCGCCGCGACACAGGGTGATGAGGACAACCTGTGGTCGGATGCGCGCGACTCCGGGCAGCCGCAGCCTGAAACCGGGGACCACAGCGGCGAGCGCAGCGAATCCCCGCCAAGCAGCGCCCTCGGGGCAGCTGCCACCGGCTTCGGGGCTGCGGTTGTAGCCGACGCCTTGCTCGATGGAGAAGGGGCGGAGGGCGTGGCGGCCGACGAGGCTGACGACGCCGAGGACCTGTGGGGACCCGGCGGCGAGGAGACAGGCGGCGCCGCAGCCGCGGCAACGGCCGAGGGTGGTGGCGAGTCTGAAGAGGGCGACGACCTCTGGGACGAGGGCGACGGATCGGACGGCCCCTCGGAGGGCGCCGGCTACGACGCGGTGGGCGTTGGCGATGCTCGCGGCGACGACTCTGGTTCCGGTGCGGAGGCCGCCGCCGGTGATCTTTGGGGCGCGGCGGCAGACGATGCGCCATCGTTGGGCGCCGACGCGGATGGCCTGGGGGGAGCAGACGAGGCATCCGGCGGCGGAGACGACCTGTTCGCCGGCGTGACCAGCGCCCTGGGCGGCGGGGGTGACTTCGGCGGCGATGCCGGTGACGGCGACCTCTTCGGCGCCGATGACTCCGGCGGCGACGTGTCCTGCTCCAGCTGCAGTTCGTGTTCCAGTTGCAGCAGCTGCAGCTCGTGTTCGTCGTGCAGTTCCTGTTCCTCGTGCAGTTCCTGCGGCTAGCGGATGCGAGGCCGGACCCAGAAGATGGCTGCCCCACCAGCGCAGCGCAGAGGCTCGGAGGCGCGCCCCCGCCGCTTCCTGCCGGAGCTGTTCCTGCAGCTCCACGTCACCGACCACTGCGACCTGACGTGCGCGCACTGCTACATGACGCGCCGGGAAACGACCCACCTCTCGCAGGACCTCTTCGCACGGGCCCTGGAGCAGTTCCAGGCGCTGTGCCGCGCCATGCCGCACGCGCGCCACTGGGTCCAGATCACCGGCGGCGAGCCGCTGCTCCACCCCCAGATCGGCGACCTGCTCCGATTCGCCCGGGAGCGTGTGGGCACGGTGAAGATCATGACGAACGGGCTCAGTCTTTCGGACGAGTTCGTCCGCGTGATCGCCGGAACGTGCCGCGCCGCACAGGTTTCCCTGGATGGTCTGCCGCCAACCCACGATCGGCTGCGCGGCGTCGGCACGTTCCGCGGGGCGCTCGCAGGCGTGGAGCGTTTGCGCAGGGCGGGCGTTTTCACGTCGGTCAAGATGACCGTGTCCCGCGCCAATCAGCAGGATATCCTCCCCCTGTTTGAGGCCGTGCGAGAGTCCGTGGATCTCTTCAGCATATCGCGGCTGGTCCCGTCCGGCCCCGAACAGGCCGATCTGCTTCCCGAGCCGCAGCGCTACGCGCAGGCGCTCGATGCGCTCAACCGGATCGCCGAGGGCGATCGCCGCATCTCGCAGCGCGATCCCTGGTGCGGCCCTTACCTGGCGCGCCACCGAGCCGCGCGGCACTTCCGCGGGTGCAGCGCAGGGTTGAACGGGCTCACGGTGCTCGAGACGGGCGAGATTCTTCCCTGCCGCCGGTTGCCCATCGTGATCGGGCACCTGCAGACCACCGCTCTGCTGGGCGCGATGCGAGGACCGGTTGCCCGCGCCCTGCGCGCGCAGCGCTTTGAGCCGCCCTGCGGACACTGCCGGTGGCTGCGGCACTGCGGCGGGTCGCGCTGCATCGCCTACGCGCTGGCTGGGCGCCTCGGGGCGGCCGATCCCGACTGCCCCTACTTCGAAACCTTTCCTGCACACACCACCGGAGGCGGAGACCATGGACCCGCAGCAAGCGCGTGAGGCCGTTCGGTCGCTGTTCGAGGAGGCCAGCCGGGCTGCTCAGGACGGCGATTACCGCGGCGCCATCCGGTATGCGGGCCAGACCATGGAGATCGCCCAAGCCTTGGGCAACCAGGCCGTGATGGCTCGGGCACGGGCGGTCATTGGCCAGGCGATGCTCAAGATGGGGCAGTACTGGGATGCGCTGGGGCAGATCAGCCAAGCCCTGTCCTACTACGCAGGAAACGACCCCCAGCGGGCCGCGTCATGCCGCTGGAATGCCGCCGTGGTGCTGCGCATCCTGGGCCGGCATCGGGAGGCGCTCGAAACCTACCAAGCCGCCGCCGAGTACTTCGCCGAACAGGGCGACAATGATCGCCTGGCGCGGATCCGCAAGGAGATGAGCCTCTCCTCCCGGCTGCTGGAAGCCAACCAGCCCTTCGCGCAAGGTAACCTGGTAGTCGCCCAAAGTGAGGATCAGGGCCCCTGGCTTCTCGCCAAGATCTTGCAGGCCGCTCCGGACCGTGTGCAGGTGGCTTTCCGGGGTGGGGGCCAGAAGGCATTGCCCACCAGCCGCGTGCGCCCCGTCGCGATCATCCCCGGGCTGCGGGTGCTGGCGGCCCGGGAGCAGGGCGGGGCCTGGTATCCCGGGACCGTGGAATCGGTCAGCGACCATGGCGCCACCGTTCAGTTCGATGTCGGCGAGCGCGCTGAGGTGGCCTTCGGCGGAGTGCGGCCGGAGGATCTGGCTCCGAACGACTGGTGCCTGGTTGACCGCGGGGGCAACGGGCAGTACGTGTTCGCCAAGGTCCTGGGTCGCGACGCGGGTCGGGTGCGCGTCGTCTACGATGGTGGCACGCAGGAACTCGTTGGCGTCGGGCGGGTTGCGCTCGAGCCGGCCACACGCTACGAAGACCCCCCGGTTGACGCGGCCCAGTTCGTCCCGCGCGAGCCCTTCAAGGGCCTGCAGCGCCCCGACCTCTATTGCGCGCTGGAACCGCCGGGGGAGGGCTGGACCGTGGTGCCCGAGCACCGGCGGCCCGCCGCCGCCTTGGTCAGCATCGTGAACCCGACCAGCGACATTACCTGCACGCTGTCTGTGGCCGAGGGCGACCTGCCGCTTTCTGCCGCGGTGCGCCGGTTCCTCGGCGCGGCGGCGGAATCGGAGCGGTTTGGGGTCCATGAGCAGGCGCCGGCCGCAATTGGGGCCGAGGCGGCGTCCTTGTTCCGCTACTGGACAGAGCGCGCCGAACGCTGGGAGGGGATCGCACTCATCGCCGTCCATCAGGGGTTCTCCTACTGCCTGGCCGGCGCGGTTCGGGCGCAGAGCCTGAGCGAAGCGGAGCACGTGATCCGCGCCGCTATCGCGCGTTTTGGACTGCTGCCGCGCCCAGATTGGTCGTCTCGCCCACCCGTTGGCGCTTGGCAGGGGCGCGCGGCGCCCTACCGGCTGACGGTGCCCGATCGCTACTGGCGCCGGAGCGAAACCGAACCACCCGTGGACCTGGACTTGAGCTACGGCTCTGGCGAAGCGCGGATGCGCGTGATCGCAGAGCCCGCAGGGCTGCCGCTCGCCTGGCTGCGTACCCGGGCTGCCGGATTGCACTGCGCCGACCTGGAGCCCGGATCGGCTGAGATCGAGCTTGATCGTCCGGCGCTGATCGCGGGCCATCCCGGCATCGAGACCATCCTGCGCGGCCGGCTCGGGGGCCGGCCCAGCGTCGTGGGGGAGATCTGCCTCGCTGGCGCCACGCAGCACTTGCGGTTCGTGGTCTGGTCCGCCGCGGACGCCTACCCGGAGGTGGAGATCGCGTGGCGCGGGATGGTCGAGAGCCTGGAGTGGGCCGATCAGCCGCTCTGCAGCGAACCGACCGACGACGCGGCCGCCATCGTTCGCGACTGCGCACCAAGCCTGCGCGCCCCCCGCGTGGAGCTGGCAGCCCACCTGACAGAGAAGAAGGCCAGGAACTTCCTGGGCTGGGCGAGTCTGAGGCCCGGCGAGCATCTTCTGCTTGCACACGACGGCACGCTTCTGGGTTCCGGCAAGAACGGATGCGTGCTCACCAATCAGCGTCTGGTGTGGCGCGGCACGTTCGCGGCGCCGGTGATGGTGCCCCATGACCGGCTTCAGACCGCCTGGGCAGACGGCCGGACTCTCGCGCTCCGCACCGACACGCAGACCCTGCGCATCGACCTTGGGGGGCAGGGCGAAGCGGCTCAGGCATTTGCCCATGTTCTGTCGCAGATGACCCGAGGGCGCGTCGCGCGACGCGCCGCGGACCTCATGAAGCAGGCCACCGACGCCGTCCGGGCCAAGGACATGCCCCGTGCGCGCGCCGTCCTCGAAGACGCGGTGGCCGTTCACCCCTACGATGCGACCGCGCTCTACAACCTCGGCGCCGCGGCGTACCATCTGGGAGATCACACCGCAGCGCGGCATTGGTTCGAACGCTGTCTGCGCGTCCAGCCGGACCACCCTCAGGCCAGGAAGGCGCTCGACTCTGTCGCGCCGCAGTCCTAGGCGCACGCTGCGCACGTCTCGATCCCGAAGCGCGCACCGGCAAGGTGCATCACTGCGGGTGCCTTTCGCCGCGCCAGGATGGCTTCCTTGCGCGGGTCACCGCCTCTCATCCCCGGTGGACCAGGAATCGGGGTTCAGACCCTTATTGGGGAGGACAGGTACAGGGGCAAGAGGGGTATCGCCCACCAGGGCCGGCAGGTTAGCCCCGGACGACACGAGGCAGAACCTGCCGCCACCGATGGTTGCCGCGCCGTCCTGTCCCGGAGGCGTGCCTGCTACCGCGCGACGGGATAGCCCACGGGCATGGTGTAGACTACCAGCGTGCCCTGCGGCAGGTTGAGCGCCTTCGACACCTTCGCCGCGTCGATGCCGCCTTGGGGCACGGTGGC
>Ga0315288_10002027_pt1 | contig 26237 bp, 22 predicted proteins | sample YL17G11_20_MG_FD_203454 | JGI IMG/M metagenome (GOLD analysis project Ga0315288, IMG submission 203454) | Sediment microbial communities from Yellowstone Lake, YNP, Wyoming, USA - YL17G11_20 | ecosystem: Environmental > Aquatic > Freshwater > Lake > Sediment | place: USA: Wyoming | collected... | reverse complement strand
TTCAGCTACGGCATCAATTCATGGACTAACTCCGTGAATCAGGACCGGGGCGCTCGTTGGAAGGAATGGTTCTGGAGGAATACCCAGAATAATACAACCGTAATACCTGATACCAGGGAAACCGCAGGCAAACCAGTTAGTACGAATACGATACCGGTGTTCGGAGATTCCACATGGTACGATTCGTGGCCTCGACACACTGATACTCCATCGGACAATATGGATGCTTTTGGGATAGGCGATCAGGGCACTACGGGAGAAATGAACCATTTCTGCATCGACCGGCACGATGGATTCAACAACCTTCTTTTCATGGATTGGTCCATAAGAGGTGTGGGACTCAAGGAGTTGTGGACGTTGAAATGGCATCGTTCGTATGTCACAAACGGTCCGTGGACGAAAGCCGGCAGCGTGCTGCCTGAAGACTGGCCCGTCTGGCTCAGACGTTATAAGGATTACTAAGACAATAACAATAGGACTACTACATAAGGCCGGCATTTCGTGCTGGTCCGTGATTCACAATAGGTTTCTATTTTATCGGTTCAACTCCAAAAAAGTTGGTGGGCTGATAAGAAATAAAGCCTGCAACTCTTTTGGATTTAACGCTTTAAGGCAACAGCATGAATGGGTATAATACCGCCGTCATCGGGGCCGATAGAGCCTGCCCACAGCGCAGCCGAACGGGGCAACGCTGGGAAGCGACCCGGGCGCCCTGATGGTGGCATACAGCATAGGTCGGTATCTTCAACGGTGCCGCCCACTTATGTTATTATGCTGGTGCCCATAAAGCGATAAATCCTTTTATAATCATGTGTTAATCAACCAACTATTTTGGAGTTGAACCAGTTTATCTAAACTTCCGTAAAATTCTTATTCAGACCGCAGAAGGAGTATTATTGTGAGCAACCGGCGGGGATTTACATTAATCGAACTGCTGGTCGTCATTGCCATTATCGCCTTGTTAATGGCGATTTTGATGCCGGCATTGCAGCGTGTCAGGAAACAGGCAAAAACGGTGATGTGCCAGGGAAATCTGAAACAGTGGGGGCTCGTCTGGGCAATGTACACGGACGAAAACAACGGCAAATTCCCCGATTATCTCGCTTTCGACTGGATGCACAGGCGGCGACGAGATGCGTATTTTCTGTGTCAATCGACACGATGCGGCGGTAAATGTCCTGTTCCTTGACTGGACAACCAGGAAAGTCGGGCTCAAGGAGCTTTGGACATTGAAGTGGCATCGTGGTTTCACTACGGCAGGATCCTGGACCAGGGCTGGCCTCGCCAGGCCCGAAGACTGGCCGGAATGGATGAGAAACTTCAAGGATTACTAAAGAGATATCCCCCCGCTTTTTTTTCTGTAAAGCAAAGCGGCGAGATTTATCAGTAACTAATAGATAATTGCAATCGCCTCTTCGATTCTCTTAATGACCTCGACAGCGTCGGCAGAATAAGGTACATAGCCATCGAAGCCCTTCTGCAGCAGAGCCATCGATTCCGAATCGCTCAAATTATTAATAAGGGCGATTATCTTGATCGTCCGCAAGTCCTCATTCTCACGAATACCTTTGCAGACAGCCGACGCATCTATACCTTCAGCCAGGAGGCTGATCAGCAGGACATGGGGGGTGAATTTCTGGACGGCCGAACCTGTTTCAAAATTGCTCCGGACAATTTGCACATCGTAGTCGGCCCTGCTCCGCAGGATATCGGCCAGCACCGAAGCTGTTTTGATGTTGCTGTCTGCGAGCATGACCCTGATTTTGCCGACGGCAAGTTCCGTCGTCGGCATATTATGAACTTTCATAAAGCGAACCAGCTCGTTGACCGGGATTCTCCGGTCTTTGCTGCCAGGTATGCGATAGCCCCTTAACTGGCCGTTGTCGAACCACTTCGAAACTGTTCGCGGAGCGACGTGGCAAATCTTGGCCACATCGCCTGTTGTCAGTACATTTTTGCCTTTAGCCATATCTCGATTCCCACCACAATGTATATAATTCGTATTTATATTCGGTTTTAAATCGAGGTCTGTTTAACAGACAGCTACAATTTTCATATTAGCCGCAAATAAACGGCGGTCTTTACGATACGACGTCCCATAAGTGTTCCTGATATATGCCGAAAGGGCTAATCCGGCAGAGCAAAAAACGCTTTTTTTCGCCGGCGTATTAAGTATCGAAAATGCTTTGATTTATGCCTGACAGGCAGTACAATCTCGTCAATTGTTCTTGTCCGCTTATGTGATTAGGTGATTTGTTTATGTGCATACATTTGTCCCGGCCGGATATCACAGACAGAGAAATCGAGGCCGTCTGTGCCGTGCTTCGCAGCCCAAATCTGTCGCTCGGCCCCAAACTCGTGGAATTCGAGCAGGCCTTCTCCGGATACGTCGGCATGAAACGGGCTGTTGCCGTCAATAGCGGGACGAGCGGCCTGTTTTTGTGTATGTTGGCGATGGGGATTAAGCCGGGCGACGAGGTCATTACCACGCCGTTTACTTTCGCAGCTTCGGCAACGTCGATTATGATGGCCGGCGCCAGGCCGGTCTTTGTCGATATCGATCCGGTCAGTTTGAATATCGATCCGGCTAAAATCGAAGCCGGCATTACCGAAAAGACAAAAGCGATTTTGCCGGTCGAAGTCTTCGGAAATCCGGCCGGCCTTGATGCCGTTTGTGAAATTGCCCGAAAACACAGTTTTCCGGTCATCGAAGATAGCTGCGAGGCGCTCGGTTCGGCGTTGAAGGGAAAAAAGGTCGGGACGTTCGGCACGATGAGCGTTTTCGGCTTTTATCCCAACAAGCAAATCACTACCGGTGAAGGCGGCATGATTTTGACCAACGACGATGACCTGGCGGATATGTGCGTATCGCTCCGCAACCAGGGAAGGGGCAAAGGCACCGGCTGGCTGGCCCATGAGAGGCTGGGCTACAACTACCGTCTCAGCGACATAAACTGCGCTCTTGGAATTGTACAGCTATCGAGAATCGACGAAATCAAGGCAAAGCGCAGGCAAGTCGCGAATTGGTACTGTGAATTGTTGTCCGGCGAGGACCGGCTGATCGTGCCTGCCGAGCCGGTCGATTGCGATATAAGCTGGTTCGTCTTCGTTGTCCGGCTCGCAGAAGGCTTCACAATCGAGCAGCGAGACCGGATTTTACAGCAGATGCAAAGCCAAAATATTCAGGTCGGCAATTACTTTGCTCCCGTGCATCTGATGCCGTTTATCGCCGGAAAATTCGGCCACAAGCCGGGCGATTTCCCCATCGCCGAGTCCGCGAGCGCAAGGGTAATCGCCCTGCCGTTCCATAATCATCTGACAAAAGATCAGGTTGATATCGTCTGTACGGCGTTAAAACAGCTTTTAGCCATATAAAAAGTACACTTTTTGCATTTTCCGTTTGGCATGCACTGTTTTTCATACTATTTTTTTAATAGAGAAGAACATAAAAGGCCAGATGGGGGGGACCGGCCGATTAAACGTTTTCTTTAGGAAGGGAGAAATTTCGTGAAAGGCTGGAGAACCAAATTCATTTTCCTGCTGATCGTCTATTTTGCCGGCTTTGCAACTGCAATCTATATGTTGGCACCTGCACCCGAGGGCAGCGCCGAAAAATCTTTTGGCAACATCTCGTCGGCTTCGGCGTTTGATTCACAAGAGTTTGCAAAATCTTTTAATACCGGGATGCACAAATGCCTTGCGTTCGGTAAAGATGCCGCCTGGCATACAGCCGAGTTCATCAAAGAAAAGCTCAAGGAAATGCGCGAAACGTAACACGACTGATGTGTTCGGTGTCATGAAAATTCCCTGAGCTGCTTATTGAACGTGCGCAGCTGAGTATCAATCGCGCTGAGTACCCAGTCAATGTAGTGCAGCGTATGGACGGGCTGATGGTGCCCTTCGTTCATCAAGCCGTCACGAACGGTTCCAATGAACCGTTTAATCGTCTGGTGACTGATTTTCGTCGGTTCGGCGGCCCATTTCTTCAACTCCTCGTACTGATCCTGCAATTTTCCGTTATTTTTTAATTGTTCGGCAGTCAGATACTCGGCTGGATTGTAGGAAAGCTGCAAACCCTTCAGGCACATGATTAACGGCTCGTAATTGGCTTTTTGTTGCAGACGTATAAATTTATATTGCTGGACGTGCGTAGTTGCCTGTGCCGGCGGCTTGTTGGCGATATCGTCGCCGCCAAGGTACCACCTGCGTTTGCTGGTCCTGGCAAAGACAAGCTCTTCGCCATATTCGTATTGTTTAATCTCGTCATATCCCATCCTCGATATCCAAAGTCTACCGGTGTTCTTCCGCTCCGGACCGCCGCCGAGCGCCAGCAGACACTTGACAAAACCGAGCGGCAGAATCTTCTGGTTGTCCCACCGGCTTTTCCGGAGCTGGAGAGAAACATGCAAACTATGTGGACGGACATCATAGAAATTTATGATTTCATTTATCAACTGACTAAGCAGCCAGGGATCTGGGGATGCCGGCCGAGACAACTCCCCTGCGATATTCAGCCTTCCCGGAGCAAGCTCAAGAAAGCCCCTCCGTCGTGACTGGTCGGTTGAACCGGAGTGGTCGTCAACATATCCGCCGAGCTTCCAGCTCAAAATATCCAGGTGAAAATCATAAAAGTACATGAACCCGTCATAGACGGAGTCAAAGGCTTTTTTTATGCTTCTTTTCGGCTCGACGGCCGCCGCACCGACATTGCTCAATTCCATCTCGATTCCAAGGGGAACCAGTCCGGGCTGAAGATTCGAACGAATTCGAGTCAGTTGTGCTCCGGCCACACGGGTGTCAAACATGCTTTTAGAAGCACGTACGGCGTATTTAACATAGTCAAAAAGATCGTTTTTTTCATAGGGCATTGTCCGGAGACATTCGTCGATTATCAAATTAACAGTATCGCGATTTGCATTTATCATTTGCAGCGCCGCCAGCAGGCTGACCGACCGGATAAAATATCTTTCTGAAGTGCGCATGCGCTCGATCTCGAAGCGAAATCTGGACTGGAACTGTTCGTCGAGCTGGTTGAGCAGAACCTGTCTAACGACCAAAGCCAGGTATTTGTTGATAAACGGCTTTGCCTGCGGGTCATCATAAAGGTGTTTTATGCTTGGCCTGGGACGGTCCAGCTCATGCTCAAGATAATAATCACTCACGGCATCCGTATGATAATGACTCATGACCAGGTCACGCTCGGTGGTTGCGAGCAGCTCTCGGTCGGCCCGGCGTTCCGATTCGGCGTCTACAGTTCGTTCGCCGGGGCGGGTACGTCTTTTGATGAATTTCTCGATGCGTTTTCGAAGCCACAACTCGTGTATCAGGTTGACGTGGAACCTGTCACCGAAATGCTTTTCCATCGAGTCGTGAGTGACCAGGTAGGCCTGGGCCTCGATGAGACCGTTTGCCGTATTGACTTGAACGGTCTCTCTATCGTAACGCTTGCCTTCATACCTGTCGATTTCAGCCATCGCCGGGGCGGGAACATCATGGATTACAAAACCTTCAATTCTCGAAGACGGCGCTGCAATGGCATAGTAATAGACATTGTCCGGGCTGACCCTTCGGTAGTGCGGCAGCAAGGCAGGTTCGGCAAAAAGGGTTTTGCTGTCGATTTTAGATGTTTTTCGAGTAAAACTCCATCCGCTGACTGATTGAAAAATCCTGCTGTCTCGCAGTGAGCCATAGATAAACAGATTTACTTTTTCTTCGTTCATACTTTGTGTATCGCACTTCGCACATCACATTCAGTTTCAGCTATCAATTGCCGCTCCGGATTCGTCTTTGCAGCTTAAAAAGCTCTTTGAAAGCGCGCAGAATCACTCGCAAGTTCGCGCCGGTCTGCTTGCCGGTCGTCCGCGGATAATGATGCACGCCTTTTTGGGTTATACGGTAGCCCTTGCGTACGGCCCGCGCCAGTATCTCGGCATTTATAAGAGCGCCGGTGCTCAACAATTCGATTTTGTCAAAAATCTCCCTTTTATATAACTTGAAAGCGCAGTCGATGTCGCGGATTTTCAGGCCGAACGTAAGACAGACCAGCCTGGTCCAGCACCAGCCGTTGATTTTGCGGATTAACGGGTCCCGGCGATTCAGCCGGTAGCAACTTACAATATCGTATCGCTCCATCAGGGCAAGCAACGACGGCATTTCGTTAATATCGAATTGGCCGTCTCCATCGGTGTAAAAGACAAGCTCTTTTGTTGCCGCTTTGAAACCGGATTGCAGCGCAGCTCCGTAACCAAGATTACCTTCATGATGCACCACTTTTACCCTGCCGTCCCGTCCTGCAATCTCATCGGCGATTTGCCCGGTGCCGTCAGAACTGCCATCGTCAACTATAATTACTTCAAAATCAGCGTTAAGCCTTTCCAAGACCTCAAGTGCCTTTTCAACGGTCCGGCCGATATTCTCCTGCTCGTTATAACATGGAAAAAAAACGCTGATTGAAACCATTACCACCTCTTGCTTTGATGTATCATCGTTAATTCTTCTAAATATTCAATCTCCTTGCCGGCATAAAAGTTCACAAGTTTTGTGTCTCTCTGCGCCTGGGCGAGCTTTTTCAGATGGTAGCACGCTAATCGCACGGCTTCAACTTTGTGCCGGTAACCATCCTGCTTAGCCCAAACATCTTTTTTTGCTATAAACTCGTTGAAATAATCCGAGCAAAACTGATTGACCCTGGAGCTTAGTTCGGAAAAGTTCGTCGCCATAAGGAGTATTTCAAGAATGGTGTTCGGCATAGGATTCAGATTAACGGCCTTTATAGCAAAATCAAGAGCCTTCTTTTTTTCCTCTATCCCGGGACGATAATAAAACCAGCTATGGGCGCGGATCAGATTTGCATGATAATCATCAGGATAGATGGTTTTCCCGTTGAATATGCCTTCGAAAAGTTCCCTGCCCTGCGGAGTTCTTATGTCAACGTACAGCTTTTGCCTGTCATCTAAAAACACAATCGGCCAATTGGGATTCTGTTCAAATCCTTTTATCGTATGATAAGAACTTGTCTGGTCGGGATCATTGAATACGGCGGAGGGCATTAAGACGACCCAGACATTACGTTTTTCAAGCTCATCACTCATGGATTGCCCGATTGTTACATAATCGTCCGGCGTCAAAAACTGTCCCAGGTTCTTTCCCGACATTCCGGCTCTCATCTGGGCGGCCTGCATAATCTCATATCCGGTCGAACCAGGGAGCCCGCCGGACATAATATACGTCCAGATATCAAAGACATCGCGGTTATATGCCGCCTGTGCCCTGCCGTCCATGAATAACTGCAGAGGGATTCGGCCGGTTTTCGGGTCTGGCTCCTGGCCCCAGGCGATAAAGCCGCCCTCCGTCCAGTAGTTAAACATTTTCCCTTCCAGCTTGTTATCTTTGATAAATTTCATGGCGTAGAAAGGCTTGGCGTCCGAGGCGGTCATTCGCATGAAAACAGAACTCAGTTTCGGGTCCGAAGGCCACGGATCGAAATAAACAAGCTTGAACTTGAGCCCCCACCACGTGCCGAAAAACAGGACCGCCAAAGCACCGGCAACGGTAAAAGATAGTTGCAGACTGCGCGGCATGGGAGAAACGGTAAGTCGGTTTTTAGCATAGAAGTTTCGACACGCTGAAACTCCGCGAATTATCTGGTCGATAAACATCGCCGCAACGGGACACGCCGCAATCCCGGCTATTGGTATAAACCTGCGGGAACGGATGGCCATATAAATCGTCAGGGCCGCAATGGTGATTACCGCCAAATCAATCCGTGGCAATTCATAAGTCTCGTCTTCCAGCTCTTGATTTGACTCGTCTTGCGCCCGGCCGAGGACTTCTCTCAAATAGGGAAAGCCAAGCCAGAAAATAATCGAAACCATGTTCAGAATATAAAGCATATCGAATAATCGCAGATAGCTTAATCCGAGGTTACGTTCGTACACCGGGCGCCATATACGCCGCAGGTCAAAGAATTGATCCACCTTCCATATTGGCATTTCAAATTTGAACGGATTGAAAATAACCGTCATCAGCAGCAGGGAAACAACCGCCGCGATGGCCACGAAGGCAATATTCTCAGGCTTGTATTTTGCCGGTTTGGAAAACAGCAAGGCAAGGATATGCAGCACGACATAGACGGGCAACATAACGAAAGGATAGAAATATCTGCCGTTATAACCGGCGGCCCCATTGCCTGACCATACGGCCAGCAGGGTCAATAGAACCGCCAGATATATGAAATGAACGTTTTTATAAATACTCAGGAAAATAATAGCAACAAAGACCGCACACCAGAAAAAGCTGACGAAATCAAGCTCAAGAAGCGAAAAACTGACGAATGTCACCCAGCAGGCCAGAACGGCTGCCGCGTAGCCGAAAACCATCGACAGCTTGATGTACAACTTTTTCTGGGCCTCAAGCTCATTCCTGGGCGCTTTGAGGAATCTCGGCCTGAGAAATCGGGAAAACAGCCAGAGGATCAATAAGCCGATACCGAGAATATAAAGTAATAAAAACGGAAAACCCGTACCAACACGGTTATCCCAGTCGAAAGCGGACTTCCACTCATGGATGTCACGCCAGCGCTCGGCGTGTTTACTGAAGCTGATGACGAACGTATGAGTGAGGTTCGTAAAATGGAACGGGTTGAACACAATAGTCGCTATAAAAGCGACGAAACCCGCGGCCATTGTGTGGTAGATACCTTTTCTACCGATGGAGATGAACCTTTTTTTCGAGATGCTCGTCAGAAGGTTAAGACCCACGAACGGAACCAGCATAATGAAGACGTAGATGTATCCACCGTGGACATTGCACCAGAAAACGGTCAACGGAACGATTAGCCATATATAAAGTATGTTTCGATACGTGGCCAGCACAAGTATCAGCAGAAAGACCGCTACCAGCAAGTTCGAGAAACCTGCCGGTCGAATATCGAGAAACGAACGCCCTATGAACATTGCAAAACAGGAGAAGAAAGCACAAAGCGCCGGATTAGCCCCCAGCAGCCGGCCCGTGTAATAGACACAAATCACGGTTAATATGTAAATGGCGAACTTCCAGTAAACCAGCGCATTAGATGAGAAACTCATGCCGTCCGCGTAGGATGATTTGGGAACCAGCAGGTAGAAGATAACATGCGTCAGCCAGTTCTGGTTGATCCAGCCGGTCGGATGCACGGCCTTAACCGTCTTGAGGCCGACCTTGTTCGCAATCCATTGTGCCCAATCGGGCCAGGTTAGAATCTCTTCTTCCGTTGGCCCCGCCTTGTGCGAGTTCGCACTGAACGGCTCGACAGTATCGACGCCGTGATTGACAAAATGCCGCCCGCAGGCCATCGCAACCCATGTATCGCCGGCGGCGACCATGTGTGTGCAGGCATGAACGGTAAAAATGAGCATCGCCAGCCAGCCGATAATCATGGGCCACCCGGATAAGGCCCTGTGTCTGACCGCTTGTACCGCCTGTTCAGAGACTGTAGAATCTTCCACACTCGGAGCCGAGACGCTGCGTTTCTTGCTCTTTACTAACTTAGCCATTCTTGAAGTCTATCTAATCCTTTGGTAATCTGCTCGAGCGAACAGGCAAAACTCAAACGCACGTTATTATCGCAGCCAAACGGAAGGCCCGGAACCAGGGCCACGTTGGCTTGTTCCAGCAGTGCTTTGGAAAAATCCATACTGCCTGTAATCTCGGCCCCATTAATATTTCGGCCATAATGGGCGGAAACATCAGGGAAACAGTAAAAAGCGCCGGTAGCCTCGGGGCATTCCACGCCTTCGATGCCGTTCAGCCGCTCGGTCATATATTTGCCTCGACGCTCGAATTCGACCCTCATGTGCTCGATAGCGGCTGCCGAGGGCTCGCCCAGAGCCGCAATCGCCGCATACTGGCCGAAAGTTACAGGATTCGAGGTCATGTGGTCCTGGAGCCGCCCCATCGCCTTGATGACTTCCAGCGGCCCTGCCGTATATCCGAGTCGCCAGCCGGTCATGGAGTAAGTCTTGCTGAAGCCGTTCAGCGTCAGCGTTCTTTTGAAAGCATCCTCGCTCAACGAAGCAAAGCTCATGAACTTCGTCTCGCCGTAGATGAGCTTTTCGTAAATCTCATCTGAAAGGACCATCACATTTGTTCCTTCGAGAACCTTCGCAATGGCTTTTAGCTCTTTTGGCGTATATGTAAATCCGCCCGGATTATTCGGCGAGTTTATCAACAGCATGGCGGTTTTTTTTGTAATCGCCGCCTTCAACTGTGCCGGCGTGATTTTGTAGCCGGTGCTCTTATCGGTTTCGATAATCTTTGCCGTAGCCCCGGCAAGCTTTATCGTCTCCGGATACGTAACCCAGTACGGCGTCGGCAGAATCACCTCATCGCCCGGATCCAGCACGGCCTGCATCGCCTCGTAAACCGAATGCTTGCCGCCGATGTTGACGACAACCTGCTCGGCGGTATAATTCAAACCGTTTTCTTTTCGCAGCTTCTCGGCGATGGCTTTCCGCAACTCGATGATACCGGCGGCGGCTGTATATTTCGTCTGGCCCGCCCTGAGCGATTTTATAGCGGCTTCCTTGATATATTCGGGTGTATCGAAATCCGGCGCCCCGGCTCCGAAACCGACCACGTCCACTCCCTGGGCCTTGAGTTCCTGCGCCCGTGCAGTTACAGCGATAGTTGCCGATGGCGGCACACCCTGTGCTCGTTTGCTGACCTTCATCTGTATTTGTTCCTTTCTAAAATTAAAATCACTTCCTGAAGCATGTTCGGGAATAAAACGATGTCATTCTGAACGGAGCGAAGCGAAGTGAAGAATCTCGATTGTTCTTCATAATCCCGGATGCTTCGCTTTGCTCAGCATGACAAAAGCGAGAATTCTAAGTTCCCATACATGCCTTTGCAACTATATTATCGAGTCTTTGAAGTATCTTAGCATCACATTAAAACCAAAAACAAAAGGCCCGTCAAGAGAATTGACGAATGTCCAATTCCGGATGCTCGGTGCCGGATTTCTTAAACATCCTACCTTTAAAAATCCTTGATTGTCGGTGCAATAAATGATAGAATCGTTACTGCCAATAAGAGAAACTACCAGACTTATTCGAAGGAGGACAGAATATGCCTGCTTTATATAGAAATCGCAGACAATTAGAGCCGCACAGACGAAATGGAAGAACAACAATACCATTCGTTGCATTGCTCGCCCTTTGCCTGCTTGTACGATCGGCCCAAGCCAACAATGGCGGCGAGAAAACACTTTCCCCCTGAACGAGCACCTACCAGTTCCTCGCCGATAAAAGCACAATCACCCAAACCGGTGGGATTGCCGGGATTCACAGGACCTACACGATCACGGGTACTTTTCGTTTGACGGCTGATTTTGAAGCTGGCACGGCATCTTTCGACATTATGGATGCCAGCGCGGTTAATTACAGCCCCTCCCGGGACAGAACAATTCGTAATAGCATCGATCCGAACGAAATATTCAACATGACCGACCTGGACGGCAGAATCACGGATGGAAACTCCATCTGTTTCGATGGCATGGCCGACGATGGAAGCAATGTTCTGATCACACTGACCTTCGACGATGATGACGTCACCCTCAAAGGCGAAACCGTTCCCCCACCCGACAGTGCAGACTTCTTCATCTACACACTGGATGCGTTCGCTGAACCCAAATATGAATACAGCGGCGGAACGGGAGAGCCCAATGAGCCGTACCAGATCGCCACGGCCGCCGATCTGATCGCCCTCAGCGAGACTCCCGAAGATTATGACAAACACTTTGTCTTGGTGGCTTAGTGGGATTCAATAATGTTGGTACCGTCACGATGTGTTATTCTACTGGCAGTGTCTCAGGAAATGAACAGGTTGGAGGTCTGGTAGGCCAGAACAATGACCGGGTCATTTATTGCTTTTGGGACGTGGAAACCAGTGGATTGATGGTGAGTGCCGCTGGAGTCGGCAAGACAACGACCGAGATGCAGACAGCCAATACTTTCCTGAGTTGGGGGGCTTGCGGGCCGGTGTGGACCATTGATGAGGGTCGCGACTATCCACACTTGGCTTGGGAGAACCTGCCGGGGTTCGTTATCACCGGACCGACTTACGGCGGAGGTGCCGGCACACTCGATGACCCGTACCTGATTTACACGGCGGAGGAACTCAATACGATCGGACTGTCATTCCGCGATCGGGATAAGCACTTCAAGCTCATGACGGATATCGACTTGTCCGGCTTAGACGGCAAGGATGGAAGGCCCGCATTCAATATCATCGGGACGAGCGACGATAATGCCTTCACCGGCGTCTTTGACGGCAACGGTTATACAATCTTGCACCTATCCATCGCAGGTGAGGATAATGTTGGGCTGTTCGGCTATTTAGGATCCGGAGCTGAAGTCAGGGACCTGGCAATAGTGGATGTCAACATAACCTCAGCATACTCTGCCGGTGGGCTGGTAGGGCGCAATGGCGGCATCGTGACCCAGTGCTACAGCACCGGTGCAGTCAGCAGTACTGGAGAGCATTCCGCTGTTGGTGGGCTGATAGGGCTCAATGGTGGTACTGTGAGCCGGTGCTACAGCACCGCTGCGGTCAATGGCATTTCGAACGTCGGCGGGCTGGTGGGGTACAACAGCGGCACTGTGACCCATTGCTACAGCACCGCCGTGGTAAGCGGAAGCGACTCTGTGGGTGGGTTGGTGGGGCAGCAGAACCATGCCGCTTCTGTGACACACTGCTACAGTAAAGGTCCGGTCAATGGCACCTCGTCTGTAGGTGGACTGGTCGGGAGCAGCGACAGCGGTATCTTGCATAGCGTCTGGGATATGGAGACCTCCGGGCTGTTGGGAAGTGTGGGCGGAGTGGGCTTGACGACGGACGAGATGATGGACCCCTACATGCTTGGCCTGAACGGTTTTGCCAATGATCCGAACTGGGTCCTGGATGCCGGCCAGGACTATCCCCGATTAGCCTGGCAAGGCACACGCGGAGAAACTATCCCCGAACCTAGCATGGACTGGATCAAAGGAGGAGGACTGGTCCAAAATCCGTATCAGATTGTCACAACCGATCAATTAATCCTGTTAGGCAAGGCAAGCATTTTATGGGACAAGCATTTCGTCCTTAATACAGACATTAACCTGGACCCGAACTTGCCGAACAGGCGATCCTTCTCGCAGGCGGTGATTCCAACCTTCATGGGCGTTTTTGACGGCAACGGCCACGCTATCCAGCATCTGACGATCAGTGGTGAGAGCTATCTGGGTCTGTTCGGGCGATTGGCCTCTTCAGCCGAGGTGAAGAACCTGGGAGTGGTGGATGTCAACATCGTTGGTTCGGGCAGTTATGTGGGCGGGCTGGTCGGTCGCAGTGGTAACGGGTGGTCAGATGACGGTGGAACTGTAACTCGTTGCTACAGCACTGGGGTGGTTTATGGGCGTGACCGCGTTGGCGGGCTGGTGGGGGGCAACTACGAGGGCACCATGACTCAGTGCTACAGTATCGGTTCGGTCAGTGGCGAGAAGCTACTTGTCGGGGGTTTGGCGGGGGACAACGCCGGTACCTTGACCGACTGCTACAACACTGGTTCAGTCACCGGGGAGTGGATGGTCGGTGGGCTGGTAGGCAACAACAATGGCACTTTGACCCAGTGTTACAGCACCGGTGCACTAAGTGGGGAGTGGATGGTGGGTGGGCTGCTCGGGAACAATTCCTTCGGTCGCGTAACCAACTGCTACAGCAGCGGATCGGTCAACGGCACCAGCATGGTGGGTGGACTCGTGGGATTCAACCTTGGGGATGTGAACTGTTGTTACAGCGCCGGCGCAGTCAAGGGCATCAGTTCTGTCGGTGGGCTTGTGGGCTCCGCCGGACACGTAGTGACCGCTTCTCTCTGGGACATCCAGACCTCAAGCCAGACCAGAAGCGACGGCGGCGGCACAGGTAAGACTACTGCCGAGATGCAGACGGCCAAGACGTTTCTCGATGCCGGCTGGGACTTTGTGGGTGAGACGGAAAACGGAACTGAAGATATCTGGTGGATTCTCGAAGGCCAGGACTATCCGCGACTTTGGTGGGAAGCCGAGTAGATTTACGATTGACGATTTTCGATCCATTCGACCTTGCTCAGGACAGGTTTACGATTTACGATTTATTTCTCGGTGCCCTCGGTACTCTCCGTGACTAAATTTCCGACAGGATAAGAGGATAAAATGTGTTCATTGGTGTTCATTCGTGGTTTCATATTTATTGAGTAGGCCGAATTTATTGACAGATAACTGCGTAATTGTTAGTCTGTTTTTATGATTGGTGTTATTCAAATAAACATCATTGCCGATTGTGGCGAGGCCGTCCCGGCCTTGTTGCCGAGGGCGTCCCGCCCTCAGAGCATGGGTAAGATGCCCGCGGGACTATCGGGCAGGAAGCCCACACCACACATCCCCTCGACAAGATCGGGGCAGGCTTTGCCAATGGAAGGAAACAAGGGCAAGATGCCCTCGCCACAATCGAAAATCGAAAAACGAAGTCATTATTACGTCTCTTATCCCTTCAACTTCACTCATGGTAGGCTTCTGTCTCCTGTATTCTGTATTCTCTATTCTCTATTCTGCCTTTTCGGTTGCGCCAAGCCTGAGCCGGAGCAGCCTATATGGGAGAAAGTCAAGATCGGTGATCTGGCCCCTTCCGACGCCGGCAAAACTCAGCAGGTGGAATTATTAAAAATGACAAAGCTGGATGTCCATATTTTTGAAATTCCCGCCGACAACATCGGCGAACTGGACAAAATTCGCAAGAAGTTGTTCATAAGACCGCTTCAGCTAAAGGATTACAAGGCCTTCAACGCCAACTCATTTATGGTTCGCTTCGGCCAGGTCGATTTGTGGAGGCAGACCAACGAATGGCTGATCGGCGCCGACGGCCGGAACATAGCCAATGTCTCGCTGATGCTGGCTGACGGCCAGGCTCAGACAATTGTCATCGCCGGACTGGACCGTCCGCAAACCATCTTTTACACCGCAGCCAATGGCTCAAGCGAAGGGGCCAACGTGGGGCCCGGCGTCTTCGGCCTGAGAATCAAAGCTGAGAAAATACCCGGCTCAAGGGGCGTCTGCGACCTTGTTGCCTATCCGGTATTTTCCCCGCCCACTGAAAGCACAATCCCGCAATTGGATGCACTCGGAAAATTACGCGAGTTTCCCTTTACCAGCGCCGCCTTCGGATTGAAAATGAGTCCGGGTGATTTTGTGTTCCTGGCCCCGAAAGAATACGTCAGCGACCAGACGGCTTTGGGCGGCCTGTTTTTCAACAATCCCCGGGGCGGGCTGTTCTTCAGCAAAGCCAAGGCGCCCGAATATAAACCAGCCATCAGGATATTTTTACTCGTTTGTACCGGGATAAATTATTGACCAGCGTATGCCCAATCAGATAGTGACACTGACTCGATGCAGTGATTACAGCCGGCCCGGAATTGCCGAGGCGATAGAAAAACATTTCAACCTGCTCGGCGGACTGGAAAGATTCGTGAAACCGGGCGACAGCGTTTTGCTAAAGCCCAATTTCATCGCCCCGAGGACCCGCCGGCACGCTGCGCAGACCGACCCTGCGGTGATTCTCGAAACGGCCCGGCTACTGAAAGATTTCGGCGCCAGGCCTTTCGTCGCCGATTCGCCGGCCTGGAGCAACACATTTACCTGCGTAAAAGCGCTAAAGCTGGACGAGCCGCTGAAACAATTGTCCGTGCCGGTCAGGCAGCTCGACAAGCCGAAAAAATGCCGGGTGGGAGCAAAGAACATTAGTGTCGGCATAAGTTCTGTCGCGCTTGACGCAGACGTGATTATCAATTTGCCCAAGTTCAAATCGCACCAGCAGTTGGTGGCGACATTCGCCGTCAAGAATATGTTCGGCTGCGTCAGCGGCAAGCGAAAGGCCCTCTGGCACTTTACAAAAGGCCACAACCAGGACGAATTCTGCGAGCTGCTCATTGACATTTACAGGTATCTCAATCCGGCCCTGACTATCATCGATGCAGTCACAGCGATGGATGGCCCCGGCCCAATCCGCGGCAGAGCCAGACCTTTGGGCTGGCTTATCGGCGGAACCGACCCCATCGCCTGCGAGACCATCTGCGCCAAAATGGTCAATATCGAGCCTGAAGATATACCGATTATTAAAACGGCAAAACAAACAGGATTCGGCTGCTCGGACCCGGCAAAAATAGAAATCGCCGGCGACGATTTCTCGCAGAGCATATGCACGGACTTCAAACTGCCCGAGCTGATTTCAATCCGCTTTTCCCTGCCGCACGTCTGTAAAAGCATCTGCAAACAGATATTGCTGCTGACGAAATCCGCAGCAAAAAAATTAGCCGCAGAGAAGGCAGAGAATAAAAGCAACAACACAAAACAATAAACAATGATTAATACTGGTAGGGTGGGCTTTGGCCCACCAAACGATTATGGTGGGGCACAGCCCCACCCTACAATGCGGGAATGACAAATAAGGAGTAGAGCAGTGGCTGGTAAAATAGATAGACGAGGATTTCTCGGATTGGTAGGTATTGGAATTGCTGAAGGGACTTGGTCCGGACGCCTTCAGGTGTATGGTGCCTCGGCGGCACAAAAAATCAGCGATGTTGAGCTGCCCGGCGGATGGCTGGAGCCGCCGGCGGAGTTCTCCCTGGCGCCGTTCTGGTTTTGGAACGATGCACTGAGCGAGAAGGAGATAGCGCGCCAGTTGGATGATTTTAAGGCGCATGGGGTGTACGGATTTGTGATACATCCGCGTGCCGGGCTGCCGCGAGACATCGGCTGGATGAGCGAACCGATGATTAAATTCATGAGATTCGCTATCGAGCAGGCGGCCAAACGCAACATGTGGGTCGTGCTGTACGATGAGGGCATGTATCCAAGCGGATCTTCGAGCGGTCAGGTTGTGGCTGAAAACTCAGCCTTTAGAACGCGGGGACTGTTCCAGATTGATTTGGATACGGCAGAACCCGGGACCAGCCGGAACGGCATTAAAATCGGACAGGACGGCGAGCCTTCGCTGGACGAGGGGCAGAACCTGATTGCGATAGTCAAGCGGAAACAGAATGGGCATCGAATTGCGATCGTTGACAGGGCCATCCGTGAAGGATACTCGGTCATTCGTGGCCTGCATTTTGTCGAGGATGACCCGCCGAGACGAGACGACCACAGGGAAGTGCCGGAGAATGCCCCGCCGGCGGGTGACATACTGAATCCCGATGCGGTTGCGTGTTTTATCCGGCTGGTTTACCAACGGTACTACGACCAGTTCAAAGAGCATTTCGGCAAAACGGTGCGGGCGATTTTCACCGACGAGCCTTCGTTTCTCGCCAAGCGAGGCGAGCGAGGGGTGATGCCGGGGACTACGGACATACTCGAACATGTCAGCTCGCACCTTGGTTATGACTTTAGCCCCTGTCTGCCGGCGCTGTGGTACAGTGACGAGCCGGACGCGGAACGATATAAAAGCGACTACCAGCGGGCGCTTCAGGGCAGGCTGGAGGAAACGTTCTACGGGCCGATTTCGAGGTGGTGCGAGGCGCACGGCGTCGCATTAACCGGGCATCCGGCCGCGCCGGACGATATCGGGCAGCTTCGGCATTTTCAAATACCGGGACAGGATATCGTCTGGCGGTATATCGAGCCGGGCAAGCCGAGCGCCCTCGAGGGAGCACAGTCCACTCAGGCAAAGTGTGCTTCATCGGCGATGATTCACCTGGGCCGGCGGCGAAATTCGAACGAATATTGCGGGGCATACGGACACAACTTTACTTTCGAAGAAATGAAGTGGCTGACAAACTGGCTTATCGTTCGGGGATGCAACCTGCTGTATCCGCACGCGTTTTATTATTCGGTGCGGGGCCCCCGCATCGACGAGCGCCCGCCGGATGTCGGTCCCAACAGCGCCTGGTGGAACGAGTATCGGCCCTTTGCAGATTCGGTTCGACGGCTCTGCTGGCTAAATACGGACAGCAGGCACATCTGCGAGCTGGCAATCCTGGGATTGAACGACCATCTGCCCTGGCGGGCGGCGAAGGTATGCTTCCAAAGCCAGCGGGATTTCAATTACCTGGAAGCACGGCATCTTTGGGAGGATGCCGAGGTGAACGAAAACGGCATCCAAATTGCGGGAATGCACTACCGGGCGCTGATTATCGAGACCGAACCGCCGGATAAAGCAAAACCGGCTTTGGATTTGCTGGATAAGGCCGGCCGGCTGATACGGTGGAACGACCGCATGGAAGATTCGGAGCTGCTGCGGCAAATTGACCGGCTGGTGCCGGCGGATGTGCAAGTCCGGCCCGCATCGCGTGATGTGCGGGTGCGGCACGTTTTCAAAAAAGAGGCCGACTATTACATCGTCTTTAACGAAGGAGAAGATAATCTTCAGGCAGGATTGGAGACATCCATGAAAGGCAGACGTTTCCTGCTCGATCCGCAGACCGGCCGGCAGCAAATTCTTGCGCCCGAAGAGCCCCTGCTTCTCAAGCCGCATGAGCTGCGAGTCCTCATGATCACAGAAAAATAAATGAACCGTTTCGAGGAGCAAACAGATGACGCCGAAAGAGCGAGATAAGGCAAAGTCCGCACGATTACGTTACCTTGCAATATTGCCGGCTATTCTTATTGTCCTGGCGGGGGTATACCTCGCGGGTGAGTACGGGCTCTCATTCGGCTCACAGTTCGGCAACAATCAGCGTCAAGCAGAAACTATACCCGCCCAAAACAAATGGGCCGAGCGAATCGAATTGCCGGGCCTTCCGAATTTACATAAGGTATCAGATAACCTGTATCGCGGCGCTCAGCCGACCGCAGAGGGCATGAAGCAGTTGGAAAAGCTGGGTGTCAAGACAGTCGTCAACCTGCGATTCCTCCATTCGGACCGGGATGAGATTAAAGACACCGGATTAGCTTACGAGCATATCAATATGACGACGTTGAACACAGAAGACAAAGACGTCATCCGCTTCCTGCGGATTGTTAACGACAGCAGCCGCACGCCGGTCTTTGTGCACTGTGAATATGGGGCTGATCGCACCGGGACAATGTGCGCAATTTATCGCATAGCCGTGCAGGGCTGGAGCAAGGACAAAGCAATCGAGGAAATGACCGAAGGCGGCTTCGGCTTCCACAGTATATGGCAGAACCTAACCAATAACATTCGCAACATGGACATTGAAGAAATTAAGAACAGAGCAAGTATGAGCAAGTAAATCGCACGGCACCGCCCGCTCATCTGCATAATGCTTTGACCCTAAAACAAAAACAGCCACAGATCACTTACATCGGGTAATATGGTAATATAGAATACCTGCCCACAAGTAAGAAATTAATATAAAATCATTTTCCAGGAATGTAAGTGCTGCAAACCATGCACAAAGAGCCCGCTGAAATTGACAGAATTCCTTTCTTCGGCTAATATCCGTATATATGCAGGAAAAATCTGTGAATATATTGGGTATTGAGACCAGTTGCGATGAGACGGCGTCGGCGGTGGTTGCCGACGGTAAGGTCGTTAAATCGTCCGTGGTGGCCTCGCAGACCAAACTGCACGAGAAGTACGGAGGTGTCGTTCCCGAAATCGCATCCCGGGCGCATATTGAAAAGATATACCCGGTCATACAAGAGGCGATGGAGCAGGCCAACGTGGCCAGGGACGAAATTGACGCCGTTGCCATTGCGAATCAGCCGGGACTGACTATCGCTCTGTTGGTGGGTGTTACTGCCGCCAAGACGCTAAGCTTCGCCTGGGATAAGCCGCTTATCGCGATCAATCACCTGCACGCCCACCTGCAGTCGGCGATAATGTCCGAGGAGTCCCTGGAATTGCCCGCCGCAGCGCTGATCGTATCGGGCGGACATACCAGCCTTTACGATTACCATTCTCCGCTGGAGCCGGAATTGCTGGGCTCCACAATCGACGACGCCGCCGGCGAAGCCTTCGACAAGGTCGCAAGTATCCTGAAACTGCCCTATCCCGGCGGGCCCAGCATCGAAAAGGCGGCGGCGGACGGGAATCCGAAAGCAATCGACTTTCCACGCTCGATGCTGGGGCGCAATTCGCTGGATTTTTCGTTCAGCGGCATCAAAACCGCCGTGCTGTATTACTGCCGGGGCAAGGACATGAAAAGTGAGAACAAGGTCGATTCGATGAGCCGGCAGCAAATCTCCGATATCGCCGCGTCGTTCCAGGCCGCTGTGGTTGACGTCCTCGTAAAAAAAACAAAGCGGGCCGCCAAAAAAATCAGGGCAAAAACCATCCTGCTGGGCGGCGGTGTCGCGGCAAACAGCAGCCTGCGAACCGCCCTGCAGAATATGTGCGAATCGTCAAGCCCCCCGATAAAGCTGCTGGTCGCGCCAAAACAATATTGCACTGACAACGCGGTTATGGTAGCCTCTCTGGCGTATTATAAATTCAAAGCCGGGCTTTTCGCAGATTTGACGCTCGAGCCAAAAGCAAGTAGTTCATAGTTCGTAGTTGATAGTTCGTTGTCAATGAACCGTGAATTCATAACAATGAACTCAAAAGGTGAAATATTCAGGCTGAACAGATAAAAAAATTGCTGGAGCAGGTCAAAAGCGATGAGCTGAGTATCGACCAGGCGGTCGAGAAGCTCCGGCATTTGCCGTTCGAGGATTTGGGCTTCGCGTGCATCGACCACCACAGGCAGATCCGGCGGGGTTTTCCCGAAGTCATCTTCTGCCCCGGCAAGACCACCGAACACATAATCAAGATATTCGAGAGTCTCGCCGCCAAGGGCAACAACGTCCTGGCAACCAGGGCCAAACCCGATGTATTCGAGGCCCTGGAAAAAACGAAGAAGTTCCCTAACGTCCGCTACGACAAACTGGCCAGGGCCATCACCCTGGAACAGAAAGAGCTGCCGGCCTCCAAGACCGTCCTGCCGATAGTTACCGCCGGCACGGCCGATTTGCCCGTCGCGACCGAGGCGAAAGTCACCGCCGAGATCATGGGCCAGCGGACCGAATTGATCTGCGACGTAGGAGTCGCCGGCCTGCACAGATTGTTCCGACATCTGCCGAAGCTGCAAAAGGCCAACGTCGTCATTGTTGTGGCGGGAATGGAAGGCGCGCTGGCCAGCGTCGTGGGCGGCCTGATGAGCTGCCCGGTCATCGCCGTGCCCACCAGCGTCGGCTACGGCTCGGCCTTCGAGGGGCTGTCGGCACTCTTGACAATGCTCAATAGCTGCGCCGCGGGTGTCACCGCCGTCAACATCGACAACGGTTTCTCCGCCGCCGTTACAGCGACGATGATAAACAAGAAAATAGAAGAAGCAAACAAGAAATCCTAAACCCTAATTCATAAATACTAAACCAGTCAAACCAACCACGTGATAGGTGCGCTATTATCCCCAACTCCCATTCTTGGCAAAGCAGCTAACGTCTTGTCGCTCAGCCACCGGAGCATACTGTCACGCGGCGAGCAGGGAAGTTCAGACCGGTTGGCTACTACTATGGCGATGGATTAGCGTGCATCATCTTCGCCTTCAACCTCGTCTTTGATCTCATGGGCTCGGTAAATCACGTCATCAATAGAAGCATCATCGCCAAGTTCACGCCTGGCTTCATCAGCATGCTCTCCAAGTTGAGCAAGTTCATCTTGTAGGCGCTGGTAGTAGGCGTCCTCTACCAAATTGCGAAAGCGAATGCGCTCTTTGCAATCGTTCGGGGAGAGACCTGCTTCCACCAATGCTCTGTCGATGACGTTAGATGCGAGTTCGAAACCAGGTTCCCAATACGTTTGGCGAGCAATCTCGGTGAGCGTAGGACAAATGTCATCAGTCATTCTTAGTATCGAGTATATAGGTCTAATTATGTTTATATAATTTCCAGATAAATCCTCTTTCGCGTCTTGCTTCACCGGTAGTACTCCAACCGCAATACTCCCTAAGCCTACCCTATTCAATGAGTATATACCTACTCACGTCAAAAAGTTTTCATGTAGCTGAAAGCTTATCACCAAGAAAAGATGAGATCTGATCGATGAATCTTTGGGCTTCGACAATGTAATCTGAGATCAGTTCTTCCTCAGGTATAAGCAGGTCGACATAATCAAATTTTTGTCGGTATTCAAATACGGCGTTGAAGAGCTTGCCAAACTCTTTGGGGAAAATCCCGGATTTTATGAACTCCTTATTGAAATATGCCTTCACCTGCCCATGTTTAGAAAAAGCCTTTTCATCAAGAGCGAGTAACGCCTGAACTGAGTAGAACATGGAGTAATAAATCCTGTTCATCGCGGGTATGAATAGTTTATTCTCAAATAATAAGTGGGCTGCTTTTATTGACTCCTTCGCCCGCTCTAATCAGTATTCCACCAAAGCTCGTTTTTCGTCCTGAGTCAAATCGGTATGCCCTCTTTCTGAATGTTCTGATAAATCATGGTTTTATTAGCAAGATTCTGTGGAAGGACTATCACGTCGATGACGCAATCGTGCTCCAGCTCCAAATCGTATGCAATATTGAACAAGTCTTCTTCAATATTTCTATCTACTTCCGGCAGTCTAATCATCAAATCAATATCGGATGTTTTTGAATAGTCACCGCGTGCAAACGAACCGAACAATTTCATCTCAATAATGCTGTATTTGTCTTCGACGGCTTGCCTGAATTGCTTTGTAATTGCTGTTACTTTGTCTTTATATGTCATCTTCTTTAATTATCTCCATTTTGCACGAGTCATTCGCTCTATTTGTTTATTATAAACCTTCCTGTTTGTTTGTCAAATCTTTTGTTGACCATATCCCGCGTTACTTGTAATATACTGCTCGAAACGAGCTTGTATGCAGATGATTGAAACGATACCGAAATTGAAGCCGCGGGCGGTTGACGGCCATAAGGGCGATTACGGCAAGGTCTGTATTATTGCCGGCAGCATTGGGATGAGCGGAGCGGCGGCGTTAGCCGGCCGGGCCGCCCTGCGTGCCGGCGCCGGGCTCGTGCGGGTGGCAACGCCGAAAAGCGTTTTGCCGATCGTCGCTGCGATAGAGCCGTCCTTTACAACGATCGCCCTGCCCGAAGACGGCGACGGGCGAATCTCCGCAAAAGCAATCCACGCCGTTCTTGAAGCAATTGGCGAAAACGATGCCGTGGCATTCGGGCCGGGTATCGGTACCAGCGGGGCGATTCGGTCTGTCCTTGAAATCCTTCTTGAACAACAGCCGTTGAGACTCATTATCGATGCAGACGGTCTGAATAACCTTGCCGGCATAAAAAACTGGCCGGCCCGACTAAAGGCAAAGCTGATTCTGACGCCTCATCCGGGTGAAATGAAAAGGCTCTGGTCGGGCCTGTTCAGAGAGCAACTGCCCGCCGAGCGCCAGGAGCAGGCGCTGCAATTAGCACAGCGGACAAATACCGTCGTCGTCTTAAAGGGAGCCGGGACGGTCGTGACCGACGGCGAGAAAGTCTATATCAACAAAACGGGCAATCCCGGCATGGCCACCGCCGGATCGGGTGATGTCCTGACCGGAGTTATAACCGCCCTGCTCGGCCAGGGATTGAGTGACTTTGACGCCGCGGTTCTCGGCGTTTACCTTCACGGCCTGGCCGGCGACATCGCGGCGGGAAAAATCGGCCGGGTCAGCCTGATAGCAACCGACATAATCGACTCGCTGCCCGACGCTTTTTTGAAAAACCAATAATTGTCCACCTTCACGAGACGACTGCCGGCAAATTCATCTGCGCCATCGCCTCGACAATCTCGACAAACCGCTTAACCATCATCTCGGCGGGCCAGCTCCGCTCGGCACGCTCCGGATTCTCCTGGCACCATACCAGGGCCAACGGCAATATTACGGCCTCGACGCCCGTACTCTCAAGCTCGCTCGCCAATTGGCCGAGAACATTCGGCAACTGGACCGGCATATCGAGCACTTCCGCGACACCGCGCCGGCCTCTGCACGCCCTGGCAGAACCCTTTATAAAATGCTCCCTGCACGCCAGCGGCCTCTGGCCATAAATGCTGCACGCATGGTTATGGAGAAAAGGACAGCACAGCTTCAAACTCGTATACCAGTTCGACACAAGATTAAGGTCCACAGGGCTCGCCGGGAAGATCTCTGTTTGGTGCAAAAATGGTTTCGGGGGCTTTTGACGTACGATAAGGCGTGCCGCCCGCAGACAAGCCCCCCAGACAGTTTCTCGCCAATACGCCGGCGCTGCTTCAATCTCCTGCCTGAACCGAAGGGCCTCCGGAATCGACATTGGTACCAGGCACCGGCTGCAACATGCTGAACAACCCTTACTGCACGGGATGCGGTTTCCTTCGCCGTATGCTCTTCTGACTACAACGCCAGTAACACTGTTGCAAAGCGTGCGAGCCAGCGGGACAATATCGGCCAGTTTCGCTCGCTCTTTGCCGACTTCGATATGAAAATTCAAAGTTTCTCCGAGGATATCAAGCTCAAGACCGATAACCTTTTTCCCGCTGTTATGGATTCCGCTCGCCCCGATATCATTCCCCCCCGCTATTGTAAATATGCACTCAGCCACTCGGCAGCTTCCGGTCCCCCGGTTAGCATTTACCAATAAGCCGTATTCTGCAACTGACTTATTGCCCCCCGGGTTTATACTGCTTCGATAATCATCTTATCGTGAATCTCTTAGAAACCTTTAGCAATAATTTTGATAATTCCCCAGCATAAAGAATCTTTACAGTTTTTCGCCGGTAATGAGCTTTTCCGCCTCGGCCAGAAGGCCCTGGACTTCTATGTCCTCGGCAAATGGTCTGTCCTTACACAATTCCCGCAGTTGCTCGATGGCAGCCTTCGCCTCCTCAGCCCGGCCGATTTTGTGCAGGGTCATGGCCTTAAACGCTAAGTTCACCTGGTCGGGCTCTTCTCCTGCGTCAGATAGTATCCGCTCCGACTTCGCCAGCGTCTTTCGTGCGTCTTCATAAGAGCCTACGCGGTACTGGGCCGAACCCAGCGCATTAAGGATAGAAGGATCATTTGGTTCTAAGGCATTTGCTCTGCGAGCTTTCTCCAGAGCCGACTTGTAAGCATCAGTATTATCGTCTGGCAAGCTCACGATTTCAAAGCTTTCGCGCTGGAGATTATCAGCATCCGCCCATTTCCATGAATTGGCCATCTGGATCGCCAGCCTGCGTACATCCGAATCAATCGGCGCATCACTCTGCAACTCGCTTATTACATCACAATAGAACCCCCGTTTGTCGTATAGATTCTCCACGAGCCTCCTTGCGATTTCGGCATTTCTCCGCGGCTCGTAACCGCCGGCAGGGGCTGCAGATTCCCACAGCATAAGGTTTCCGCCACCAATGCCAGCCACAATAGTCTTACCGTCGGGACTGAACTCCACATCGTAGACTAAAGATTCTGCAGTCAGAGTCAGTAGCTCTGCGCCTGTTGCAGAATCCCACAGCCTGACCCTTCCATCGCGGCAACCCGTCACGATACGCGTATCATCTGGGCTAAAGACAGCAGAGTAAACACCATCCGGGTGCGCAAGGTTCACAATTTCACCACCTGTCCGAGCATCCCAGATCTTAACCGTCCGATCTTCTGCACTTGCCGATACGATTCGTTTGCCGTCCAGGCTCACACATACTGACAAAACGTAACCAGCGTGACCTCGAAACGTCATTATTTCAGAGCCGCTTGACGCACTCCACAGCTTAACTGTTTTGTCTCTACTTCCGGAGACGATATATTCACCGTCAACGCTGAACGCTACCGACCGAACAACATCTGTGTGACCGCGAAACGTCATTATTTCAGAGCCGCTTGATGCACTCCACAGCTTGACTGTTTTGTCTCCACTTCCGGAGACGATATACTCACCGTCAGGGCTAAAGGCGACGCACCTAACTTCACCTGTATGACCACGTAAAGCGAGCAACTGCGCTCCGGTCGATGCGTCCCACACTCGGGCTACTTCGGGCCTTATATGGCCTGAGACTATGCGCTTTCCTTCGGGATCGAAAGCAACAGACCAGATGCCGAGCCCGTGATCACGCATTGTCCTGATCGGCAGGCCTGTCGGAGCTTCCCACAACTTGACGGTAGAATCCGCACTGCCCGAGACTATTTGCCTGCCGTCGGGACTGAATGCTACGGATATAACATGATGTCTGTGCCCGCGGAACTTGACTGACTCACGGCCTATCGTTACATCCCACAACTTAACCGTGCCGTCTCGACTGGCGGATATCAGACGTTTGCCGTCTGGGCC